>Ga0208297_1000061_pt1 | contig 305092 bp, 274 predicted proteins | sample LMS_cellobiose_e_FD_187367 | JGI IMG/M metagenome (GOLD analysis project Ga0208297, IMG submission 187367) | Rumen-fistulated moose microbial communities from Alaska, USA - LMS_cellobiose_enrichment (SPAdes) (version 2) | ecosystem: Host-associated > Mammals > Digestive system > Stomach >...
ACAGCTTTGTCGGCAAGATTGACTTGCCCGAATAACCGCCCGACCTATCCGACACAATGGCCAAGTGTCGGATAGGAACGGCAAAATTTTTTGCACTTCTATTGCTTCTTTATCACACATAAGCAAAAGCAGACGGCTTATTTTTTTATGCTTAAGCTTCATTTTAGGTTCGTGTCCTATACTTGCAGCCATAGAAAGGAGGGAGCGTATGACGACCAGAGAAGACATCCGGTACCGCCACGAGTGGAAGCACGAGATCCGATATATCGACCTGCTGTCCATCCGTCAGCGTCTGTCGGCCGTGGCGCAGCCCGACCCCCACGCCATCGACGGCCGGTACCTGATCCGAAGCCTCTATTTCGACGATCCCGACGACAAGGCGCTGCGGGAGAAGCTGGACGGCGTCAACCTGCGCGAGAAGTTCCGCATCCGCTACTATAACGGCGACACGTCCTTCATCCATCTGGAGAAGAAGAGCAAGCGCAGCGGCCTCGGCACCAAATACAGCGCGCTGCTGACCGCGGAGGAGGCCCGGAGGATCGCGCGCGGCGATATCGACTGGATGATGGATTCCGACAGACCGCTGGTGCAGGAGCTTTACTGCAAGATGCGCTACCAGCGCCTGGCGCCGAAAACCATCGTCGATTACACCCGCGAGCCCTATATTTACGGCCCAGGCAACGTCCGCGTCACCTTCGACTACGACATCCGCACCGGCCTGAACTGCACCGACTTCCTTGACCCCGACTGCCCCACGATCCCCGCCGGGGACCCCGTGATCATCCTGGAGGTCAAGTGGGACGAATATCTGCCCGATATCATCCGCGACGCCGTCAACACCCCGGGGCGTCACGTCACCGCCTTTTCCAAATACGCGCAATGCAGGATCTACGATTAAATAAAAGGAGCGAACCGAAATGACCTTCAGTGATATCTTCAAATCGAGCTTTCTCGACAACGTTTCCGCCGTCAGCGTCTTCGACATGGCGCTGGCGCTGACCCTGTCCTTCGGGCTGGGCCTGTTCATCTTCTTCATTTATAAAAAGACGTACCAGGGCGTCATGTACTCGTCCTCCTTCGGCGTCACGCTGATGGCGATGACGATGATTACCACCCTGGTCATCCTGGCCGTCACCTCCAACGTGGTTCTGTCCCTGGGCATGGTGGGCGCGCTGTCCATCGTCCGTTTCCGCACGGCCATCAAGGAGCCGCTGGACATCGCGTTCCTGTTCTGGGCCATCGCCGCCGGCATCGTTCTGGCAGCCGGCATGATCCCGTTGGCCGTCATCGGCAGCGTCATCATCGGCCTGATCCTGCTGGTGTTCGTCAATAGAAAGCAGGAGGCCAGCCCGTACATCGTCGTCCTCCAGTGCGACGGCGCCGAGAGCGAGGCGGCCGCCCGCGCCTATCTCGAAAGCAATACGAAAAAATGCGTCGTCAAGAGCAAGACTGCCCGCCGCGGCATCGTGGAGCTGAACCTCGAGGTGCGGCTGCAGAGCGACGACACCGATTTCATCAACGCCCTGTCCGAGCTGGACGGCGTCCACAGCGCCGTTCTGGTCAGCTACAACGGGGACTATATGGGGTAAACGATCATGGCAGCCGATAAAAAGCTCGACCGCGTCGCGCTGCTCGTGCTGTGCGCGATGCTGGCGATCACCGTTCTGTTCATGAACGGCGAAAAGCTGGGGCTGACAAAGGTCGTCGACGAGGACGCCGATCAGTATTCCGCCTCCGTGACGTTCACGGCCAATGATCTGAACGGCGATTGGGACACATCCTCCGCTACGGTCGTCACGCTCAGCGGCGCGAGCGCCTCCGTCAGCGGCAGCGGCGCCTATTTCGCAAACGGTGACCTCTTCATCTCCGAAGCGGGGAAATACGTGATCTCCGGCACGCTGGACGACGGCGCGATCGTCGTCGACGCCCACCGCAGCTCCAAGGTCTGGATCCTGCTGGACGGCGTGACGCTGACCTCCTCCGACTCGCCCTGCATTTGGGTCGAGCAGGCGGACAAGGTCTTCCTGACGCTGGCCGAGGGCAGCGAGAATACCCTCAACGGCTGTGACGATTTCGCCGACGACGACTGCGACAGCGTTCTCTACGCCCGGGACGACGTGACGATCAACGGCTCCGGCAGTCTGACGATCCTGAACGGCTGCGATCACGGCATCGCCGCCAACGACGATCTCGTCATCACGGGCGGGACGATCATCGTGGAGGCCGCCCGCGACGCCGTCCACGTCAACGACAGCTTCCGTCTCTGCGGCGCCTCCGTTACGCTGACCGCCGGGGACGACGGCGTAGCCGTCACCGGGGAAGAGGGCTTCTTCCACATGGCCTCCGGCGAATTGACCATCGTCTGCGATGACGACGCGGTCCACACCACCGGCGATATCACGATGGAGGGCGGAACGCTGACCATCGACGCCGGAGACGACGGCGTCCACTCCGATACCGCCATCACGATCTCCGGCGGCACGATCCTGTTGAACAGCTGCTACGAGGGCCTCGAAGCGAAGATCATCGAGATGTCCGACGGCGATGTGACCGTCTTCCCCAGGGACGACGGCTTCAACGCCAACGGTGGCAGCGGCAGCTTCGGCCCCTCGTCCTCCGCGTCCGCGGGGGAGGAGACGTACATCCGCATCTCCGGCGGCGCGGTGACCATCGTCAACGAGACAGGGCAGGACGCCGACGGTCTCGACTCCAACGGCGATATCTGCATCGAGGGCGGCGTCATCCGCATCAGCCTCACCGGCGGCGGCAGCAATTGCGCGCTGGACTGCGGCAGCGAAAGCGGCGGCGTCGCCGAGATTACCGGCGGCACGGTCATCGCCTGCGGCGGATCCACCATGGCCGAGGGCTTCAGCAGCACCTCGACGCAGCCCTCGCTCTTCTACAGCGTCGGCGGCGAGGCCGAATCTGCCCTCGCGGTGCGCGACAGCAGCGGCGAGACGATCCTCAGTTGGGACGTGCCCTGCAGCTTCACCTCCGCCGTGATCAGCTGCCCGGAGATGACGGTGGGGGAGACCTATACCGTCACCGTGGGCGACAGCAGCGAGGAAGTCACCCTGACCGGGATCGCTTCTACCGTCGGCAGCGCCCAGAGCACCGCCTTCGGCGGGATGAACTGGGGCGGCAATGCGGGCCAGACGGGCATCAAGCACGGAAACGACGGCTTCACCCGTCCCGATGATACCGAAACCACCGACGCCACAACGCAGCACACCCGCCCCGACCGAACGGACAACGACGGCACGACCGAGCGTCCCGCACGGCCGGACGACGCTGAGACGTCAGAAACCGACGGCGACATGCCCGCCATGCCGGACGATACGGATATGCCGGCCTTGCCCGTAAACGGCGGCGAGACTGCTCAGCCCGTGGAAGCGGACGCTTCGTTCGAGCACGGCCAGGACGGCGGGCACCAGATGACGGACTTTGACCAGCAGCAGACGTCCGAAAACGACGACGATGTGGAGCTCAGCGGCCCGAAAACGCTCAGCAGCTTCGGCGTCTCCACTTGGACGCTCCTGGCATCCTCCTGCGCCGCGCTGCTCCTGGGCGTCGCCGCAGCCGTAGTCTTCAAGGACCGCATCAAATAACGCGCAAGCCGGAGGGAGACCTCCGGCTTTTCTTGACAAACGGGGAAGAAGGGGTATAATAAAGGTTAGCTAAAACTAACCGGAGGCGATCCGATGAAGCTGACGCTCCTTCTTACGGCGCTGATGTGCGCCGACCTGTTCGCCATGGTCTGGGCCGCCTCAGCCTTTTACCCCCTGCCGCAGATCGCTTCCTTCCTGCCCCAGGACGTTCAGGAAAGGCTGAAGGATCACCGCCCGCCCTTCCGCGGGGCGCGGACGATCGGCTGGCTCCTGCTGATCCTCACGGCGGTCATTTACGTCGGGATTATCATATGGGGCGGCTGGGACGGCGTCAGGCGCGGCTTTACCTTCGGCCAGTTCTTCGCGCGCTTCCTGATCATCCTCTACGGCGTCAAGGCCTTCGATATCATCGCCCTCGACTGGTTCTTGATCACAAAGACGCATTTCCTCCAGCATTACGCCCCCGAGACCGAGGGCTGCGCGGGTTTCAGGGACTTCGGCTACAACCGCGCCCAGCAGCTCCGCCGGATCGTCATGCTGCCCTTTGCCGCCCTCCTGACTGCCTGGATCTGCACCAGATTCTGACGCCGCACCCTCTGCCGCACGGCCTGCGCCGTGCGGCTTTTATATTTAATACGGACAAAAGATGCGCGGCTTCTCGGTGCCCGGGGCGTAGCGGCTCAGATGGGCGAACTCCGGGCTCAGCAGCTCCCGGGCCGTCAGCACGGCCCGGCCGCCGTAGCGGTCGCGCATGCGGTCGCAGGCCGCGTCCAGCGCCGACTTGCGCCGGATCGATTCGCCGTCGAAGAGGGAAAAGGAAAAGCACTCGCTGGGGATGATATCGGAAAACGCCACGCCCACCGCCCGGATGTCCGAACCGTCGTAGGTGCGCCAGAACAGGTCCGTCAGCGCGCGCATCAGCTCGAAGGTGATGTCCGTGGCGCGCTCCAGCCGCTTTTGCCGCCCCCAGCCGCGGAACACCTTGTCGCGGAAGTAGATCGACACCACCCGGCAGCACCCGCCGCCGTCGCGCATGCGGTACCCCAGCGCCGTGCACAGCCGCGCGAACACGGGCAGCAGCTCCTCCGGTCCCCGCATGTCCCGGGGCAGGGTGGCCGACTGGGAATAGCTCTTCATGGGCACGTCGTCGCCGGGCACCACGGGATCGGGGTCCACGCCGTTGGCATAATTCCAGATCAGCACGCCGTGCTTGCCCATGTGGCGCTGCAGCAGCGCCGGATCAGCCCGGGCGATGCCGCCGATGTCGAAGATCCCCAGAGAGTGCAGCCGCCGCTCCGTGGCGGGCCCCACCATGAACAGCTCCCGCACCGGCAGCGGCCACAGCTTGTCCGCCAGCTCATAGCGGTAGACCGTCGACACGGCGTCGGGCTTTTTCAGCTCGCCCGCCATCTTCGCCAGCACCTTGCAGGAGGACACACCCACGCTCACCGTGAAGCCAAGCCTGTCCCGGATTGCCTGCCGCAGCCGGTCCGCCGCCTGCTCGCAGGGCCCCATCACGCCCTCCATGCCCGTATAGTCGATGAAGCACTCGTCGATGGAGTACTGCTGGATCACGGGGGAGTAGTCACGCGCCACGGCCATGAACAGGTTCGACATGTGGGAATACAGGTCGTAGTCGCCGGGCACCACCACCAGACCGGGACATTTCTGCTTCGCCTGCCAGATGGCCTCGCCGGTCTGTACGCCCATCTTTTTCGCCGGGATCGACTTGGCGAGGATGATGCCCTTGCGCTGCTTTTCGTCGCCGCCCACCGCCGAGGGGATCATGCGCAGGTCGGTCTTGTCGCCGTCCTTCAGCCGCTGCACCGCCGACCAGGAGAGAAAGGCGGAGTTGACGTCCACATGCATGATACGCCGTTCCATGAGATCACCACCAGAACATTTGTTCGATATTCAGAGTATAACAGAACATCTGTTCGATTTCAAGGACATCATTTCCCTTGATTTACTTGACGTCATAGGCTATAATATAATATTAAGAGAAATAGCGTTTACCGGAGAAGTTTTATGGAGCAAGCAAACAGGAACGACAAAGAGCGCGCCGTGCTGATCGGATTGCGGTGCGAGGGCCTGCGGGAGTTCGAGGGCTCGGACGACGACACCATGGACGAGCTGGAGGAGCTGGTCAAGACGGCCGGCGGCGACACCGTCGCCCGGTTCGTGCAGAACCGCGCCGCCCCCGACCCGCACAGCTTCATCGGCGAGGGCAAGGCTGCCGAGATCGCCGAGACCATCAAGGCGAACGATATCGAGCTGGCCGTCTTCGACAACGAGATCACGCCCTCCCAGACCCGCGTACTGGAGACGATCCTCGGCTGCCGCGTCATCGACCGCAATGCCCTGATCCTCGACATCTTCGCCGACCGCGCCAAGACCAGCGAGGGCAAGCTGCAGGTGGAGCTGGCTCAGTACCAGTACCTGCTGCCGCGCCTGTCGGGCATGTGGGGCCATCTGGTGCGCCAGAACGCCAGCGGCGGTAAGAGTCCCATCGGCACCCGCGGCCCCGGCGAGACCCAGCTGGAGACCGACCGCCGCCACATCCGCCGCAAGATCCAGAAGCTGGAGAAGGAGATCGACGAGGTCAAGCGCATCCGCTCCACCCAGCGGCGCAAGCGCGTGGAGAATCAGGTGAAGCTGGCGTGCATCGTCGGCTATACGAACGCCGGGAAATCGACGCTGCTGAACACGCTGACGGGCGCGGGCATCCAGGCCAACGACCGCCTCTTCGACACCCTGGACCCCACCACGCGCCAGATGACGCTGCCGGACGGCCGTCCGCTGCTCGTCTCCGACACCGTCGGCTTCATCCGCAACCTGCCCCACAATCTGGTGGACGCCTTCCGCGCCACGCTGGAGGAGCTGACCTACGCCGACATCCTCATCCACGTGGTGGACGCCTCCGACGAGCTGTGGGAGGAGCAGTCCGAGGTGGTGGAGCAGCTGGTGGAGGAGCTTGGCGCCGCCGGGACTCCGCGCATCACCGTATTCAATAAGGTGGACAAGATCCACGAGTCCATGCTGCCCCGGCGCACGGGCGCCGTCTACTGCTCCGCCCTCCGCGGCACGGGCCTCGAGGACCTGTATCGGAAGATCGTCGACATCCTCGACGAGGGGACGAGGAAGGTCAGCTTCATCCTGCCGTATTCCGACGGCGCGGTGCTCGATTCCCTCTACCGCGAGGCCAACGTCATGCGGGCTGACTACGGCGAGCAGGGCATTGAGATCGAGGCCGTCTGCGACAAAAAGACTCAGGGCCGCCTGAAAAAGTACCTGCCCGAACTGGAGGAAAAAGAGGAATGGATGCTGTAAAGCCCTATCTCGTCCCCGCAGGCGAGGGCGAGGACGTCTATATCGAGAAGAAGTCCCGCTTCATCAGCCACGTTTTCCGCATCACCACGGCCCAGGAGGCTGTCGAGCTGCTGGCCGTCTGGCGCAAGAAATACTGGGACGCCAGCACCATCGCCTACGCCTATATCCTCCGGGACGGCTCCATGCGCTTCTCTGACGACGGCGAGCCTCAGGGCACGGCCGGCATGCCGACGCTGGACATGTTCCGCAAGGAGGAGGTCTTCGACGCGCTGTGCATCACGGTGCGCTATTTCGGCGGGATCAAGCTGGGCGCCGGCGGGCTGACCCGCGCCTTCGGCAAATCGGCCAAGCAGGCGCTGGACGCGGCGGGCATCGCCGTCATGGAGCCCCACGTCCGCGTCGCGCTCACGTGCCCCTACAATCTCATGGAGCTCCTCCGCAACCGCTTCCCGACCTATGAGGCCGCGGAAAAGAACGTCGAATACGGTGCGGACGTCACCTTCGACCTGTTCCTGCCGCTGGAGCGCTTCGAGTCGTTCCGCGCCGACATCGTCGATCTGACCAACGGCACGGTGACGCCGCAGGCGGGGGAGCAGACCATGTTCGCCAGAAAAATCAAATAATTTTGCGCCGGAGGAAGAAAACCGGCCTCCGGCTTCGTATTATAGTAATAGAACCGAAAAATGTGGAGGTGTCGGCCTGTGAACGTGCGTCAGCGTCTGGAACACAACGAGGAGCTTTTGCTGTCCCCCTGCGCCTGCCTGTCCGAAAACAGCCGGGGCAGGGAACGGGCCGAGCCGCCCGACGACGTGCGCACCTGCTTCATGCGCGACCGCGACCGCATCATCCACAGCAAATCCTTTCGCCGCCTCAAGCACAAGACCCAGTGCTTCCTCGCTCCCGAGGGCGACCACTACCGCACGCGGCTGACCCACACGCTGGAGGTCTCTCAGATCTCCCGCACCATCGCCCGCGCCCTGGCCCTCAACGAGGACCTGGCCGAGGCCATTGCCATGGGCCACGATCTGGGCCACACGCCCTTCGGCCACGCCGGGGAGTCAGCCCTCAACGACGTCCATCCCGGCGGCTTCCGTCACAACGAGCATTCGCTGCGCATCGTCGAGCGGCTGGAGAAGGACGGCCGCGGCCTCAACCTGACGTATGAGGTCCGGCAGGGCATCCTGCGCCACACGGGCGCGGCGCTGCCCGAGACGCTGGAGGGCCAGATCATCCGCTTTGCCGACCGCATCGCCTACATCAACCACGACATCGACGACGCCATCCGCGGCGACATCCTCAGCGAGCGCGACATCCCCGACGATATCTCCGACGTCCTCGGCAACCGCCACAGCATGCGCATCAACACGCTGGTGGTCAACATGATCGACTACGGCGAGCAGACTCGCCGCATCGGCCTCGCCGACGAGTATCAGAAGGCCATGGACGACCTGCGGGAGTTCCTCTTCGAGAAGGTCTACCGCAACCCCCGCGCCAAGAGCGAGGAGTCCAAGGGCATCGACATCCTCAAGCGCCTGTACGACTATTTCTGCAAAAATCCCGACAAGCTGCCGCAGGACATGCGGCCGTCCCTGGAGAAATACGGCGTCAACGACACCGTTCGGGACTACATCGCCGGCATGACAGATCGGTTCGCCATCGTCCGCTACGAGGACATCTTCGTCCCCAAGGGCTGGGCGAAATACTGATATCGCCGCAACGTTCAACTGTCCCTTTTTAGGGATATCTCTTCCGGTATGATGGATGCGAAACCATCATCCGGAAGCATATACTTCAGAAAGGAGCGGACAATGCCGTTACCGCAGAGTTTTTTGGACGAGCTGATCTTCCGCAGCGACATCGTGGAGATCGTTTCGCGCTACGTTTCCCTGAAGCGTTCCGGCTCGGGGTACGTAGGCCTCTGTCCGTTCCACAACGAAAAGACGCCCTCCTTCCACGTCTCCGCCGATAAGCAATTCTACCACTGCTTCGGCTGCGGCGAGGGCGGCAACGTCATCTCCTTCATCATGAAGGAGGAGAACCTCCCCTTCGTGGAGGCCGTGCGCTTCCTGGCCGATCTGGCCGGCATGACCATGCCCGAGGAGGACGGCGGCGCCGACAAGGCCCGCCAGCACCGCGACCGCCTGCTCCACCTCAACCGGGAGGCGGCGCGCTTCTACCACGAGCAGTTGATGAGCGAGGAAGGCCGCGGGGCTTTACAGTACCTGCTGGACCGCGGTCTCAGCCGCAAGACCATCACCTCCTTTGGCCTCGGCTACGCCCATCCCGACTGGGATCGGCTGTCGAAGGCCATGCTGGAGAAGGGCTACACCAAATACGAGCTGGAGGACGCCTGGCTGGCCAAAAAGAACCGCTCCGGCGGGCTGTATGACGCCTTCCGCGACCGCGTGATGTTCCCGATCATCGACATCCGCGGCAACGTCATCGCCTTCGGCGGCCGCATCACCCACGGCGACGGGCCGAAATACCTCAACTCCGGCGACACCCCCGTGTTCAGCAAGAGCCGGAACCTCTTCGCCATGAACTTCGCCAAGAAGACGAAGGGCAAGCGGCTGATCCTCGCGGAGGGGTATATGGACGTCATCGCCCTGCATCAGGCGGGCTTCGACTGCGCCGTCGCCTCGCTGGGCACGGCGCTGACGCCGGATCAGTGCCGCCTCATGGGCCGCTACGCCGAGGAGGTCGTCATCTCCTACGATTCCGACGCCGCCGGACAGCGCGCGGCCCAGCGGGCCATCGACCTGCTGAACAGCGCCGGACTGCAGGTGAAGGTGCTGAAGATCCCCGGGGCCAAGGACCCCGACGAATACATCAAATCGAACGGCCGCGAAGCCTTCGCGCTGCTGCTGGACAACCCCCAGAGCGACAGCGAATACCGGCTGGCCGTCATCAAGGCGAAGTACGATCTCGACGTGGACGCCCAGAAGATCCAGTACCTCAAGGAGGCCGCCGAGTACATCGCCACGGTGGCAAGCCCCGTGGAGCGCGAGATCGTCAGCCACATGGTGGCGCAGGAGACGGGCATCGCCTCCACCGTCATGGCGGCCGAGGTCAAGCGCGCCTTCACCGCCCGCAGCAGGCGGGAAAAGAAGAAATCCGACGCCGCGGCGCTGCAGCCCGTCCGCGCCGTCCAGCCGAAGGAGCAGGGCCTGCGGTACAAAAACCCGCGCTCCGCGGTGTGCGAGGAAAAGCTGCTGGCCATCGTGCTGGAGGACCGCGCGCTGCTGGAGCGGGCGGAGGAGCTGCTGACGCCGGAGGACTTCTCTTCCGACTTCCTCGGCAACATCTACCGCAAGGCGCTGGACGCCGCCCGGACCGGCGACGTCTCCGTGGCCGCGCTGATGGCCGGGCTGGAGGAAAACGAGGCGCGCCACCTGACGGGCGTGCTGTCCGGCCGTGTCGTCTCGCAGGACGAGCGGCGGGAGCTGGAGGATTACGTCAGGGTCATCAAGGAAGAAAAGGCCCGGTCGTCCATGGACGGCGACCGCAGGCTTTTGGAGATACTCAACCAAAAACGAGAGAGAAAGGGTTAATGATATGAGCGAAGCCGAGAACACCAACAACAAGGTAAACAAGGCCGAAATGGTGCAGGAGTTCGTCGAAAAGTGCCGCAAATCCGCCAAGGTCACCGTCAAGGAGATCAACAAGCTGGTGGAGGAGATGGAGATGGACGGCGACCAGCAGGATCGCCTGTACGACGCGCTTGACAAGATGGGCGTCGAGATCATCATGGAGGAGGAGGACCTGATGGCCGAGCCTCCCGTCATCGACACCGGCGACGACTTCCTCGACGTGGAGGATATCCCCGACGAGGAACTCACCGAGGAGGAGATCAGCGACGACAGCGCCCTCACCGAGGGCCTTGCTATCGACGACCCCGTGCGCATGTACCTCAAGGAGATCGGCAAGGTCGATCTGCTGAGCCCCGATGAGGAGATCGAGCTGGCCAAGCGCATGTTGGAGGGCGACGAGAACGCCAAGAAGCGTCTGGCCGAGGCCAACCTCCGCCTGGTCGTCAGCATCGCCAAGAAGTACGTGGGCCGCGGCATGCTCTTCCTCGACCTGATCCAGGAGGGCAACCTGGGCCTGATCAAGGCCGTGGAGAAGTTCGATTACACCAAGGGCTACAAGTTCTCCACCTACGCCACCTGGTGGATCCGCCAGGCCATCACCCGCGCCATCGCCGACCAGGCCAGGACCATCCGCATCCCGGTCCACATGGTCGAGACGATCAACAAGGTCATCCGCGTCTCCCGTCAGCTGCTGCAGGAGCTGGGCCACGATCCCACCCCCGAGGAGATCGCCGAGGAGATGAACATCCCCGTGCAGAAGGTCCGCGACATCCTCAAGATCGCCCAGGAGCCCGTCTCTCTGGAAACGCCTATCGGCGAGGAGGAGGACAGCCACCTCGGCGACTTCATCCCCGACGACGACGCGCCCGAACCTGCCGAGGTCGCGTCCTTCACGCTGCTCAAGGAGCAGATGCTGGAGGTCCTCAAGACCCTGACGCCGCGTGAGGAAAAGGTCCTGCGCCTGCGCTTCGGCATCGAGGACGGCCGCGCCCGCACGCTGGAAGAGGTGGGCAAGGAGTTCAACGTCACCCGCGAGCGCATCCGCCAGATCGAGGCGAAGGCGCTGCGCAAGCTGCGCCATCCCAGCCGCTCGAAGAAGCTCAAGGATTTCCTCGACTGACAATAACCCGCCGCACAGGCGGAAAAGAGGTGCAATATGTCCGTCAGTATGTTTGATATGCTGGGCCCGATCACCGTCGGCCCGTCCTCGTCGCATACGGCCGGCGCCGTGCGCATCGGCCTCGCCTGCCGCACCATCCTCAAGGAGGACGTCAAGAAGGCAGACATCACGTTCTACGGCTCCTTTGCCTCTACGTACAAGGGCCACGGCACCGACAAGGCCGTGGTCGGCGGCCTGCTGGGCTTCGGCACCGACGACGTCCGTGTCCGCGACAGTCTGGAGCTGGCAGGGGAGATGGGGCTCGCATATACGATCAGAACAGGCGAGAACCCCCGCTACCATCCCAACACCGTCGTCATCGACGCCAGTTCCGAGCACAACCACGTGCGCATCCGCGCCGAATCCGTGGGCGGCGGCGCGATCCGCCTGTCCGAGATCAACGGCTTCGAGGTCTCGGTCCAGTGCCGCGCCGACACGCTGATCGTCTTCGGCCGCGACGTCATCGGCACGTTCTACTCCATCGCCAAGGTGATGAACGACTGCGGCTACAACATCGGCACGCTGTATCTCGACCGCGAGCGCCGCGCCGGGGACACGGTCATCGTCATCGAGACCGACGTCTCCGTCGATCCCGATACCGTCGGGAAGCTGCAGGCGCTGGACAACGTCATCGGCGTCGTCGCCATCGAAAAGTTTTAAAAGGGGGCCGTGTCATGAAGATCTCAAGCATCGAATCGATCCTCACCGGGGCCGCGCACAACCGGCAGGCCCTGTGGCAATATATCCTCCAGGCGGAGTTTCAGGACAGCGGCGTCCCCGTTGACCAGCTGATCCACCGCGTGGAAAAGACGTATCAGGTCATGAAGCAGGCGGCCCGCGCCGGGCTGCAGGAGGACGGCAAGTCCCTCAGCGGCCTGACGGGCGGCGACGCCTACCGCTATTACAAGCGCTGGCAGGACGGCCGCTCGATCCTCAGCGATTTCAACGCCAAGGCCGTGGCCTACGCCATCGCCACCAACGAGCAGAACGCCTCCATGGGCGTCATCGTCGCCGCGCCCACCGCCGGCGCCTCCGGCATCCTTCCGGGCGTCCTCATCGCCGCGCAGGAGGAGTTCGGCTATCTCGACACCGACATCGTCCACAGCTTGATCGTCGCCTCGGGCATCGGCGCCGTCATCGCCACCCGCGCCTCCGTTTCCGGCGCCGCCGGCGGCTGTCAGGCCGAGTGCGGCAGCGCCGCCGCCATGGCGGCCGGCGCGCTGGCTTATCTGCTGGGCGGCAATCACGCCCAGGTGATGAACGCCGCCGCACTGGCCCTCAAGAACTCCCTCGGCCTCGCCTGCGACCCCGTGGCGGGCCTCGTGGAGGTCCCCTGCGTCAAGCGCAACGGCGTCTTCGCGTCCTTGGCCATCACGGCCTGCGACATGTCCCTGGCCGGGATCAACAGTGTCATCCCGCCCGACGAGGTCATCGACGCCATGTTCCAGATCGGCAGCGTCATGCCCACCTGCATCCGCGAGACTGCCGAGGGCGGCCTGGCCATCACACCCACCGGCCTGGCCTGCAAGCGCCGCATCTTCGGCATCAAGGAAGAGGAATAAAACAGTCTCTCACGCACGAACGCCCCGCTCACGCGGGGCATTTTCATGAAAAAGGGAGGGAAGACGGATGAAAAAGACGACGGTACTCCGGCAAGCCGCATGGCTTTACACAGCGTCTGTATGCTCGCTGCACCTGCTGTTCCCGGGCTTTGAGGGCTACGCCGCCATCACGGGGAGCAAGTGGCGTCTGCTGTGCGCCTTGTTCCTGCTCTGCTTCGGCGGCGGGGCGCTGCTGCGGCTGGAGCTGGCGATCATCGGCGGGCAGCCGCTGCCGAAGCTGACACGCCCAAAGCTGTCGTTTTTCGACGTCTGCCTGCTGGCCTTCTGGAGCTGGAGCGCATTATCGACGCTCCTGTCGCCCTTCCGCGCCGCCGCCTTCTGGGGCGGCAGCCGCCGCATCGGCTTTGTGACGGTCACGATCCTCTGCCTGTCCTGCATCCTGACGGAGCATCTGCTCACCCCCGACCGCCGCCTGGCGTTGCTGCTGGGCGCCGCGCTGACGCTGAACGGCGTCTTCGCCTTCGTCCAGCTGGCCGGATACAACCCCTTCACACTCTACCCCGTGGGGATGACGTACTTCGACGCCCATAAGCGCTATGCCGGGGCGTTCCTCGGGACTGTCGGCAACATCGACCTGCTGTCCGGCGTATTCTGCGCCGCGATCCCCGTCTGCATCGTTCTGGCGCTGCGCGGCAGAGCCCGGCTGCGGTTCCTGCTGCTGATCCCCGCGGCGATCAGCGCGGCCGTCGCCGCGGGCATGTCCGTGGCCGGGTGCTTCCTCGGCCTCGCAGGCGGCTTTGCGCTGCTGCCCGCCGCGCTGATGAAAACGAAAAAAGGCAAGCTCTGCGCCGCGCTGATCCTTCTGGCCGCGGTGATCGCAGGCTGCCTGCTCCTTTACGCCGTCGGCCCTCGTCTCGGAGGGACGGCAGGGGAGGCCGCGGCCATCCTTCACGGCGAGCTGGACGACAGCTTCGGCTCCGGCCGCGTGTACATCTGGCGCAAAACGCTGGCGCTCGTCCCGGAACGCCCGATCCTGGGCGGCGGGCCGGACACCCTCGGCCTGCGCACCGACGCCGCCTTCGAGCGCTATGACGACGAGGCGGGCCGCACCCGCCGCACCGTAGTGGACAACGCCCACAACGAGTATCTGGAGATCCTCGCCGATCAGGGCGTCCCGGCCCTTGTATTCTATCTGCTGGCGCTCATCGCCGCCTGCGTCCGCTGGTTCAGAGCGGCTCCGAACGACCCCGTCGCCGCCGCCTGCGGCTGCAGCGCGGCCGCTTACGCCGTGCAGGCGCTGGTCGGCCTCGCGTCGCCCTGCTCAACACCCTTCTTCTGGCTGGCCCTCGGCGTCCTCATGAGCCGCCGATCATAAGAAAAGCGCCCCGATCGGGGCGCTTTTTGACGCTATTCCGCAAATGAAACGCGCACGATGCGCATGTTGACGAAGCTGTCACAGAAGCGGATCATTACCTTGTGGAACGCGCTCACGTCCTGGTAGATGTCCCGGTAGCCGCGCATGTAGCTGCGGCTGGTGACGGAGGAGAAACGGCGGCTCCATCTGTGCAGCTCCGCAGGGTCCTCCAGTGAGAACAGCGCGTCCACGTCCTTGATCCCGGCCTCCTTGAGCCACGTCTTCGTCATCATCCGCGCCCCGCGGCGGTTGCAGGCGTCAAAGACGACCACGCCGCCGGGGAAGCGCTTCGCCAGCGCCTCCAGCAGCGATGCGACCTCCGCCGTCCGGAGGTAGTAGAACACGCCGGAGGCGAAGAAGACGGCGCCGCCGCTGCCGTCGATATGGTCCATCCAGCGGTAGTCATTGAGGTCGCAAGAAATGTTTTCCTCCCGGTCCGCCGGCGGCAGGAGCTCATCGCGGACGCTGATGACGTCGGGAAAGTCGAGGTTATAGCCTTTGCACGTCCCGTTGTCCGCCTTGCGGAAGCTGTCGTCCAGCCCGCAGCCCAGATTGACGACCGCGGCCTCCGGGTGGGATCTGAGATAGTCCCGCACCTCCCACAGCAGGTCGTACTGCCGCTGGGCCACCTCCAGCGCGCCGAACAGCCCGACGGCCGATTCCATCTTCTTCCGTTTGCCCTCGAAATCGTAATCGAGGCTCCGGCAGATGCGTTCCGCATCCGGATCGGAAAACAGGGCGGGGAACCGCTGTGAGCAGATCATCCGCCCGAACAGCGGGATGACGAGCGTCTCCTGCACGGAGTCCTTTTCAATGTGATATTTCATGTGGCGCCTCCAGTTAGCAATTACTAACTATTATCATACCATGCTTTTCGCCGCCCGTCAACAGACTTGTTGACGAACGCAAAAGACTCTGCTATAATGGAAGCGGAAACCAAGGCAATTCCATCCATCTGACCGAAAAGGGGGTCATGACGATGAAAAAGAAGCTGCTGGGCCTGCTGCTGTGCGCATCGCTGCTGATGCAGCTGCTGCCGCTGCAGGCGCTGGCCGATTCGACGATCAGCAGCGTGAGCGTGCAGATCGAGTGGCCCTATGCCTACTGCAATCCGCAGTACGCGATCAAATGCTATTCGTCTGACTATCACCTCAAGCAGGGCGCTGACACCGTCTGGTGGTACGACGAAACGGCCAAAGAGTCTATCTACAAAGACGATGTCAAGCCCTTTGTAAAGGGTCACACCTATACAGTTTACATGTGGCTTGAGACCGCAGATGGGTATAAGTTCAGCTACAACGGCACCAGGCACAGCGTCACCGCTCGTGTCAACGGCCAGACCGCAACGGTCAGCAAGGCCTACGAGCAGGACAAGTACCGCGTCATCCAGGTGAGCTTATCCTTCAAGGCGCTCAAGGAGGGCGTGGCCTATGTCGATCTTGAGATCCCGGCGTTTTATGCGGGAGACAAGCCGGCCGCTGCCTCGTCCATCGTCCGCGATCCTGAGGGCATCTATGACCATACGCCGTTCTATGTCAACGAAGCGCAGGGCGGTGCCGAGTATATCAGCGGCGCCTACCGCGATTTCGTGAAGGGCGTCGCCTGGTATGACCGCACGACGAACACCGGCATGAACGCCGCCGCAGTCTTCCAGAGGGGCCATCGATACTCCGTGACCGTGGCGCTGCAGGTCAACCCGGCCTACTACGGCTTCTGGGCCGATCTGGACCCCGCGTTCCATGGCACGGCGCGGGTGAACGGCGACGAGAACGTCTCGGTTCAGTCGAACGCGCTGGATCCGAACACCTATATCTTCGTGACCTACGATTTCCCGGACCCTGTCACGCAGAAGATCCTCTTCGCCGACGTGACGAACGTGAAAACGCCTTTGGGCGGCGAGACGTCCGCTTATACGGCGGAGGTCGTCAGCCCCGGATACAGCGTCAGCGGCTTTACAAGCACCGGCTCCGAGGGCGTCGCCCTCTCCGGGTATCACGGCGGCGTCCGCTGGTACGACGAGACGCTGAAGCAGATCATGAAGGACACCGACGTCTTCCTCCCCGGCCGCCAGTACAGCGTCCGCGTGATCCTGGAGGCCGACAGCGGCTTTCTGTTCCCCGTGGGGACGGCGGGCTACGATCTCGCGGCCCAGACGATCAACGGCGCCGACGCCCAGATCGTCACCCAGTCCTTCGCGGTCCCGTCGGGGGACTTCGCCAGATACCTCGTGCTGGAGTACAGGTTCTCTCCCGCCGGGGCGCAGACCGTGAGCAGCTTCGCCGTCCAGGACGTCACCCTGCCCAGGGCGGGGCAGAGCCCCTCTTACGGCGGCCTGAGCGTCACGGGGGACGGCTGTGACGTCTACACCTCTCATAACAAAGAAAGCGCCGGCGTCTATCACGGCGTCCAGTGGCTCCTGGGCGGCAAGGCCATGAAGTCCGGAGACGTCTTTGAGGCGGGAAAGGACTACACGGTCAAGGTCTGGGTCACCGCCGAACGGGGCTATGAGTTCGATCCGAAGGCCGCTGGTACGGTCAACGGCCAGCCTGCCGCCATCGCCTTCGGCGACACGTACGGCTGGGCCTCTGCCGCGGTGCTTTTCCACTGCAGCAACGAGCTTCTCACTGACATCTCCGTCGATTTCGCGCCGCCCGAGGGCGGCAGGACGCCGACGTATCAGCCTGACAACGTCCTCACCCCGGACTGCGTGGTCAAGGACGTGACGGGCGGCGGCTACCAGCACGGCGTCGCCTGGTTCGACCGCACGACGAACGAATACCTCGAGCCCGATGACGTCTTCGTCAAGGGCCACGCTTATTCGGTCTTCGCGGTCATGGGACCCGACACGGGCTACGAGTTCGCTGTTTCCGGCGGTCAGTCCGCCGTTTCGTGCACGATCAACGGCCTGACCGTGGAGCCTGAAAGCGCGGATCCCCGCCATGAGCTGACGCTGCGGTACGATTTCCCGGAGCCCTGCGGCGGCATCCGCGTCAGCCTCGTGCAGGTGACCATCCGTCAGCCGCAGGCCGGTCTGGAGGCCGACCGCGCCCCGCAGGTCCCCGCAGACGCGCCGTACGCCGCAACGCCCAGCTACCTCGGTTATACCGGCGGCGTCCAGTGGTTCGACGTCACCGACAACGCCGTTCTGAACCCCGGCACGCCCTTCGTCAAGGGCCACCTCTACGAGGCGCGCATCCTGCTGGACGCGCTGGACGGCTATGAGTTCGACACCGCAGGCGCCAGTCCCGCCGTGATGGCGACGGTCAACGGCGCCGTCGCCGCCGTCACCGACCTCGCGGCCAACAGCCCCAGGGACCGCATCCGCCTCGTTTATGCCTTTCCCGATCCGGCGGAGCCCATCTACGCGACGGCCGTCTCGCTGAACATCGCCGCCCCCGTCCACGGGGAGGCCTTCGATTTCGCCCCCTCCAGTCTGACGGGCGCCGTGACGATCGACAAGAGTCACGCGGAGGAGGGCTACACGGACGGCGTCGCCTGGTATGACGAGGATGCCAAGACCTGGCTCAAGCCCGGCGACACCGCTCTGGGCGGCGGCCGGTACCTGCTGTATATCGCCGTCAAGGCCGAGCCCGGCTATGAGCTGACAGACCCGCTGGAGCAGGCGCGGATCAACGGCGATGACGTCAACTCCTATGAGGCAGAGGGGACCTGCTTCCTGGCCACCGAGCTGCTCGCCCCCTATATCGTCATCGATCCCGTCACCGTCACGGACGTCGCCGCCCCCTGGGCCGACGCGAAGCCCGTTTTTGAAGCGTCCGTCCCCGAAAACGCCGATTACACGGTCCGGGAGGTCCAGTGGTGGGATTACAAAGCAGGCGACCGGATGGGCCCTGAGGCGACCTTCACCGCCGGTCAGCGCTATGACCTCGTCGTCATCCTGACGCCGAAGCCCGGCTGTGCCTTTGACGAGGTGTCAGCTGCCAAGCTGCTCAACGGCGAGGCTGTCAGCTTCACGCTGGCGGCGAACGGCGAGTTGCGCCTCGAGAAGACGTATTACGCCGAGGTCAACACCGTCAAGACCGTCGCCGTCATGCTGCCCCAGCCCTCCGGTGGGCAGACGCCTGTTCAGGCGGCTGACGTCGCCGTACCCAAGGACGCCGGCTTCCGCTGCAGCAAGGTCGTCTGGTACGACGAGACGGACAAGACTTCTGATTTTACCGCGTTTACAAACGGTCACACCTATACGGTCACCGTCACCCTTGATGCCGACTGGGGCGCTGCGTTCGCGCCCGAAGCGGAGCTGACCGCCCTGCTCAACGCCGCGGCAGCTGAGATCGTTTCGCTCGACAGCAAGACCTGCACGATCCGCGCGCAGCTGGTCTGTAAGGCGATCGTCAGCAGCTTTGACGCGGCCATGACGGGGTATGATCCCGGCGCGTCTGACAAGGACGTCATCTTCAGCGTGCCCGAGGACGCCCCCTATGAGATCGCGAAGGTCGAGTGGACCGATCTGGAAACGCCCGCCCTCGTCGAAGGCGAGGTGTACAACGTGCGGATCGATCTGATCCCCAAAGAGGGCTTTGAGTTCTCTGCCATCTGGGACGAGGAATACCTGCGCTATCTGCCGACGGACGACGTCATGGGCAGCCTCGACGGCCGCGTCTGCTGGGCCTCCGTCTTCAACGGCGAGGACGCGCGGCACCACATCACGCTGGACTGCGGCCTGCCGCCCTGCGGCAAGACGATCCTCGACAATATCGAGGTCAGCGGCCTCCCGGCCCCTGCCGCCGGTCTGACGCTGCTCCAGTACCGCAGCAGCACGTTCGTCACGCTCCCCGAGGACGCGCACTATCTGTATGACGATATCGCCTGCTTCGATACGGAGGAGAAGACCTTCCTCGAAAACGACGACGTGTTCGTCCTCGACCGCGTCTACACTGTCTGTGTCGCCGTCAAGGCGGAAGACGGCTATGCCTTCCCGGCAAACTACAACGTCTGGCAGAAGGCGTACTGGACGGAGGGCGTCATGGGCAAGCTCAACGGCGAGCTGACCGACGTGGGCAATCTGCCCGGGACGGACGGTCGCTACAGCGCCATCGTGGCGTCGGATATGACCGCCCGGGAGCCCTTCGTCCCCGCCATCGACCTCACCGGCCCCGCAAAGCTCAAGGCAGGGGAGAAGGCGCCCTTCGCGCTGACCGTCCCCGCAGACGCCCTTTACGACCTTCTCAGCGTCAGCTGGCGCGACGTGACCGCGGGCAGCTGGCTTTCCGACGGCGACGTCTTCGTCGGTGGCCACGAGTACGATCTTGTCGTTCAGGCCCGGGTCAGATCGCCCTACACGTTCTGGGTCGTCGAGACGGACGGGGAGACTGTCCCCAACGTCGCCGTGACGTGGAACGGCAAGGACGAAGGCTGGGCCGAGGCGCTGTCCGGCAATCCCATCACCACGCATCTGATGGTCCGCCTGTCGTTCACCTGCCCCGGCGGGGACGAGCCTGACGATCCCGTCTCGTTCACCAAGGTCACGCTGACCGACGGGACGATCCACTTCGGTCTGACGGCCGCGCCCGAAAGCGGCAGCCGCGTCTGCGCCGCCGCCTATGACAAGAGCGGCCGCATGACCGCCGTCGTCTTCGCCGACCCGTCCGCCGACAGCATCGCGCTCAAGCCATCCGACGGGGAGACCGTCCGCCTCTACCTGCTGGACGGGAACAACGCTCCCGTCTGCGCGCCTGCATCGCCCGAATAGAAAATGCGTAAAAAAGCGCTTCCGGCAGCTGCCGGAAGCGCTTTTGCGTTATCGATACCCTTATTGTCTGACCTTCCAACCCGCGGCCTCGGCGCGCTCGCCGACGAAGCGGCGGTAGATGCCGCCCTCGGCCATCAGCTGCGCGTGGGTGCCGCGCTGGACGATCCTGCCCTGATCCAGCACGAGGATCTGGTCGGCGCTGCGCACCGTTTTGAGCCGGTGGGCGATCATGACGACGGTCTTCTCCTTCGTCAGCGCTTCGATGGCGGACACCAGCTCGTTTTCGTTTTCGGGGTCCACGTTGGCCGTCGCCTCGTCGAGGAAGATGACGGGCGCGTCTTTCATCATGGCGCGGGCGATGGAGATGCGCTGGCGCTCGCCGCCGGACAGGCTGGCGCCGCCCTCGCCCACGATGGTCTCATATCCGTCGGGGAGGCTCATGATGAACTCATGGCAGCACGCCTTCCGCGCGGCCTCGCGCACCTCGTCCATGGCCGCCTCCGGCCTTCCGAAGCGGATGTTGTTGGCGATGGTGTCATGGAACAGGTAGACGTTCTGGAACACGAAGCTGAAATTGCGCATGAGGCTGTCCATGTCCCACTCCCGCACGTCGCGGCCGTCCAGTGTCACCGCGCCCCGATCCACGTCCCAGAACCGGGCCAGCAGATTGACCAGCGTCGTCTTGCCGCCGCCGGAGGGGCCCACGATGGCCGTGGTGGTGCGCGCGGGGATCGACAGGCTCACGCCGTCGATGATCTTCCGCCTGTCATAGGAGAAATCGATGCTCTCCGCGCCGATGTCGCATTTTTCGGGCGTCAGCTCCGCCCCGGTGATGTCCATCTGCGGCGTCGAGAGGATCTCGTCCGCCCGCTGGACGCTGACGTCCACCACGCGCAGCAGGGCGGAGTAATTGCCCGCCGTCTCCAGGCTGGCGTAGACGATGAAGGCCGAAATGACCATCAGCACCGCGTTCAGCGTGTCCATGGTGCCCTGCACGAAGAAGAGGCAGGAGAAAAACACCATCATCACGCCCGTCAGCTTGGCGATGAAGCTCTGCAGCGTCATGCGCGGGATCAGCGTCATTTCCATGTCCGTGTTGACCTGTACGTTGTCGGCGATGGCGTCGTTGAGCTCGCGGCTCTTCCGGCCCGTCAGGTGGTACGCCTTCACCTCCGCCATGCCCTGCAGGTACTCCAGCACCTTTTCAACGACCTTCGCGTCGGCGTCCAGCTTCCGTCCCGCCAGCTTCGCCGCCGCCCTCTGCAGCGCTCCGTTGGCCAGCATGAACAGCCCGAAGCCGCACAGCAGCACCAGCGCGATGCGTCTGTCGAAGAAGAACAGCATCACGATGATCAGCGACGTCGTCAGCAGCCCCTCGCACACCAGCATGATCACGCGGGTGGCCACGTTCTCCAGACTCTCCATGGTGTTCGTCGTCACGGAGGTGATCTGGCCGAGACTGTTGCGGTTGAAGTACCCCATGGGCAGGTAGCGCATGTGCTCGGCGATCTCGATGCGCTTTTTGGCGCAGGCGTAATACCCGCCCTCGGTCTGCAGCATCATCGACTTCGCCTTGACCAGCGACTCGCCCAGCACGCTGACCGCCATGATCAGCAGACTCATGAGCGCGTCGCGTCCCGTGATGTGCCCGGAGAGGATCGCGCGCATCATCACGGCGATGGCCGGGATCTTGAGCGCCTGGAAAAACGCCTGCAGCACGCCCAGCGCCACGGACAGCCGGAACTTCCTCCGGTCCTCCGGGTCGCAGAAATCGAAAAATCGGCGGATGATATCAAGCATTCCCGCTGCCTCCTTCCGCGCTGTCTCTCACAGCGATATGGGCCTTCCACATGGTCTCGTACAGGCCGTGACGGCTCAACAGCTCCTCGTGGGTGCCGCAGTCGTCCACCTTACCGTCGCGGATGACGTAGATCCGGTCGGCGTCGGTGATCGTGGAAAGGCGGTGGGCGATGACGATCAGCGTCTTGCCCCTTGTCAGCTCAGACACCGAGCGCTGGATCACCGCCTCGTTTTCGGGGTCGGTGTAGGCCGTCGCCTCGTCGAGGATGACGATGGGCGCGGCCTTCAGCATGGCGCGGGCGATGGAGATGCGCTGGCGCTCGCCGCCGGACAGATGGCCGCCGGAGGAGCCGACCACCGTGTCGTAGCCGTTCTCCAGTCCGAGGATGAACTCGTGGCAGCCGCTCTGCCGTGCGGCCCGCTCCACCTCCTCGTCCGTGGCGTCGGCCCGGCCCAGGCGGATGTTCTCACGCACGGACATATTGAACAGGTAGTTGTCCTGGGAGACGAAGGCGATCCTGTCGGCATAGGTTTCCTGCGGGATCGTGCGGATGTCCTGCCCGCCCAGGGTGATGCAGCCGCTGTCCACGTCCCACAGGGAGGCGATCAGCCGCGCAATGGTGCTCTTGCCGCTGCCGGAGGGTCCCACCAGCGCCGTGAAGCTGCCCGCCGGGACATCGAGATCGACGCCGTGCAGGACCTCCTTGTCCTGATAGGTGAACCGGACGTCCCGCAGCGCCAGATCGCACCCGGCCGGCGCATCGCCGCTTTCAGGCCGCGCCATGACGGGCGCCTCGATGATCCTGCGCACCTCGCCGACGATTGTCCCCATGGTGCGCAGATCGTCCGAATAGCTCATGCAGGTGACCAGCGGACCGATGAGCCCCACGGCGAGGATGATCACCGTGACGAAGTCCTCCGGCGCCAGCCGCCCGCTTCTGACGAGCAGCCCGCCGATGGGCAGCACGGGCAGCATCGTGGCGGGCATCAGGACCATGGCCCCGGCCATGGGGAGGATGCTCTTGCGCATCCAGCTGACAAAGCTGTCCGCCGCCTCGTTGGCCGCGCGGACGAAGCGCTCATAGCTGGAGCGCGTCTTGCCGAAGACCTTGATCACCTGAATACCGCCGATATACTCCACCGCCGTATCGTTGAGGTCCTTGGTCGCCGTCAGCGTGCGCTCGTAAAAGCCCTGGCTGCCCACCATCATGAACACATAGCAGAACAGTCCCAGAGGCACGGTGATCAGCGACGCCAGCCCCATGCGCCAGTCGATGGTGAAAATATAGATCAGGATGACTGCCGGTACCAGCAGGTTGGCCGTGAACTCGGGCACGATGTGCGCCAGCGTCGTTTCGATGGAGTCGATACGCTCCACCAGCGTGTTTTTCAGTGCGCCGGAGCTCTCGCTGAGCACCGCGCCCAGCGGCATCTGCGTCAGACGCTCCGCGGCCATCTTTCTCAGCTTGCCCAGCACCGCGAAGGTGGCGCGGTGGCTGGTGGCCGTGCTCAGCGCGTGCAGCACGACGCGGCACAGCCAGAACAGCGCCATCAGCGCGCACCGCGCCGCGTAAAAGCTCAGCACGCGCTCGCCGCGCATCAGCGCCCTGACGATTTCCGCCACCACGAAATAGGGCGCCACGGAGAACGCCACGCCCGCCACGGCCAGCAGCACGCTCTTCGCGTACTGCCCGCGGCGGTCGCCCGCCTTCTCCAGCAGCCACGCGATGGGGGAGGACTGCTTTTGTTGTTTCATACGTTAGCCTCCTTCGGTTAGCATACACTAACCATTGATTAAAACCATCGCCTGCTCCCGAAGAAGCAGGCGAACAGTCTGTCAAAAAGCCTATGATCTCCGTTCGCGGATCAAACGCCCGCGCAGCGGGCGTCGGCGGACCGGCTGATACCATAACCATACCAGACGGGGAGAGGCGTGTCAACGCCCCAGACGCCGAATACTGTTGCCCTGTGCAACCTCACTGCTCCGGCGCGGGCGGGACCGGGATCTGCCGCCCGGTGTGGTCGATGCGGTAGTTCTCCCGGTAGATCAGCTGGGAGACGGGGACGAAGTCGTACCCGTCCCGGATCAGGCTCTCGAGGATCGTCGGCAGCGCCTGCGGGGTGTATTTCGCGGCGTTGTGGAACAGCACGATGGACCCCGGCTGCACCCGGGACAGCACCCGGTCGATCACAGGCTGGACGCCCTTTTCCTGCCAGTCAAGGCTGTCACCGCGCGCAGCGGCTTCAAGCGCCCCGGTTCAGCCCATCGGAGGATGCGCACCGTCCCGTTTTGCGGTATATTGATCCCAAAGCAGTATTGCTTTTCATATCAAAATACGCTACAATATTTTTGATAATGGCAATAAGGAGGGATTCGCTATGGCTTCCATCGCCGAACAAAAGTGCCCGGGCTGCGGCGCGACCATGCGCTTCGATCCCCAGCAGGGGAAGCTGGTCTGCGATTACTGCGGTACGGTCATGGATATCCCCACGGACGAACCGACCGTCGAACAGACGCAGATGGAGGGCTTCGACTTCGACAGCCTCAACGAGCAGGCCGTGGATCTCAAAGCCGAGAATCTGCCCGTTTACAACTGTGTTTCCTGCAGCGCCGAGGTCATCGCCGCCCCCGGCGAGTTCTCACTGACCTGCCCCTACTGCGGCAATAATATCGTTCTCACCGACAAGATCTCCGGACCCCTGCGCCCCAACGGCATGATCCCCTTCAAGATCGATTCCAAGTCGCTTCCCGCGGCCATGAACCGGTTCTATAAAAACAAGGCGCTTCTGCCCAAGAACTTCTTCTCCCAGAGCACCATGAGCAAGGTCACGGGCGTTTATGTGCCCTTCTGGGTCTTCGACGGCACCATGTCCGGTACCGCCCGCTACCGCGCCCAGAACACCATGTCCACCCGCCAGGGCGATTATATCGTCAGCGAGACGAGCCATTACGACCTCGTCCGCGACGCCAACCTGACGTTCCAGGACGTCCCCGTGGACGCCACGGGTACCGTGGAGGACGCGCTGATGGATTCGCTGGAGCCCTTTGACATGAACGAGGTCAAGCCCTTCGACATGAAGTATCTGGCCGGCTTCACGGCCTCCCGCTTCGATCTGGCGAAGAACGACATCGCCCAGCGCGCGGAGGATCGCATGCGCTCCTCCGCCGACGCAGTGCTGGATCACGAGGGCACTGCGGGCTACCAGAGCGCCACCCGCATCGGCGGCTCGCTGAAGGCCGATCTCAAGGCAAAATACCTTTTGTTCCCCGTTTATATGTTCGATATCATGCACGGCGGCAAGAGCTACAGCTTCGCCGTCAACGGCCAGACCGGCAAGGTCGTGGGCAATCTGCCCATCAGCGGCAGCGTCAGCTTCCAGTACTTCCTCAAGCGCGCGGGCGCGATCCTTGCCGCCTGCGTCGGCGCTTCCGTTGCGATGTATTTCATGGGGAGGTGAGCGCGATGAAGAAAACGATCCGCACCCTTGCGTTCCTGCTGGCGCTGATGCTCTCCGTCGGTCTGCTGCCCGTCGCCGCCGACGAGCTGTGGAACGAGGATTACTACCGCGCCTATGACCTCTGCGACGTCCTCTCCGAGGAGGAGCGCGACGACCTGGACAACGACTGCATCGAGTTCATGAAGCAGTTCGAGACCGACCTCTTCTTCATCATCGCCTCACCCGACGATTACGAGGACGAGGGCATGGAATACATGGTCGACTATATCTACAACGACTGCAGCTTCGGCTACGGCCGCACGGGCGACGCTCTCGCCATGGTCTATGACGTGGAGGAGCCCAGCGCGCAGTTCTTCACCTTCGGCCACGCCGACCAGCTTCTGGATCAGATGACGCTGGAGGACATCGCCGAAAACGCCCTCGGATACGAGGAGGAATACGATCACTGGGGCGTCTGCTACGCCGCCGTCTCCATGCTGACCAAGAACCTTGAGAGCCGACAGGGCGAGACGTCGGAGCCCGTCGTCACCGCCGGCGCCTCTGACCGCGTGGGCGAGGAGAGCTCCATGCCCGCCTGGTATCCCGCCGATCCGCAGAACTTCCCGCTCTACTACGATGAGAACGCCCCCCGCGTCGTCGATACGGCCGATATCTTCACCGACGACGAGGAGGCCCGCCTGGAGTCCCGCCTCGGCGAGATCCGGCAGGAGCTTGACCGCGACATCGTCGTCTTCACCGACGTCTCCACCTACGGTCTGAGCCGCGCGGTCTACGCCGCCGACTTCTACGACTTCAACGGCTACGGCTGCGGCCCCGATCACGAGGGCGTCTGCCTGATGATCTGCATGGACCCCAATGACCGCGGCTGGTGGACCTGCTGCACGGGACCGGTCACCAGGGGCCTTTACACCGAGCAGTACGCCAACGACATCGACGACGTGCTGTATGAGTTCCTGGCGGACGGCGAGTATTACGAGGGCGTCAGCGACTGGGTGGAGAACATGCACACCCTGTACGTCAAGGGCGTGCCCTTCGCGCCCGACTGGATGCCTGAGCTGTCCACCTTCCAGCACACCAACGATTTGACCCGCTCCCGCCTCGTGGACAGCGCCGACCTGCTCAGCGACGACGAGGAGGCAGCGCTGCTGCAGAAGGCCTCCGCCCTGTCCGAGAAATACGGCGTCGACGTCGTGATGCACACCACCCGCAGCACCCAGGGCATGACCACGCAGACCTACAGCGATCAGTTCTACTACTATAACAACTATGGCTTCGGCCAGAGCTTCGACGGCATCCTGCTGACGCTCAACCGCGCCGGCGGCGTGACGGCGCGTGTCTCCGCCGAGGGCGCAGGCGCGAAGAACCTCACCGAGGTCAACGAGGAACGCCTCACCGACCGCGCCGCGTCGCTGGCGGAGGGCAGCGCCTACAAGGCCTTCGACTGGTGGCTGGGGCAGGTGGATCACATGTACCGCACCGGCCGCGTCTCCCGCTCGCTGGCCTCCTGGGGCATCTGGACGGCCGTTCAGGCGGCGTTCAGCTCCCTGGCCGGACTGATCGGCTTGGGCCGTGCCAAGTCGAAGATGAAGACCGCTAAAGTCAAGACGAACGCCGACAGCTACCTGGTCCGCGACCGCCTCGACGTCCGGCCCGTCCGTGACACGTACCTGCACACCACGGTCACGCGCCGCTACGATCCCGTCAAGACGAAATCCTCCGGCGGAGGCGGCTCGTCCTACTCCAGCTCCTATCACGGCTCCTCCGGCAGCAGCCACTCCGGCTCCGGCCGCAGCTTCTAAGCACAAAGCAAAAGGGCACATCTTTTTGGATGTGCCCTTTCCTTATTTCAAAAACCGCCGGATCGCTTTTTCGTCGGCCCGGGGCAGGAGCGTTTTCAGGTGCTTGACGATGCGCTCAAGGGATTCCTCCGGCTCCCTTGCGTAGACGTTTTTCGTGAACGCTTCGCCGAAGCGTCTTTCCGGCGTCGTGTATTCGCCCACGCCCCAGCCGTACTGCTGTCCGCTCTTGTCCGTCAGGTAGACGAAATCCGATATGGTCACGTAGCACTGGCTCTGCAGCCGCATGATCGACTGGTCGAAGCCTTTGCGTCCGCCCTTGTGGTAATCGCCCAGCTTTTTGAGCTGTTTGGAGATGATCGGTACGCGCTCGCTCAGCAGGTCGTACAGATATTTGTCCTCCCGGGAGGCGAGACCCTCCTCATACCGGGAATCGAAATCGTACCCGTCCCGCCGCCAGTTGGCCAGATCGGGGAACCATTCCGCGCTGACGAAGGCGGCCTTGCGCTCAAAGAACTTGCCGTAGGCGCAGCCGCTGTCCCGGATCACGGGGCCCTTCCACTCCCAGACGCCGTCCTGCCCGCTGCCGAACCACGCCTCCCGCGCCACGTGCTCCTCGATGGAGAAGCCGGGGATGCTGTTCTCGAACAGCGGCACGAAGCCGAACACGTTCACCGCCTCGACCATGTCGCGCTCGGTGCGGATCAGAAAATCAAAGGCCATATCGCCCCTCCTTTCGCCATTTCGATTGTACAACAGGCGTTTCCGCCTGTCAATTTGCAGAGCGGGCGCATGGTATGGTATAATACGAAAAAAGAAAGCGGGAGGCGCCTTATGAAGCCTGTGTTCATCGAATCGAAGGCCGTCAACAATGGCCATTACGTCCCCGGCATGATCTCCGGGCATACGCTCTACATCTCCGGCCAGCTGCCCATGGATCACTTGACCGGCGTCATGTGTCACGGCGCCGTCGCCGAGCAGGCGCGTCAGGCGCTCGACAATGTGGGGCTCGTGCTGGCGTCCGCCGGGGCGGGGAAGGAGGACGTGGTCCTCTGCCGCGTCTACGTCCCCGACGTCGCGCTGTGGGACGAGGTCAACCGCGTCTACGCCGACTGGTTCGGCAGCCACAGGCCCGCCCGGGTCGTGGTGCCCTGCGGTCCGCTGCACCACGGCGTCCTCGTGGAGATCGAGGCCGTTGCAGAGCTGAGAGGCGACTGCCATGACTGATCTGCGCTCGCCCTACGACCTGCCGACGCCCTGCCTGCTGATCGACCGCGACCTGGCCCTGGCCAACATCCGCATGATGCAGCAGAAGGCCGACGCGCTGGGCCTCAGGCTCCGCCCTCACATCAAGACCCACCGCATGCCCTGGTTCGCAAAGCGCCAGCTGGAGGCCGGCGCCTGCGGTCTGGCCTGCGCCAAGCTGGGCGAGGCGGAGGTCATGGCTGACAACGGCATGACCGACCTGTTCATCGCAAACGAGCTCATCGGCCTCGACAAGTACGAGCGCCTGCGCGCGCTGACACACAGGGCCCATGTCCGCGTAGGCATCGATAACGAGTACCAGCTGCGCCAGATGGAGCAGGTCTTCGCCGGGGAAGAAAAGCCCCTGGAGGTGCTGATCGAATACGAGGTGGGCGAGATGCGCTCCGGCGTCGCCTCCGAAGAACGGCTGATCGAGCTGGTCCGCGCCATCAGCGACGCAAAGCACGTCGTCCTGAAGGGCGTCTTTTCCCACGAGGGCCACACCTACCGGGCCGAGACTGCGGCGGACTGTGTCCGACAGGCGGAGGAGGCCCACCGCAAAACAGCCCGCGCCGCTGACATCATGCGCGAGCTCGGCGCGGAGATCGACACGGTCTCCATCGGCGCCACGCCCTCCGTCATGCAGATGGACGCGTTCCCCGGGATCACCGAGCTGCGCATCGGCACGTATATCTTCTTCGATGTGGGGCAGTCCCGGGCCATGGGCGATTTCAGCCGCTGCGCCGCCACGGTGCTCGCCTCCGTCATCTCCCAGCCCGAGGGCGACCGCACGGTCCTCGACGCCGGGGCCAAGGCCCTCGTCTCCCAGAACCGCCCCACGGGCATCTGCTCCACAAAGGGCTTCGGCGCCGTCAAGGGCGCGGAGCATATCAATATCGAAACGCTCTACGACGAGCATGCCGTCCTCAACAGCCATGAGCTGCTGACCCGCACCCGTGTGGGCGACAAGCTGGAGATCATCCCCAGCCATATCTGTCCCACCGTCAACCTCTACGACGAAGCATACCTCGTCTCGCAGGGCGAGGTCCTGCAGAAGCTCCCCATCGCCTGCCGGGGCAGATCGGTCTGACGGGAGGCGCGATACCATGAAGCAGCAGGATAAAACGAACGTCATGCGCATCCTCGACCAGAAGGGGATCGATTATGAGAGCTACAGCTACGAGCCCGACCCCACCCGCACCGGCGAGCAGATCGCCCGCCTGCTGGGGCAGGACCCGGAGGCCGTGTTCAAAACGCTGGTGACTGTCGCCCGGTCGGGGGAGCATTACGTCTTCGTCATCCCCGTCGTGGCGGAGCTGGACCTCAAAAAGGCGGCGAAGGCCGTCGATGAAAAGGCCATCGAGATGATCAAGCAGAAGGAGCTGCTGCCCCTGACGGGCTACGTCCACGGTGGCTGCTCGCCGCTGGGGATGAAGAAGCCCTTCGTCACCGTGATGGACGAGACCGCCGTCCTCCATGACACGATCTGCGTCAGCGCGGGGAAGGTGGGCTTTCAGGTCCGGCTGGACCCGGAGGCGCTGTGTGAGCTGGTGCCCTGCGCGCTGGCCGATCTGACGAAATAGAGAGAGGGGAAACCACAGATGTCCAGAAAAGCGTCCGAGTTTCAGGAAAAGGTCATGCCGATCATGTACCGCGGCAAGGAGATCTTCAAACCGCTGAACACCGGCCGGATCGATGAGCGCGTCGCCTGCGTGCGCGAATACATCGCCAACATCTTTTTCTATACGAAAAACGGAACGACGATCATGATCGACGCGGGCTACAACTACCCGCGGTTGAAGGAAAAGCTGGGGTGGCTCGACATCGACCCCGCCGACGTCGGCCACATCCTGATCACCCATCAGGACACCGACCACGTCGGCGCTGTGGAGCGCGACAGCGACGGTCTGTTCCGTCATGCCCGCCTTTACATCGGCGAGATCGAGAACCGCTATCTCACGGGCGAGAAGCGCCGCCGCGTCACCTTCGGCCTTTACCGGCTGCCGAAGGTGCAGATCGACAATGAAAAGACACTGCTCCGCGACGGCGACGTCTTCATGATCGACGATATCAAGGTGGAGGCGCTGCTGGTGCCCGGCCACACCTGGGGCCACATGGTCTATCTCATCGACGATCGGTACCTCTTCACCGGCGACACCATCTGGTTCGGCGTCAACGGCGGCTACAGCTTCATCAACGGTCTGGCCGAGGACAACAACCTTGCCAAGCGCTCCTTGGCCATTCTGGAGAACCGCCTGCGCATGCGCAGGCTCAGCCCCATGGTCATCACGGGCCACACGGGCTGGAGCGACGATCTGGACTTCGTCTTCGCCCACCGCACCGAGGTTTGCAATGGTCTGCGCCGCCAAAAGCCCCACGATCCCCGCGCGCCCTACGACGGCTACGATGAATCGGACGACACCGAGGAAAAGGCCCGCACGGTACTGCTGGAAAGGCAGGACCGCTGACTGCAATAAGGAGGGAGCCAATGACACGCGTATTCTTCATCCTCGCGCTGGCGGCGGCGCTTCTGGCGCTGCTGTCTGCCTGCGCCGCCCCGAAGCCCGAGCCCGAAGAGCCGCCGGTCGACGGCGGCACCACGGACACAACGGATCCTGACGCGCCCAAGACCGTCGATTCCTCTGAGATCACGTCCTTCTGCTGCAAGGTCTCCCTGCTCTCCTTCGACCTCCCGGAATCCGGCAGGCTGCGCGCCGAACGCTATGAGCTGACGGCGAAGCGGGAGGACGGCGCAGTGACCTGTACCCGGTATCGCCCGGAGACGGGGGAGGAGACCTTCACCGGGACGCCCGACTTCCCGGAGCGTCTGCAGGAGATCGTTTCAAAACACGATCTCGCCGCCTTCAACGGCATCTCCACGTTCACCAGCGGCCTGCCGGACGATTTCGGTGCGACGCTTGAGATCGAATACGCTTCCGGCGAGTCGATCCGCGCCTCCTCCAACGACGACATGTTCCTGCCGCTCGAGTGCGTCGAGGACCTCTGCGTGCTCTTTTACGGCCCCGGCTTCGGCGGTCAGTATCAGCGGATGGCGCCCGAAGACGTCCTCGCGCTGCTGGAGGAGGACGACTTTGACGGCCTCATCGTCGACGTCCGCCGCCCCGACGAATACGCTTCCGGCCACATCCCCGGCGCGCTCAACGTCCCCAACGAGGACATCCAGGCGGGCGACGTCGCCCTGCTGCCCGACCGGGTGCAGCCGCTTTACGTCTATTGCTGCACGGGCCGCCGCAGCAAGGAGGCCGCGCAGAAGCTCGTCGATCTCGGCTATGAAAACGTCGTGGAGTTCGGCGGCGTCGTCGACTGGCCCGGCGAGCTCGTGACGGACTGAGCCTTGCGTCGTTTACCCAAAAAGAATATAATAATATTAATATAATAAAGGGGGAGACTCCCGTGAAAAAGGATCTCGGCAAGATTTGTTCGGTTTTTCCCATGCCCGTGCTGATGGTGGCTGCCTACGATGAAAACGGCAAGGTCAACGTCATGAACGCGGCCTGGGGCATGAACAGCGCCATGGACAAGATCACGCTGTTTATCGGCGAGCGCCACAAGACCACCGCCAACATCCGCGTCAGCAACGCCTTCACCGTCGCCATCGCCGACCGCGCCCATGTGGTCGAGGCCGATTACGTCGGCATCGCCTCCGGCAACGACGTCCCCGACAAGTTCGAGCGCACGGGCCTGCACGCCGTCAAGAGCGCGCATGTCAACGCCCCGATCATCGAGGAGTTCCCCCTCACCTTCGAGTGCGAGCTGGAGCAGATCATCGACACCGACACCTATCACGCCGTGGTGGGAAACGTCGTCAACCTCTGTGCCGACGAGAAGGTCATCGGCGAAAACGGCAAGGTCGATCCGCTGAAGGTGGATGCCATCCTCTTCGATCAGTTCCAGGCGGGCTACTACACCATCGGAGAAAAGGTCGGTCAGGCCTGGAGCTCCGGCAAAGAGCTGATGAAGTAAACATTGTCAAAAAAGCCGCCGCAGGGCACTCTCCGCAAGGAAGCTGCTTTGAGGCAGATATTGACCGGCTGAAAAGGACATGAAACAGGCGTGGCCATTGCGGTCACGCCTGTTTTGTCTCCTGGATCCTGTGGGCGAAACTCGATGCCCGTTATCACTGCGGACATCAAAGGATCTGCCCCAGAATCTTCAGATATAAGCGCGGGATCTATGACGACCTCTTGCTCAGGTAATGCTTTACTGTATCCGAGGCAAGACTTTCGATCAATGCTTCCGCACTGTCAAAACCATCCGGAAGCGTAAAGTTTACATACCAGGCTCCGGGATAGTCCCACACTTTTGTGAGATAGTCATCCATCGTTCTTGGGTCAATGACATACGCAGCTTCCGTTACGGCCTTTCTGGCACGTTCCAATGCCAGGTTATAGATTTTCTCAAGCTTTTCTTCAGCTATACGCAGATAACCCTCGTCGTAATTGTCCATATCATTTCTCTCCAAAAAACGTAATGAGATTGGAACAACAAACTCCGTTTTGTTTTAGCTATTATACTATTGCCGGCCGGTGCAGTCAATGAGGCCAAAGGAGGCGCTTTCTTATGAAACGCCTCCTTTGGCGGCTTTTTTTTATTTGTTCAGCACCCAGACGCCCGCGTTGAGATACGCGGCGAAGGTCACCCAGGCGAGGTACGGCAGCATCAGCCTGCCCGCCGTCTGATCGACCCGCCCGAAGGACTGCTTCGTCCGCAGGATCAGCGTCCACAGGATCATCAGCCACAGCAGCGACGCGCCGAAGGCCTCGTATTCGAAAAAGAGGATGCTCCACAGGAAATTGAACCCCAGCTGCACCCCGTAAAGCCGCAGGCCCCGGGCGCGCTCCTCCGTCGGCCCGCTGCCGCAGACCCTTGCGGCAGCGCCGCCCATCATAGCGTACAGCGCTGTCCACGCGATGGGGAAGACGATGGGCGGGGGAGACAGCGGCGGCTTGATCACGGCCGCCTTGTAAAGCGCCATGCCGTCCCGGGTCAGAAAGGCCGACAGCGCGCCCACGGCCTCGGTCCCAAGGATCCACAGCGCGTACGTCTTTAGGCTCGTTTTCTTCACATCGATCACCTCACGGATAGCTTATGCCGCGAGGCGCCGTTTTATCAGTCGAACAGCGTCAGCTGCTCCGGGAACGCGTCGAGGGCGGGCATCTCCCGGCTCAGCATCGCCATGGCCGCGTTTTTGTCCATCAGCCAGCCGCGCAGCGCGCTTTCCTCCAGCAGCACCGGCATCCGCGGGTGATAGGGCAGAACGGACGCGTTCGCCTCCGTCGTCAGCACGCTGCACCGCCCGTCTGCGTCGTAGATCCCCGCCAGCCACAGCACGTCGCGGCCCGGCAGAGCGAATGTGACCATGTTCTTCTGCGCGTCCCATTCGTAAAACACGTGGGCCGGGATCGCGGCCCGGCGCAGACGCAGGCAGTCCCGGAACGCTGCTTTGATGCCCGCCGTCTCCTGACGCGTGTTGATGATCAGACCCTTGCCGTCCCACCGGGGCATGCCCCAGGGCAGCAGCAAAGCGCGCGTCCCGCCGCGTTCCGCCGTCAGGGCGGGCGCGTTGTCGCCGGGACGCACCTCACGGGGCGTCAGACGCGGGATCGTCGGGTCCGCCCGTTCCGCCGCGGCCAACAGCCGCTCCTTCACCGAATCGGTGATCTCGAATCTTGCGCACATGCTCATCCCTCCATCCGTATGATACCACATCCGTCCCATTGAACAAAAGGATAAAATAGGATATAATCACATCGAGGTGAGACCATGGGCAAGGTAAAGCTGACCGTACTGGAGAGCCGCTGCCGCTGTGATTACTGCAGGGCGGGGGATACGTTCGTCGTGGGCGATCTGTGCCCGCCCGTCTGTCACGAGCTGTGGAGCGTCATGTACCCCGGCGTCTACACGCTTCTGAACGGCGGCAGGCTGGACCAGGGCGACGAACGCGCCCGCCATTTCACGGCGCGCTGCCCCGACGGCGGCCGGGTGGTCGTTTACTGCGAAGCGATGGAGGAAACGGAATGACGCTGCAGGAACTCAAGGACTACGCCGAGAGCCAGTACGGCACGTCGCCGCAATACCTTTGGGGCGATCTTCCCGATACCTTCGTCCTGCGCCACGGGACCGACGGCAAGTGGTTCGCCGTCGTCATGCCCGTCCTGCGCCGTAAGCTGGGGCTGGAGGGCGAGGGTGAGGTCCTGATGGTGGACGTCAAATGCGACCCCATGCTGGCGGGTGACTTCCGCACCCGCCCAGGCGTCATGCGCCCCTGGCACATGAACAAGCTCCACTGGCTGGGCATCCTGCCCGATCAGGCCGACCGACAGACCGTCGAGGAGCTGCTGGAGATCAGCTACACGCTGACCATGCCGAAAAAACGCAGCCGACAGGAGTGACGCTATGAACGCTGTTCTTTACATCCACGGAAAAGGCGGCTCCGCCGCGGAGGCGGACCACTACAAACCGCTGTTCCCCGAAAGCGAAGTCATCGGCCTCGACTACCGCGGCGAGACGCCCTGGGACGCGGGTCCGGAGCTGGGAAAAGCGATCCGAGCCCTCGGCACGCGCTATGACAGGCTCACGCTCATCGCCAACAGCATCGGCGCGTATTTCGCCATGCACGCGGGGATCGATGAGCTGCTGCACCGCGCTTTATTCATCTCCCCGATCGTCGATATGGAAAAGCTTATCCGCGATATGATGGCGTGGGCCGGCGTCACGGAAGCGGCGCTGCGGGAGAAGAAGCGCATCGAGACTGCTTTCGGCGAGACGCTGTCCTGGGACTATCTTTGCTATGTCCGGGAGCATCCCGTCCGCTGGCGCGTCCCCACAGAGATCCTTTACGGCAGCCGGGACGCGCTGACGAGCGCGGATACCGTGCGGTCCTTCGCAGAGACGCATCACGCCGGACTGACCGTCATGGACGGCGGCGAGCACTGGTTCCACACCGGGGAGCAGATGGCCTTCCTCGACCGCTGGATCGCAGAAAAACGAGGGTGATCCGCCGCAAGGCTGACCATAAATAATAACAAGGAGCGTACTGTTTGAAACTGTACAACACACCGGAGATTGTCGGCTGACCGGGAGGTCTGCCGAGATCGGACCTCCCGCCTGCGGGCATTGAAGTCAACAATTTTCAGGAGGTTAAACAATGAATACAAATGACGTCATCATTCGTTTGGAAAGCAAGGAAGACCGCCGCGCTGTCGAAACCCTCGTCCGGGACGCATTCTGGAACGTCTACCGCCCCGGCTGCAGCGAGCATTACGTCCTTCACGTCCTCCGGGACGATCCCGCATTCGTCCGGTCGCTGGACCTCGTCATGGAGCTTGACGGCAGGCTGATCGGCCAGGCCGCGTTCATGAGGGCCGCCGTGACGCTGGACGGCGGCGGGATCCGGGAGGTGCTGACCCTCGGCCCCATCTGCGTCGCGCCGGACCTGCAGCGCAGGGGATACGGCAGGCTGTTGCTGGAGCAGGCGCTGGACCGCGCCGCCGCGCAGGGCTTCGGCGCCGTGCTGCTGGAGGGCAATATCGGCTTTTACGGCAAAAGCCGCTTCACCTTTGCCGGCGCTCACGGCGTCCGCTATCACGGTCTGCCGGAGGGCGCCGACGCGTCCTTCTTCCTCTGCCGCGAGCTGATCCCCGGCTATCTTGCCGGGATCACAGGCGTCTACCGCACGCCACAGGGCTATTTCGTCGGTGACGCGGACGTTGAAGCCTTCGACGAACAGTTCCCGCCCCGGGAAAAGCTGAGGCTCCCCGGCCAGCTGTTCTGAACGGATCGGGCTCCCCTCGCGGGGAGCCCTTATTTTTCATTGAAACCGCGCTTGTACCGTGATACAATAAAATAAATAAAGATGAAAAGGGGAGACCCCATGAAGCTCGAACAACTGCAGACCCCTGCGCTGGTCGCCGACCGCGCGATCCTGAACGCCAATATGCGCGCCATGATGGCCATGCTGGAGGGCAAGACCCTCCGCCTGCGCCCCCATTATAAATCGAACAAGTGCGCCGCCATCGCCCACAAACAGATGGAGCTGGGCGCCGTGGGCATCACCTGCGCCAAGCTGGAGGAGGCCGAGGACCTGATCGACGCCGGCGTCACCGACGTGCTGATCGCCAATCAGGTGGTCGATCCGCTGAAGATCCGCCGCCTGGCGGAGCTGGCGGGCATGTGCCGCCTCACCGTCTGCGTCGACGACGGCGAGAATGCCGAGGCGCTGTCGAAGGCCGCCTGTGAGGCGGGCACCACGATCCACGTGCTCGTGGAGTTCGAGATCGGCATGGAGCGCTGCGGCGTCGCCGATCCTGATCTGTACGTCGCCCTGGCCCGCAAGGTCAGTACGCTGCAGAACCTCGTCTATGACGGCATCCAGGCCTACGCCGGTCACGTGTCGCATATGGCCTCCGACGAGGAGCGCAGATCGTACACCGACGAGAACGCCGCCCGCCTGCGCAGCCTCATCGAGCTGCTGAAGCACAACGGCATCGAGGTCCATACGCTCTCCGGCGGCAGCACGGGCACCTCCCGCATCAAGGCGGAGCAGGGCCTTTACACCGAGCTGCAGGCCGGCAGCTACCTGTTCATGGACTCCACCTACCGCGCTCTCAGCAACCTGCCCTTCCGCAACAGCCTGTTCCTGCTGACCACCGTCGTCAGCAAGCGCGGCGCGCTGACGATCCTCGACGCCGGCGTCAAGAGCCTCGGCGTCGATCAGAACGAGCCGATCTTTTTGACGATGGACGGGGATGAGATCAAGGTCGACAATATGGCCGTCAACGAGGAGCACTGCAAGATGTTCTCCCCGGATCACGACCTGTCTCTCGGCGATCACGTGCTGATCGTCCCCGGCCACTGCTGTTCCACGGTCAACCTCCACGACCGGCTGTATCTCTTTGAAAACGGCGAGGTCGTGGACCGTCTGGCCATCACAGCCCGAGGCAAGTCCCGGTAGTGGCCGCTCTGCGGCTCTTCATCGCCATCCCGCTGCCCGGTCCCGTGCGCGGCCTGCTGGCTCTCGACGGCGAAACGCTGCGCCGCTTCTGCCGCGGCAGCTTCACCCGGGAGGAGAATTACCATCTGACTCTCGTCTTTCTGGGGGAGACTGAGGAGGAGCGCCTCCCGGCGATCATAGCGGCCATGGACGCAAGCGCCGGGCCCGGCTTTCCGCTGCGCCTCGGCCCGCTGGGACGCTTCCCGGGGAAGGACGGCGGCGTCCTGTGGCGCGGCCTTGCGGAGAGCGACGGGCTGATGTGTCTGCAGGCGGCGCTGAGCGAGCGATTGCGGGAGGAAGGCTTCAGGCTGGAGCGCCGCCCCTACCGTCCGCACCTGACACTTGCCAGAAAAGCGCTCTTACAGCGCACCGTAAAGCTGGAAACCTTGTCGCTGAAAATGCACCCGAGCCGCTTCCGCGCCCGCGAGATGATCCTCTTTTCTTCCGCACAGCGGGACGGGAAACGCGTTTACACACCCTTGCACCGCACGGCGCTGCGATAAATCGACCGATCCTGCACCAGCTATTCCGCGCTGATTGCCGCCCGCCGCCCCTACGTCCTCACCGAGACCGGAGAGGCAGACCGCCTGACCCGTCGGGCGCTGCTGGACGCCTACACGGCCGGTGAGACCGAGGTCGCCGCCGTCGTTCCCATCCGCCGTCCGGACGGCCGCATCTGCTTTGTCCGCTTGGCCGCCGCTCTCACGGAGCAGCCCGAGACCGGCGACGTCATGGCTTTCATCACCGAGACCGACAACAACGATCAGACGGTGGGCGAGACCGTCCTGCAGACGACGCTGCGCGAGCACTACGACATGGTCGCCTACCTGGCCGGCGAGCGCTTTGGCGTCGTCATCGGCGACCTCGATCACAGCCGCCGCGGCAGTCTGGCACCCTGCGTCCGCACGGGCGATTACGCCTCGTACCTCGACGCCTGTGTGCTGCCCTACGCTCGCGGGGAGGAGGACGCCAGGGCGCTTTTGTCTCTGTCGGCCGTCGAGGCGCATCTGAAGGACGATCCCGTCTGGGAGGTCAACCTGCCCTTCGAGCTTGACGGAGAGACGTTTTTCAAGCGCTTCGCCTTCTACGAGATGGACCGCAGAGCGCACTTCTATATCCTGCTGCTGGACGACACCACCGAGGTCCACCGGGAGCAGACCCTCCGGAACCGCCGCCTCGCCGAGGCGCTGCAGGAGGCGAATCGGGCCAATGAAGCGAAGACCGTCTTCTTCTCCAATATGTCCCACGACATCCGCACGCCCATGAACGCCATCATCGGCTTTGCCGACCTGGCCCGCCGCAGCGACGATCCGGAGCTGGTGCGCCAATATCTCGACAAGATCGCCGCCTCCGGCGACCATCTGCTGGCGCTGATCAACGACGTGCTGGAGATGAGCCGCATCGAAAGCGGCAAGATGCAGCTGGAGCCCACGGCCACCGACCTTGTCTCCGCCATGGAGCAGGTGCACGACCTGTTCGTCGGCCAGATGAGCGCCAAGGGGATCGGCTTCACCGTCGAGACGTCTGTCACCGACCGTTGGGTCCTCTGCGACAAAACGCGGCTCGACCGCGTGCTGCTCAACCTGATCAGCAACGCCGGGAAGTTCACGCCCGAGGGCGGCTCCGTCGCAGTGACGCTGGATCAGACGGGCGCTTCCGGCGCCGACCGCAGCTACCGCATCCGCGTCTGCGACACCGGCGTCGGCATGAGCGAGGAGTTCGCCCAGAAGGTCTTCAACGCCTTCGAGCGCGCCAGCACCGCCGATTCCTCCGGCGTGCAGGGCACGGGGCTCGGTATGGCCATCACCAAGAGTATCATCGAGATGATGCACGGCACGATCTCTGTTGATACGGCACCTGGCAAGGGAACGACCTTTACAGTTGATCTGACGCTGACCGTGGCGCAGGAGCCCGTTGTGCGAGGTGTCTCCGCCGGACTGTGCGGCAGTATGGACTGCTCGAAGCTCCGTCTGCTGCTGGTGGAGGACAACGAGATTAACCGCGAGATCGCCACGTTCCTCCTGCGGGAGCAGGGCTTTCGGCTGGATACGGCCGTCAACGGCCGGGAGGCCGTAGACATGGTCGCCGCAGCGCCCGGTGCCTACGACGCCGTCCTCATGGACGTGCAGATGCCCGTGATGAACGGCTACGACGCCACCCATGCCATCCGCGCCCTGGACGATCCCGCCGCCGCGGGCGTGCCCATCATCGCCATGACGGCCAACGCCTTCCAGGAGGACGTCCGCGATGCGCTGGAGGCCGGGATGGACGCCCATATCGCCAAGCCCTTCGATTTCGAAAGGATCATGGAGACGCTGTCCGGCGTCCTGAGCAAAAAGAGGTCATAGCGCCGCCGCCTCCCGCATACATTGCTGTGAGGAGGGGAGACCATGACGATCACCGATACATATCTGAACAACGACGATGAGCATCGCCTTGCCGCGCTTTGTGAAGCGCGCAGGCGGTGCCTTTTGCTTCTGGCGGCCCGGGAGACGGAGGAATGAACGCCGTTTACGCCCGTCAGTCCATGGACCGGCCCGACAGCCTGTCCATCGAGACCCAGGTGGAATCATGCCTGCGCCTGGCGGGGCCGGACGCCGCCATTTACCAAGATCGGGGCTATTCGGGGAAAAACGTCAACCGTCCCGATTTCACCCGCCTGCTGGACGACGTCCGGGCGGGCCGGGTCACGGCGGTCTTCGTCTATCGCCTCGACCGGTTCAGCCGCTCCATCGCTGATTTCAGCCGTCTGTGGGAGCTGTTGGACCGCTGCGGCGTCGGCTTCTGTTCCGTCACGGAGAACTTCGACACATCCACGCCCATGGGCCGCGCCATGCTGCACATCGTCCTCGTGTTCGCGCAGCTGGAGCGCGAGACCACCGCCGCGCGCGTGCGGGATAACTACACGCACCGTGTCGCACTGGGGCGCTGGCCGGGCGGCCCCGCGCCCTATGGTTTCCGACTGGTCAAAACAAGTGACAAGGGAAAACCCTTTACAGCGCTTGAATCGAACGACCGCGCCGATGTTGTGCGGCGGCTGTATCGGGATTACGTCCGCCCCGGCGCGTCTCTCCGCTCGCTGGCCGCAGCGCTGACGGCTGAGGGCGTCCCCGGTCCGTCCCGCAAGGCCTGGGACAGCGTCACACTGTCCCGGCTGCTCCACAGTCCGCTGTACGTCCGGGCCGACCAGGAGGTCTTCTGGTACTTCGCCGCCTCCGGCGCGAGGCTGCTCAGCACCGCGGACGCGTTCGACGGCGTTCACGCCTGCAACCTCATCGGCAAGCGGGACCGCACGGCCAACAAGTACCGTCCCGCGGAGGGCAGGTCCGTGGCCATGGCCGCCCATGAGGGGCTGATCGACGCCGGGCTGTGGCTCCGCGTACAGGACAAGCTGGACGCCTGCGCGCAGGTCGCGCAGCCCGGCACCTGCCGCCACAGCTGGCTGACGGGACTGCTGAAATGCGCCCGATGCGGCTACGCCGTCAAGATCGGCAAAAGCCGCGGACGTTACTGCCTCAGCTGCTCGGGCCGCAGCAATCTCGGCGTCTGCGGCGCGTCCTTCCGGATCGACCTGCAGGAGCTGGAGCGCGAAACGGAGCGGCGCATCGAAGCGCTGCTGGAGCAGTGCCCACCCGTCGCCTTCGAGGTCCGGTCGAACGCGGGCGAGCTGCTGGCGCTGGACCGCCGCATCATGCGGCTCGTCGCCGCGCTGGAGCAGGGGAGCGCCCCGGCGGAATACATCGCTCCGCGCATCCGCGCGCTGGAGGAGCAGCGCCGCCTGCTTGAACAGCCTGTCCGCACCGCAGCGCCGACGCTGCGCTTTCCCCGGCTGAGTGCAGAAGAGAAGCACCTCGTCGCCGCCCAGCTCATCCGCCGCATCCTGCTGGAGGACGACCGGGCGGAAATACAGTGGAATATCTGAAAACGCACGGGCTCGCCCGTGCGTTTTTCCATGGAACGCTTGTCAATCATTCACCGATGTGATACACTGAATCCATTAGAATCACTGATGCGAAAGGGGATACGACCGTGAAAAAGCTCCTGACCGTATGTTTGACCCTGCTCCTGCTGGCCGCGCTTTCCACCGCTCTGGCCGCGCCCTCGCCGCAGCTGGACGAAAGCACCGCGGAGGGCGAGATCACCCTGCGCCTCGTCGTGCCGGAGCTGACCCAGAGCGCCGCGAACCAGACGGCGGAGCTCGTCCTTCTCGTCGATCAGAACATCCAGATCGGCAGCGTCGGGCTCAACATCCGCCTGGAGGGCAGTGAAAAGGGCGTCATTCCCGACAAGCTGCGCATCCAGACGCCCGTTTCCGGCTCCCAGGAGATCACCGGCGCTTTTGCTTACAGCGCCGTCATGGCCAGCTGCTTTTCCGGCGCGTATCTGCCCTATGACGAGGTGCTGGACGGCTATGTCCTGCTGCGTATCCCCGTCACCGTCTACGCCGGGGCCAGCGGCGATTTCTTCTTCGGGATCACGATAGACGATCTCTGCGACGCCGATTACGGCGAGGGCTACGTCGTCTCCGACGCGCCGCTGACGGCCACGCTCCACGTGGAGGCGACGAAAGAATCCGCCGTCATCGAGAGCGCATACGCGGAGGATGGCGAGGGCGTCTGCGAGGTCAGCGCAGCTGAGCCCGGCGTCGTCTTCATCGCGGCCTTCGACAGCGACGGCTACTTCCTCGGCTGCTTCAGCCAGCAGCTCGTGCCCGATGGCGGGACCTTCCGCATGGACCTGCCCGAGGACGCCGCGTCCTTCACGGTCTTTGCCGTATCAGAGGAGATGCGCCCCTTCTGCGCATCGGTCGAGACCCCGCTGGATTAGCGCGCCTGAAGACGCTGCGGACGCTTCCACATCCCACTGGATGGGGTAGTGGCCGATGGACCGCAGTGTGTCGATCACTGCGTCGTTGTAGTCGCCGTAGGGCGGCCGGAACAGGACAGGGCGCACGCCTGTGATCGCCTCGATCCTGTCGTCGCAGGCGGTGACCTCGTCGATCATCTGCTGCCGGGTCAGCTTCGTGAAATACGGGTGCGTGGACGAGTGGTTCATCACCTCGTGCCCCGCCTCGTGGAGCGCCGACACCGACTCTGGATATTTGTCCGCCCACTGCTTCACCACAAAGAATGTCGCCTTGATGCCGTACTGCCCCAGCACGTCGATGAGGTTCTGGGTGTCCTCGTTGCCCCAGGCGGCGTCAAAGCTCACCGAGATCACCTTGCTGTCCTTCTGCACGCAGTAGATGGGCAGCTGCCGGTCGATGGCCGCCGCCGTCACCGCGCGCCCCGGCCCGCTGAGCAGGAAACACAGCGCTGCCAGGGTGAACAGCGCCCCGGGCGCCAGCCAGTACCGATGCTTTCTCAATAATCTGCGCATTTCCGCACCTCCGTTTTTGTTTGTACTTATCTGTATTCACACGATCGGGACGCAAGAACGGCGGGCGCTGCCACACAGGAGGCTTTGCCATGCATATCACCATCGATCATCTCACCGCCGGAGCCGCACGCGCCGAGGGCGTCGCCGTCATCATCGACGTCTTCCGCGCCTACACCGTGGAGAGCTTCGCGTTCCACAACGGCGTCCGCCGCATCTATCCCGTGGCCGACATCCAGGAGGCCTACCGCATGCGAGAGCTCGACCCCACGCTCCTGCTGGCGGGCGAGCGCGGCGGACGGAAGGCCGAGGGCTTCGACTTCGGCAACTCGCCGTCCCAGATCGAACACGTGGACCTGACGGGCCGCGACATGATCCACACCACCAGCGCCGGGACCCAGGGCGTCATCGCCGCCAAAAAAGCCGACGTCATCCTGCTGGGCGCCCTCGTCAACGCCCGCGCCACGGCGGAGTACATCAGAAAGCTGGGCGCGGAGCGCGTCTCCCTCGTCTGCATGGGCAAAGAGAACCGCCATCCCATCGAGGAGGACACCTACTGCGCCGAATACATCCGATCGATCCTTGAGGGGACCGGCTTCGACAGAGAGGCCGTCGTGGCCGACCTGCGGCAGGGCGAGGGCAGCCGCTTCTTCATCCCGGAGGACCAGAGCTTCGCGCCCGAGCGCGACTTCTACCTCTGCACCGATTTCGACCGCTTCGATTTCGCCCTTCGCGTTTTCAAGGACGAGCAGGGCCGCGACTACACCGCCAGGGTGACGCTGTAACGAAAGGAGTCCGTCCGTGCTTCTCAAGCAGCTGGAATATCTGATCGCCGTCGTCGATGAAAACAGCTTCACTGAGGCGGCGGAAAAGCTGTATATCTCCCAGTCTGCCGTGTCCCAGGGCATCCAGGCGCTGGAGCGCTCGCTGAACGCGCGCCTGCTGATCCGCCGGGGGCGGTCCTTCACGCTGACGCTGGCGGGACAGTACTGCTACCGCCGGGCCAAGGCGCTGCTGGGCGACCTGACAGATATGGAAAACGAGATCGCGCGCATTGCCCGCGGCGAAGCGGGGGAGCTGTGCGTCGGCTATCTCAACCTCTACGCAGGCCCCGAGCTGTCGGAGGCCATCGGTGAGTTTTCTGCGCGCCATCCGGACGTGCGCATTTCCACGGTCAGCGGTACCCACGAGGACCTCTACGAGGGCATCGTCTCCGGGGCCGTCAATCTGGCCCTCAACGACCAGCGCCGCGCCTTTTCCGATCAGTTTGAAAACGTGGAGCTGCTGGACGCGGGCTGCAGCGTGGAGATCTCCGCCCGACTGCTGCCTGAGGGCACGGATTCCCTGCAGATCACCCAGCTGCCCGACGTGCCCTGCATCCTGATCTCCGAACCTGCGCATCAGCAGGTGGAGGAGAGCTACTACCGCGATATCCTCGGCGTACCGGGGCCCTTCCTGTTTGCATCCGGACTGCCCGAGGCGCGGCTGATGGTCGTTGGCGGCCGGGGCTATCTGATCACGGAAGATGTGGGCCGTCCGCCGATGCTGTCGGAGACTGTCTGCCGCATCCCGCTTTATCGCGGGAAGGACCGCATCCGCCGCAAATACTGCCTCTTCTGGCAGAAGAAATGGACCAGCGAGATCATCGAGGACTTCGCTGCGCTTTTCCGTAAAAAAATTACGCAATAACAAACGAGCCTTCCGCTTTGACGGAAGGCTTTTTGCATCAGTTTTGCTTATCGAAAACGCTTCAAATCAGAATTGCTGATGTATGCCGCTCCGATTATAATTGAGCTATCATAAATCGATAAGGAGAGAGCATCATGGCAAATGTACTGACAGCGTTCTTTTCACTGACCGGCCAGACCTACGGAAAGGGCGGTATGGTCGAGCTGGACAAGGGCTATACCCATATGGCCGCCGAGTTCATTGCCGAGGCCACCGGCTGCGACCTGTTCCACATCGAGCAGGTGCGCGAGTATTCCGTCGATCATATGGTGATGATCAGGGAGGCCAAGGAGGAGCTGGACGGCGACATGCGCCCCGCCATCAAGGATTTCCCCGCGAGCATCGACGGCTATGACACCGTCGTCGTCGCGTATCCCAACTGGTGGAACGCGCTGCCCATGCCCGTTGTCACGTTCCTGACCCATTTCAGCTGGGCGGGCAAGACCGTCGTGCCCTTCTGCACCAGCGGTGGCGGCGGCTTCGGCCACTCCCGCGAGGATCTGGCCAAATACTGTCCGGGCGCAGTGATTGCCGAGGGTATGACGATCCCCGGCGCAGAGGTTGAGGACAACAAGGAAATCATTCAGACCTGGGCGAAGGCCCGGCTTTAAAAAGGAGAGAGCAACATGGCAAAGAATCTGATCCTCTATTACTCCCGCAAGGGCGAGAATTACGTCAACGGCAGCGTCAGGTCCCTGAGCAAGGGCAACACCGAGCGTGTGGCCGAGTTCATCCAGAAGGCCGTCGGCGGCGATCTGTTCCAGTTGGAGACCGTTCACACCTACGCGGACGACTACTACAAGTGCATCGATGAGGCCAAGGCAGAGCTGCAGGCCAAGGCCCGCCCTGCGCTGAAGAACGAGCTGTCCTCGCTGGACGGCTACGACAACGTCTTCGTCTGCGGCCCCAACTGGTGGGGCACCTATCCCATGGCGATCTTCACTCAGATCGAGAAGCTCGACTGGACCGGCAAGAAAGTCATGGCCGTCGTCACCCACGAGGGCTCCCGCCTGGGCCGCGCCGAGAACGACCTGAAGGCCGCCTGCGCCGGCGCGTCCTTCGGCAGGGGTCTCGCCATCCACGGCGCCGAAGCGGCCGATTCCGAGAAGGAAGTCGCCGCCTGGGCCGTCAGCCAGATCGGTTAAGATGGACGAGCACGAGATCCGCGAGACCTACCGCGCCATGTACCGCGCCATGATCGCCGGGGACTGGCCGGCGCTGGAGCGTTTGCACGCGCCCGATTTCACGCTGACGCACATGTCGGGCAAAAAACAGACGCGGCAGGCGTATTTCGATGATATGGCCTGCGGGAATCTCAATTATTACGCGGAAGAGCCCGTCTCCATAGATGTGACGGTCAAAGACGACCGCTCCGTCCTCATCGGCCGCAGCAAGGTCACGGCCGCCGTCTACGGCGGCGCGGCGCGCGTCTGGAACCTCCGGCAGGACATGGAGCTGGAGAAGACTGACGGCGCGTGGCGCTTCACCCGATCGGTGGCCCATCCGTTCTGAGCAGGAAACAAAGAGCTGGACAGCATGCTGTCCAGCTCTTTTTCAGTATTTCAGACTGTCCGCGACGCCCTGGGCCACTGCGGCGCAGAAGCTCTGCAGCCACGTATCATCGCTGAGTGACTCATAATCCTCAGGAAACACGATCGACCGCGACGTGATCGTCAGGAACGAACCCGCGCCGCCGCCGTCTGACGCAGGAGCGGTTTCACAGGGCATATCAGTCTGGCTCAGCCGCGCCGAAACGCATTGGCAGAGGGCAGGGGAGCCGCTCAGGATCGTTCTGCCCTCCTCCTCTGCACCGCCCAAGCGCAGGGTGACTGCCAGGTCGGGCGACGCTTCCCGCAGGATCGCCGCCCGTTCCGCGCCTGTCAGCATCCGGTCGTCCTCACGGGTCATCCGCATATCGAACCCCAGCGCCTGCAGCTGTTCCCGCAGCGCGAAAGCGGCGCGCAGATTGAGGTCCTTCTCGCAGACATCGATCTCCAGCCCCTGTCTGCCCGTCTCGTCCCCGCCGAAGGCTGCCTCGATCAGGATCACGGGCCTGTCGCGCAGAGGCCGGACCGTCAGCGTTACGGTACCGTACGCATAAGCGACATCATATCCGCCGATGGGCGACGAAGGCGTCAGCCGGTAGACGCCGTTTTCACAGCGGACGGACGAAAACAGGGGACTTTCAAACAAAAACGCCCGCCGTACTTCGCCGAGATCCAGGATCAGGTCACCGCCCTCCATCCGCGCCGCAGCGGCGCAGGGCGCGCCGATGCGGAACGTGACCGCGCCCTCCGATGAGCGGATATCGGTCACGGAGACCGGGGAGACGTCCTCATCGAATATCAGCTCGACGTCACCGCCGTCGATCCATCCCAGCGGCGTCCGGGCGCATCCTCTGCACCATCCGGTCACCGATGCGGTCATGCCTGCACGCAAGTCGCCGATAATTGCGCCGCTTTCGTCATAAAGCATGCAGTGATCGGCCTTGACGACGACGGCGCGCGGCGTATCCGCCTCCCGCCCGGCGGGCGAGATCGACGCCGTCAGTACGCCGTTCTTCTCACAGGTGTAGAGCACGCGGCCAGTGAAGTCAGGCGATCCCTCTGCTGAGTAAGAACCGGGTTTGCACTCAGTCAGAGCAGCAATAAAAGTATCCGTAAAGGCGATGACCTTTCCGCCGTATACCGCGCTGCAACCAAGTGCCTCCGCAGGCGCTTCGGCGGGACAGGACGGTCTCTGCGGCTTCGGGTCCGTTATGCGCTGATGCACGGGCAAGGCTCTTTCGTCCGCAGGCACAAAATGCAGCTCGTCCGGTCCGTTGGCCAGCCAGACGTCGCTGCCCCGGGGGACGGTCAGCCGATAAAAGCCGTTTCCCGTCGTTTCCGCCTGCTGTCCGTTGAGGAACAGCGGGAACCGCCGGTCGGAGCTTCCGGCGATGATGGCCTCAGCGCCCGCAGTCTCCCGCACGGGGGCCGACAGCCGGCGAAGCGCAGGCGCGTCCTCCGACGGCGCGAATGCGGAGCGCAGGAACCAGTACAGCGGCCGATGGCCGATCAGCGACCCGTACCGGAACAGGATCGATCCGTCCGCGCCCGCGCCCTCCATCAGTTTGAACTGCCGCGCCAGCTCGCCCGTGCCGTACCAGACGCTCGTCGGCTCGGCGTCCGTCATGCGGTAGGGCGCCTGTCCGACGTACAGCTTGACATCCGTACCGTCCGTCTGGCTCTTCCACCAGCGAAGCAGCGTTTCAAACTCGCCCTCGCGGCTGCCCACGGCCCAGTACAGCTGCGGCGCAATGTAATCGACGAGCCCCTCCCGGACCCACAGACGGGAGTCGGCGTAATGGTCGAAATACGACTGCCCGCCGATCGTGTCGCTGCCCTCCGGCAGGCTGGACCGATTGGCCCAGATGCCGAAGGGGGAGACGCCGAAGACGACGCCGCGCTCGCGGGTCAGCTCATGCACCTCACGCACGAAGGCATTGACCGCCTCACGGCGGAAATCCCCGGCGTAAAGATCCGCGCCGTAAGCGGCCCGTGTGGCTTCATCCTCAAAATCCGAGGACGGATAGAAATAATCGTCGAAGTGGACGCCGTCCACCTCATACCTGTCGAGGATCTCCCGGACGCCGTCCAGGATCAGTGCCCGCACCTCCGGCAGCCCGGGGTCGAAATAGAGGCACCCGTCCGAATGAAGGACGACCCACTCCGGATGAAGCGCCGCGGGATTGTTCTCTGCCAGCGCTGACAAGCCTTCTGCCTTGTCAGCTGCCTTTTGCCGTGAGACGCGGTAGGGATTGATCCAGCAGTGGAGGCGGAGCCCGGCTTCATGGCATTTTTCCGTCAGATACGAAAGCGGATCGAAGCCGTCCTCCGGCGCCTGCCCCTGCTGCCCGGTCAGCCATTCACTCCAGGGGAACAGCGCGGAAGGGTACAGCGCGTCGGCGCAGGGCCGCGCCTGAAAGAAGACGTCGGTGAGGCCCATCGTCACGGCGTTCTCCACGATCGCGTCCAGCTCACGACACAGCGATTCCGCGCCGAGCCCCGGCCGGGAGGGGAAATCGAGGTTGAATACGGACGAGACCCACACGCCGCGCACGGGCAGTGAGGCGGCGCGGGCAGGAGCGAGCAAGGAAGCAGATAATAATATCAACATAATAAACAGAACACTCTTTTTCATTTTTCCATCCGATGGGCGCGAACCGCGCTGTTTTGGTTGACAACTGAGACGGGAGGTTTATAATAATATATGTATGGGTATGTCCGCCGGGATATGCCGTACGCTCTTATTATACATCAGATCGGGTGGTTTACAATGCAAAAGAAGGTCGCGGCTTTTCACGATATCTCCGGGTTCGGCCGGTGCGCGCTGACCATCGCGCTGCCGGTGCTGTCCGCCTGCGGGCTCTACTGCTGTCCCGTGCCGTCCGCCGTGCTCAGCGGCCATACGGCGTATCCCAACGTCACCTTCCGCGATCTCACGGACGACATCGACGATTTCATCCGCAGCTGGAACGAGATCGGCGTCCGTCTCGACGGCGTCTACTCGGGCTATCTGGGCTCCGAGCGCCAGGTCCGTCAGGTCCGCGCCCTGCGTGAAACGTGCGGCAGGCCCGAATGCATGCTGATCGTCGACCCCGTCATGGGCGACAACGGCAAGGCGTATTCCATCGTCAGCAACGAATCCTACATCACCGCCGTCCGGTCGCTCTGCGCCGGGGCGGACATCATCACCCCCAACCAGACCGAATGCGCGCTGCTGCTGGGCCGCGCGCCCACGCAGTACACAGATTCCCGCGAAAGCGCGCTGGACGATATGAAGCGTCTTGTCGACAAGGGCGCAAAGCGCGTCGTCGTCACCGGCATGAGCGAGGGCGAGCAGTTGGGCGCAGGCTTCTACGACGGCGTCACGGGCGAAAGCGGCTTCATCTTCCACCGCCGCGTGCCCGCGTATTTCCCCGGCACCGGCGACCTGTTCACCTCCGTTCTGACCGGCGCGCTGCTGGGGCGGGAATGCTGCACTCTTGCCAGCGCTGTGGAAAAAGCGGCCAATTTCGTCATGGAATGCGCCGACTACACCATGCGCCAGGGCACGCCCAACCTGGAGGGCGTCCAGTTCGAGAAGCTCCTCGGCCGCCTGATCCCGGAGGAATAGCGTCCATGGGAGTTCACGACGGCCACCGCAAGCGGACGCTCGACGCCTTTCTCGAAAACGGCGTCGACCGCATGCAGCCCCACCAGATCCTTGAGATGCTGCTGTTCTTTGCCATCCCGCGGCGGGACACAAACCCGCTGGCGCACGAGCTGATCGCAGCCTTCGGCAGCCTCCGCGCCGTCTTTGACGCGCCTTATGAGGAGCTGATCAAGATCAAGGGCATGGGCGAATACTCCGCCACGCTGATCAAGATGGTCCCGGAGCTGGCCCGTGCCTATCTCAACACCGACGGCGAGGACGTCATCGTAAGCTCCAGTGCCGACGCCGCCGCGTGTATGCTGCCTGCCTTCGTCGGCCGCACCCGCGAGACGGTCTTCCTGCTTTGTCTCGACAATAAGAACAAGGTCCTGGCCAACGTCATGGTGGGCGAGGGGAGCGTCAACTCGGCGTCTCTCAGCATCCGCGCCATCGTGGAGGCGGGGATGAAGCGCAACGCCGCGGCCGTCGTGCTGGCTCACAACCACCCCGGCGGGACCGCGCTGCCCTCCCGGGACGACGTGGAGACCACACGCATGCTCAACGAGCTGTGCGCCAGCATCCACATGCCGCTGCTCGACCACATCGTCGTCAGCGACGGCGATTACGTCTCCATGGCCGAGACCGGGCTGATCCGCGGCTTTCGATAAAAGTATCATAAATGATGAGATATATCCGGTACAGCAGAACGCAAATGAAAAATAAGTGTAACATGTGTTTTGCTTGCAATGGGCGAAATAATCTGCTATACTATGGTATATTCATCGGAGTATCCTTGCTTATCTGCGCGTAAGCGAGGTTCACTGCGGCATAAGCCGGGTGGTGACACCCGTTTTATGTTCTCCGTAAGGGGAGAGAATACAAATTATTCACAGGAGGCCAAAAACCATGAAAAAGCGCTTTGGGGCAATCGCTCTGGTTGCCGCCATGCTGTTTGCTATGTTGGCTATGCCGGCAGCAGCTGTCAGCGTGAAGTCCTTCACTGACGTGGGGGAAGGCGATTGGTTCTACAAATATGTAGACTATGTCGCCAAGAAGGGTTTCTTCCTCGGAACAAGTGAGACGACCTATGAGCCCGAGACCGCTATGACCAGGGCCATGTTCGTCACCGTACTTGCCCGTGTCGAAAAGGTCAAGGTCGACGACAGCAAGTCCGCTTTCTCCGACGTACCCGAAAACGAATGGTATACCGGCTCCGTGGCCTGGGCGGCCAAGAACAAGATCGTCCTGGGCTATGAAGACGGCACCTTCCGTCCCGATCAGTCCATCACCCGTGAGGAAATGTGCGCTCTGATGGACCGCTATGTTGAGTTCCACTCCAAGAAGAACGGCGTCACTCACAAGCTGGTCAAGAAGCCCGCCACCTTCTCCGACATCGACACCGCTTCCGGCTATGCCAAGGGCTACATCACCACCTGCGCCAAGCGCGGTTTGGTCGAGGGCTGCGGCGACGGCACCTTCCGTCCGCTGAAGACTGCTACCCGTGCTGAAGTCGCGGCTGTCATCTATCGTCTTGACTGGTATGTCAACGGCGGCGGCGGCATCGGCGGCGACGAGCCTGTTATCGAGACCAAGACCGAGACCGAAACGACCGAAACGAGCATCGTCAAGGAGCCCGTCAAGGCTTATGTCGATAGCGTCAAGGAAGATCTGGCCAACGTCAAGGTCACCGATATGGAAGCTCTGGCTGCCAAGTATGGCCTGACTGCCACCGCTGAGGTCGAGCTCGATGAAACGAACAAGACCGTCACCGTCAAGGGCACTGCCGAACTCGACGCCAATCTGATCGACAAGCTGATCAGCACTGTCGTCCGCGCCGCTTATGTCGCGCTGGGCATGGATACCGAGGCTGACGGCGTTTCCGACGCCATTACCTATGAAGATGTCGAGACCGATGTCAAGGCTGCTGCCGACGAGCTGGGCATCGACCTGACCCCCGAAAAGGTCACCGAGATCACCAAGGCTGTCAGGACTCTGCTCAACGCTGAGACCAGAGAGCACGCCAGGAAGGCGTGGCTTGAGTTCCGGGATGCCAGCGGCGAGAACGTCTGCAAGACCATCATCGTCGAGGGCCAGGAAGCTACCCTTGAGATCAACGTCGACGAGAACAACCACCCCGTGATCGACGGCGGCTACAAGGCTGCTGCCAAGGTCCTGATCAAGGATCTGGCCAAGCAGGCGAAGGCGTCCCTGAAGAACATCACCGAAGAGACCGACCACATTGTCTATGAGGATTGGGACGTCCAGCTGAAGGTCACGCTGAAGGACGCTCTGGAGACCACCACCAAGACCTATAAGGTCACCTACACCGACGGCATCGAGACCGCCCGCGAGCTGGTCAGCGAAACGACCACGACTGAGGACGCTGTCTACACCGTCAAGTTCCAGGCTGACCTGAACGGCAACGGCCAGGTCTACTACGTCTACAACACCCTGAGCATCCACGTTCCCACCGCCGACGTCAAGGAAGTCCTCGACGCGGTCAAGGATATGATGGAAGAGAAGGCCACCGGCGCTATCGCCAAGGCTGATTCTTATGTCGAATCCGGCACAGGCAGAGATGCTCTGTGCGGCATTGTAAACGGTGTCGACAGAGGTAAGCGTACTTTTGATGATCTGTACACTTTCATTAAGGATAGCGTCGGTGTTGACGTTGTTACGGAAGTCAAGGATGTTGCAGACATCGATATCTCTGACGATCAGGAAATGCGTGACGCCGTCCTGGCTCTGGCTGTTGACTACATGACTGCCAAGGCATACGAAGCTGATCCGAATTATAACCAGGATTATCAGTTTGACGCTGAGACTTCCTTCGCCGAAGAGTACTTCCAGAATCTGAGCCTCGGCTCGCTGGGCAAGATCCTTGAGAGCGACTTCGTTGCCGGCAAGATCGGCGACAAGTATGACGCGAAGGTCAAGCGCGCCACCGACTATCTGGCGTTCGTTCCCGATAAGGCTGGCGTTACCATCAACGGCGTCAAGATCACCGAGAAGGGCGAGGGCGTCAACCTGAAGGCTCTGCGTGATTCCGAGACCGCCAAGGAAGCCGTCCAGGCTGTTGCCGCTCTGATGCAGGAGCCCGGCTTGGCTGAGCTGAAGGTCGATGACTTCACCGGCGACGGCACGAAGATCACCTTCTCCTGGAACGACATGAAGACCAGCGTCACGCTGGTTCTGGTCAAGGAGTAATAACCCCTACCAACCGGAATTAGTCAAATGATTCCCTTGGCCGGAGGGAGCAGGTCTCCCTCCGGCCTTTATCGGATATTTAAAGGGGTGCAGCGCGCGGGTGCATCGCTTTGAATATCCGAATTGCGCGTTATGGACGCTTTACGCGCATCCAATCCATCCCGAAAGAGTGATAGCGTTTTGAACGAAAGACTGCTTGAATATCTGCTGCGCAGCGGCCTGATCACCAGGGAGCTGGCCGATGAGCTGCGCGCCGAATACCAGAGCACCAACAGACCCGTCCGTGAGCTGGTCGCCGAAAGCGGCGCCGTCACCGAAGATCAGCTGCTGGATGCTCTTTCTGCCGTTTCAAGGATCCCCGTTGTCCATCTGTTTGAAAGCCCGATCCCCGTAGAAGTCCGTCAGCTGGTGCGCGCGGATATCCTGCGCACGTATACGGTCATGCCCTTTGCTTTCGATCCGGAGGACAGCGGGACTATTTATGTGGCAGTGGCCGATCCCCTGAACGTCAAGGGCCGCGACATGGTCGCCATCGCCAGCAAGTGCCGCGTGCGCACCTTCCTCGCCTCCACGGAGGATATCCTGCTGACCATCGACCGCTACTACGGCAGCGATGAGATGCGCGAAGCCGCCGAGCTTTACACCCAGACAAACGAGGAGGACCGCTCTGTCGAGGAGCAGCTGCTGCAGGAGGACGTCAACAATTCTCCCGTCGTCGTGCTGATCAACTCCCTGGTGGAGCAGGCCGTGCGCCAGCGCGCTTCCGATATCCACATCGAAGCCGGTCCCGCCCGCATCCGCGTGCGCACCCGCGTGGACGGCGTGCTGTACACTGTCGCCACCTACGACATGCGCATGCTGCCCGCCATCATCGCCCGCGTCAAGATCATGAGCGGCCTCGATATCTCTGAAAAGCGCAAGCCGCAGGACGGCCGTTTCTCCATCACCGTGGACCGCCGGGAATATGAGGTCCGCGTCTCCACGCTGCCCACCGTCTTTGGCGAGAAGTGCGTCATGCGTCTTTCGCCCAAGCGCGCCCTGCACCGCGGCCGCGAGTCCCTGGGCTTGTCGCCCGAGGACAACCGCAGGCTCGACCGCATCCTGAACCACCCCAACGGCATCATCCTCGTCACCGGCCCCACGGGCTCCGGCAAATCGACGACGCTCTACACGATCCTCAGTGAGCTCAACAGCGAGGCCGTCAACATCGTCACGGTCGAGGACCCCGTGGAAGCAAACATCGAGGGCATCAACCAGCTGCAGGTCAATCCCAAGGCGGAGCTGACCTTCGCCAGCGCCCTGCGATCCATCCTGCGTCAGGATCCCGATATCATCATGATCGGCGAGATCCGCGACGGCGAGACGGCCACCATCGCCGTCCGCGCCTCCATCACTGGCCACCTTGTCGTCAGCACGCTGCACACCAGCGACACCGCCAGCAGCGTCACGCGTCTGGAAGACATGGGCGTCGAGAGCTACCTGATCGCCGAGTCCACCGTTGGCATCATCGCTCAGCGCCTGGTGCGACGCCTGTGCCCTTACTGCAAGAAGCCCCATCCGCTGGCGGAGCACGAGCGCCGCTATCTGGACGTCAGGCCGGATGAGACCGTTGAGGTCTGCGAGCCTGTGGGCTGCCAGCGCTGCAACGGCACCGGATATTACGACCGAATCGGCATCTTCGAGATCATGGAGATCTCACCGCGCATCAAGAGCCAGATCTCTGCCCATGAGACGGCGGACCGCATCCGCGAGACCGCGCTGGAGGAAGGCATGTGGACGCTGCGCGACAGTGCCCGCCGCCTCGTCCTCAACGGCACCACGTCCCTCGGCGAGATGCAGCGCATCATCGCCGAGAACATGAGCATGGCGGAAGACCCCGCGGAGGACGCCGAATGATCGGAATCGAAAAGATCATCGAGCAGGCCAACATGGCCGTCGCCTCCGATATCCATATCACCGTCGGTCTGCCGCCCGTCATGCGCGTAGACGGCGTTCTGACGAACTACGACCTGCCTCCCGTCACTGACGAGGACGCCAACACGTTTGCCCGCGACCTCTGTACGGAAGCACAGCTCAAGACACTGCAGCGGGACGGCGAGGTTGACTTTGCCGTCACCGTCGGCGACCGCAGCCGTATGCGCTGCAACGTTTATCACCAGCAGGGGCATGTGGCCATCGCTCTGCGTCTGCTGCCGCTCAACATCCCCACCGTCAAGGATCTGGAGCTGCCGCCGATCCTCGTAGAGCAGGCGGAGAAGCCCCGCGGCCTGATCCTCGTCACGGGCCCCACCGGCTCGGGCAAAAGCTCGACGCTGGCCGCCCTCCTCGACCACATCAACCACACTCAGCGCAAGCACATCATCACGCTGGAGGAGCCTATCGAATACATCCACGAGCGCGACCTGTGCGTCATCAATCAGCGCGAGGTGGGCATCGACACCATGAGCTTTGCCGCCGGCCTCCGCGCCGCGCTGCGGCAGGACCCCGACGTCATCCTCGTGGGCGAGATGCGCGACCTGGAGACGATCTCCACCGCCATCACCGCCGCGGAGACCGGCCACCTCGTTTTCGGCACCCTGCACACCAAGGGCGCCGCCAACACCGTGGACCGTATCGTCGACGTCTTTCCCGCCGAACAGCAGGAGCAGATCCGCATCCAGCTGGCCGACGTCATCGAATGCGCGGTAGGGCAGACGCTGCTGCCCCGCATCGGCGGCGGCCGCCGCGCCGTCTTCGAGATCATGATCGGCACCTCTGCTGTCCGAAGCCTGATCCGCCAGAACAAATCCTTCCAGATCGTCAACTCCATGCAGACCGGCAAGCGTCAGGGCATGCAGCTGCTGGACGACGCGCTGGCAACGCTGGTACGCGCCAATCAGATCACGCTGCAGGACGCCCTGAGCGCGGCGAACGATCCCAACGCGCTGACCACTATGCTCACCGGGAGGTAAAGCAATGCCTTCATACAGCTATGTCGCCCTCAACAAGGAAGGCAAACGCGTCAAAGATACCATCGAGGCCACCAGCATGGAGACCGCCAAGAGCTCCCTGCGCGGCGTCGGGTATATCATTCTTGAAATCAACGAGCTGAGCGCCTTCACCAAGGACATCGAGCTGCCCTTCCTGGGCAATCCCAAGGCGAAGGATCTGGCGATCTTCTGCCGTCAGTTCGTCTCCATCATCCGCGCCGGCGTCTCCGTGTCGGCAGTTCTTTCCATGCTCGGTCAGCAGACCGAGAACAAAAAGCTGGCGTCGGCCATCCGCGTCATGCAGGCAGACGTCGAAAAGGGCATGACGCTGGCGGGCGCCATGCGCCGTCACCCGAAGATCTTCAACAGCATGCTGGTCAATATGATCGCAGCCGGCGAGGAATCGGGCAACCTGGAATCCTCCTTCGATCAGATGGAGGTCTATTTCGAGAAAAACCACAAGATCCACGGCGCGGTGGTGCAGGCGATGATCTATCCCATCATCCTGATCGTCGTCATGATCATCGTCCTGATCGTCATGATGACCCGCATCATCCCGCAGTTTATGAAGACCTTCGAGGAGATGAACGCGGAGCTGCCCGGCGTCACCAAGGCCGTCATGGCCGTCAGCTACTGGTTCGTGGATTGGTGGTGGGCCGTGGTGTTGGCACTTGTCGGTTTTGCGCTCTGGTGCGTGCTTTTCGGCCGCACGGACAGCGGCAAACACTTTTTCGGCTGGATCGCAAGGAAGGTCCCCGTCGTCAAGCTGCTGACGGTGCGCTCCGCCTGCGCCACCTTCTGCCGCACGCTGTCGCTGCTGCTGTCCTCGGGCATCCAGCTGACGGACAGCCTCGACCTGACGGCGGCCAACATGCGCAACATCTATTTCAAAGAGGGCGTTGTCGCCGCCCGCAGCCTCGTATCCCGCGGCTGGAGCCTGCGCACGGCGCTGGAGGATGGCAAGCTGTTCCCGCCCATGGTCTGCAACATGGTGGGCATCGGCGAGGAGTCCGGCGATCTGCAGGATATGCTGGCCAAGGCCGCCGATTATTACGACGACGAGGTCAACGATGCCGTTTCCCGGCTGCTGGCGCTGCTGGAGCCGATCACGATCATCATCATGGCGTTTTTCGTGCTGATCCTCGTCCTGTCGATCTTCCTGCCCATGCTGACCATGACGAAGGCCTACGATCAGTATCTCCAGTAAACGCTTTGCCTTTAGCAATATATGTAAACTATCCTTTCGAGTGTTGACCGCGCTTTTTCACCGCGGTATGATGATCAGGGGACGCTCAGCCTGCGGCCCCGGTTCAAGAGAAGATCCGTCCTTCTGAGGAGAAAGATATGAAGAAGAAAAAACTGTCCGGTAAAGCACTGGTCATTCAGCTGGACAAGTATCAGATGCGCGTGGCGCGCATGGGCCTCAGCGACGTCAACGCGCCGCCGCTGGCCAGCGCCATTGTGCCCGTGCCCGAAGGCGCGGTGGACGACGGCGCGATCCTGAATATGGAAGCCATGATCGATCTGCTCAAAACGACGCTCGCCGCGTCCGAGTTCCGCGGCACGCGCCGCGCGGTGTTCTGCCTCAGCACGTCCCAGATCATCGGCGAGCAGATCACCGTGCCTATCGTCAGTGAAAGCAGACTTCAGAAGCTGCTGGAGTCCAACATGGACGTCTATTTCCCGGTCAACACCGCCGATTACCGCCTCGTCTGGCAGGTCGTCGGTCCCGCGGAGAACGGCGCGGAGCAGAACGTTCAACTCTGGGCGGTGCCGCGCGCCATGGTCGAGAGCTACTATACCCTTGCCAACGCCTGCGGGCTGAAGATCGAAGCCGTCGATTACTGCGGACACAGCATCGCCACGGCCGTGGGCGCTTCCTTCGCCGAGCAGAAGGCAGGGAAGAAGCACCGCGCCAGAAAGTCCGACGGCGACGCTGACGCCCCGGAGACCGGCGTCGATATCTGCAATCTCTATCTGTCCGCCGAGCAGGAGCATCTGATGATGACCGCCGAGCGCGGCGGCCGCGTACTGCTCCAGCGCACGCTCCAGCGCGGCCATGACTGGGCCAGCGATATGGGCGAGGTAATGATGGCGCTGGAGTACTACAACTCCATGTCGCCCAAGCGCCTTGAAAATGTCGTCGCGTACCTGACGGGCTCCTTCTCGCAGAGCGTCGAGCTGTATGAGGCGGCGCGGCAGGAGCTGGGCTATCAGGTCCGCGTCTATCCCGACTCCGAGTGGAGCCTCTGCCGCGGCGCAGGCGCCACCGATATCGATTTCGGCGAAGAGACGCTCAATAAAAAGGCCGGCTTCAGCGGCATCACGCAGGGCTGGCAGTACGGTCTGATCCTCGCTTCCGGCATCATACTGGTGGCCGTATCGCTGTTCACCCTCGGCAACCGCCTGCGCTGGAACGCCACTGTCGACGGCCTCAACGCCGGCAACTCCATCCTGCGCATCCAGCTGGAGCAGCTGCAGAACGATCCCGAGGCCCAGCGTTGCGCCGAGTACGGCGAGAAATACCAGAAGTACGAGGCTATTTATAAGAGCTATAGTGATGATTGGGACAATATTTTCAACGATATCGGAACATACAATGACAACCTCAGCCTGATCCTGCAGGAGCTGGAGCGGATCCTGCCCTCCACGTCGACCGTCGCCGAGATCGGCGTCGCGGAGCCCGGCATGGCCGTTCATCTGTTCTGCCAGGATAAGGAGCAGGCCGCCGCCGCGATCATCGCCATGCGCGATATGCAGTACGCCGACCTGGTCAGGGTATTCGACCTGGCCTGGAGCTACAATCCCTATCCAACGAAGCATCCGGATTATTATCCTCATACGCGCGTCCTTGACGCCCTGCCTGGTCTGTCCGACTGGCTCGTACAGCAGTATCAGAACGGCCTGATCCAGGACGAGGTCTCTCAGGCCTTCCTCGATTACCTCGCCGGTCTGGCGGCCGCAGCCAACGAAGGCGCCGCCTCCGATTCCGCCGACAGCAGCTCAGACGCCGCCGTGCCCGCCGCGTCCAACGAAGCGGAAAAGCCCCCTACGGAGGGCTCCGCGCTCAGCGACCTGATCACCGATTACCAGAACGGCGACCTCGACGTGGGCAAGATCGTCGACCGCGTGCTGGGCAGCGAATACGACATCGATACCCTGCAGGAAAAGCTGGATGAAACTACCCCGATGGAACGAGACGTCGCAATCGCAATTGTCAGAGGCGAATTGAGACGCAGGGGAATCGATACAACTCCGTATGCTGACATTTTTGAAGCGATTAGCGATGGCGACGTCAAATCTGTCGAAAGCCAGATCAGCGACAGCCTTCACGACCTCTACAACAAGCTCAACGGCGGCGGAGACAATCCGCCCGACAATCCGGACAATCCGCCTGATAACCCGGACAATCCGCCCGTCAAACCCGACCGCCCGGGCACGACGTTCAGCGACGACATCTCCAAGGACAACCAGAGCGGCATGGAGGAGGGAGAGCTGGCCGGTCAGTCCGTCCTCGTCCAGCTGGAGCCCGAATACATTACAAATGAGTCTGTCACCGAGGCGATGCAGGGCCTCAGCGCCTTTGAATGGGCGTATCTGCAGGGTTTATACGGCAAGACAGCAGAATCTGTGCTCCGTTACTCGAATATAGTAAAGACATGGAAAGAGACGCAGACAGCGCTGCGCACCATGCTGAACAACAGCCGGCCTGCCTATTACCGTACGCTGCAACTGTACCGCGAAGACCTGAAGGACAGCATCGGCGCCAACTCGCTGTTCAGCACGTACCGCACCAAGCTGGCGCCTTACCGCCAGAGCCTCTATCAGGCGCTGGCCTCCGACCAGATGAGCGAGGCGCTGCGCCCCTATATGGTCGACATGATGACTGGCGAGAAACCGCTGGTGGACGCCGTGGAGGCCATGATCCTGCAGGATGAAAAGCTCACGCAGGAGCTGACGTATTATCTGCTGCTGCAGAAGGGCCGCGTCTCCGCACAGGAGGGCCTCGGCGCGTTGGATATCAATCAGCTCGTCAACGACCTGAAGACCGTCAGCAGTGAGGGCCTCGTGCTCAGCGACGGCAATTATTCGTTTGAGATCACCGAGGACACCGACGTCGACAGCCGCCAGTTCTACGCTCGGCTGTTCGCCAACTTCCTCGACCGTCAGGTCAATGGCCCCGACCGCGCCAAGGCGCACATCCTGTATGAGATCTACAGCAAGGTCCACCAGCCCGTTGTGGAGCCCGGCAATAACGGCGGCCTGACCGATGAAGACCTGCTGGCGCTGTTCAACGAATGGCTCAAGAGCCAGACGGGGAACACGGGCAGCGGAAACACTGATATTGGTTCGCTGATCGACCGCATCCTCAACGGCGATCTGTTCAACAACGGCGGCGGCACGACGCAGGCGCCCGAAAAGCCCGACCCGCGCGTGGAGGTCACCGTGCTGCTCGGTTACAAGAACGAGCTGCGCGACGCCGAACAGCAGCGTCACGGACTTGACCGCGGCGCCAAGGTGGACAAGCTGGAACCGGAGGTGGCTGACTGATGAAAGCGATAGCAAGAAACTGGAAAGCCGTCCTCGCCGTCCTGCTGCTGATCGCCGCGCTTCTGGTGTGGTTTCTGGCATACCGCCCGGCAAAAAAGGAGTTCGAAAGCAGACAGAGCAGCCTGCAGAACGAGCTCATGCTCCTGCAGATGCAGGTGGCGAGCACACAGGCGTATAACGAAGAAGTCATCAGCGAAAACAAGAAGTACGAGCCTCTGATCGACGCGCTGCCAGACGAGATCGCAAAGCTGGAGCGCAGCGAGAAGGAGCTGTTCGCCAAGTTCCCCGCGGAGATGCGCGAGGAGGACCAGATCATGTACGCGGTCTGGCTGGAGAACGTCATGAAGGAGATCGACCCCGAGATAAGCAACGACGTTCATTTCGCCTTTGCCAGCTATGAGGAGGATCTGAAGCTCAACGGCGCCAGCTTCGGCGGCATCACGCTGAATTGCACCTACAGACTCCATTACAAGGCGTTCCAGCGCCTGCTGGACTACCTGTCCGCCGACGAGCGCGTCGCCGCGGTCCGGTATGTGACGATGAACTATGAAGAGAGCACGAATCAGCTGATCGGCACCATGGGCATCAAGTTCTACATGGCGATCCCCAACGATTACAATTCCGCGTATGAATACACCGAGCCCGACGTCCCGATGAACGGCGGCCAGGGCAAGGACAACGTCTACACGACCCCCGGCTATCCCGAGAACACCACCCGCAAAGACACCATCCCCGGCATCAGGAACAACCCGGAAAGCACGACCCAGACGAATTGACCGGCAGAAAGACAACCCACAGGAAAGGAGGCGGCGCAGAGTGCGCAAGATCAAAAGCAGAAGCGGCTTTTCGCTCATCGAAACGCTGTTGTCGGCTTTACTCTTCACGTTTGTCGTTATGGCCATCGGAAGTGCAATTATTGTATCAGTTGAATGGAACGCAAGAGCGAGTCGTTTTACTGAAGCGCGGCTTGCCGTCTCGAATGCTGTAGAAACGATTATGGCAGAGGGCTTTAATGCTGACGCTTCAAAAGCCAATTATGATGAGCGCTTTCCGGATGTAACTATTACGGGTGTTCAGCCTATGGAAGGTGCTGAAATAGCACCGTATTACAGAATAACAGTAGAAGCTAATTCAGATTTAAAAGATCGGGTAAGCGTTACGACTTGCGTCAAGCCTTTTGTCCCCGTTGGAGGTGATGAATGATGCGCAATCGTGATGGTTATGTCATGGTTTATGTCATGATTACGATTCTAATCCTCACAATGGTAGCTGGAGGCTTGCTTGCAAATGCCTCTTCTAATGCAGCAGCAGAGATTATTGCAATAGAAAAAATGAAGCAACGCTACGAAACTGAAGGCGAGATGAATAAGGTCCTAGCAAGTCTGGAGAATGAAGAACATAATCTGAGCGTAGCGGAATTAAAAAAAGCGGTCTCGTTCAATAATGCTGACGAACCTAGTAAATGCTTTGAGTTGATCCAGACATTCATAGGCGATGTTGTCAGAAAACAAGATCCATCGTTTCAAAATGATGCGGTTTTAATGGACGAAGACTTTACAATTGCTAATCCTGTTGTCCATTTTAGTTTGGATTTCGAGAAGAAAGAGTCGGAAGAATCAACCTCGAATAACACAGTAATACATGCAGTTTTTACGGCTAAAGCAATAATTGATTCAAAACTTGTTGAACCAGATCCAGATCTCTATGAGAATTTATTTGATAATCCTACAGAAGATTCTCTGATAGTCAATGAAGAACGTTTTTATATAAAAAGCGTTCAAGTAAGTGTTGATTCAGTCTCGATCGAAGAAGTTAAGAAGGGGGAATGAGATTGCTTAAAAAACAAAGCGGTTTTACCCTTGTGGAGTTAATGCTTGTTATTCTCGTTTCTTCGATTGTTCTCTTCTCCACGACAGCTGTTGCCATGAACATTGTTACAGCTGAAAGAGCGTCCCGTGAAACAGCTAAATCTCAATCTGATGCCCGCATGTTGACTTCGTGGTTGCAGCAGTTGGCTAGTGACGGACATGTTACAAAAGTTGAGTTTAAGGGTGCTAATGCAACGATTTTCGGCGAGAGTGATACGATACTTGCACATTATGATGCGGAACGAGGTGTAATCACGAACGGTGTCGTTGAAGACAGCACCGTGATTTTGGATAATGTGTCTGCTTTTGTGCCCGTTGTAAAGACTACTGGGGATGGAAAGACGCTGTTAACGGTAACGATCAGTGTTGTGCCGAAAGGAAGAAGTCTTAGTTCAGTACAGACCTATACAATGTCTTCATTCAACCGCGTTGGAAAAATTATATCGGAATCAACTGATGCAGCAGAACCTGTAGTCAGTAAGATTAGCGAGATACCCGATGAAGCAAAACTGATGATTCCCAATGGATCAGAACAAGAAGTAAGAAAAAGGTTTCTTTCGCTGCTTGCCACTCAGTATGGGAGTGATGGAACAATTCAAATTGACGGTCTTGATCCACCTATAAAGATTCGTTATTCGGATTGGTATTCAAACGGCACATGGCCTGCAAATACTCCTTGGTGTGCATGCTTTGTTTCATGGGCAGCTAATATTGCAAAACAGAGCGGTCTGCTGGCTTCTGAGCCTCCGATTTTTGCAAGTTGTATGCAGGGCAGAGATCTCTTTAAAGATAATACAGAGTACGCCGGTTATCGTTGGTACGAGTCAAAGGGTTCTTATAACCCTGTTCCCGGCGATTATGTGTTTTTTGACTTGAACCATGAAAGCTGGAGTGCTGAACTCGACCACGTCGGAGTTGTTCTGTATTGTGATAGCGCAAACATTTATACGATCGAGGGCAATTCAAATAATCAGGTATCTATTCGACAGTACGATATTGACGATCCCGATATCGTCGGTTACGGTGTCCTTGATTGGAACGTATAACATAATAACCCCAAAAGCGGGCGCTGACGCGCCCGCTTTCTCATACTCGCCAACAGGGGAGATAAACAAAAATCCCGGCCAGATGACCGGGATCTCGCTTCGTATTCAACTGTGGGTGCGGGGTGTTAGATGGCCCGCTGGACCTTACCCGAGCGCAGGCAGCGCGTACAAACATTGATATGGGTGGGAGTGCCGTTGACGATAGCCTTGACTCGTCTCACATTGGGCTTCCAGGTCCTGTTGGTCCTTCTGTGGGAGTGGGAAACCTGAATACCGAACGTAACGCCCTTGCCACAGATATCGCATTTTGCCATTTCTCTGCACCTCCTTATTCTTAGTCACAACATAGTTATATTAGCACAATCATTTTCATAAAGCAAGAGAAAAATCGAAGTTTTTTTCGCCTTTGCACAATGTTTTTTGTTGCGGTACGGATGTAAAACGATTATAATATTTTTATACCGCCCCGTCAAGGGAGAACGCTTTGTGAGGTGAATCGGCATGGCTGTCAAATACACCGTTATGCTGCACGAGCTGCTCAAGGAACTTGCCTTCGACCCGGTCTACGCGCCGGAGGGCTATCTGGAGCGCCCCATCTGTGAGACAGGCGTCAACCGCCCCGGCCTGCAGCTGACCGGCTTCTTCGACGCCTTCGACGACGACCGCATCCAGGTCATGGGACAGATGGAGCAGGAGTACCTGCGCCAGTTCAGCGACTTCGAGCAGGAGAAAAAGTTCGACGCGCTGTTCTCCCGCAACATCCCGCTGCTGGTCCTGTCCTGCGACAGCGAGGTGCTGCCCTCCTGCATCGAAAGCGCGAAGCGCTACGGCATCCCCGTCGTCCAGTCGCCCGATCACGCCTCCGACATCGTCGCGGCCCTGACCGCGTCCCTCAACGTCCATCTGGGGCCCCGCGTCACCATGCACGGCGTCTTCGTGGAGGTCTACGGCGAGGGCATCCTGCTGATCGGCGACAGCGGCATCGGCAAGAGCGAAACGGCCATCGAGCTGCTCAAGCGCGGCCACCGCCTCGTGGCGGACGACGCCGTGGACATCAAAAAGGTCTCGGCCAAGAGCCTCGTCGGCTCCGCGCCGGAGCTGATCCGCTACTTCATGGAGCTGAGGGGCATCGGCATCGTCGACGTCCGCCGCCTGTTCGGCATGGGCGCCGTCAAGCCCACGGAAAAGGTGGACCTGATCATCAACCTCGTCAAATGGGACGACGGCACGCAGTACGACCGCATGGGCATCGAGGAGAAGTTCACCCGCATCCTCGACATCGACGTCCCCTCCATGGACATCCCCGTCAAGCCCGGCCGAAACCTGGCCGTGATCATCGAGGTGGCCGCCATGAACCACCGCCACAAGAAAATGGGCCACAACGCCGGCAAGGAGCTCAGCGAGAAGATCTACAACAGCATGGTCAACAACCAGTAGGTCTTGACAAACGCCCGCGCGGGTAGTATATTCATCTTGAACTTCATACAGGGGTGCTGGCACGGCCGGCTGAGAGCGGGAGACCCTCCCGCAACCCTTTGACCTGATCCGGATAATGCCGGCGTAGGAAGCGCAGACAGTTTGACGTCTTTTGAAGCCGCGGCATTGTTCCGCGGCTTTTTCTTTTGCCGTCGCCCCTGATTACAGAAAGGAAGTAAAGTAAAATGACTTCACAGAAAAAACAGATCCGCATGCTCACCGAGGGCGCGCTGGTCGTGGCCATCGCCATGGTCCTCAGCTATATCAAGATCCCCACCGGTCTGCAGTACGGCGGCACCATCGGCTTCGTCATGGTCCCCATCATCCTCTACGCCTGCCGCTGGGGCGTCGGCCCCGGCCTGATGGCCGGCCTGGTGTTCGGCACGCTGAAGTTCTTCCTCAGCGGCGGCGTCGCCGTCAACTGGGAGTCCATGCTGCTGGACTACTCCCTGGCCTATATGATGGTCGGTCTGGCCGGCGTGATCAAGAACAAGCCCTCCATGCTGTGGCTCGGTGCGATCATCGGCTGCTTCGGCCGCTTCGTCATCCACTATATCAGCGGCGTGACGATCTACGCCGAGTACATGCCCGAGAGCTACATGGGCCTGAGTATGCACTCCGCCTCCTTCTATTCGCTGCTGTACAACGGCATGTACATGCTTCCCAGCACCGTGATCGCCGTGATCATCTGCGTGTTCCTGGGCAAGAGCCTCAGCAAGTATATCGCCGGCACGGACCTCAAGTAACGAACGCATAAAACCGGCCCCCTCGCTGTATCATGCAGCGAGGGGGTTTTTCTATGAACAACATCTACCGCATCTACGATATGGGTTACAAGGAGGTCATCAGCCTCGAGGACGGCGCGCGTCTGGGCTACGTCAGCGACGTGGAGATCGATATTGGCACGGGTCGCGTCCAGTCCCTCGTCATTCCCGGCAGGCTGAGGCTCTTCGGCCTGCTGGGCAGAGAAGAGGACTACATCGTCCCTTGGAACGCCATCGAGACCGTCGGCGAGGACCTGATCCTTGTCAGCACCGCCAGAAGCGCCCTGCGCCGCGGCCGCACCGCCCGGGAAAAACGGCTGGCGGAAGAGCCGTAACCTCTTTCCATCCCGCCGGGAACGTGGTAAAATAAAGGCAGATTCTGAATCTGTGAGGAGGTCTGTTCATGTTTATCGATCTCAACTGCGATCTCGGCGAGAGCTACGGCTCGTTCAAGGTGGGTATGGACGAGGAGGTCATCCCCTTCGTCACCTCGGTCAACGTGGCCTGCGGCTACCACGGCGGCGATCCCGTCGTCATGGAGAAGACCGTCCGCATGGCCGTGCAGCACGGCGTCGCCGTGGGCGCGCACCCCAGCTTCCCCGATCTCATGGGCTTCGGCCGCCGGGATATGAAGCTGACGACGGACGAGGCCGTCGCCTACGTCAAATACCAGCTGGGCGCGCTGTACGCCTTCGCCCGCTCCGCAGGCACGGAGCTGCAGCATCTCAAGGCCCACGGCGCGCTGTACAACATGGCGGGCCGCGACATCGCCATGGCCCGCGCGCTGGCCCGCGCCATCAGGGAGTTCGACAGCCAGATCCTTCTGCTGGGCCTGCCCAACAGCAAAATGGAGGAGGCGGCAGACGAGCTGAACATCGGCTATGTCCAGGAGTTCTTCGCCGACCGCGCCTACAACGACGACGGCAGCCTCGTCTCCCGCAGCCTCGAGGGCTCCGTGATCCACGACACCGACGTCGCCGTGGGCCGCGTGGTCCGCATGGTCAAGGAGGGCGTTGTGGAGACGTACACGGGCAAGACGCTCAAGCTCAACTGCGGCTCCGTCTGCGTCCACGGCGACAACGCCTCCGCCGTTTCCTTCGTCAAAACCATCCGCGCCGAGCTGGAGAAGCAGGGCGTCGCGGTGGCCGACATGCGCCGGGTGATCGCCGGATGAGCCGCGACATAAGACCCTGCGGCGACAGCGCCGTCACCGTCGAGTTCCGGCAGGTCATCGACCCCTCCGTCAACGCGGAGATATTCGCCTTCTGTCAGGCGCTGGAGCGCCTGCAGCCGCCCGGCGTCGTGGAGATCGTCCCGGCCTACTGCGCCGTCACGGTCCATTTTGACCCCATGGTCATCACCATGGGCGAGCTCCGCGCCGCTCTGGACGCGATCCCGGAGGGAACAGGGGAGAGCGGCGCTCAGGACGCGCCGCTCATCGAGATCCCCGTCTGCTACGGCGGCGCGCACGGCCCCGACATGGCCTCCGTCATGGCCCATACGGGCCTTTCCGAGCAGGAGATCGTCGCCCGTCACAGCGGCGGTGACTACCTGATCTATATGCTGGGATTCACGCCCGGGTTCCCCTATATGGGCGGCATGGACGAGAGCCTTGCGACGCCCCGCCTCAAAACGCCCCGCACGGCCATCCCCGCGGGCAGCGTCGGCATCGCCGGCAGCCAGACGGGCGTCTATCCCATCGCCTCCCCGGGCGGCTGGCAGCTCATCGGCCGCACGCCGCTCAAGCTGTTCGACCTCGGCCGGGAGCAGCCCTTCCTGCTGCAGGCCGGGGCGCGGGTGAAGTTCGTCCCCATCAGTGCGGAGGAATACGAAAGGTTGGATCAGAATGATTAACGTACTGTCGCCCGGCCTGCTGACCACCGTGCAGGACGGCGGCCGCGTGGGCTGGCAGCGCTTCGGCGTGCCGGTCTGCGGCGCCATGGACAATTACTCCCTGCGTCTGGCCAACCGTCTTGTGGACAACGCCCCGGAGGAGGCGGCGCTGGAGGTGACGATGCTGGGACCCAGACTACGCTTCGAGGAGCCGTGCGTCGTCGCTTTCGCGGGCGGCGATTTTCCGCTGACGCTGAACGGCGTCAGCGTCGGGCGCGGACAGGCCATCGCCGTCAAAAATGGCGACGAGCTGGAGATCGGCGCCGCCGCGCGCGGCGTGCGCGGGTATCTGGCGGTCTCCGGTGGCTTCGACCTGCCGGAGGTGCTGGGCAGCCGCTCCACCTACGTCCGCGGCGGCTTCGGCGGCTACGAGGGCCGCAAGCTCCAGAGCGGCGACGATCTGCCACTGCGCGCGCCTGCTGTCTGGCTGCAGGACATGGCGAACCGCAGGGCCGACCCGTGGCTCCTTGACGCGCCGCTGCAGGACCGCCCCATCCGCGTGGTGCTGGGTCCGCAGAACGACGTGCTGAGCAGGGAGGGGCTGGACGCCTTCTTCTACGGCGAATACACCGTCACCGCCGAGAGCGACCGCATGGGCTGCCGCCTCAAGGGTCCCGCCGTCTCGTTCCGTGAGGGACTCGACGCCAACATCATCTCCGACGGCGTGGCCATGGGCTCCATCCAGGTGCCCTCCGGCATGCCCATCGTCATGATGGCCGACCGCCAGACCACCGGCGGTTATGCCAAGCTGGGCGCCGTCATCACGGCCGATTTGCCCCTCATGGCCCAGAAGCGCCCCGGCGACATGATCCGCTTCGACCGCGTGACGCCCGAGGAGGCGGCCGTGGCCCTGCGCCGCATGCGCAGAAAACTGGAAAACCCCGATTTTTTGCATGAAATTTGGTAAAAAATCTATTGCATTCTGCACAATATCGTGGTAATATATTTGAGCTAATGTTTTGGGGGCAAAGCCCCTATCACACACACTGCGGAACCTGCGGACAGGTGTCGCACAGCGGCCGCCCGCTCGGATGATCGCAGTGGAGGAAAAACCAAAGGAGGACATTACAATGTCGGTAGTTTCTATGAAGCAGCTGCTGGAGGCCGGTGTGCATTTCGGTCACCAGACCCGGAGATGGAACCCCAAGATGCAGGAGTACATCTTCATGGAGAGAAATGGTATCTATATCATCGACCTCCAGAAGACCGTCAAGAAGCTGGAAGAGGCCTATTTCTTCGTCCGTGACACCGCGGCCGAGGGCGGCACGATCCTGTTCGTCGGCACCAAGAAGCAGGCCCAGGAGGCCGTCAAGGAAGAGGCTGAGCGCGTCGGTATGTACTATGTCAACGCCCGCTGGCTGGGCGGCATGCTGACCAACTTCAAGACCATGCGCCAGAGGATCGACCGTCTGAACCAGCTCAACCGCATGAGCGAGGACGGCACCTTCGATCTGCTGCCCAAGAAGGAAGTCATCAAGCTGAAGCTCGAGATCGAGAAGCTGGAGAAGTACCTGGGCGGCGTCAAGGAAATGAAGAAGCTCCCCGCCGCGCTGTTCGTCGTCGACCTGCGCAAGGAGAAGAACGCCATCGCCGAGGCTCATAAGCTGGGCATCCCCGTCGTCGCCATCGTCGATACCAACTGCGATCCCGACGAAGCCGATTACGTCATCCCCGGCAACGACGACGCCATCCGCGCCATCAAGCTGATCGCGCAGTCCATGGCCAACGCCGTCATCGAGGGCCGTCAGGGCGAGCAGCTGGAAGTCAGCGACGAGACCGTCGAGGCTTCTCAGCAGGCTGAGACCGTCGAGGCTCCCGTGGACACCACGCCCCGCGCTCCTCAGAAGAGAGAGTCCAAGACCGCCGAAGAGATCATCGGTTAATCAACCTTTACTATATAATTCGAACTGGAGGAATTATCATGGCTTTTACAGCACAGGATGTTAAGAAGCTGCGCGAGCAGACCGGCGCCGGCATGATGGACTGCAAGAAGGCCCTCACGTCGTCCGACGGTGATTTTGAGAAGGCGATCGAGTACCTCCGCGAAAAGGGCCTTGCCGCCGCCGCCAAGAAGGCCGGCAGGATCGCTGCCGAGGGCGCTGTCTATGCCCATGTGTGCGAGAAGTGCGGCGTCGGCGTCGTCGTCGAGATCAACTCCGAGACCGACTTCGTTGCCAAGAACGCCGATTTCCAGAAGTTCTGCGCCGACGTGGGCACTGTCGTTATGAACGACGATCCCGCCGATATGGAGGCCCTGCTGGCCTGCAAGTATCCCGAGTCTGACCTGACTGTCCAGCAGATGCTGCAGGAGAAGGTCCTGACCATCGGTGAGAACATCCAGCTAAGACGCTTCGCCCGTTATGACGCTTCGACCATGAACGTCTCCTATATCCACATGGGCGGTAAGATCGGCGTTCTGGTCGGTCTGGAAGTCTCCGACAACCTGCGCGGCAACGCCGCCATCGAGGAGCTGGGCAAGGACGTCTGCATGCAGATCGCCGCCATGCGTCCTCAGTACCTCAACAAGGACGAGGTCCCCGCTGAGGTCCTGGACAAGGAGCGCGAGATCCTCATGGCTCAGACCATGAACGAGGGCAAGCCCGCCAACGTCGCCGAGAAGATCGTCAACGGCCGCATCAACAAGTTCTTCGAGGAGAACTGCCTGGTCAATCAGGCCTTCGTCAAGGAGAACAAGGTCTCTGTCGAGAAGTACGCCGACCGCGTCGCTTCCGAGCAGGGCGGCACCGTCAAGATCGCCAAGTTCGTCCGCTTCGAGAAGGGCGAAGGCCTGGAGAAGCGCGTGGACAACTTCGCCGAAGAAGTTGCCAGCATGACGAAGTAAGTCAACCGAATACCGGCTTGAAAAGCCCCGGCTCGTCCGGGGCTTTTTTCTTTCATTTGATATCCCGCTCGCGCAGCGAGCGGTAATAAATCTGTGTTTTCGGCGGACATGCGCCGCCGAAAACACACCTTCCGATCTGCAAACGTGTGAGCGTCAGCGAGTGCGCTGCAGCAGACCGGCCAGAGCAGGCAGACGCCCTTCTGCCTGCGGGACCCTCTCTGGCGAAAAACCTGTTTTTCGCCGGGTTAAAAAAGCCCCGGCTCGTCCGGGGCTTTTTGTTGCTATATGGAGCGTTTTGTGGTACGATATAGTCAACCGAAAAATAAGAAAGAGGTGCAAGCATGAACAAGAAAGAGATCGTTTCCCGTCTTGTGGACAAATACACGCAGGACATCATCGAAGTCAACGACACCGTCTGGGGCTACGCTGAGCCCGGCATGAAGGAGACGAAGACCGCCGCCTTCTATGATGCGTTCTTCAAAAAGCACGGCTTCAAGGTCGATATGGGCGTGGCCGACATGCCCACGGGCTTCGTCGCCTCCTGGGGCGAGGGTAAGCCTGTTGTGGGCTTTCTGGGCGAGTTCGACGCGCTGCCCACGCTGTCCCAGAAGGCCGGCGTCGCCGTCAAGGACCCCCTGATCGTCGGCGAATACGGCCACGGCTGCGGCCACAACAGCCTGGGCGCCGGCGCTGCCGGCGCGGCGCTTGCCTTCCGCGATTATCTGGAGGAGAACCACATGCAGGGCACGGTGCGTTTCTACGGCTGCCCCGGCGAGGAATACGGCTCCGGCAAGATCTACATGGCCCGCGAGGGACTGTATGACGATCTGGACGTCTGCCTGACCTGGCATCCCGGCTCCATGAACCGCGTCTCCACGTCCTCCAGCCTTGCCAACATCAGCGTCATGTTCCATTTCCACGGCGTCACCTCTCACGCCGCCGCCACGCCGTATCTGGGCCGCTCGGCGCTGGACGCCTGCGAGCTGATGAACGTCGGCGTCAACTATCTGCGCGAGCACATCATCCCCGAGGCCCGCGTCCACTACGCCTACCGCGACGTCGGCGGCATCGCCCCCAACGTCGTGCAGGATCACGCCACAATCCACTATTTCGTCCGCGCCCCCAAGATGAGCCAGGCTATGGCGATCTTCGAGCGCGTCAAGGACATCGCCTGGGGCGCCGCGCGCATGACCGGCACCACCTACGAGGTCGATCTGAAGGAAGCGCTGTATGACTATCTGCCCAACCGCACGCTGGAGAAGGTCATGCAGGAGGCCTTTGAAGAGGTCGGCGCGCCTCCCTTCGACGAGGAGGACTTCAAGCTGGCCGCCGAGTTCCGCAAGAGCCTGACCCAGGCCAATCTGGACGAGGTCCGCAACGGCCTGATCCGCAGCCATCAGGACCCCGACCTGATCAAGCCCGACGACGTGCTACACACAGGCGTGCTGCCCTACGTGCCGCTGGATGAACATTCGCCCGGCTCCACCGACGTGGGCGACGCCAGCTACTGCGCTCCCACGGCCCAGTTCAACGCCGCCACCGAGTGCCTGGGCACCCCCGGCCACTCCTGGCAGATCGCCGGTCAGTCCTGCTCCTCCATCGCCTGGAAGGGCACGGTCACGGCCGCCAAGGTCCTGGCGCTGACCGCCGCCAAGGCCATCGACGATCCCGAGATGCTCAAGCGCGCCAAGGAAGAGCTGGTCAAGGCCACCGGCGGCAAGTACGTCTCGGCGCTGCCGCCCGAGGTCAAGCCGAATCTCGGTTAAGAATCACAAGATAAAAGGAGCTTCAACTGATGAATAAACGTGAATCCATCTCCGCGCTTGTCGACAAGCATTTTGACGATATCGTTCTCGTCAACGACACCATCTGGGGCTTTGCCGAGCCCGGCATGAAGGAGACCAAGTCTGCCGAGTTCTACGGCAAGTTCTTCGAGGAGCGCGGCTTCAAGGTCGATATGGGCGTGGGCGAGGTGCCCACTGCCTTTGTCGCCTCCTGGGGCGAGGGCAAGCCCGTGGTGGGCTTCCTGGGCGAGTTCGACGCCCTGCCCACGCTGTCCCAGAAGGCCGCCAAGGCCGTCAAAGACCCCGTTGTCGAGGGCGCTTACGGTCAGGGCTGCGGCCACAACAGCCTGGGCGCCGGCGCCGCCGGCGCGGCGCTTGCCTTCCGCGATTATCTGGAGGAGAACCACATGCAGGGCACGGTCCGCTTCTACGGCTGCCCCGGTGAGGAGAACGGCTCCGGCAAGGTCTTTATGGCCCGCAACGGTCTGTTCGACGATCAGGATATCTGCATCACCTGGCATCCCAGCGACATGAACCGCATCGTCTCCTGCTCCAGCCTCGCCTGCATCGGCGTCTTCTTCGAGTTCCGCGGCGTCGCCTCTCACGCGGCCGGCAACCCCCATCTGGGCCGCTCCGCGCTGGACGCCTGCGAACTGATGAACGTCGGCGTCAACTATCTGCGCGAGCACATCATCCCCGAGGCCCGCGTCCACTACGCCTACATCAACGCCGGCGGCATCGCCCCCAACGTCGTGCATGACTACGCCAAGATCCACTATTTCGTCCGCGCACCCAAGATCAAGACCGCCCAGGAGATCTTCCAGCGCGTCATCGCCTGCGCCGAGGGCGCCGCGCGCATGACCGGCACCACCATGAACATGATCTTCCAGGACGCTCTCTGCGATTTCCAGGGCAGCCGCACGCTGGAGCCCGTCATGCAGGAAGCGCTGGAGGAGATCGGCGCGCCCGCCTTTGACGAGAACGACCTCAAGCTGGCCGCCGAGTTCCGCAAGACCTTCACCCAGGCCGATCTGGACGACATCCAGAAGAGCCTCGGCGATCTGGGCTACGATCCCGAGATCATCGGCAAGGACGACGTCCTGCATCAGGGCGTGCTGCCCTACAAGCCGCTGAACTTCGCCTCGCCCGGCTCCACCGACGTGGGCGACGCCAGCTACTGCGCGCCCACGCTGCAGCTGAACATGGCCACCGAGGCCCTGGGCACCCCCGGTCACTCCTGGCAGGTGACGGCGCAGTCCTGCTCCACCATCGCCTACAAGGGCACCGCCGCCGCGGCCAAGGTCATGGCCCTGACGGCCGCCAAGGCCATCGAGCAGCCCGAGCTGCTGGCCAAGGCTCAGGACGAGCTGCACAAGCTCAACGGCGGCAAGTACGAGTGCCCGATCCCCGCCGACGTCAAGCCCCTGCTGTAAGCTGATATCCCGCATAGGTTTTGCTCAAAGAGGCATGCTCCGCTCATGCCTCTTTGAGCCGTTTTTCGACAAAAAATCACCGGAAGCAACATCTTCGTCTTGAATCATTCTTTACAGTTTGTTATAATATTTTTTATATTCATAGTTTATTTAAATCGCATACAGGAAATGGTAGCATCATGAGAAAAGAGAAGTGGCTCGTCGCAGAACAGAATACGGAGGTCATCGCGCGTCTGAGCGCGCAACTGGGCATCTCCCGGCTGGCGGCGGCCGTGCTGGCGGCCCGCGGGATCGACACGGCCGAAGCGGCCGAAGCGTTCCTGGACGAGGACTGCGCCCATATCCACGACCCTTACCTCATGGCCGATATGGATAAGGCCGTCGCCATCCTCGAGGATGCCATCCGGAAGGGCGAGCGCATCGCCGTCTACGGCGACTACGACGTGGACGGCGTCACCGCCACCTGTGTGCTGATCAAATACCTGCGCTCCCGCGGCGCCGACTGCCGCTACTATATCCCGGACCGCATCAACGAGGGCTACGGCCTCAATGAGGCGGCTATCACCACGCTGAAGGACGACGGCTGCACGCTGCTGGTCACCGTCGACTCCGGCATCACCGCCGTGGAGGAGACGATCCACGCCAAGAAGTTGGGTATCCGCGTCATCATCACCGACCATCACGAGTGCAAGGACCAGCTGCCGCCCGCAGACGCCGTCGTCAACCCCCGCCGGCCCGACAGCGACCATCCCTTCCGCGAGCTTGCAGGCGTCGGCGTCGCCTTCAAGCTGGTGTGCGCCATGGAAAAGCAGACGCCCGTCTGCGAGCTGCTGGCGCAGTATTCCGATATCGTCGCCCTCGGCACCATCGCCGACGTCATGCCCGTGCTGGGGGAGAACCGCATCATCATCTCCGACGGTCTCAAGCGCATGAAGCAGACCGACAACGTGGGCCTGCGCACGCTGATCCAGAAGCTGGGCCTCGACGCAAAGCCTCTGACGGCCAACTCCGTCAGCTTTGTGCTGGCCCCGCGCATCAACGCCGCCGGACGTCTGGGCGAGGCCGACTGCACGGCGCGGCTGATGCTCACCGATTCCTGCCGCGAGGCAGGGGATCTGGCCGAGCATCTCTGCGAGCTCAACCGCCGCCGCCAGGAGGAAGAGAACGCCATCTACTGCGAGATCACGGACGCCATCGACCGCGACCCGTCCCTGGCCTCCGGCAAGGTCATGCTCCTCTGGGGCGAGGACTGGCACACGGGCGTCATCGGCATCGTTGCCTCCCGTCTGGCCGACCGCTACGGCCTGCCCTGCATCCTCGTCTCCAGCGTCTGCGGCAAGGGTTCCGGCCGCAGCATCAAGGGCTTCAACCTCTACTGCGCCCTCAGCGCCTGCAGCGATCTGCTGGAGCGCTTCGGCGGCCACGAGCTGGCCGTGGGCCTCTCGGTGGACAAGGAGAACCTGCCCCTGCTCAAGCAGCGGCTGGAGGAATACGCCGAGGCCCACTGGCGCGAGGAGGATCTCAAGCCCTGTTTGGACGTAGACTGCGCCGTCACCCCGGAGGATCTGGAGCTGGAGCAGGTGAGGAGTCTCTCCGTGCTGGAGCCCTTCGGCATGGGCAACCCCATGCCGCTCTTCCTGCTGCGGGACGCCGTGATCCAGGAGATCACCCCCATCAGCCACGAGCGCCACGTCAAGCTGCTGCTGGAGAAGGACGGCGTGCGCCTGTGCGGCTTCGTCTTCGGCATGGGCTCCCGCTGCTGTCCCTTCGTCGTGGGCGATCAGGTGGATCTGGTCTTTTCGGCGGAGGTCAACGTCTTCCGGGGCCGCGAAAGCGTCCAGCTGGTCATCAAGGACCTGCACTGGAGCGGCCGCTCGGAAAGCTGCGACAACACGTCCCAGCAGATCTACGAGCGCTTCACCGCCGGCGAAGCGCTTTGCAGGGAAGAGGCGCTGTCGCTGTGTCCCTGCCGCGACGATCTGGTGGCCGTCTTCCGTCATATCAAATCGAACGAGGAGAACTTCAGCCTCTGCGGCATGCCGCGCACGCTGTACCGCAAGATCAAGTACGAATCAAAATGCTGTATGAATCAGGGCCGGTTCCTGATCTGCATGGATATCATGCGCGAGTTCGACATCTTCGACTATGAGCGGATTGGGGAGAACATCCTCATCCGTGACCTGCGGTACAAGGGCAAGGTCGATATCAACGGTTCGCGCATCATACGCACACTAATGGAAGTCATCAAGGGGTAGCTGCCATGTGGGACACATACGAGCTTGAACAATCCTATCTCGACAAGGTAAAGGTCATGGCCGACCATCATCCCGACGACCGTGACCTGATCCTCAGCGCGTTCGATTTTGCCTACAAGGCCCACGACGGCCAGAAGCGCAAAAGCGGCGAGCCCTACATCATCCATCCCATCTCCGTGGCGTCGCTGATCGACGAATGGGGCTTCGATCCCGAGTCCATCATGGCGGGCCTGCTGCACGACACCATCGAGGACACCGAGGTGACGTATCAGGACGTGGAGAGCAAGTTCGGCCAATCCGTGGCGGAGCTGGTGGACGGCGTGACGAAGCTGGGCCATGTCGTGTACCAGAGCCGCGAGGAGGAGCAGATGGAGGATCTGCGCAAGATGTTCATCGCCATGGCGAAGGACATCCGCGTGATCATCATCAAGCTGGCCGACTGCACCCACAACATCCGCACCATCGAGTTCAAGCCCATCGAGAAGCAGCGAAAGAAGGCGCTGGAGATCATGGAGATCTACGCGCCCCTGGCCCACCGTCTGGGCATGCAGTCCGTGAAATGGGAGCTGGAGGACCGCTCGCTGAAGGTCCTGGACCCCATTGGCTACGCCGAGATCGAGAACTATATCAAAGACAGTACCGACACCTTCAACAAGTTCCTGGAGCGCACCAAGGAGAACATCCACAAAGCCCTGGCGGAACACGGGATCGAGGGTCAGATCAAGGCCCGCCTCAAGCAGATCTACAGCATCTACCGCAAGCTGTACGGCCAGAACCTCCAGTTTTCCGAGATATACGACATCTGCGCCACCCGCGTCATCGTCAGGGACCTGGCCGACTGCTACAGCGTCCTGGGCATCATCCACGACCTGTACAAGCCCGTGCCCGGCCGCTTCAAGGATTATATCTCGTCCCCCAAGCCCAACGGCTATAAATCCCTCCACACCGTTGTCATCGGCAAGGAGGGCATCCCCTTCGAGGTCCAGATCCGCACCGAGGAGATGGACCGCACCGCCGAATACGGCATCGCCGCTCATTGGAAATACAAGGGCGGCCTCAAGGGCGCGCAGAAGGAAGAGGCCTTTGCCTGGGTCCGCCAGCTGCTGGAGAACCAGCAGGACGTGGAGCCCGAGGAGTTCGTCCAGAATATCAAGGTAGACCTCTTCGCCGACGAGGTCTACGTCTTCACGCCCAACGGCGACGTCATCAATCTGCCCCAGGGCTCCACGCCCATCGACTTCGCCTACGCCATCCATTCGCAGGTGGGCAACAATATGGTGGGCGCCAAGGTCAACGGCAAGATCGTCAACTTCGACTACCAGCTCAAGAGCGGCGAGATCGTGGACATCACCACCTCCAAGACCTCCACCGGCCCCAAGCGCCGCTGGCTGCAGATCGTCAAGACAAACAGCGCCAAGACGAAGATCCGCCAGTGGTTCAAAAAGGAGAAGCGCGCCGAGAACATCGAGGAGGGCCGCACGGAGCTGGAGCGCGAGCTGCGCGTCAACCTCGCGTATGAGGATTTCCAGGATGAGGAGCTGCAGAAGACGATCCTCGCCCGCCTCAAGCTGCCCAGCCTCGACGAGCTGTACGCCAACATCGGCTTCGGCGGCATCACCTGCGCCCGCATCGTCGCCCGCGTCAAGGAGGAAGCGGCTCGCCTTGCCAAGGCCCGCGCAACCAATCCCGAATCCATCACCGTCAAGGCCCAGCCCGTCAAGCGCCGCAGCTCCAGCAACGGCGTCATCGTCGAGGGCCTCGACAACTGTCTCGTCAAGTTCGCCAAGTGCTGCTCGCCCGTGCCCGGCGACCATATCGTCGGCTTCGTCACCCGCGGCTTCGGCGTCTCGGTCCACCGGGCCGACTGTCCCAACGCCGTCCGCGGTCAGGAGGACCCCGACAACAAGAGCCGCTGGGTCAAGGCATACTGGGACGACACCCACAACCAGACCTTCGACGTCCCCATGACCGTCGAGATCAAGACCCGCGTCGGCGCCATCGCCGATCTGATCACAGTCTTTACGAATATGCGCATCAACGTGGCCGAGATCAGCGGCCGCGACATGGACGACGGCGTCAGCCGCTACAACCTGACGGCCTCCGTCAACAGCGCCGAGCAGCTCGACCTGCTGATGAACCGTCTCCGCAAGGTCTCCGGCGTCTCGGAGGTCCAGCGTTCACACTGATAACGGGAGCTGATACAATATGAGAGCAGTCGTAACGCGCGTCAGCCGCGCCAGCATCGAGATCAACGGCGTCCCCGGCGGCACCATGGGCCAGGGGCTTCTGGTCCTGCTGGGCGTCGGTCCCAACGACACCGAAAAGGAAGCGCTGTATCTGGCCGACAAATGCGCCCTGCTGCGCATTTTTGAGGACGAGAACAGCAAAATGAACCGGAGCCTCGCCGACGTGGAGGGGAAGATGATGATCGTCTCCAACTTCACGCTGTACGCCGACTGCTCCCACGGCCGCCGCCCCGACTTCTTCCCGGCGGCCAAGCCGGATATCGCCGTGCCGCTGTACGAGCGCTTCAAGGCCCGCATGGCGGAGCTGGGCGTGCCCTATCTCTGCGGCGAGTTCGGGGCCGATATGAAGATCGACCACGTCAACGACGGGCCCGTGACGCTGATCATGGACACCGACCAGATGATGAAGAAAAAGGGAGAATAACATGATCCTGCGCACGATCCACACCGGTATGCTGCATACCAACTGCTATCTCGTCGGAGACGAGGCGTCCGGCGTCTGCGCCGTCTTCGATCCCGGCGCGCACACCGAAAAGGTCCTCAACATGATCGCCGAAAGCGGTCTGACCTGCAAATATATCATCCTGACCCACTGTCACTTTGACCACGTTATGGCCGCCCCCTTCGTGCAGGAGGCCACGGGCGCGGAGCTGATGATCCACGAGCTGGACGCCCCGTTCCTGACGCCGGAGTACGTCAACCGCCGCGGTTATATCCGCGAGACGTACCGCGCGCCCCGGGTGGACCGTCTGCTGCGCGACGGCGACGAGATCGACGTGGGCAGCATCAAAATGAAAGTCACGCTGACCCCAGGCCACACTCTGGGCTCCTGCGTTTTCACCTTCGGCGACGTCATGATCGCAGGCGACACGCTGTTCAAGGACGCCTGCGGCCGCTGGGACATGATGGGCGGCAGCATGGACGACATGATGCACAGCCTGAAAAAGCTCCACGACATGGAAGGCGACTATCGCGTCCTCTGCGGCCACGGAGATCCCACGACGCTGGAGGAGGAGCGGCAGCACAACCCCTACATGCGCATGGCGCTGGAAAAGCTGAAATGATCTTTTATCTGGAAGGACACGACCGGCTCAACCCGGTGCTGCAGCTTCTGATCTGCCTCTATCCCGACGAGGAACACACCCGCGGGACTGACGTCACGCGCCCGCAGGGCGAATACGTCGTCTCGTCGCTGGCGAAGGATGGGGCGGCGCTGATCGCCTCGGCCCGCGACTATACTGGCACGCGCGTGGATCTGCGCTGTCCCGACGGGATGAGGGAGGAGGACCACGAGCTGTCCGAGTGGCTGCGCCGGGCGCTTTTCCTGCTGCTCCGTCCACGCCTGCCAAAAGCGCCTGACTGGGGCATGCTCACGGGCGTCAAGCCCTCCAAGCTGGTGCTGAACATGCTCAATTCAGGCCTGACGCCGGCGGAAGCGGGGGAGCGGCTGGAGCGCGATTTCTTCGTCACGCCCCGGCGGCGGGAGCTGTGCATGAAAACGGCCCTCGTCTCCCAAATGTATCGGGATCAGAGGGACAGTAAAGACATCGAGCTTTACATCGGTATCCCATTCTGCCCGGCCAAATGCTCCTATTGCTCCTTCGTCAGCAACGACGTGCGGAGCAGGGGACACCTGGTGGAGCCGTATCTGGAAACGCTTTTTTACGAGATCGCCGGTCTGGGCCGCGTCCTGCGTGAGACGGACCGCCGCATCCGCACGATCTATGTGGGCGGCGGCACGCCATCGATCCTCTCGGAGGATCAGCTGGAGCGCTTTCTAACGCGCGTGGAGACGGATCTCGACCTCTCCGCGCTGCTGGAATACACCTGGGAGGCCGGACGCCCCGAGACGATCACGGCCGACAAGCTGCACATCGCCTATGCTCACGGCGTCCGCCGCATCAGCGTCAACCCCCAGACCATGAACGACGACGTGCTGCGCGGCGTCGGCCGCCTCCACACCGCCGAGGACGTGGTTCGCTGCTACGAGCTGGCCCGCGCGACAGCCGATTTCGAGATCAACATGGACCTGATCGCGGGCCTGCCCGGCGACGACGAGCAGAGCCTCCTCAGCAGCGTCCGCCGCGTCGCCGCGCTGGAGCCTGACAACGTCACGCTCCACTCGCTGGCCCTCAAGAAGGGCGCGCCCCTGCGCTTCGGCGGCACGGGGGAGCTGACCGCGGAGACCATGGACGCCTGTCACGATGTCATCCTGGGCGCCGGGTATGAGCCCTATTACCTCTACCGTCAGAAATACAGCGCCGGCGGGCTGGAGAACGTGGGCTTCGCCAGAGACGGCAAGTCCTGCCGCTACAACGTCATCATGATGGAGGAGACCGGCCACGTGGCCGCCCTCGGCAGCGGCGGCGTTACGAAGCTCGCCTACCGCGACGGCAGCATCACCCGTATCACCAATCCCAAATACCCCGTCGATTACATCGGCCGCACCGATCTCATCGACCGCAACCTGCAGCGGCTCACGGCGGCGCTGGAAAGGGATTGAACTTTTCGTTCCGATATGCTAAAATAGCTCAAGATCATCCAAAGGAGTGCTGAACATGGATCCCGATGTGAAGACCATCCTCGAACGGGCGCGCGCCACGGCCACCTACGCCGCCGGACAGGCCGGAAAGGCCGCCGGAGCCGCCACGAAAAAGGCCGGCGATATGGCCATGCTGACAAAACTCAACCTCCAGATCTTCGATCTGAACACCGATATCGACGCGGTGTACAAGGAGATCGGCAGGATCGTCTATCTGGTCCATGCCGGCGGGGAGACCCAGGAAGCCGAGCTGGACGACAAGTTCGCCCAGATCGACGAAAAGCTGGCGAAGATCGCCGAGCTCAAGGAGACCATCAACAGCAGCAAGGCCACGGTCACCTGCCCCGTGTGCGGCAAGGAGTGCGGCAGAGACGCTTTCTACTGCAGCCAGTGCGGCCATAAGCTTTAGAGTTCATTCACCTGAGCAGGGGAAGGACGCGTTCCTTCCCCATTTTCCTGACTGCGCCGCGGTATCGCGCGGGCGGGAGGGGAATATATATCGTTATAATCTTACGCGAAGGTCGTGCTGCGCTTGAGTAAAAACAGAAGCAGATCATTCTTCGAGGGCGCTTTCATCCTCGTTTTGTCCAATGTGATCGTCAAGGTCATCGGCGCCCTGTTCAATATCCCCATCGTCAACATGATCGGCGGCGACGGCAACGGGATCTTCACCGTGGCCTATTACGTCTACACCGCCATGTTCGTCATCTCCACCGCCGGACTGCCCGTGGCCGTGTCCAAGATGGTGGCGGAGGCCAACGCGCTGGGGAAATACGGCGAGGTGCGGCGCATCTTCCGGGTGGCCGTGATCACGTTCTCCATCGTGGGCCTTGCCTTTACGGCCGTCATGATGCTGGGCGCCCGCTGGTTCGTGGAGATCATCGGCAACAGCCGCGCCTATTACGCCGTGCTGGCCATTGCCCCGGCCATCTTCTTCGTGGCCATCGTCTCCGCCTTCCGCGGCTATTTCCAGGGCCTGTCCAACATGGTCCCCACCGCCATCTCCCAGCTGATCGAGGCTGGCGGCAAGCTTGTCTTCGGCCTGGGGCTGACGTATCTGCTGATCCGCAGAGGCTATCCTCTCGAGATCGTCGTGGCCGGCTCCATCGGCGGCGTCACACTGGGCACCGTGTTCAGCGCGCTGTATATCGTCCTCGCCCGCGTCCGCGGCGGCTCCGGCCTGCCGGAGGGCGCCATTGAGACCGGCGAGGTCTCGCCCTACAGCGACATCGCCCGCCGCCTGATCAAAATCGCCGTCCCCATCACCATCGGATCCTCCGTTTTGTCCGTGACGAACCTCATCGACACCGCTGTGGTCCTCAACCGCCTCCAGGACGCCGGACAGACCGAGGTCCAGGCCAACTACACCTATGGCTGCTACTCCATGGCCGTCAAGATGTTCAACATGCCCCAGGCGCTGATCGTCGCCTTGGCCGTCAGCATCATCCCCGCCGTGGCGGCGGCCATCGTCAAACGGGATCATGAAAAGGCCGCGAGCACCATCATGGCTGCCCTGCGCTTCACGGGCATCATGGCGCTGCCCTGCGCCGCGGGTCTTGCTGTGCTGTCGCACCCGATCCTCTCGCTGCTCTATTACCGCAGACCGGAGGAGGTCGATATGGCCGCGCCGCTGCTGGTCATCATCGCCCCGGCCGTGCTGCTGGTGGCCCTCGTCTCCGTGGGCAACGCCATGCTGCAGGCCATGGGCCTCGTCAAGGTTCCCATGAAGACGATCCTCATCGGCGGCGTCGTCAAGCTGACGACGAACTATATCCTCGTCGGTACCCCGGGCATCGAGATCTACGGCGCCCCCATCGGCACGACGCTATGCTACGGAACCATCGCGCTGCTGGATCTGATCATCATCGCCCGTGAGGTCAGGGGCGTGTCCGTGGTCCGCTGCTTCTTCAAGCCCTTCCTGGCCTCCGCGCTCATGGGCGTGTTCACCTACTTCTGCTACGGCCCTGTCCGGGGCATGCTGGGCGCGAGGCTGGGCGTCGTGGTCACGGTGGGCCTGTCGGCCGTCGTGTATCTGATCGCGCTGATCGTCCTGCGCGCGTTGCCGAAGGAAGAAGTGCTCATGCTGCCCAAGGGCCAGAAGATCGCAAAGCTGCTGCGGCTGTGATTTTTCGCGCCGGGATGAAATAAATCGTTTGAAACGCTTGCATTGGGGAATGATTTATGATAGATTTTAAAAGCAAGGAAAAATATGACTTTCAGGACCTGCTGCGCGTCATGGATATCCTGCGCGGCGAGGGCGGCTGTCCCTGGGACCGCGAGCAGACGCACGAGTCTATCCGCAAGAACTTTATTGAGGAAGTCTACGAGGCATGCGAGGCCATCGATCTGAAGGACAACACCCTCCTGTGCGAGGAGCTGGGCGACGTGCTGCTGCAGGTCGTCTACCACGCCGACATTGCCGAGGATGAGGGCGCGTTCACCATGGCCGACGTCTGCAACGGCGTCACGCGCAAGATGGTCCAGCGCCATCCGCACATTTTCGGCGACGCCGTGGCCAGCACCTCTTCCGAGGTGCTGGACGTCTGGGAGGACGTCAAGCGCAAGGAAAAGGGGCAGGAGACGTACGCCGACACCATCCGCGCCGTGGCGAGATCGCTGCCCGCGCTGGCCTACGCCCAGAAGGTGCAGAAGAAGGCCGCCAAGGCCGGCTTCGACTGGCCCGACGTTTCCGGCGCCTTCGACAAGCTCAGCGAGGAGACGGACGAGCTTAAGCGCGCCATGAACGGCGACGGCGACAAGACCGAGGAGCTGGGCGACCTTCTGTTCGCCGCAGTCAACATCGCCCGCTTCCTGGATATCGACGCCGAAGAAGCGCTGGAGCGCGCCTCGAAGAAGTTCGTCAGGCGCTTCATCGCCATGGAGGAAGCATCCGACCGCGATCTCAGGACCATGTCCCTGGCGGAGCTCGAAGCGCTGTGGGAGCAGGTCAAGCACACTGTTTGATAGACCAAAAAGATCTGACGGAACGATTTGGTTTATACGATAAAGAATCATATATTACGGAGGAAATGTGACATGAACAAGACGGAACTCGTCGCGGCTATCGCCGAAAAGACCGAACTGACCAAGAAGGACGCCGAGAAGGCTCTGGCCGCCATGGTCGAGGCTATTACCGAGGAGCTGCAGGAGGGCAACAAGGTCCAGCTGATCGGTTTCGGCACCTTTGAAGTGAAGACCCGCGCCGCCCGCACCGCTTTCAACCCCCAGACCAAGAAGCCCATCCAGCTCGCCGAGACCAAGTACCCCGTCTTCAAGGCCGGCAAGGCTCTGAAGGACGTCGTAGCGAAATAAGCTGATCGAAGCAAACCATCGGATGGAAGCGGCTCACCGCTTCCATTTCCTTTTGCGGAAGGAAGATTGTTTCATGAGACTTGACAAATATCTCAAGCTGGCGCGGCTGATCAAGCGCCGCACGGTGGCCAACGAGGCCTGCGACACCCAGCGCGTGGCGGTCAACGGCCGGGAGGCCAAGGCCTCCTATCAGGTCAAGGTCGGCGATGTCATCGAGATCGCCATGGGCGCCCGCACCCTGAAGGTCAAGGTGCTGGAGGTGCCCGAGCGCGCCACCACCAAGCAGGACGCTGCGCTGCTGTACAGCGAGATCACGGAATAAACCGAAGCCCTCCCTCATACCTATTCACAAGGTTGAAAGGAGGGCTTTTTCTATGGCCACGGAGGAACTGCGGAAAACGGACGGCAGCGTCATTCTGGAGGGGCGGCAGCGGCTGAGTCTGACGGGCGTCAGCGACGTGCTGAGCTTTGACGAGCGGGAGATCAGCGCCGAGACGGCCGAGGGCATGCTCCTCGTCACCGGCGACGAGCTGCACGTGGAGCGCCTGAGCCTCGACGCCGGCGACCTGATCATCACCGGGAGGGTGGACGGGCTGGAATACGTGGGGGACAAGAGGCAGAAAAGCGGCTTCTGGTCCAAGCTGTTTTAGCCATGGAGATCGTTGTTGCCGACCAGAGCCGCGCCTTTCTCTACGCCGCCGTGCTGGGTTTGTGCATGGGCGTGGTGTACGACGTGTTCTCCTTCGTCCCGCTGATGGCCGGAAAAAAGAAGCTGCGCGGGGTGTGCGACGTGCTGTACTGCCTCGTATTCCTCGTCGGCTTCCTCGTGCTGGTCCACACGAAGGCCGGAGGCGTCGTGCGCTGGTACCTGCCCGGCGGCGTGGTGCTGGGCATGGTACTGTACTTCTGCGGCCTGTCCGACGCCGTGCGTTTTTGCCTGTCGCTGCTGACGAAGGGCGTCGCCGTCATGCGGAAAATGATCGCGCGCATCCGGGATTCGTTCACCTGCATTTTTGCCCCGCTCAGGGGGAGAAGATCGTCTCACAGGGATTGACTTTTGCATGAAAAGGGAATAGAATAAAGACGTAGAAATATCGCGATCGGCAGGTGAGGTCCATTGAAAAAAACGAAGAAGGTCAGCGCGGCGGCCAAGCTGTTTCTGATCGCTTTTTCGATTTATGCGGCCTTCACCATCGTCTCTCTGCAGATGCAGATCCGCAGCAAGCAGAATGAGATGGCCGAGCTTCAGCAGCAGATCGATGCGCAGAAGCTGGAAAACAGCGAGATCAGCGACGTTCTGAAGGGCGGAGACGAGACCGAATACATCGCTCAGATCGCCCGCGAGCGTCTGGGCTACATCATGCCCGGTCAGCGTGTCTTCGTCGATATCTCCGGCAAATAGGCACTTTTATTTCAGGGGGCAGGCAGCAGCAAGATGGATCTGACGGTAGGGAACATTTACGAGGGTAAGGTCACAGGCATCACCGGCTTCGGCGCTTTCGTTCAGCTGGCGCCCGGCAAGTCCGGTATGGTCCATATCTCCGAGATCGCCAACACATACGTGGACGATATTCACAAGCATCTGAAGGAAGGGGACGTCGTCAAGGTCAAGCTCATCGCCATCGACCAGAACGGACGCATCAACCTCTCCATCAAGAAGGCCCTCCCGCTGCCCGAGAAATCCGGCGCGCCCACCGTGCGCAATGCCGCCCCGTCCGGCCGTGATCATACAAGGTCCGGGGCTGCGCCCGTCACGGCCGCAGCGGAAGGCCCCGTTCAGGAGCCCACCGCCGACAGCCAGTTCGAGGATAAGCTGCGCGCTTTCATGCAGCGCAGCGAATCGAAAATGTCCGATCTGCGCATGCAGAAGGACAGGCGTTCCGGCGCCCGCAGAAGAAGATAACCATGGCGCAGTTCCACAAGGAGACTGCGCTTTTTTTCATCCCGGCTCCATAAAAAAGGGCCGCCCCTTGCGGAGCGGCAAAAATGGGGTTGTGGGGATAAAGATATGAACGGCGCGGCCCGGCGCTTTTCCGGAGCGCACCGCAGACGCCGAAGCGTCTTTGACGTCTGCGCTGTGTTCCGGAGAACACGATCATCTTATCACGTTCCCTCCGGGAAACGTGTCGAAAACAAATAGACGGGAGGAGTTCCTTATGGATGTCTGGACCCGGCCGGCTCGCTGCGGCAGGACCTGTGCAGGACAAACACAAAGATCCCTCAGAAAAGGAGAAGAAGCATGAATATCAAGTTCATCGAAAGAAAAGTCACCATTTCGGACGACCTCAAGGCCTACACCGAAAAGAAATGCAAGAAATTGGACCGTTACTTCAATGAAGAAGCCGACGGCACCGTTACCTATTCCATCCAGCGCGGCATGCACAACGTGGAGATCACGTTGACCTACAAGAGCTTCTACTTCCGCGCCGAGACCTGCACCAACGATATGTACGCTTCCGTCGACGGCGCCGTCAGCTCCATCGACCGCCAGATCCAGAAGAACAAGACCCGCCTGAGCAAGCGCATGCGCGTCGATTCCTTCGCCAAGGCCACGCCCATCGCCGACGTCGTGGAGGACGTTCCCGACGAGGAGTTCGACGTCGTCCGCGTCAAGGAACTCGAGGTCAAGCCCATGACCGTCGAGGACGCCATCATGCAGATGAACCTGCTGTCCCACGAGTTCTTCTTCTTCATCAACAGCGAAGAAAAGAACGCCTATTGCGTCGTCTACAAGAGAAAGGACGGCGGCTACGGTCTGCTGAAGGCCAAATAACTTTCGCAAATCCCGCCCGGAGGACGATCGCCCTCCGGGCTTTCTTTGTTTCCTTACACTCAAAAAGCCCCGCCGAAGCGGAGCTTTCTGAGTGTGTGTAGTAATTGGAGAGAGAAGTTCGGTATGAAATACCTTCATCATGCTATCACATTATCACGATAAAGTCAAGACATATTTTGAACCAATTTGCACTTTTATGTTGAAAAACGCGCCGGAATGATGGATAATGAACGTGTTATCCTTGGGACAGTGAATGGAGGGAGCCAATGAAATACGATTTTGTCGTGCCATGCCTCATGGGCACCGAGAGCCTGGCGGCAGATGAGCTGCGGTATCACGGCTTCGGCGACGTGGAGACGGAAAACGGCCGCGTCGTCTTTGTGGGCGACATGGCGGAATGCGCCCGCGCCAACATCCTGCTGCGCTGCGGCGAGCGCGTGCTGCTGCGCCTGGCCTCCTTCGAGGCCCGCACCTTCGAGGAGCTGTTCCAGGGCGTCTGCGCCATCGCCTGGGAGGACCTGATCGGCCGGGACGACGCGTTCCCCGTCAAGGGCTACAGCCTGGAGTCCCAGCTCCACAGCGTCCCCGCCTGCCAGTCCATCGTCAAGAAGGCCGTGGTGGAGCGCCTCAAGGAGCATCACGGCGTCCAGTGGCTGGAGGAGAGCGGCGACCGGTACCAGATCCAATTCGCCCTGAACCGCGACCGCGCCGAGATCTTCCTCGACACCTCCGGCGAGCCGCTTTATAAGCGCGGCTACAAGCAGCAGAGCAACATCGCCACCATCCGCGAGACGCTGGCCGCCTCCATGGTCAAGCTGGCCCGCTATCGCGGACGCGAGGACTTCATCGATCCCTTCTGCGGCAGCGGCACCATCGCCATCGAGGCCGCCATGGCGTCGCTGAACATCATGCCCGGCATCCGCCGCAGCTTCGACTGCGAGCAGTGGGGCTTTTACGACGTCCGCGTCTTTGACGACCTCCGGGAGGAGTACAGGGAAGGGGAGCGCCGCGAAAAGCTGCCCATCGTCGCCGTGGACATCGACCCGGAGTGCGTGGCCATCACGAAGGAGAACGCCCGCCGCGCCGGCGTCGGCGACTGCATCGAGGTCCGCCGGGGCGACGCGCTGAAGCTGGAGTACCCCGCGGAGCGCGCCACTCTCATCACCAACCCGCCCTACGGCCAGCGCATGCTTGACGTGGAGCAGGCGAGAGGTCTCTACCGCGGCCTCGGCAAGCGCACGGCAAAGCTGGAGGGGCTCAAAAAGTACATCATCACCTCCGACCCGCAGTTCGAGACCTGCTTCGGCCGCAAGGCGGACAAAAAGCGCAAGCTGTACAACGGCATGATCCGCTGCGACCTCTATATGTATTTCAAATCGTCTGGAAGATAAACCCCATGGAAAAGAGACATATTTTCATCATCAACCCCGCTGCCGGGCGTCGGGACCTGAGCGCCGCCGTCGTCCGCGACGCGGAGGCTGCCTGCCGCAGGCTCAGCCTGCCCTACGACATCTACCTGACCTCTCACCCCGGTCACGCCGCCGAGATCGTCAGAAGGACGGCGGAGAGACTCACGGATGCGGAGCCGGTCTTTTACGCCTGCGGCGGCGACGGCACCCTCTGCGAGGTGGCAAACGGCGTCGCCTCGCTGGAGGACCCCTCCCGCTGCGCCTTTACCAGCTATCCCATCGGCACGGGCAACGACTATATCAAGATGTTCGAGGGCGGCAAGGATGCCTTCCTCGACCTTGACCGCCTGCTGACGGGCGAGGCGATCCCCGTGGACGTCATCGCCTCCGACTGCGGTGATTCGCTGAACATCCTCTCGGTGGGCCTTGACGCGCAGGTCAGCATGCGCAAGGACCGATATCGCTTTCTGGGCGGCGGCATCGTGCCCTACGCGCTGTCCGCCGTGGAATCCGTGATCCGCGGCATCGGCTGCGCCTATCACGTGGAGGTGGATGGCAAAGCCTTCGACGACGAGTACACGCTGATCTTCGTGGGCAACGGCCGCTATTACGGCGGCGGCTTCTGTCCCGTGCCCGATTCCAAACTGGACGACGGCCGCCTGGAGGTCCTGCTGGTGAAGAAGGTCACGCGGCGCAGGGCCGCCGGCCTCGTGATGAAATACAAAAATGGCCGATACAGCGAGCTGCCGGACCTGATCACCCATATCCCCGCCAGAGAGATCCGCGTCTACGCCAGAGACGGCGCCGACATGTGCATCAACATCGACGGCGAGATCGTCGAGAGCAGCCACATCAGCATGCGCGTGGAGCCCGGCCGCCTGCGCTTCGTCCTGCCGCGGGGCGCAAAGACGATCGTGTAAAGCGCATCACGGTCAAAAAGGGAAGACAGACCCGCCTGTTTCAGGCGGGTCTGTCCATTTTGGCAGAGACTTTTCAAGGCGTGAAATCCACTTTGTCTAAAAACCACAAACAAAGCACAAAAAATTCATAACTTTTTTCAAAAAGGGGCTTGCAAAACAGCGCCGTATGGACTATTATATTGTCAGTGGTTAGCACTCGAGAGAAATGAGTGCTAAAATGAAACCAAAATAAACTCACATAGAAAGAGGTCATCGAAAATGAAACTGGTACCTTTGCAGGACAGAGTCGTGCTGAAAATGGCAGAGGCTGAGGAGACCACCAAGAGCGGCATCATCCTGGCTGGCGCAGCCAAGGAAAAGCCGCAGTTCGCCATCGTCGTGGCGGTCGGCCCCGGCGCCGGCACCGGCGAGAAGAAGACGCCCATGGAAGTCAAGGTCGGCGACAAGGTCATCACCAACAAGTTCTCCGGCACCGAGGTCACTCTGGAGGGCGAGCAGCTGGTCATCGTCAAGCAGTCCGACATCCTGGCCGTTATCGAGTAATTAAAACATCATCGCTTATACAGTTTGGAGGTAATTCATTATGTCTAAAGAGATCCTGTTCGGCGAAGAGGCCCGCCACGCCCTTGAGAGAGGCGTCAACAAGCTGGCCGACACCGTGAAGGTCACCTTGGGCCCCAAGGGCCGCAACGTCGTGCTGGACAAGAAGTTCGGCGCGCCCCTGATCACCAACGACGGCGTCACCATCGCCAGGGATATCGAGCTGGACGACATCTTCGAGAATATGGGCGCTCAGCTTGTCAAGCAGGTCGCCGATAAGACCAACGACATCGCCGGCGACGGCACCACCACTGCCACGCTGCTGGCTCAGGCGTTCGTCCGCGAGGGCCTGAAGAACGTCACCGCCGGCGCCAACCCTATGGTCGTCAAGAAGGGCATCGCCAAGGCCGTTGAGGCCGCCATCAAGGATATCAAGGCCGGTGCGAAGGCCGTTGACGGCTCCCGCGACATCGCCCGCGTCGCCGCCGTTTCCTCCGGCGACGAGACCATCGGCAACCTGATCGCCGAGGCCATGGAGAAGGTCACCTCCGACGGCGTCATCACCGTCGAGGAGTCCAAGACCGCCGAGACCTACAGCGAGGTCGTCGAGGGCATGCAGTTCGACCGCGGCTATATCACCCCCTATATGATCACCGACACCGAGAAGATGGAAGCCGTCATCGACGACGCTTACATCCTGATCACCGATAAGAAGATCTCCAACATCCAGGAGATCCTGCCCCTGCTGGAAGAGGTCGTCCAGGCCGGCAAGAAGCTGGTCATCATCGCCGAGGATATCGAGGGCGAGGCTCTGAGCACCCTGATCGTCAACAAGCTGCGCGGCACTTTCACGTGCCTGGCCGTCAAGGCCCCTGGCTTCGGCGACAGACGCAAGGAGATGCTGAAGGATATCGCCGCGCTGACCGGCGGCGTCGTGATCTCCGAGGAGATCGGCTATGAGCTGAAGGACACCAACATGGCCATGCTGGGCCGCGCCCGTCAGGTCAAGTCCACCAAGGAGAACACCATCATCGTCAACGGCGAGGGCGACAAGGACGCCATCCAGGCCCGCATCAACACCATCCGCACCGAGCTGGAGAACACCACCTCCGACTTTGACCGTGAGAAGCTGCAGGAGCGTCTGGCCAAGCTGTCCGGCGGCGTTGCCGTCGTCAAGGTCGGCGCCGCTACCGAGGTCGAGATGAAGGAGAAGAAGCTCCGCATCGAGGACGCGCTGAACTCCACCAAGGCCGCCGTGGAAGAGGGCATCGTCGCCGGCGGCGGCACGGCCTTCATCAACGCCATCCCCTCCGTCGCCGCTCTGGTCGACACCCTGGAGGGCGACGAGAAGACCGGCGCCCGCATCGTTATGAAGGCTCTGGAAGAGCCTGTCAAGCAGATCGCCTTCAACGCCGGCGTCGACGGCTCCGTCGTCATCGAGCGCATCCGCAACAGCGGCAAGACCGGCTACGGCTTCGATGCCTATAACGAGACCTACGTCGACATGATCGGCGCCGGCATCGTCGACCCTGTCAAGGTCACCCGCACCGCGCTGGAGAACGCCGCTTCCATCGCCTCCATGGTCCTCACCACCGAGTCCCTGGTCGCTGAGAAGAAGGAGCCCCAGCCCGCCATGCCCGCAGGCGCCGGCATGGGCGGCGACATGATGTACTAAGCCGCAAAACCTCCGATACTGATATCAGCAAGGCCCGCCGACGCAAGTCGGCGGGCCTTTTGGCATGATTTGGACTGTCGTCTTCAGAAAGATTTAAAAGACTTTCAGGGGTTCCTGTGGTATAATGTCGACGTACGCAACCCACGCACCGAACCCAAGGAGAGTCCCATGAAACGAATCCTGTGCGCCCTTACGGCGCTTCTGATGCTCTGCACGATGATCCCCGCGGCCTCCGCCGCGCCCCGTACGCGCCGCCTCAGCGAGGACGGCTTCACGTTCCTCAAGCAGCGCGAGGGCTTCACCAAAAACCCCTGGCTCGACAAGGACACCTGGCGCGTCGGCTACAACACGCCTATCCGGAACGGCCAGTACGTTTACGGCATCACGGAAGCCGAGGCCGAGCAGCTGCTGCGCGACAACGTCACGGAGTATGAGGACAAGGTCAACGATTACCTGCAGCAGCACGACATCACCGTTGAGCAGCACGTCTTCGATGCGCTCGTCAGCTTCACCTACAACGCCGGTATCAGCTGGAGCGACCCCGGTTACCGCTTCAGCGCCATGATGATCGACGGACTGGACAAATACGACGCGCTGCAGATCCTCGACGCCTTCGTCGTCTGGTGCCACGCGGGCAAGACCGTGGACAGGAGCCTCGCCGCCCGCAGGCTGGCGGAGGGGAAGCTGCTGCTCTACAGCGATTATTCGGGCAATGACTCGCCCGACTTTACATACGCCGTGCTGACGGCCAACGGCGGCACGGCCCCCTCGGATATCTATTGCTTCCGCGTCGGCGACGCGCTTCTCAGCCGCCTGCCCCAGCCCGCGCGCAAGGGCTACACCTTCGCCGGCTGGTACACCTACGGCAACAAGCCCGTCCGCGACGGCGATACGATCACCGAGCCCACGCGCCTGACGGCCAAATGGTTCACCGACGTCGCGCTGCCCTTCGGCGATGTGGGGGAAGGCGCCTGGTACCAGGGCTACGTCCGGCAGCTCTATGCCGGGGGAATCGTCGACGGCACATCAACGTCGACTTTCTCGCCCGCGGGCACCGTCACTTACGGACAGGCGCTCAAGCTGATCCTGCTGGCCACAGGCTTCGAGCCCGGCAAGACGGAGGCCGCGGAGGGCCACTGGGCCCAGCCGTACCTCGATATGGCCCTTAACGAGAACATCATCTCTGAGAGCTTCTGCCCGGGCCTCGACGTCAACATCACCCGGCTGGAGCTGGCCCGGCTGGCCTGCGCGGCCATGGGCCTCAAGAAAACTGACGCAGCGTCGCCCTTTGCCGATACAGCGCACGACAGCGTCCTGTCCCTTTGGCAGGCAGGCGTCGTGGAGGGCGCACCGGAGGGCGGTATGTCGTATTATTATCCCGATCGTTTCCTGACCCGCGCCGAGATCAGCGCCATCGTCTGGCGCATCCTCAGCTACACCGAGCTGCAGGATCAGATCGGCTCCATTTCCTACGGCTCCCACACCATGGGTATCCTGTCCTCCGTGCGCAGATACCGGCTGGACAACGACGAGTTCTACATGGAAAACGGCTTCAAGCAGTACGGCGGGAAACGGACCTGGACCGGCGTCGACGTCTCTCACCATCAGGGCGACATCGACTGGCAGAAGGTCAGAAACGCCGGCGTCGACTTCGCCATGATCCGTGTCGGCGGCCGCGGCTACGGGTCGGCGGGCGTCATGTACGACGACCAGACCTTCACGCAGAACATCCGCGGCGCTCTGAACGCCGGACTCAAGGTGGGCGTCTACTACTTCTCCCAGGCCACCTCTGTCGGCGAGGCGAGGGAGGAGGCGCGGTACGTCCTCGACAAGATCAGGGGGTATGACGTCACCTATCCCGTCGTTTTCGACTGGGAGTTCCTGGGCGGCAAGACCCAGCGCACCTATTCCACGCCCACGAGCGTTGTCTGCGACGCGGCCAACGCCTTCTGCTCTATGATCGAGGAGGCCGGCTACACGCCCATGATCTACTTCAACACCTACTGCGGCTACCTCAAATACGATCTGAGCAAGGTCAACCGGTACGATTTCTGGTATGCCCAGTACACCGACGTGCCCACGTTCTACTACGATTTCCAGATGTGGCAGTACACCAGCAAGGGCAGAGTCCCCGGCATCAGCGGCAACGTCGATCTCGACATCAGCTTCGTCGATTACGCAGACAGATAAAGAAAACGCCCGAGCCGGGAGGCTCGGGCGCTTTTGCATAGCGTCAAAGGATCATTCCTTCATCGAGGTCCGCTCTCGTAGGCCGCTCTTTTCCAGCATCCGCAGGCCCAGCAGCATGAAGCCCGTGGACTGCATGGGGAAGAACGCGCGGTTCAGCATCTTGAAATCGCAGACCTCCAGCGCGTACAGCAGCTTCCACAGCGCCTTGTACCCGCCGGCCGTCACGATCATCAGCACGCCCGCCGACAAAAGCGCAAACGCGCCCTTGGACAGCTTGTTGTAAAGGTCGCGCATCAGCCCGACCCCGAACAGGGCGAACAGCAGCACAGGGATGAAATCGACGATCGCCATTGTCGCAGTCATAGTTGGTTTCTCTCTTTCGCAGGGTTATTTTTTGTTGAGCGAGTACAGCGGGACGAAGGGCAGCAGGATCGGCGTTTTTGAGACGTAGGCCCGGTAGGCGGGATCGTCGCCGTAACGGCCGTTCTGGCGCTTTTCAAGGCGCTGGGCACCGTTGAACATGATGAAGACGATGCAGACGTAGGCGATCACCGCCAGCGCCCACTGACCCGCGCCGCGAAGCGCCGTGAAGGAGCCGACGAACACGCCCGTCCAGAAGATGATCTCTCCCAGATAGTTGGGGCAGCGCACCAGCCTGTAAAGGCCCTGTGTCGCCACCATATTCGGGTTCTTCGCCTTCTGCGCCGATTTCTGGCGGTCGCTCTCGGCCTCCAGCAGGATGCCGCACAGCGAGATCACGGCGCCGATCATCGGACACACGACGTCGCCCGCGCCGTTGAACAGGCGATAGAATACGGGGCTCAGCTGCATGGTGTACAGCGCGCCCATAAACAGCCACATGAACACCAGCACGAAGAAGGGGATGGGATTCTCTGTTTTGGTGGCGTCCTTGAGCGTCTTTCGGTAGGCGGCGTTTTTCAGCTCGCGCACCGCCAGAAAGCCCGACAGACGGATGCCGTACACGACGAACAGGATCAGCTGCAGCAGCGTCACGAACCGCAGGCCGCCCCGGAACAGGATCGCCATGCACACCGCGCCCGCCGCCACGGCGAAGCCGTAGCCGATGGACATGAAGTAAACGTACTTGATAAAGCCAACGCAGCAGGCCGCGAGGCACACCGCGAAGATGACGGCAAGAAGATTCCAGCCCATGGCGTCCTCCTTTACTTCACGTGATCCTTGATATACTGCCTGAAGGACATCTTGCCGAACTTGTTCTCGGCCACCATGCTCTCGGTGAGCGTCCACTTGGAGAAGCGGATGATGGCCTCCTTGCCGTTCTTCTTGAGCTTGTTGACGAAGGCGAGGATGTCGAAGATCACGGGGGAGGTGTGCTTGATGACGGGCGTCTTTCCGGCGGCCTCGAAGCACATCGCGGCGATCTCCTCATAGGTGTACGTCTCCGTGCCGCCGATGTCGTAGGTCTTGTTGACGTCGCCCAGATGCAGCAGCACGAAATCCGCCAGATCGGAGGTGTCGATGACGTTGGCACTGACGGGCTTATTGCCCAGCAGCGTCACGGCGCCCTTGTCGATCATGGGCTGGAACACCTTGATGATGTCGTAGAAATAGCCCGTGGGGCGGAAGATGACGTAGGGAATGCCGCTCTTTTTCAGCTCCTGCTCCAGCATGGCCTTGGCGTGAAGCATGGGGACCTTTTCGTTCTTGTCGGCCTTGAGTACGGAGATATAGGCGAACTTTCCGACGCCCGTGCGCTTCGCCTCGTTCAGCAGGTTGAGATTGCCCTGATAGTCCACGTCGTAGCACGTCAGCTCCGCCGAGGCGCGGGTGAGGCCGACGGTGGTGATCACGGCCTCCATGCCCTCGCAGATGCCCGCGACGGCGCTCTTGTCCGTGACGTTGACCACCTTTTTCTGATACTTGCCCTCGATCCCGTCGATGTCGCGCACGACCATATCGACGGCCAGGACGTCGTGACCGTCCCGCACCAGGGCCTTGAGGATGTCGGTGCCCAGCTTTCCATAGGCGCCAGCCAGTAAGATCTTCATGATCGGATGCCTCCCGTTTTTATTTTTTCTTTTCCTTGGAACGCTTGTCGTTGATGATGTCCATGTGCTCCGCCGTGATCAGCGTCACGCCGTTCTCACGGGCCCACTGGACGCAGCCCTTGAGAGCCGTGGGCAGGAAGATGCGCGGCACCTTCACCAGCTTCGCGCACGCCTCGTCGGTGAACCTGATCTTGTCGTCGATGCGGTCGGCAGCGTAGCGGACGGAGGCGATACTCGTCTCGCGCATGGGCAGCAGCTCGGGGATCGGACGGCGGAACTTCGTGTACCAGAAGTTCTTGCTGTCGCGGTAGCCGTAGTCCACGGGCACCGGCGGGAAGTCGGAAGCCCGGACGCCGTTGATGATGCCGTTATACTGCTTTTCCTTCATCAGGATATGATCGATGCGCAGGATAAAATGCGCGCCGAAGGGCGAGGTGATGCCGTTGAAGTCGTGATAGGGCCCCGGATAGCCGTTCAGCTCGCCGGGCTTGTCGTCCTGGGCGTTGTCCAGCTCGCGCATCCAGGTGCACTCGAACACCTGGAACGACTCGGCGACGATTTTCGGATAGACCGTTGAAGGGTCCTCACGGGCCCGCAGGCCCTCCTTCAGCGTGAACCTGCAGTCCTTCATCTTTTCCTCCGGCGTGTCGCCGGGCCAGCCCAGACGCACGGCTTCCTTGAAGTACTTGCGCTTGTCGGGGATGAAGTTGATGGCGCACTTGCCGTCCCGCAGCAGATGCTGGGCCGTGTTGGAGGAATTGCGGCAGTTGAGCAGCATGGCGTAGTATTCGCGCCCCGCCACGTAATAGGGCGCCAGCAGGGAATAGGGGCCCAGCGACGTCTTGCCGTCAGGCGTCAGCGTGCTGATCAGCACGGTGGGCATGGGGAAGTAGGCGGACGTCTGATAGAAGTTATCGACGATCCGCAGGTCCTTGAAGTCAAACATGAGACGTTTCCTTTCCGTGTCAGTTTTCGATGATCCGCTCCAGCACAGGCGCCGCCCGGTCAAAGGCGGCCTCCTCCCGCTGGGACAGGATCAGCAGCGTTTCGGCCAGGAAGATGCATTCGCCCTCGTAGGTGCGCCGGCCGAAGCGGCGCATCAGCAGCTCAACGCCCCGGGCGATCTGCTGCACCACCATGTGGTGGTAATCCTGCACGATCTCCGTGCGGCGGGAGCCCGCGGAGTAGTGGTCCCAGGCCGGACGATAGATGGCGATGAACCGGCGCAGCGCGCCGTCGATAGCCCGCAGGCCGCTCATGACGCTCCGCGCCTGATCCACCCGGCCCTGCAGCTCCTCGGTGGCCTGCTGCCAGTCCACCAGCATGACCGAGGCCATCAGATGCTCCTTGGAGGGGAAATAGTTGTACACAGTCCCCACAGCGGTGCCGCAGTCGGCGGCTACCTGACGGATGGTGATGTCGTGCTCGCCGTCCACGATCCGCCGGCGCGCCGCGTCGATCAGCGCCTGACGGAGCTCGGGGATGATCTTAGGCATAGATCCGCTCCTTTCGTTTATGAACATGTTCATATAAATCATGTATTATTGTTATATTCATGTCAATAGTTGTGCAATGCTTTATTGATATAGATAACATTTAATAAAAGGCATGAAAAAAGGGCCGGACGTCAGTCCGGCCCGCTGTCGTTCGCTATCGGTGCGCTTTCTCCAGCGCCAGCAGCTTTTTCTTGTTCTCCATACCGTAGGCATAGCCCGTCAATGACCCGTCCGCACCCACGACCCTGTGGCAGGGGACGACGATCATCAGGGGGTTGACGTGGTTCGCCTGCCCGACGGCGCGGAACGCTTTGGGGCTTCCGGCCGCCGCGGCGATCTGGGCGTAGGTCCGCGTCTCGCCGTAGGGGATCGCCCGCAGCGCCTGCCAGACTCGCATCTGAAACGGTGTGCCGTGCGCCGCCAGCGGCAGGTCGAAGTCTTTGCGTTCGCCGAGGAAATACTCATCGAGCTGCTTTGCGGCCTCCCGCAGCAGCGGCGACGTCCCCTCGGTCCCGTCGGGACAGTCACAGGAGATGCGGCTCAGCGCGCCGTCCTCCTCACACAGATACAGCGTCCCCAGCGGGGAGGGGACCGCGGCAAAGATCGTCAGTTCATTCATTTTTCACTCACTCCCGGAAATACAAGCGCTTCGGCCAGCGGCACGAGCCCGCGGTCCTCCGTGACGCCCACGGTAAAGACCTTGAAGGATACGGCGCCCTCAGGCTGCGTCAGATAATAATTGACCTCCGTCGATTCGCCGACGCCAGGATCGTCCGCCATCTGGAAGACCGTCAGGACCTGCCGCCCTTCGGCGTCGTAAAACGCGTACAGCAGCAGCCAATCAACACTGTTCGGCGTCTTGTGCGTCACGGTCACCGTGATCATGCAGCCGTCTGACGGGATGGCGCTGATCTCGCCGCCGTAGCGGTTGAACACCTTCAGTCCCGCGGCAGCATACGCTTCGCTCTCGCTCCGCACGGTGATATCCGTATTATTGACCCGATCCTCCAGCGCTGTCAAGGCCTCGCCGCTGTCCAGCATATAGGATACGACCTCGCCGAAGCCCGTCACCTTGCCGTCACTGCGGAACCAGACGATATCGATATCTGACTCCTCCTCGTGGTACCCGCCGCAGAAGAACGTGCCGTCCAGCACCAGCTCGCCCGCTTCGCGGACGATGACCGAGCCGCCCATCTGGCTGATCAGCTGCCCGTCCTCCTTGACGATCAAACGTCCTCCGACGTCGATCATGCCGCCCATGGTCGTGCCCAGCGTACCGCCGCGGACCAGCACCTCGGCCTTCGGCTCGATCGTCAGTCCGGCCTCGAGGCTCGCACCTTCCGCGACCGTCAGCGTGACGCCCTCCGGCACGGTGATCCGCGCCATGGACCGGATGCTTCCGGTGATCGTCATGTCCTGCGTCAGCACGACGAGGACGTCTGCGTGGGCCTGAAGCTCCTCGCAGGTCTCACCGCCGACGGTACGAGTCTTGCTCTCATCCAGCAGCGAAGCGAGCTCTTCCTCGGAGGAGACGATCTCGCGCTTGAAGATGAACAGGTCGTCCCAGCGCTCGAACCGCGCCGTCTGCCCGAGCTCCGCCATCATCCGTCCGAGGGCGTCTTCCAGATCTGTCTCGAACGCCGGATCGGCCTTCTGTACGATCACGTCGCCGATGCCGCCGACCGTGCCCTCGTTGCGGAACCACATATAGCTTAAGGCGCAGTTGCAGACGAACGTGCCGTCGATCGTCAGCACGCCGTCCCCGGCGTTGATGATCGTGGAGCCGAACCGCGACTCCAGCTCGCCCTCAGGCATGATATAGATGCTTCCGTGATTGACGGCGTCTCTGCCCTGGCTGGTGCGGTAAGCGCCGCCTGGATAGACGGTCACCGTGCCGAAGTTTTCCTCCGCGCAGACGGCCATGCCGCCGAAGCGCACCAGCAGAACGCCGTTGTTGCGCGTAAAGCCGGCCTGCAGCGCGCCGCCCGGCAGGACTTCGATGGTGCCGTTGTTAATCACCTTGCCGTCGGGCTGGAGCTCGTCCTCCCAGTCGCCCTCATAAGACGGCCAGAAGCTGCCGAAGACGCCGCCCTCTCCGATGGTCAGCGTGACATTTTCGTCCACCGTCACAACGACGTCGGAATAAAAGGGCAGAAGCTCCGGCGTGTAGCGGATCGTGCAGTCCTCCGTGATCGTGAAGCTGCCTGCGATCTCGATGGAGGCGACCTTCTCGCTGCGGTTCAGCGCGTCGATCAGCTCTGCCTGATCGCGCACGACGAGCGCCAGCCCCTCCTGGGCCGAGACGCGGCCCGGCGCGAGAATCAGCAGGCATAAAACGAGAAAAAGGGAAATGGAATACCGCTTCATAACAAGTCCTCCGTTCCTTGGATGCTTGGATATATCTTACAAATCAAATGTACCACCGCGCGCGGAGAATTGCAACCTTCCCGCAAAAGTTATTTGCTTGACGAGCCACGGTTCGGCTTTACAGCGGCCCACGGTTTTGATATAATATAGGGACCAAACGCATAAGATAGCTCTGCGCCCCGGCGGCGCAATTCATGAACAGGGGATTGTGACCTGTGGATAAATTCTTTAAGATCGTCGGCCGCACCACCAGGCGGTTCTTTACGGACGGCGTAGGGAGGACCTCGGCGCAGCTGGCTTATTACCTCTTCTTTTCGCTGTTCCCCATCATCATCCTCGTCAACGCGGTCATCAGCCGCTTCGGCGTGGACATCAAATACGTCGTCCAGCGCTTCGACTATCTGTTCCCGCGCCAGATGACGGAGATCGTCACGGACTATCTCGACTATCTCACGGGCATCGAGTCTACGACCTTTGCCATCGGCGCGATCTTCACGGCGCTGTACGCCCTGACCCGCGCCTTCAACTCGCTGCTCAACTCCGTCAGGACGGCCTACCGCATCAAGCGCGCGGGCGCGGTCAATTACATGACCGCCTTCATCCTGTCGGCCTTCATCATGATCGCCTTTTTCCTGCTGACGATCCTGATCCTGGGCGGCGAGGTCGTGGTGACGGAGCTGGAGAAGTATATCTATATCCCGGACAGCATCATTTCGCTGCTGCAGCTGATCAAGTTCGTCCTGCTGCCCGCCGTCATTTTCCTCACCCTTTGCGGCTTTTACTACATCGTTCCCAGCCGGCGCTTCCGTTTTCGCCGCGCCGTGCCCGGGTCGGTGTTTTCGCTGCTGGGGCTGACGGTGGTCACCATGGCGTTCTCCTACTATATCTCCCATTTTTCCAATTACTCGCTGCTGTACGGATCGCTGGCCGCCGTCATGATCCTGATGGTCTGGCTCAAGCTGGTGGCGACGATCCTCATCATGGGCGGCGAGCTGAACTACGTGATCATCGAGATGACCGAGGATCGCCTGGGCTACACCAGAGACAAGAAAAGCGAATCAAAATAACATAGAAAACGGAGGAACACTGACATGGCAAGAACCATCGGTATCCATGCGGCCTTTCTGGATGACGGCCTGAAGACCAGGATCAACGCGGCCGCAGCCGAAAACGGCTTCGAGGTCGTCTATTTCAAGGACAAGGACGACGCCGTCGCTCACAGCGACGGCTGCGAGGTGCTGTACGGCGGCTTCCCCGCCGAGGCGATCAAAGGCGACAAGGCCCTCAAATGGCTGGGCGTCTCTTCGGCCGGCGTCGACAACATCGTATCCGACGATCTGTACCCCAACCCCGACGTGCTGGTCACCAACTCCGCCGGCGGCTACGGCGTCACGATCTCCGAGCATCTGATCTGCACCACGCTGATGATGATGCGCCGCATGCCCGAGTATGCCGCCCGCGTGGCGAAGCATCAGTGGGGCTTGGTGGGCGAGATCCACTCCCTCATGCGCTCCACCGTCACCATCGTCGGCATGGGCGACATCGGCACCAACTTCGCCAAGCGCTGCAAGGCCATGGGCGCCGCCTGCGTCCGCGGCGTCCGCCGCACCAACAAGCCCGGCCCCGAATGCTTTGACGAGACCTACACCATCGAGCATCTGGACGACGCCATTCAGGGCGCCGACGTGGTCGCCCTCTGCGTCCCCGGCACCGACGCCACGTCTCATCTGATCGATGAGCGCCGCCTGGGTCTGATGAAGGACGGCGCGTATCTGCTGAACGTGGGCCGCGGCTGGGCCATCGATCAGCCCGCGCTGATCCGCGCGCTGGAGTCCGGCAAGCTGGCCGGCGCCGCCATCGACGTCACGGTCCCCGAGCCCCTGCCCGTGGACGATCCCCTGTGGAATGCGCCCAACCTGTTGCTGACGCCCCACGTGTCCGGCAACATGACGCTGAACATCACCCGCGAGCTGGTCATCGACATCTTCGTCGAGAACATCGGCCGCTACGCCCGCGGCGAGAAGCTCCGCAACCTCGTGGACCGCAAGCTGGGCTACTGATAAAACACAGATCCAACGCCGCCCGCTGCGCGGGCGTGACATGGATGACGAAATAGAATGCGATCGACGATGTCTCCTGTGCCAACAGGAGGCATCGTGCCATTTTATCGTTTGATATTGGCACATAAGTATAATAGTGGCATATATTGTAATTCCCCGATCCCTGTGGTATACTGATTGCAAGATCGAACCACAGGAGGGGAGACTATGAAAAAACGCATGCTCGCGTGCCTGTTGGCACTGTTGTTCACGCTGACGCTGCTGCCTGCCGTGTCGCTGGCGGCCGATCCGGCCGTCGTAATCACAACATACGGCGGTGGGAGCGTGGAGGTCTTCTATGAAGGCCCGCAGGCCGACGTCATCGCCGCGTCCTACGACAACGGCCGCATGACGGCCAGTGAGACGAAGACCGGCGTCACGGAAGGGAAGCTGACGTTCGCGCTGCCGGAGGCGGACGCTTACCGCGTCTTCGCGCTGGACAGCGTCACAAAGGCCCCGCTCTGCGAAAGCGGCCTTGAGGCGGACGCTTCCCGGCTGATCGTCTATGAATCGACGGATCAGCCTCTGCCCATGATGAGCGACAATATGGCCCATGCGACCTCGTCCGCCGTGGACGCTTATGTCGAAGCGTCCATGCTGCTGGAGGAGCTGATGCAGCTCGATATCACCGACATCCATATGCCCGTCCGGCCGGACGACGAACATGCCGTCGATATGGAAAGCGAAGAGGCGCTGGCCGCCCGGGCGAAGTACGAGGACACTCTGGACAAGCTGCGCCGGGCGCAGAAGGCCTGGGACCAGGTGCTCAAGGCCGGGGCTGTGCTGGACGCCGCGGCAGAGCAGGAGATTGCCGCGCTGCAGTCCGCAGGCGCGCAGCCTGTGCTGCAGGCGGCTTCGCAGGACGAACAGCTCGCCTGGGCCAAGAGCCTGACGGCGCATTATGACGCCCTCAAGGGCGCCAACCGCATCGCCCAACTGGCCAAAGACATGGGCTGCGACGCCCACCGCGCCTACGCCTCTCTCGTCATGGCCCAGAACATCCTGCAGGGCCACTACGCCAACGAGGAGGGCGACAACGCCGAGTTCTGGGAAAAGACGATGATCGCCACTAAGACCGGCGCCAAGATCGGCCTGTTCATTTGCGCCACCATCGCAACGGGCGGCGCCACCGCCACGGCTCCCGCGGGCTATGTCACCGTCGGAGAAGCAGCCGGTATCGTGCTGGGCGGCGTGGACTGCACCATTGACGCCACCAGCTCCACATGCAAGATCCTGCTGGGCCCCGACAATAAGGTCGTCAAGGCCTATGACGACGCGATGAAGCCCGTCACCGACACGCTGATGATCTACAGCATCGTTACGGGCGGCGGCAGCTCGGCAGGCGAGAAGATGAGCTGCATCTTCGACGCGGGCAACCGCGCCAAGGAGCTTTATGATCAGTTCACGGTCAAAAAGGACAAGGACGGCAACCTCGTGGTCGATGTGACGACCGTCAAGACGAGCGACGGTCAGGCCGCCCAGGACGTCATCGACAAGGAGCTCGACGGCGGCACCGGCTTTGCCGGGCAGGGCACGGAAATGACCCCCGAGGAAGCCGTGAAGGACTTCACCGACAAGGTGGACAGCGGCGACGACTGGCTCGACGTGCTGATCCATGAGCTGGGTCTCGACGACAAGAGCCTGATGGATCTGATGCGCGACTTCGACGAAAAGGTCCGCGAACAGATCGACGAGGACAACAAAGACGAAGACGATGACGACGGCGGCGGAGGCGGCGGTGGCGATACCGGCGGCGGAGGCGGCGGTGGCGATCCCGACGGCGGACCACCCGAAGAGCCCAAGATTATCCGAAATTATTACGAAGAGACCGGAACGCTTTCGTCCGAAATAGCCGTCGACAAAAAGGGTCGTGAGCTGTGGTCCAAGTACTACACGAAGAGCGGTCTCGTCTCCCGTGAGGACGTTTTCAGCGCCGGGCCCGAGGAGGGCACACGGATCCTGACCAGGAAATTCTATTACAACAACGAATGGGATCTGGAGGAGACCGGCGGCGTTACGGATGTTCTCAAAACAGTCCAGCAGTATCTTGAGGATGCGAACGGTACGAAAGAATACTATGGCAACTGGTACGGCTACTATCCGGACGGCACCCTTTCCGGCTGGTCAACGGGTGTCGGAGACATGCACGATCAGGCCTATCACCGCGAGGAATACGCCAAAAACGGCTGGCTCTCTACCGTCTATGAAGTCGATCCCGCAAATCCGAAGCATGTGACGCGGTTTTTGTACTACACCGATCCCCATTACAATGGCTGCCCCTACTTTACCGCCGGTCACCTGTGGGAGATCAGGGAAGGCATCCAGGACAACACATATCCCGGCGGCTGGAGAGAAACATACGTCTATGATAAATGGGAGGTCCGCGAATGGCCCAGCGACGCCTATGACTGGGTCTGGCAGTATTACGACTATCTGGGGGTGAACCAGTCCGAGGTCATTCCCATGAACTGAGGTGAATCTGCTTGAACAAGCGTAAGAAAAAGCTGGATGCGATGCTCTGGGCAGCCGTCTTCGGGCTGCTGTTCCTGACCTTTGCAGGCGCGGCACTGTGGATTTTTACGGAGGTGAAGCCGTCGCTGCTGGTGATCCTGCTGTATGCGGGCATCTACGTCGTCATGGCCGCGTGCGTCGTCGCCGCGGGCGTCCAGCGCGTCAAAGAGATCGAAGGAGGAGAAGAGGATGAAGCTCGTAAGTATTGATTATCTGCCCGGCTGTGAGCTGGAGGTACTGGGCCTCGTCAAGGGCGCGGTCGTCTATTCCAAGAGCTTCGGCAAGGACTTTATGGCCGGCATGAAGAACCTCGTGGGCGGCGAGATCAAGGGCTATACCGAGATGCTTGCCGACGCCCGCGCCATCGCCACCAAGCGCATGGCCGACGAGGCCGAGGCCTTGGGCGCCGACGCCGTGATCAACGTCCGCTACGGCAGCTCGTCCGTCATGCAGAGCGCCGCTGAGGTCATCGCCTACGGCACGGCCGTGAAGATCAAATAGGAAAACCGGATACAGCCAAGGCCGCGGGAGCGATCCCGCGGCCTTTTGTCGTCTTCGGAGCCTCTGCAACTCTTTTTCGTTGACATGGTTCGCGCGCCGTCACTATAATAAAGTACAGTAAGCCGCGGTTAACTACGGAGACGGAAGGAAAAACACCATGAAACGATACGAACCGGAGGACATGGTGGCGGTCAGCCGCTACCGGAACTATTTCCCCACGCTGCCCCTGGCCGTGCAGCAGGACGTCTACGTCCGCATGCGCACCCTGCTGGAGGAGGAAAAGGACTACTGCGACAAGGGCAATTACGATCACATGGCCCAGATCCTCACCTCCATCGCCCTGTATGAAGTTCTGCAGGCCCACGGCAGCACCGAGGCGCAGGCATTTCGCGCCGTGTCGGAGGAGATGTGGAAGTTCCTCGACCCCTCCGGGATGCAGAAGCTGGCGAGGCGCAGCTTTTTCCTGCCGCTGATGAAGACGATCATCCCCTTCGGCTTCCGCAGAAAGTCGGGCGTCGGCTGGCGCTACACCTGGCATGAGGACGACCCGAAGGACGAGTTCCGCTTCGAGTGCAACGAATGTCTGTACGCAACGATCCTGGGCAGGCGCGGTCTGCTCAAACTGGGCGCCATGTGCTGTCACGCCGATATCATCAACTACGGCAGCCTGCCCTATACCGATTTCATCCGCACGAAAACGCTGTGCCAGGGCGGAGACGTCTGCGATTTTCGCTTCGTCCGCCACAAGACCGATGAAGGTGACGGCTGGCAGCGCACCGAAAGCATTTGAGGAGGAAAAGCAAATGGGACTGTTCAAGGATTACGTGAGTCAGACAAGAAAGCCGGAGGGCCTTCTCGGGAAAATGATGCTCAGCACCATGAACTCAGGCCACGCGAAGCTGGCGGACTGGGGCTTTGCGCATCTGCCCGCGCTGGACGTCAGGCAGGCGGCGGACCTCGGCTGCGGCGGCGGTCGGAACGCCGGCGAGCTGATGAAGAAATACCCGCAGGCGCATGTGACGGCCGTCGATTATTCCGACCTGTCCGTTGAAAAGGCGAAGGAGTACAACAAGGACATGATCGTTGCCGGCCGCTGCACGGTCCGGCAGGGAGACGTGTCGTCCCTCGATCTTCCCGCAGATTCATTCGATCTTGCCACGGCCTTTGAGACGATCTACTTCTGGCCAGGGCTGGAGCGCTGCTTCACTCAGGTGGCGAAGATTCTCAAGCACGGCGGGTACTTCATGATCTGCAACGAGTCGGATGGCACGGATGCATCGGGCCTGAGATTCGAGAAGATCATCGACGGCATGACCTGCCACACGGCAGGGGAGATCGAAGAAGCGCTGAGAGCCGCAGGCTTCACCGAGGTGACGATCGACAGCCATCCGACCAGGCCCTGGCTCACCGTGCTGGCAAGAAAATAGAAAGCAAAAAAGCGCTGCCGAAGCAGCGCTTTTTTATGCCTGTCACACGTCAGTTTTTCTTTTTCCCTTTTTCCTGCCGCTTCCGGACTGCGTCCTTCATCGCGTCGCTGGCTTCCTCGTCCCAGACCATTCGTTCGGGGCCCAGGGTGCCGTACATCGTGTTCTCAAAGGAATACGCCAGCTTCCCGGTCCGGATCAGCGTCTCGTTTTCGCAATCGTCGCCGAAGGTCCCGAGCCGGTCGTAGATCTCCTGGGTGATCTCGTAATCGTATTGCTCGCGTCCCTCCCGGCTCGTGTAGATGATCTCGGCGAAGAACCGCCCCGTATCGGGGTCGTGATACGCCGTCCAGCAGCTTCCGCGCTTTTCGTTTTTCATCGTCGCTCACCGCCTTTTATAAAGCACCAGCTCTGGGTCCGCGCCGCCCGCCTCATAGGTGGCCACCAGCAGGAATGACGTGTCGGCGACGACGCCGAAGCACCGCTCGCCGCCGAACTCGCATGCCAGCTGATTGCCGAAATAGGTGGCGTCGTCGTCCAGAAACCGTATCGTTTGACCGCCTGGCAGGCGATAGCTGAGATTGACGGATCTGCCGTCCAGCGCGTAGAGCTTTTCCACCTTCGGCATGCCTTCTATCTGCAGGTCGTTGAGCTCATGCATGAGCTGTTGCTTCAGCTCCGCCAGCTTCTTTCCGCCGCCCAGCTCCTCGTAGCGCTTCCAGTAGTCGAGCTGCGGCAGCCGCTGCCGCAGATACGCCCGCACCTGCTCCTCGCTGAACGTCTCGCCGACCATGTTCTTGGCGCAGACGTCGATCAGGTCGTCCATATCGCTGTAGGTATACTCACCGTGTGCGAAGCACCATTTGCAGTAGTCCTCATTGACGCTCCCGTCCTCGTTGCGGCCGAGGATCGAATCGTCCAGGGGCATGCCGCAGCACTGGCAGACCAGCTTCCGCGGCGAACCGAGAAGCGTGTTGATCGACACGTCGAAGTAGTTCGACAGCAGCTTGAGCGTTTCCGTGTTGGGCACCGTCTCGCCGGTCTCCCAGCGCGACACCGCCTGCCGCGTCACGAAGACCTTTTCCGCCAGCTCATCCTGCGACAGGCCTTTTTGTGTCCTCAGCTGAAGAATGACGTCCTTTGTTTCCATGCTTGTCCACCTCCACTACTATATATATCATAAGCAGACGGAAGTTTCACGCAACCCGTTGTTGCGCTCAGCCGCGCCGGACGCGCAGTGTCCTCAGATGATCCTTCTGTGAAGGCGTGATGCGATAGCTCTCCACGGCCTTCTGGATCGCCTTGTTGTGGGTCCAGGCGCCCAGCCGTCGATCCTCCAGAAAGGGGAGGACCCCGTCATACTGCTTCGCCAGCGCCGTGGCGAAGTACCAGGCGATCATCATATTGACGTAGTATTCCTCCGACCGCAGCCCGGCCACCAGCGCGGGGTACGCGGGATCGAAGTCCTCGTCCAGATAATGCTGCATCAGCATCCCCACACCGAAGCGGATCGTGTAGGTCTCTGACGAGCCGATCCACGCCCGGACGTGAGGCAGCAGCTCCACCCGGTGCTTTTTGAACACCTTCGGCGACAGCTGGTCACAGGTGGCCCAGTTGTCGATATGGGGCAGGAAGCGGCACACCTCTTGGACGCAGCGGCCAAAGTCCTTCATCTCCGAAAGCAGGAACGCGTGCAGCTGGTTTTCTTCAAACAGCTGATGGGGCAGCGCCCGCAGAAAGGCATCCGCGGCCTCCGTCTTTGCAAGCGCCTTCGCAAGGGCCCGCAGCGCGGGCGTGCGAACGCCGATCACCGTTTCCGGATCGATGGTCGGGATCAGCTTGCACTGGAATGCCCGGTACTTCTCGTCCTGCAGCCGCATCAGCTCGCGCCCGATCCTGTCCTCCATGATCCATCCCTCCTGACAGCGGTATCTGATGGCGTCATTATACCATACCGTGCGCCGCGTCCGCAATCGCGCAAGTCCTTTCGGTCATATTTCATAAAAAAGATTGTGTCAATTGCGGGAAGAAATGACAACATATTTTTGCTATAATGACGATAGCAAATCTTTATGGCAATCGAGAAAGAAGGGTCTCTATGCTTGAAAAATACGAAAGACCGAAGCAGGAAGAAAAATCATCGCTGAAGGCCGAGATCAAGCAGCTGCGCGCGCGGCTCATCGAGCAGCAGCAGCTCGTCCGCGACAGCAAGCTGCCGATCCTCGTCCTGGTGGAGGGATGGGCCGCCGCGGGCAAGGGCAGCCTGATCAACGAGCTCATCAGCGAGATCGACCCCCGCTTTTACAACGTCACCTCGCCGCAGGTCCTGCCTGAGGCGCAGGAGCGCTATCCCTTCCTGTACCAGTACGCCGCCGCCATCCCGGAGAACGGGAAGATCATGTTCTACGATTCCGGCTGGATGGAGGGCGCCGTGCGCAAGTACCTGCACCGCGATATTACGTCCTCTCAGTATAAAAAGCGCATCCGCGCCGTCAACGAGTTCGAGCGCCAGCTCCGCGACGCGGGCTACATCGTCCTCAAGCTCTTTCTCCACATTGGCGAGAAGGAGCAGCGCAAGCGCCTGGCCGCGCTGAAGGAGGATTACGAGACCGAGTGGCGCGTCAGCGAGGACGACCTGTGGCAGCACCGCGAGTACAAGACCTTCCTCGAGACCTATGACGCCTTCATGGAAAAGACCGACGACCCCGTCAAGTGGCACGTCCTCGACGGTGAGAACGGCCGGCAGGCCGTCCGCGACGCCATGAAGCTGCTGGTGAAGAAGATCGACAAGGCGCTGGCGGAGGGCAAATACAACGGCGAACCCTTCAAGGAGGACTTCCCGCTGCTGCCCATGCCGAAGCTCGGCGAGGTCGATCTGTCTCCCGTCATCGAGGAGGAGGAGTACCGCAAGGAGCTCAAGCGCCTGCAGAAGCGTCTCGGCGAGCTGCACAACATTATTTACCACAAGCGCATCCCCGTGATCCTCTGTTACGAGGGCTGGGACGCCGCGGGCAAGGGCGGCAATATCCGCCGCATCGCCTATCCTCTCGACCCCAGAGGCTTCGACGTCAAGCCCATCGCTTCGCCGGAGCCCCACGAGCTGAACCGCCAGTACCTCTGGCGCTTCTGGACCCGCCTGCCGCGCAGCGGCCACATCTGCATCTTCGACCGCACCTGGTACGGCCGCGTGATGGTGGAGCGTCTGGAGGGCTTCTGCACCGAAAAGGACTGGCAGCGCGCCTATAACGAGATCAACGAGTTCGAGCGTCAGCTCACCGACTGGGGCGCCGTGGTGCTGAAGTTCTGGATGCACATCGACCAGGACGAGCAGCTGGCCCGCTTCACCGCCCGGCAGGAGACGCCGGAGAAGCAGTGGAAGATCACCGAGGAGGACTGGCGCAACCGCGAGAAATGGCCCCAGTACGAGGTGGCCGTCGACGAGATGATCGCCAAGACCAGCACGAAAAACGCTCCCTGGTACATCATCGAATCAAACGACAAGAAGTACGCCCGCATCCGTACGCTGCGGATCGTGGTGGACGCGCTGGAGAAGGCATGTGACGAGCATATCGAGCGGGGTCTGATCTGATCATGGCCGCCAAAGAAGCCCGTCCCGTCAGCCCCTGCTTCTTCAACCGCGAGCTGAGCTGGATGCAGTTCAACCAGCGGGTGCTGCTGGAGGCCGCCGATCCCGCCGTGCCGCTGCTGGAGCGGCTCAAGTTCCTGTCGATCTACCAGTCGAACCTCGAGGAGTTCTACCGCGTGCGTGTGGGCATTTTGACCCACCGCGCCATGCTGACACCCGACAGGCGCGACGATTATTCCGGCATGACACCGTCGCAGCAGATCCGTGAGCTTCTGCGCGTCAGCGCCGAGCAGCAGAACCTGCAGGTCAGCGTCTGGAAGGCGATCCGCGAGGAGCTGAAGCGCTACAGCATCGATCTGCTGGATTTTAAGCGGATCAGCAAGGTCGACGAACTGATGAGCAAAAAGCTCTTTGGCGACCTCAAGCCGCTTTTGTTCCCGAAAATCATCACGCAGGACCAGGCATTGCCGTTCCTGTGGGGAGAGGAGTCCTACGTCATCGCCTTTCTGGGCAGGGGAGCGGACGCCCGGCTGGCCGTCGTGCCGCTGTACCGCGTGCCGCCGTACTTGACCTTCGAGATCGACGGACGGCAGAAGATCGTCCTGACGGACCGTCTGGTGCGCCATTTCCTGCCGCTGCTGCTGAAAAAGGAGACCATCCGTGAGTCCGCCGTGGTGCGCGTGACGCGGAACGCCGACGTGTTCCTCTCGGATCTGGAGGTCATGGGCAACGAGGACCTGCGCCAGAAGATGGCCGGCATGCTGTCCAAGCGCAGGCGGGCCATGCCCGTGCGCGTGCAGATCTGCGGCAAGCTGTCGGAGCAGGCCAGAGGACTGCTGACGAAGAAGCTCCGCGTACCGGAGCAGAACGTCTTCCCGGCGTCGGTGCCCTTCGATTTCTCCTTCCGCTCCAGCATCCCGCCCCACGAGGGCTTCCGCTACCCCGAGCGCAGACCCGCCCGGGAGATCGGACTCAAAAAGGGCGAGTATTTCAAGTATATCGAGTCGAACGATCTGCTGCTCAGCTTCCCGTTCCAGAGCATGATGCCCTTCGTCGATCTGTTGTATGAAGCAGCGGACGACCCGGAGGTGCTGTCCATCAAGATCACGCTCTACCGGCTGTCGAGCAGCAGCAAGGTGGCTGCCGCGCTGGCTTACGCCGCCGACCGCGGCAAGGACGTGACGTGTCTGCTGGAGCTTCGCGCCCGGTTCGACGAGCAGAACAACATCGACTATTCCGAGCTGCTGGAGGACGCGGGCTGCCGCGTTCTCTACGGCCTGCCGGGCAAGAAGGTCCACTGCAAGCTGTGCCTGATCACCTACCGCCGCAGCGGCAACCTCCGCCACATCACGCAGGTGGGCACGGGCAACTACAACGAGGTCACCGGGGAGCAGTACACCGACTTGTTCCTCTTTACCGGCGACGAGGGCGCCGCCGCGGACGCGGAAGCCGCTTTTGCCGCCATGGCCGACGGGAGGGTCCCGCCGGAGGCGCACAGCCTGTGGATCGCGCCCTTGAGCTTCAAGAGCCGCGTGCTGGACCTGCTGGAGCGCGAGCGGCGCAAAGGCCCTGCGGGCCGCGTGTCCATCAAGGTCAACTCCCTCAACAGCCGCGACGTTATGGAAGCGCTGATCGCCTGCTCGCAGGCAGGCGTCCGGGTGGAGCTGTTCATCCGCGGCATCTGCTGTCTGCTGCCCGGCGTGAAGGGTCAGACGGAGAATATCACGGTCAAAAGCGTCGTGGGCCGCTGGCTGGAGCACTCGCGCATCTTCCGCTTCGGAGAAGGGGAGGACGAGCGCCTGTTCATCGGCTCCGGCGACCTGCTGAACAGGAACCTGGAGCGCCGTGTGGAGGCGTTCATCGAGGTGCGCACGCCGGATACCCGCGCGCAGGTGGATCAGATCCTCTCCGCGCTGGCCGCCGACCGGGAAAAGGCCCGGCTCCTGCAGCCCGACGGGACGTATCTGCATCCCGAAGGCGGCGAGGGCACCTCATCTCAGGAGGCCCTTTACCGCTATTTCCACGAGCGAAAGGTGAGCCTGCCGCCGGAGCCCGAACCGCCCGCGCCGAAAAACGCGTCGCCGGTTCCTGTCCGCCGTGTGCAGTCCGGGAAATTGTCGAGCCTCCTGTCACATCTGCTGCGTCGGGATCAGACGCCGCCGGACCGCAGCTGACGATACAATAAGATCGAGCTCATCATCAGCCGCCGCAGGCTTTTCCGCGGCGGCTGTTTTAATATATAAATATATGTTTAATAACCATATTCTTGAAATCAAGAGGAGCTGATGATAGAATAAAGTTGAATATAAGCTGACAGTTTGCTATCAGCCGGAGAATACTGCTCACTATGGGAGGTATCCGTCATGAAACGCATGATCATCCGTTTCCTTCTGCTTTCCGTTCTTCTTACGATCGCGCTGTCCGGGTCGGCGCTGGCTATGATCGAGTCGGGCAACACCTGCGGCGAACATGTGACCTGGGCGCTGGACGAGGAAAACGGCGTCCTGACCGTCACCGGCGAGGGCCCCATGAAAAACGATTATACGACGAACGAATACAACAGGATCTTCTACCTGCCGCCGTGGTGGTACCGCAGGGATGAGATCCGCAGCGTCGTTATCGAGGAGGGCGTCACCGATATCGGCCAGAACGCCTTCAGCGGCTGCGATCGGATGACGAGCGTGCAGCTGCCCGATTCCCTCGTCACCATCCAGAGCGGCGCCTTTGACTCCTGCAAAGCCCTGACGGAGATCCGGTTTCCCGACGGCCTGCAGGTGATCGCCTCCGGCGCATTCAATAATTGTACCGGTCTGAAAGAGGTGACGTTCCCCGCCGGGATCAGGGAGATCGGCGGCTTCAAGGATTGCGACAGCCTCCGCAGCGTGACGATCCCCGACGGCGTGGAGTATTTGAGCGCAAGCGCCTTCGAGTCCTGCAACGATCTGATGACGGCGGAGATCGGCGCGGGCGTCACCGTCCTGAAGGGCCGCGCGTTTGCCAAGTGCCGCAATCTGAAGTTCATCAATCTGCCGGATACCATAGAGGAGATCGAATCCTTTGCCTTCTCCGGCTGTAACGATCTGGACGACGTCTATTACGCCGGCACGGAAGAACAGTGGCGCGCCGTCGACGTCTCTTACTCCAGCCGCCTCATAACCGAGTTCGGAGACGACGTCAACGACGCTCTGCGCTATGCCGACTATCATTTTGAAACGCCGGCTCCGGAAACCTGGACGACAACGGGCACCTGGTTTACAGACGACGAAGGGGAGTGGGAGCATGCCATGACGTACGTCTGTGCCAAGGTCCCGGCGCTGGCCTGCAGCGCCGTCTACGATGAAGACGGCTGCTGCCTGGAGATCCGGCTGCACGAGCTGACGCCCGGCGAGATCACCGAGATCGCCTTCGACCTCCCCAAAGACGCCTGGGACGCCAAGGTCTTCGTCCTCGACGGTTCCATGACGCCCCTGTGCGACTGCAACAGCTCATGGTACTGGGAATAAACTGCAAAGACATATAAATCAAAAAACCTGTCACGTGAGTGACAGGTTTTTTAGACTTGTTTTGAGGTACGATCACCAACTATAGCATTGAAAAAAGTCAGATTTTCAATCATTATTCATTTCGGGGGAATGAATAATGAAAACTGAAGAATGATGAAAACAAAGCGAAAATCCTGCCGCTTGCGCGACAGGATTTTCACTTTGGCATCCTACCATGGCAATAATAGAATTGCCCGGGGGTTCAAATGGGCCTGCAGGGGTTTTACTTTTCAGAGCAATCGTTAAAAGACGCCGGGGAAAGGTATGTGCCTCTCCCCGGCGCCGGATTGCTTTAAGGCTCCATGGTCAGGGTGACCGTTTCACTGGTAACGCGTAAGCCGTACTTGTCGGTGATGACGCAGTAGACCTGGCGGCCGGACTTGCCCGCGACCATCTTCACGGAGTAGGTATCCGTTTTGAGGCTGCTCTTCCAGAAGCTCTCCTGTCCCGGGTCCCGTCCGTACCACTGATAGCTCAGACCCTCGCCCTCGGCGGCCACGGTGGCGCTGGCGAGCTCCCCCTTCGCCGCGAAGGCGTCCGCAGGCTGTGTGACGATCTGAGGCCCGGTATAGCCCTCGGGGATGTCCATGCTCAGCGTCACGGTCTGCGTCTGCGCCTTGTTGCCGTATTTGTCGGTGACCACGCAGTATACCTCACGGCCGGACTTGCCCGGCACCATCTTCACGGAATAGGTGTCGCCATGGAGACTGCTCCTCGCGAAGCTAGCGGAGCCGGGATTGCGGAGGTACCACTGATAGCTCAGCTCCTCGCCCTCGGCCGCCATCGTGACGGAGGCGATCTCGCCCACGCCCACGATCACGCTCTCGGGCTCGTCCGTGATGACCGGCGCGGTATAGCCCTCGGGATAATCATAGCCGATGGTGACGGTGCTCGTTCGGGCCGTGTTGCCGTAAGCGTCCGTAACCACGCAGTAGATCTGGCGTCCATCTCGGCTCCCGTTCATGGCGACGGAATAGGTATCGCCTGTCAGGCCGCTCCTGGCCCAGCTCTCCGCGTCCTGATTCAGGATATACCACTGATAGTTCAACTCGCCGTAGCCCGTGGCTGCGATGGTGACGGAGGCCGTCTCACCCACATCCACGAAGCAGTCCGCAGCGTCCGCCGTGATGGCGGGATACTCGTAATCCTCCGGCAGCACCACGTTCAGCAGCGCTTCGCGGGTGGTGACGGTATTGCCGTCCTTGTCCGTGATGACGCACCAGACCACGCGGCCGATCTTGCTCTTGACCAGGGCCACGGAGTAGGTGTCGCCCTTGAGACCGCTCTTGAACTCGCTTCCGTTGGCCTCTCTGCCATACCACTGATACTTCAGGCCCTCGCCCTCGGCGACGACGGTGGTGCGGGCAATCTCGCCCAGAGGAACGGCCACGTCCTCCGGCTGCTGCGTGATGACGATGGGGTCGTCAGGGTACAGATCAACGCTCCTGGTCTCGGTCTCGCCGCAGTTGGCGCAGCTGCGGCTCTCCACGCCGGGCTCGGTTTCGGTGGGCGGGATCACTTCCGTCCACTCGCCCCATTCGTGGCCAAAGGCCGTGCAAACGTCCACCGTGGTAACGGATACCTGCGCCTCCGCAGCAGCGGGATCCTGGCCGCGCACCGCCGTTCCGGTGACGGTTGCCGTGCAGGCGATCTCACCCGCGTACACGTCGTCCTCGGTCACGACGTACGTAAACATGACGGGAATTTCCTCGCCGGGGGCCAGAGCAAAGACATCGCTGCTGAAATCGGCCACAGGACTTACTACGACAACGTCTTCCAGCGCAACGTCGCCCGCGTTGCGCACCGTCGCCGTGAAGGTGATCTCGTCGCCGGCGTTCACGGCGCTGGCCGGATCCGCCGTCAGATCGAGCTCCAGCTCTGCCTCCGCCTTCGTTATCCCGACGTTCATGGACAGGTTGCCGTTGTCGTCAAGGACGATGATGTCGTCCTCCGCAGGGAGATAGCCCTCCGCGGGTTCGATCATGTGAAGCACGTACTCTCTGCCGATCGCAAGCCCCTTGATTACGTGCGGCTCTTCGCCGCTTGGCCACTCTTCCACGACGGCTTCCTCATCGTCAAGGACCTGCAGGATCGCGCCTGCAACGGGAGCTCCGGAAGCATTGTCTATGGTCGTAATTTCCAACCACGTCCGATCGATCCGGATAGGCAGGATCACGTCCCCGTTATCCTCCGGGAGGATCTCGTCGCCGCCGCTCATGACCGCGCCGTCGGCTTCAAAATAGAAGACCGGCTCAGCGTACGAGGGGATATAGCCCTCCGGCACGGCGCTCACACGCAGGGTGTACTCCCGCTCAACGGGCAGGCCCTCCAGCAGATGCGGCCCGTCGCCGCTTTGCCACGCTTCCACTATGGCGCCCCCATCGTCAAGGAGCTGCAGCTCGACGCCCGCGAGCGGCATATCGTTCTCGGAGTCCACAGGCTGGACGAGCAGGCGGGTCTTTTCAAACTCCGCCGTAACGGTCACGTCGCCTTCGGGCATATAGAACTGGCCGTCATCCAGGAAGATCTCATTGCCCGCTTCGTCGGTGACGGTCAGGCTTTTCAGGACGCAGCCCGAAGCGGGCTCGACAGTCAAGGTGACGAGCTCGTCCGCCGCCGGGTCGGCCGGCTCGGCGGTCACGGTGCCGCAGCCCTCCGGGATGATCTCCGTCACAATGCTGTAGTGGTTTTTGGAGAGCAGGAGATTAATCACGCCATCGCCGATGGGGGCCCCGTTCAGGATGATCGTCTCGTCATCCAGGAAGAACACCGCGTCCTCCGGCAGCTCGTAGCCCGTCGGGACCTCGGTGACGTGGATCGTGTATTCCGCGCCGGGCAGGATGCCATCCACAGGCAGGGGCTCCGTGGTACTGCTCCACTCGGCCACCAGAGCGCCATCCCCGTCCAGGACCTGGGCCGTCACGCCGGGAAGGGCCTCGTCCGTGTCGCCGTCCACGGCGCAGAGGGGCACTGCCACGGGCTGGTTGTAGAGGTCCGCCGCCTGTCTCGCCCAGGCTGCCGCCATGAACAGGGGGCCCACGCCCTTGGCTTCGTTGGTCACATAGGGCTTCGACAGATAGCCCTCGGGATACGTTTCAACGCCGGAGGATAAGTAGACGTCATGCAGCCCCTCCTCGTCGAGCTTCAGCGCTGCGATGGCGTTGAAGGCCCGGAGCCCGGCCGCGCCGTAGGAACGGCCCACAAAGCCCTCGGCATAGGACCGCATCATGGCGTAGGCCATCAGCGCGGTGCCGGAGGACTCCAGCTCATTCATTGACACAGGTCCCGAGAGCTCGGGGCCGTAGTCGATGACGTTGTACCACATGACGGTTTCCCGGTCCTGATGCGCGATCATGCCGTCAAAGAGCCGGGTCTCGATCTCAATGAGCATATCCCGCTCCTCCGCAAAGTTGTCCGGGAGCATGCTGATCACGTCCGCCAGCGCCGCGGCATACCAGCCCACCGCCCGGAGCCAGTACTGGCCAGTGGGTCCTGCATCGGGGCCCCAGGCGTGGTTGTAGAGTTCGGTCCCATCATCATAGAGGGAGTTGCCCACCCAATACATTCTGTCGAAGACAGCCGAATAGATCTTGTCCGTGTCTTCAAGGTTCTCATTGGAACCGGTATGGAACGTGAAATCCTCCAGCGTCAGGATCCCGTCATCCAGAGCGTTTGCAAGCTCCATAAAGAAGGGCTGGGCCATGTACATGCCGTCCAGGGCCAGCTGATAGGTTTCCCAGTTGGGATTATTCATCTTGTGCCTGAAGTTGCCGGCGGTGTCGGGGATGACCGCATAGTCGCTCATAACGAAATAGACGTAGTCGATCATTTTTTTATACTTGCTCTTCTCGGCTTCGTCGACCAAGTCGCTCCGCAGAAGATCGAACAGGGCCCGGGTGGGCGGAATGGAGTCGAGCTCGTTTCCCCGGTAGTAGTTGTCGGCGGCGCCGGAGCTGTTCACCATGCCCTGGCTCGTCACGTTATTTCTGTAAAAGGTGTTGACATAGGGCTCAAAGGCCTCGTTGCTCAGCATCAGGAACGCGTCCATCATGATGCCGTTGTAGTAGGTCCAGCTTCTTTGTTTTCCTTCGGAGTCCCAGGTGAACCCGCCGTTCCGGCCGAGCTGCTGGTTTTCATCACAGAGCCGATAGGCAAGGTCGCATACTCTCTCGAAGGAATCCTCGGTGACCTCCACCGAGGTGTAGTCCGGTCCCTCCGCCGCCAGCGCCGCGCCGGTCAGCGGACCTGCGGGCAGCAGCGCCAGCGCCAGCGCCGCCGTCAGCAGCCATGCGATCAGTCGTTTTCTCATATAATCCACTCCTTTTGCTCATTCTGACACGCCGGTTTCCGTAAATGTGTGTAATATGTGATAAGCAAGTCCATTATAACGAAATCCCCCTGGGAAGTCAACAAAAACGCGACCTCTTTCCGATGATTTTTGGGCATTCTGCACAATGACAGCCGGATGCAGAAAGCAGATACAGAAAGTGGGAAAAGGCCCCGGCGGGCGCGGCGCAGCCACAAGGAGCCGCATGGACACAAAGTTCAACGCCGCAGCCGGCGACTGAATGTTCGCTTTTTAGCGCTGGTTGGGGTAAATTTGGGGCCAAATGAATAATCGCCCCGATTTGTGCAGAAATATCTGGGCGTTTTTTTGCGTATAATTGAATAAATCCGCTGGAATCAGAACATTCCAGCGGATTTACGTGGTCCGAGTGGGGAGATTCGAACTCCCGGCCTCCACATCCCAAATGTGGCGCCCTACCAACTGGGCTACACCCGGATCTGCCCCGCTATTATATCATGGGGGCGGCGGAAAAACAAGTGCTTTCGGCGGTGAGGCTACGGCCTGCGGATGGGGTGGCGGATGACGGTTCTGAGCTTCTCCGGCGCGGTCTTTCTCGCGTCGCTGAGGTAGATCTCATGGTGCAGGCGCTCGTTATTGATGTCAAGGACATAACCTTCACAGGTCATGTATTCATGCATCTTTTCGACGGTCGCGGGCTCGTCGTCGAAGGGGCCGATGTGCATGCACTGGACGCACAGGCCCTCCTCGCAGGTCAGGAACTCGACCCCGGAGAAATCCGCTTTCTTCTTTGCCGTCGCCTCGCGGATCGCCCAGTCGAAGTCCTCCTTCGTCACGAAATCGGGCAGGCGGATCACGGAGATCCAGCGGAAGCGCTCCTTGTGGGCGTAATCGACGCCATCCGTGCCGTCCTGCTGCCAGAAGCCCTCCAGCGGGGGAACGACGTAGTCGAAATATCCCTCCATCGCGCGGCCGCCCTTTTTGCTCATTTTGATCGTGTATGCAACGCCGTACAGCAGCTCGATGGCCTGCTTGTACGCGCCGCCCTCTTCGTTGGGGTCGCCCTGACCGCGCACGGCGATGTAATTCATCCGAGGGACCGTGACGACAGCAGGCTTGTCCTTCGGCAGATAGAACTCCTTGTACTCCTTCTTGAAATCGAATGCCATGGCTGCTTCCTCCGTTCGGTTTCTACCGTTACTATACCATACAGTTTCAGCCGATACAAGCGGGACGATTTCGTGTGGTATTCTCCTTCGAGGTGTGATATAATATATTGAACATCCGCACGAAACGGAGTGGAACGCTTGAAAGAGTTTTGTGAAAAGATCGGGGTCCGTCTGACGGAGAACGAGATGCTGAGCCGGCACACGTCCTTCCGCACGGGCGGCCCTGCCAGATATTTTGCCGCACCGGCGGAAGAAGAGGGCCTTGCAGCGCTGCTGAAATACACCCGGGAGCGCGCGGTCCCGACCTTCATCATGGGCAACGGCACCAATCTGCTGGCGCCCGACGAGGGCTTCGACGGGCTCGTGATCGCACTGGGCGAGCGGTTTGCCGCCATCAGGGCCGAGCGGGACGTCATCACGGCTCAGGCCGGGGCGCTGTTGTCCCAGGTGGGGCGCTTCGCGCTGCAGCAGGGGCTGACGGGCTTCGAGTTCGCCCACGGCATCCCAGGCAGCGTCGGCGGCGGCGTCTACATGAACGCCGGGGCCTACGGCGGCGAGCTGAAGGACGTGACGGAGCGCGTCAGATTCCTCGACGAAACGCTGGAGCTGCGCGCGCTGGACGGCGCGCAGTGCGGCTTTGCCTACCGCACCAGCGTTTTCAAGTCCCGTCCCGGCTGGATCGTCACGGGGGCCGACTTCCGGCTTGTCCCGGGAAATACCGACGAGATCGCCGCGAAAATGGAGGACCTGGCCCGCAGACGCCGCGAAAAGCAGCCGCTGGAATACCCCAGCGCCGGGAGCACCTTCAAGCGCCCGGAGGGCTACTTCGCCGCCAGGCTGATCGAGGACGCGGGCCTCAAGGGAACGGCCGTCGGCGGAGCGCAGGTGTCGGAGAAGCACGCGGGCTTCGTCATCAACCGCGGCGGCGCCACCACCGGCGACATCCTGCGCCTGATGGAGCTTGTCCGCGAGACGGTCCTCGCGCGCTTCGGCGTCACGCTGGAGCCCGAGGTCGAGCGGATGCGCCCGAGAGAGATATAAAAACTGCGATACAAACAGGGGAGAAGAGATATGGACTGCCTGATCATTTCCGGAATGAGCGGTGCGGGCAAGAGCCTGGCCGTGGACGTGCTCGAGGATATCGGCTATTACTGCGTGGACAACATGCCTGCAGCCATGATCCCGCGCTTCGTGGAGCTGTTCATGGACAGCTCCGCCAAATACAAGCGCGTGGGCTTCGTGGTGGACGCCCGGAGCGAAGACGACTTCGCCCGCATGTTCAAGGCCATCGACGAGCTGCTGATGCTGGGCGTTCACAGCAGCATCCTGTTCCTCGACTGTAGCGACGAGCGGCTGATCAACCGCTACAAGGAGACGCGCCGCCGCCATCCGCTGGATGTGGACGGCAAGGGCATCGTCGAGGCCATCGCCGAGGAGCGCAGGCTCCTGGAGGAGGTCAAGCTGCGGGCCGACTACATGATCGACACCACCTCGCTGCCCTCCTTGCAGCTGCGCCAGCATCTGACGAACCTCTTCGGCGAGGACGGCGGCAAGAAGGTCATGGTGATCTCCATCACCTCCTTCGGCTATAAATACGGCATCCCTCACGAATCGGATATGGTCTTTGACGTGCGCTTTATCAAAAATCCCTACTACGTGCCCGAGCTCAAGGACAAATGCGGCCTCGATCAGGAGGTCCGCGACTACGTCTACTCGAACCCCGCCACCGTGGAGTTTTCCGACCGCGTGTCCGGCCTGCTGGACTTCCTGCTGCCGAAATACGTGGACGAGGGGAAGATGTCGCTTGTGGTCTCCGTGGGCTGCACCGGCGGCCGCCACCGCTCGGTGGCCATCGCCCAGTGGCTCTATGAGGAGCTGCGGGACAAGGGACATAACGTGGTGATCCGTCACCGTGACATTGAAAAGGGATAATCATGCAGCTATATGACGATTTTTCCTTACCGCGCAGCGAGGTCCTGAGGGCGGCGAAGGCCGCCGGACGGAAGATCGTCGCCATCGGCGGCGGCACCGGTCTGTCGGCATTGCTGCTGGGTCTCAAGGAATACACTGACAACATCACCGCCGTCGTGACGGTCACGGACGACGGCGGCGGCTCCGGCATCATCCGGCAGGAGTTCGGCATGCTGCCCCCCGGCGACATCCGCAACTGCCTGCTGGCGCTGGCCAACACCAGCACCATGATGAGCGACGTGCTCAACTACCGCTTCACCGAGGGCAGCCTCAAGGGGCAGAACTTCGGCAACCTGTTCCTGCTGGCGCTCAATCAGGTGTGCGGTTCCTTCGACCGCGCCGTGGCCAACATGAACGAGATCCTCGCCGTCACCGGCAAGGTCCTTCCCGTGACAAACACCAACGTCAATCTGCGCGCCTGGTTCGAGGACGGCAGCGTCGCCGTGGGCGAGACGACGATCACGGCCAAAAAGCAGAACACACGCCTCAACATCGCCCAGATCGAGATCATCCCCAAAACGGCCGTGGCGCTCGACAGCGTCATCGAGGCCATTTCAGAGGCCGACCTGATCGTGCTGGGGCCGGGAAGCCTGTACACCAGCGTCATCCCCAACCTGCTCGTCGGCAATGTGTCGAACGCCATCAAGAGATCCGGCGCCTTCAAGATCTACGTACAGAACATCATGACCCAGGATGGCGAGACCGAGAACTTCTCCGCCTCCCGCCACATGTCCGAGATCAACCGCTACGGCAAGGGCAGGCTGATCGACGGCTGCATCTACAATACACAGACCATCACAAGGAACCTGGCCCGCAAGTATCAGGCGGAAAACAGCTACCCCGTCGAGATCGACAAGATGCGCATCGAATCCATGGGCATCAAGCTCTTCGGCGCGGAGATCCTGGCCCGCGACAGCATGCTGGTCCGTCACGACCCGCTGCGTCTGGCCTATAACCTGATGCTGATGGCCGATATCATGGCGCCCAGAAAGGGCGTGCTGCAGCGGTACGATAAGCTGCTGCTGGAACAGGAGTAAAGATCATGTCCTTTACAGAAGAGATCAAGATCGAGCTGTGCCGCAGTCCCATGACGAAGGGCTGCTGCCTCAGCGCGGAGGTGCTGGGGCTGCTGCTGTTTTGCAACCGCTTCGGGCCCGACCGCATCCGTCTGATCTCCTCGGTCAGCGATGTGCGGCGGCGGGTGCAGTCGCTGTTCACGGCCCTTTTCGGCTTTGCGCCGGAGGAGCGCGAGAACGACAATGCCCTCGTGCTGGAGGACATCGATTCCATCCGCACGGTGTACGACTGGTTCGGCTTCCAGCTGAAGACCGGCGCGCCGTCGCTGAACCGCGCCTTCGTGGAGGAGGAATGCTGCCGCGCCTCCTTCCTGCGCGGCTGCTTCCTCATGGGCGGCACGGTCATCGCGGGGAAGAAGGGCTACCATCTGGAGCTGGTGACGCCTCACTACAGTATCGCCGGGCAGATGGGCTCCTTCCTCTATGAGATGCAGATGGAGCCGCGGCAGGTCATGCGCCGCAGCAATTACGTTTTATACTACAAAAACAGCGAGAGCATCGAGGCGTTCCTGACCACCATCGGCGCCTCCGGCGGGGCCATGGAGCTGATGCTCAAAAAGGTGGAAAAATCGCTTGTCAACCGCGTCAACCGCAGCGTCAACTGCGAGACGGCCAACCTGTCCCGCGCCGCCGACGCCGCCGCAAAGCAGACGAACGCCATCGAGCGCATCCACGCCGCCGGGCAGCTGGACCAGCTGTCCCGGGACCTGCAGGAGACGGCGCGGCTGCGGCTGGAGCATCGGGAGGACTCGCTGACGGAGCTTGCCGCCCGCTTCGAGCCACCCCTTTCAAAGCCGGGCCTCAGCGCCCGGCTGCGCAAGCTGATCCGCATCGCCGAGGAGATCGATCATGACTGATTTCGTCCATTTACACGTTCATACGGAATACAGCCTGCTGGACGGCGCCTGCCGCATCGAGCAGCTGATGGAGCGCGTCAAATCCCTCGGCCAGACGGCCGTCGCCATCACCGATCACGGCGTCATGTACGGCGTCATCGATTTCTATAAGGCGGCGAAAAAGGCCGGGATCAAGCCGATCATCGGCTGCGAGGTGTACGTGGCGCCGAAGAGCCGCTTCGATATGACGCCCGGCCCCGGCAGCGAAGGGTACCACCTGATCCTGCTGTGCAAAAACGAGACCGGGTACAGGAACCTGATGTATCTCGATTCCTGCGCCTTTACTGAGGGCTTTTACCGCCACCCGCGCATCGACTGGGACCTGCTGACGCAGCACAGCGAGGGCCTGATCTGCCTGTCGGCCTGTCTGGCCGGGCAGGTTCAGCGATTGCTGGCGAACGGCAGCTACGACGAGGCGAAGGAATGCGCCCTGCGCTATTATCGTCTTTTCGGAGAGGGGAACTATTACCTCGAGCTGCAGGACCACGGCATCGAGGAGCAGAAGCAGGTCAACCGCCTGCTGGTCAGGCTGTCCGCCGAGACGGGCATCCCGCTCGTCTGCACCAACGACGCCCACTACCTCGAGCGCAAGGACGCCGACATGCACGATGTCCTGCTTTGCATCCAGACCGGGAAGAAGCAGCAGGACGAGGACCGCATGCGCTTCCAGGGCACCGAGTTCTATATCAAAAGCGGCGACGAGATGGCGGAGCTGTTCCCCTACGCCCCCGACGCGCTGGCCAACACCGTGAAGATCGCCGAGCAGTGCAACTTCGATTTTGTCTTCGGCAAGCACCATCTGCCGCATTTCCCTCTGGCGGAGGGCGAGACCTCCGAGGGCGTCTTCCGGAAGAAGTGCCTGGAAGGGTACAAGGTCCGCTATCCCGATGATCCGGAGGGCTACGCCGAGCGCCTTGCGTTCGAGATGAACATGATCCGCCAGATGGGCTTCGTCGATTATTTCCTCATCGTCAGCGATTTCATCGGCTACGCCAAGAGCAAGGGCATCCCCGTGGGCCCGGGCCGCGGCTCGGCCGCCGGGAGCATGGTGGCCTACTGTCTGTATATCACGGACGTGGACCCCATGCGCTATTCGCTTTACTTCGAGCGCTTCCTCAACCCGGAGCGCGTCACCATGCCCGACATCGACATCGATTTCTGCTATATCCGCCGTCAGGAGGTCATCGACTACGTCGTGCGGAAGTACGGCAGCGAGTGCGTGGCGCAGATCATCACCTTCGGAACCATGGCCGCCCGGGCCTCCGTCCGCGACGTGGGCCGCGTGCTGGACATGAGCTACGCCGAGGTGGACGTGGTGGCCAAGCTGATCCCCCAGGAGCTCAAGATGACGCTGAAAAAGGCTCTCGAGACCTCGCCGGATCTGAAGACGTATTACAACGACGATCCCCGCGTTAAGCGCCTCATCGACACCGCCATGCAGCTGGAGGGCATGCCACGCAACGCCTCCACCCACGCAGCCGGCGTCGTCATCGCCGCCCGGCCCGTTTACGAGTTCGTGCCGCTGGCCCGCAACGACACGGGCGTCGTCACTCAGTACACCATGACCGACATCGAGGAGCTGGGCCTGCTGAAAATGGACTTCCTCGGCCTGCGCAACCTGACGATCCTCGACGACGCCATCCGCCTCGTGGAGCGAAGCGGCGAAAAGATCGACATGCAGCACCTCGACTACGACGACCCCGACGTTTACGACATGATCTCCAGGGGCGACACCGTCGGCGTCTTCCAGCTGGAGAGCAGCGGCATGACGAACCTCGCTGTCAGCATGAAGCCCAAGTCCGTGGAGGACATCACCACGCTGATCGCCCTGTTCCGTCCCGGTCCCATGGATTCGATCCCCATGTACCTCTTCCGCCGGGCCAACCCGGACAAGATCCAGTACAAGCACCCGCTGCTGAAGAACATCCTCGCCCAGACCTACGGCTGTATCGTCTATCAGGAGCAGGTCATGGAGATCTTCCGCCTGCTGGCGGGCTACTCTCTGGGCCGCGCCGACGTGGTGCGCCGGGCCATGGCCAAGAAAAAGATGGACGTGCTGCTCAGTGAGCGGGAGACCTTCGTCCACGGCAATGAGGCCGAGGGCGTCAGGGGCTGCGTTGCGAACGGCGTGCCGGAGGCCGTGGCCAACGATATCTTCGACGAGATGACCGATTTCGCAAACTACGCCTTCAACAAGGCGCACGCATTGGCTTACGCCGTGCTGTCCTACCAGACGGCGTATATGAAATACCACTATCCGAAGGAATACATGGCCGCGCTGCTCACCTCCGTGCTGGGGCAGAGCAACAAGGTCTCGGAATATATCTCCCACTGCAAGGAGATCGGCGTGCCGCTGCTGCCGCCCGACGTCAACGAGTCCGACGCCGACTTTACGGTCTCAGGCAGCGGCCTGCGCTTCGGCCTCGCGGGCGTCAAGAACGTGGGCCGCGGCTTCGTCGAGAAGCTGATGGAGGAGCGCGCCGAAAACGGGCGCTTCCGCGGTCTCGACGATTTCTGCCGCCGCCTGTGCGGCGAGGAGCTCAACAAGCGCGCGCTGGAGAATCTGATCCGCTGCGGCGCCTTCGACAGCTTCGGCTTCAAGCGCGCCTATCTGATGCAGAACTACGCCCGCGTGCTGGACGCCGCCGGCGACGACCGGCGGCGCAACCTCTCCGGTCAGATGAACCTGTTCGGCGAGCTGGACGACAATTCCACCTCCTTCGACAATGATTTCGGCCCCAACGACCGCGCCGTCGAGTTCTCCAAGCGCGAGCTGGTGGCCATGGAGAAGGACACCACGGGCCTGTACCTGTCCGGCCATCCCATGGACGACCTGGCCCCGCTGGCCCGGAAGGCCGGGGCCGTACCCATCGGGCGCATCTACACGGCCCAGGAGGACGGCGACGACCGCTACGGCGACGGCACCTATGTCACGCTGTGCGGCGTGGTGCTTTCGGTCAAAATGAAACTGACGAAGAACAACACCAACATGGCCTATGTGGTCATCGAGGATATGTCGGGCTCCATCGAGCTGCTTTTGTTCGAGAAGGCGCTGGTATCCGCGGGACAGTATCTCGGCCCCGACAACGCCGTGATCGTCTACGGGCGCATCTCCGCCCGGGAGGACGAGGAACCCAAGCTGGTGTGCGACGAGGCGTACCCGCTCAACGAGGGCATCGTGGAGCAGTATCTCCAGACGCGTCGCCGCAGCGGCGGCCGGAGTTATGCGCCACGGCCGGAGCGCCCGGAACCGCCGAAGACGCTGTTCCTCAAGCTCAGCGGGCTGAACGATCCCGCGCTGGAGCAGGTCAAGCAGGTCCTGCGCGTCAACCGCGGGGACAACCGGGTGGTTTTGTACTTCGCCGCCGAGAATAAGAAAATGGCAGCCAACGATTCGCTGCGCGTCAGCGGGAACGCTCAGATGCTGGACACGCTCAGGGAGCTGCTGGGAAAAGAAAACGTAGTCATGAGGTAAAACAAGATATGAGCGATTTTGATATCCGATACAGTTCCATCCGGCGCGCGCTGATCGAGCGCGAGTTCGCGCGCCTGAACGATATGCAGCAGAAGGCCGTCTTCAAGACCGAGGGCCCGCTGCTGCTGCTGGCCGGCGCGGGCAGCGGCAAGACCACCGTGCTGATCAACCGCATCATCAACCTGCTGCGCTTTGGCAGGGGCTACGAGAGCGAGGAGGCTCCCGCTTACGCTGGCGAGGAGGAGCTTTACAGGCTGGCCGCCGCTCTCAACGACAGCGAGTCCCTCGATGACCCGGGGATCGAAGCCCTCTGCGCCGTCGACCCTCCCAAACCCTGGGAGATCATCGCCATCACCTTCACCAACAAGGCGGCAGGGGAGCTGCGGGACCGTCTGGAGGCGGCCTGCGGCGCCGCGGCCAACGACATCTGGGCCCACACCTTCCACACCGCCTGCACCCGCATCCTGCGCCGCAACATCCAGCGTCTGGGCTACAGCAGCAACTTCACCATCTACGATGACGACGACCGCAAGAAGCTCATGACCTCCGTGCTCAAGGACATGAACTACGATCCCAAGCGCTACGACGTCAAGGGCATCGCCGCCGAGATCTCCCGCGCCAAGGATGAGCTGGTTGGCCCCGAGGAGTACGCATCGGGCGTCGGCGACGACTACTACAAAAAGATCGTCTCCCGGGTCTACACGGCTTACCAGAAGGAGCTGCTTGCCTCCAACGCCCTGGACTTCGACGACATCATCTTCAAGACCGTGGAGCTCCTGCAGACCTGCGACGACGTGCGCGAGTACTACCAGCGCAAGTTCCGCTACGTCCTCGTGGACGAGTATCAGGACACGAACCACGCCCAGTACGTCCTGTGCAGCATCCTGGCCGGCGGCTACGAGAACCTCTGCGTTGTGGGCGACGACGATCAGAGCATCTACAAGTTCCGCGGCGCCACCATCGAGAACATCCTCGAGTTCGAGCATCAGTATCCCGCCGCCGTGACGATCCGGCTGGAGCAGAACTACCGCTCCACCTCCAGCATCCTCTCCGCCGCCAACAGCGTCATCCGCCAGAATACCGCCCGCAAGGGCAAGACGCTCTGGACGCAGAACGGTCAGGGCGACAGCGTGGAGCTGTACGTGGGCGAGACCCAGGACGAGGAGGGCCAGTTCATCGCCAAAACGATCCTGGCGGGCACCTCCAAGGGTGAAAAGCTCAACAGCTTTACGATCCTTTACAGGAACCACGCGCTGTCCAACGGCATCGAGCAGGCGCTGAAACGCAACGGCATCCCGTATCGCATCGTGGCCGGTCTGCGCTTCTTCGACCGCGCCGAGGTCAAGGATATGATCGCCTACCTCTGGGTCGTGTGCAACCCCGCCGACACCGTGCGCCTCATGCGCATCATCAACACGCCCGCCCGCAAGATCGGCGAGCGAACCGTGGACGCCATGATCGCCATCGCGCAGGAGCAGGGCATGTCCGTCTTCGAGGTGGCGCGGCACAGCAATGAATACCCCGAGCTGTCCCGCTCCGCCCCCGCTATCCGCAAGTTCACCGATATGATCGACGGCGTCCGCGCCCGGCTGGATCAGCTGCCGATGCCCGAGCTCTATGACGAGCTGCTGGAGAAGAGCGGCTACGCCGCGTTCCTGGAGCTGCAGGGCAGGGAAGGGCGCATGCGCCTTGAGAACGTGCTGGAGCTGAAGTCCAGCATCCTCGAGTACTGCGAAAAGACACAGGAGCCCACGCTGCAGGGCTTCCTGGAGGAGATCTCGCTGCTCAGCGACGTGGACCGCCTCGATCAGGAGGCCGACGCGGTGACGATGATGACCATGCACTCAGCCAAGGGCCTGGAGTTCGACACCGTCTTCATCTGCGGCGCCGAGGAGGGCGTCTTCCCGTCCCACCGCTCCATGGATTCCAACGAGGAGCTGGAGGAGGAACGCAGGCTCTGCTACGTCGCCATGACCCGCGCCAAGAAGCATCTGTACATCACCTCGGCCCGCCGCAGGCTCCTGTACGGCCAGACCATGTACGGCAAGCTGTCCCGGTTCGTGGAGGAGATCGATCCCCAGTACGTCCACCGCCACGAGCCGCGCATCGCCGCGCAGGAGCAGCACGCGGCCCCGCACCGCCGCCGCATTGAGCAGCCCACGGTCTCCGTCACCCACGCGGCGGAGGAGAAGAAGGTCACGCTGGACTTCCGGCCCGGCGACCTCGTCGTCCACCGCGCCTTCGGCAGCGGCACGGTCCGCAACGTCACGCCCATGGGAGGCGACCTGCTGCTGGAGATCGAGTTCCGCGAGGCGGGCGTCAAGCTGATGATGGCCAAGACGGCCTCCCAGTACATCACGAAAATATAGCCGGAAACGCCGAAAAAACTTGGCTTTTTGCATCAAAAAAGGGTTGCATTTGCGCGCCCCATGTGCTATTATAATTAGGCTTGTATTACGGATGGTCCTCTGCCCGGGTCAAGGCACGAACATCTATGACGAAAGGAAATCAAAGAAATGGATTTGATTCAGAAATTGACTGAAGGCCAGCTCAAGGAAGGAGCCGGCAATTTCGGCATCGGCGACACCATCAAGGTCTATGCCAAGATCAAGGAAGGTTCTCGTGAGAGGATCCAGGTTTTCGAGGGCACTGTGATCGCCAGAAAGCACGGCGGCATCCAGGAGACCGTCACGGTCAGACGTATGTCCTACGGCGTCGGCGTCGAAAAGACTTTCCCCATCCATTCCCCCAACATCGAAAAGTTTGAGGTCGTGAGAAAAGGTAAGGTCAGACGTGCTAAGCTGTACTATCTGCGTGACAGGGTCGGTAAGGCTGCCAAGGTCAAGCAGGACATCTAACATCTGCACGAACGGGGGACGGGAATCTCGTCCCCTTTCTTTTCGTTATCCGCTTTTTTAGGGTAAGGTGCTGAAAATGGAAAAAGAAGAGAAGAAAAAGCTCACCCCCGGCGAGGAGCTGTTTTCCTGGGCGCAGTCCCTGATCTGGGCGCTGCTCCTGCTGGTGTTCATCAGCGCATTCCTGGTCCGCATCTCCGGCGTCTCCGGCGATTCGATGTACCCGACGCTCCACGACGGCGACCGCATCCTGGTGCGCGTGGCGTCCTACGAGCAGCCGCAGCGCGGCGACATGATCGTCGTGCAGGCGCGTCACTACCTCAGCGAGCCCCTCGTCAAGCGCGTCATCGCCGTGGCCGGCGACACCGTGGAGGTGGAATACGGCGGCGTCGTGTACGTCAACGGCGAGGAGATCGACGAGCCTTACGTCAACGAGGAGGTCTTCGGCGGCGGCGATACCCAGTATCCCATCACTGTTCCCGAGGGCTCCGTCTTCGTCATGGGCGACAACCGCAACAACAGCGCGGACAGCCGCCTCACCGCCGTCGGCACCCTGAAGACCGAGGATATCATCGGCAAGGTCATCTTCCGCATTTTCCCCTTTAACCGCATCGGAGGGGTTTATCGTTGAGCATCAACTGGTATCCGGGCCATATGGCCAAGACCCGGCGGCTCATGCTGGGCGACCTCAAGAATATCGACATGATCTGCGAGATCCTGGACGCCCGCATCCCTGAGAGCTCCCGCAACCCCGATCTGACGGACATCGCCCGCGACAAGCGGCGCATGCTGGTGCTCAACCGCGAGGATCAGGCCGATCCCACGGTCACAGCCGGTTGGGTGGAGCATTACAGGCGCCAGGGCTACACGGTCATGACGGCCAACAGCCAGAAGGGCGGCTTTCTGAATGAGTTCACTGCCGCCGTGGGCCGCTGCTGTGCCGATCTGCTGGAGCGCAACGCCGCCAAAGGCGTCAACCGCACGGTGAAGATCATGATCGTCGGCATCCCCAACGTGGGCAAGTCGTCGTTCATCAACCGCCTGCTGGGCAAGAAATCGGCGATCGCCGAGGACCGCCCCGGCGTCACCCGCGCCCGCCAGTGGTTCAACCTGGCCGGCAAATACGACTTCATGGACACCCCGGGCATGCTGTGGCCCAAGATCGACGACGACAGCGTCGGCTACAAGCTGGCCTTCACCGGCACGATCCGCGACGAGATCCTCGACCGGGAGGACATGGCCTGCATGCTGCTTCGGCAGCTGGCGGAGCGTTACGACGAAAATGTTGTAAAGCGCTACGGCATTACAGACGTAAACGCCGAAATGCCCTACGAAACGCTGGAGGAAATAGCAAAAAAGCGCGGATTCCTGCAGGGCAGAGGCCAGCTGGACACCGAGCGCATGGCCAAGGTCTTCATCGACGAGTTCCGCGCGGGCAAGCTGGGGCGCATCACCCTCGAGCTGCCGCCGCAGGAGTAAGACATGTACGAATACGAAACGCCCTGTTGGGCACAGGGACAGACCGTCTGCGGCATCGACGAGGCGGGCAGGGGACCGCTGGCCGGGCCCGTGTGCGCCGCCGCCGTGATCCTCGACCCGAACGACCGCATCGAGGGCGTCAACGACTCGAAGAAGCTCAGCGAGAAAAAGCGCGAGGAGCTTTTCGATGAGATCACCCGCCGCGCGCTGGGTTATGCCATCGCCTTCGCCAGCCACGCGGAGATCGATGAGATCAACATCCTGCAGGCGACGTTCCTCGCCATGCGCCGCGCCTTCGATGGTCTGAGCCTCCGTCCGGACGTCGCCTTCGTGGACGGCAACCGCGACCCCGGCCTCGGCTGTCCGACGCTGTGCATCGTCAAGGGCGATGCCAAAAGCGCTTCTGTGGCCGCCGCGTCCATCCTCGCCAAGGTGACGAGGGACCGATATATGAAGGAGATGGCGGTGAAATATCCCGCCTACGGCTTCGAGATCCACAAGGGCTACCCGACGAAGGCGCACCGCGAGGCGATCCTGCTTCACGGCCCCTGCGAGATCCACCGCGCGACGTTCCTGAGAAAGCTGCTGAGCCATGACGATCGATAAAAAGCTGCTGGGCCGCTACGGCGAGAAGATCGCCGCGGACTTCCTTATTAAAAAAGGATACACTATCCTGGCCAGCGGCTACCGCGGACGCTTCGGCGAGATCGACCTCATCGCCCGGCAGGGCGAGCTGGTGTGCTTTGTGGAGGTCAAGACGCGGCAGGACAACACATATCTCGCCGCCAGCGCTGCTGTCGACAGCGAGAAGCGCCGTCGGATCATCGCCACGGCCAACCAGTGGCTGGGCGAAAACGAGGGCGACTGGCAGATCCGCTACGACATCGTGGAGGTCTACGTGGCGCTGAAAAAGATCAAACACATCAAGGACGCCTTTTAGGCGCGGAGCGATGCAATATGGCACTGTACGCGATCGGCGATACCCATCTTTCCGAAAGCGCGGACAAGCCGATGGATATCTTCGGCGGCGCGTGGAAGGGCTACCGTGAAAAGCTGCTGGACGGCCTCGGCGCGTGCCTCACCGACGAAGAGGACGTGCTCGTCATCTGCGGCGATTTTTCCTGGGGCATGACCCTGCAGGAGGCGCTGCTGGACTTCCGGCTGATCGACCGCTTCCCGGGGAAAAAGATCCTCGTCAAGGGCAATCACGACTACTGGTGGGAAACGGTCTCGAAAATGAACCGTTTTTTCCAGGAGAATTCGCTAAAAGACTTGCTTTTTTTACATAATAATTGTATTTTTTATAATGGTACGGCGCTGTGCGGCACCCGGGGCTGGTTTTACGACCCGAGCGACAAAACGGCGGGGGACGAGAAGGTCTTCAAGCGCGAGCTGATCCGGCTGGAAGCGTCGCTGAAAGCGGCCCGGCAGGAGAGCGAAGCGTGTGAGATCGTCTGCTTCCTCCACTATCCGCCCGTGCTCAGCTCCGGGGAGGTGGAGCCCATCACCGCTCTGCTGGAGCAGTACCGCGTCGCACGCTGCTATTACGGGCACCTGCACGGCGAAAGCCTGCGCAGCGCCTTCAACGGCCGCCGGGGCAGCGTGCTGTATCAGAACATCTCGGCGGACAACCTCGGCTTCCGGCCGATCCTGATCCAACCATAAATGACAGTAAGAATATCAAGGAGGAACTCCCAGTGAAACTGACGAATGTCGAAAAGAAGGAAAACAATCAGGTAGAGCTTTCGATCACGGTCGAAAAGGACGAGTTTGAGAAGGCGATGCAGGAGTCCTATAAGAAGAACGTCAAGAACATCAACGTTCAGGGCTTCCGCAAGGGCCACGCTCCCAGAAAGATGATCGAGAAGATCTACGGCGAGGGAGTCTTCTATGAAGACGCCATGGAGTACAGCTATCCCGCCGCTTACGAGGCCGCGATCCGCGAGGCCAACGTCGAGCCCATCGCCAACCCCTCCATCACCGATCTTGACATCAAGGACGGCGAGTTCACCTTCAAGGCCGTCGTTCAGATCAAGCCCGAGCTGGGCCTGAAGGAATACAAGGGCCTCGAGGTCGAAAAGCCCGCCGCCGAGGTCACCGAGGACGAGCTGAACGCCGAGATCGACAAGGTCGCCCAGCGCAACGCCCGTCAGGTCCCCGTCGAGCGCGAGGCGCAGAACGGCGACGTGGTCATCTTCGATTTCGAAGGCTTCACCGACGGCAAGCCCTTCGAGGGCGGCAAGGCCGAGGAATACAGCCTGGAGCTGGGCTCCGGCATGTTCATCCCGGGCTTTGAGGATCAGATCGTCGGTCACAAGGCCGGCGACGAGTTCGACGTCAACGTCACCTTCCCCGAGCAGTATCAGGCCGAGGAGCTGGCCGGCAAGCCCGCCGTCTTCAAGTGCAAGCTGCACGAGGTCAAGATGATCGAGAAGCCCGCCCTGGACGACGAGTTCGCCAAGGACGTCTCCGAGTTCGACACCTTCGAGGAGTACAAGGAAGACCTGCGCAAGACCATGCTGGAGACCGCGCAGGCCCGCGCCGAGAGCACCTATGAGGAAGCGCTGATGGACAAGCTGATCGAGAATCTCGAGGGCGATATCCCTGAGGTCATGTATGAGAATCAGCTGGACCAGATCGTCAGCGATTTCGGCTATCGCATGGGCGCTCAGGGCCTCGATTTCGATACGTATCTGAAGATGAACGGCATGGAGATGGGCTCGTTCCGCAACCTGTTCCGCACCCAGGCCGAGCGTCAGGTGAAGGTCCGTCTGGCTCTGGAGGCCGTCGCCCGTCTGGAGAATCTGGCTCCCACTGAGAAGGACACCGAGCAGGAGTTCGCCAAGCTGGCCGCGCAGTACAACATGGACGTCGAGAAGGTCCGCGAGCTGCTGGCCCCCATCGCCGTCAAGTCCGACCTGTCCGTCCAGAAGGCCGTTGACTTCGTGAAGGCCAACGCCAAGGTCCCCGGCGCCAAGAAGACCCGCAAGACCGCGAAGAAGACGACAAAGAAGGCCGAGACCGCCGAGGAATCGACAGAAACGGCCGAGGACAAGGAGTAAACTGTTCCTGAACGCACGAATCAGAAAGGAGCAACCGAATGCCTTATATTCCCATGGTAGTCGAGCAGACCAACCGCGGCGAGAGGTCCTATGACATCTTCTCCCGCCTGCTCAACGACCGCGTGATCATTCTGTCCGAAGAGGTCAACGATACCACGGCCAGCCTCGTGGTGGCGCAGCTCCTGTATCTGGAGGCCCAGGACCCCGACAAGGACATCCAGTTTTATATCAACAGCCCCGGCGGCTCCATCACGGCCGGCATGGCGATCTATGATACGATGCAGTACGTCAAGTGCGACGTCGCCACCATCTGCGTGGGCATGGCCGCCAGCATGGGCGCCTTCCTGCTGCAGGCGGGCGCAAAGGGCAAGCGCATGGCGCTGCCCAACAGCGAGATCATGATCCACCAGCCGCTGGTCAGCGGCATGCAGGGCCAGGCCACGGACATCAAGATCCACGCCGCCCACATGCAGCAGATCAAGGACCGCCTCAACCGGATCATGAGCGAGCGCACCGGCCAGCCGCTGGAGGTCATCGAGCAGGCCACCGAGCGCGACAACTTCATGACGCCGCAGGAGGCGCTGGCCTTCGGGCTGATCGACAAGGTCATCGAAAAGAGATAACGGAGATAGAGATATATGCCTTCTAACAACGACAGAGAGCTGCACTGCAGCTTTTGCGGACGGTCTCAGGCCGAGGTCAAGCGCCTGATCGCCGGTCCGGGGGTCTATATCTGCAACGAGTGCGTGGAGATCTGCGCCGACCTGCTTCGCGACGGCGGGGGCATCGGCGGACCCGAGCCCACCTTCGACGCCGATGAGGCGCTGCCGACGCCCGCCGAGATCAAGACGGGCCTCGACCAGTACGTCATCGGGCAGGACCGCGCCAAGGTCTCCCTGGCCGTTGCCGTCTACAACCATTACAAACGCATCCGCAGTCCCGAGCCCGACGATGGCGTGGAGCTGCAGAAGAGCAATATCCTGATGATCGGCCCCACGGGCAGCGGCAAGACGTACCTGGCCCAGACGCTGGCCAAGAACCTCAAGGTGCCCTTCGCCATCGCCGACGCCACGACCCTCACCGAGGCCGGCTATGTGGGCGAGGACGTGGAGAACATCCTGCTGCGCCTGATCCAGGCCGCCGACTTCGACGTGGAGCGCGCCGAGCACGGCATCATCTATATCGACGAGCTGGACAAGATCGCCCGCAAGAGCGAGAACCCGTCCATCACCCGCGACGTGTCCGGCGAGGGCGTGCAGCAGGCGCTGCTGAAGATCCTCGAGGGCACGGTGGCCAACGTCCCGCCCCAGGGCGGGCGCAAGCACCCCCAGCAGGAGTTCATCCAGATCGACACCAGCAACATCCTGTTCATCTGCGGCGGCGCCTTCGACGGCATCGAGAAGATCGTAGAGAAGCGCACGGGCAAGCAGGGGATCGGCTTCGGTGCGGAGGTCCGCTCCAAAACGGACAAGAGCTCCGATCTGATCCAGAAGGTGGAGCACCACGATGTGCTGAAGTTCGGCATCATCCCCGAGCTGGTGGGCCGTCTGCCGGTGCTGGTCACGCTGGACAATCTGGACGAGGAAGCCATGCTCCGGATCCTCGTGGAACCGAAGAACGCCATCACGAAGCAGTATCAGCGCCTGTTCAAAATGGACGGTGTGGAGCTGGTGTTCGAGGATGACGCTCTTCATGCCATCGCCCGCAAGACCATCGACCGTAACACCGGCGCCCGCGGTCTGCGCTCCGTCATGGAGGAGCTGCTCAGCAAGGTGATGTTTGAGACGCCCTCCGACCCGACGATCAAAAAGGTGACGATCACCGCCGCCTGCGTCGAGGGCAGGGAAGAGCCCGTCGTCACGCGTGAATAAGAATAACGATCAAGGGACGCAGCCGATCGGCTGCGCCCCTTTTTTTGCCCGAAGGTCGTAAAAAGTAAATTTTTATTGAATTATCCCTCTCTTCATGGTATGATAATTCAGTAATACCCGCGTTTTCCGCGCATGCGGGCAAATAACAAAGAGAGGAAGAAGAATATGGAAAAGCTCTTCAAGGTCCGTGAAAACGGCTCGACCGTCCGGACCGAAGTCCTCGCAGGTCTCTCCACGTTCATGACGATGGCCTACATCATCGCCCTGAACCCCAACCTGCTCACCGGCTTCGCCGTCGGCACGCCGCTGTGGAACGCCGTCTTTATGGCCACGCTGATCTCCTCGGCCATCGGCACGTTCGTCATGGCGTTCGCCGCCAACAAGCCCTTCGTTATGGCGCCCGGCATGGGCCTCAACAGCTTCTTCGCCGTGGTCGTGGCCAACATCGCCGCCATCACCGGCCTGAGCTATGATGAGTCCTTCAACGGCGCTCTGTGCATCATCCTCGTGGAAGGCATCGTCTTCCTGGTCCTGACGTTCCTGAAGGTCCGCGAGAAGATCGTCGCCGCCATCCCTTACGGCGTCCGCATGGGCATCGCTCCGGCCATCGGCCTGATGCTGCTGAACATCGGCCTCGGCTCCAACGCCGGCATCTACTCCGAGACCGGCGGCCCGTTCTACATGCTGGGCACCTTCTTCACCAACCTGACCCCCTCCATCACCAAGGAGGCCATGGGCTCCGGCTATTCCACGATGATCCTGTACGTCATCACCACCTTCGTCGGCCTTTTCCTGATCGTCGCCCTCAACCATAAGAAGGTCAAGGGCTCGGTGCTGTTCGGCATGCTGGGCGCGTCGGTCGTCTACTGGATCGGCAGCTTCATGCAGGGCAACAATCCCTTCGCCGGGCTCGCCACCGCCTCCTGGGCGCCTCCCTTCGCCGATATGTTCGGCACCACCTTCTTCAAGTTCAATTTCAGCACCTTCATGTCCATCGGCTGGCTGACGGCCATCATGATGATCGTCACCTTCTGCATGATCGACATGTTCGATACCATCGGCACTCTGGTCGGCACGGCCTCCCGCGCCGGCATGCTGGACAAGGACGGCAACATGCCCAAGATGAAGGAAGCCCTGATGGCTGACGCCGTCGGCACCGTCGCCGGCGCTCTCACGGGCACCTCCACGGTCACCACGTTCATCGAGTCTGCCTCCGGCGTCGAAGAGGGCGGCCGCACCGGCCTGACGGCCTTCACCGCCGGCTGCATGTTCCTGGCCTGCATGTTCATCGCCCCCATCGCCGCGCTGATCCCCGCGCCCGCCACCTCCGCCGCCCTGATCTACGTCGGCGTGCTGATGCTCAGCGGTCTGCGCAACATCGACTTCGACGATATCTCTCAGGTCCTGCCCGTCGCCCTGATGCTGATCTTCATGCCCATCTCCGGCTCCATCGGCCACGGCATCGGCATCGCCCTGATCTCCTACACCATCGTCAAGCTGGTCACCGGCAAGTCGAAGGAGATCTCCGCGCTGACCTACGTCCTGTCCCTGCTGTTCATCCTCAAGTTCTTCCTGGTCGTCTAAAGCGGCTGAACCATAAGAAAAGCCCCCGGAGCATCCGGGGGCTTTTTTGATGTTCAAGACATCCTTTTACATCATCGAATTGTTCCAGAAGCCGAGAAGGCGGAAGAAATAGAGCTCCTTCTCCATCTGGTAGAGGGCCGTGCGGGCCTCGAGGGAATTGAAGTCGCCGGACAGATCGATGAACACCAGATCGTCCGGATGCTCCGCGCCGTTGACCGAGCGGCGCAGGCGCATATGCTCGATGTTCAGCTTCGCCTCCGCCAGCATGGACAGCGCCTGCACCAGCGAGCCGTATGTGCGGTTGACGGCGAAGGCCAGCGTCATGATATTGGCGTCGGGCGCCTGGATCAGCGACTTGGACAGGTCGAACAGCAGCTTGCCGTAGCGGGAGCGGCAGACGGCGTTGATGAACAGGTCCGTGTTGTAGATGGACAGATACAGGCTGTCGGCGTCATAGATGCTGTCGCAGGCGATGACGGCGCGGGCCGCCTCGCCGCTGAGGACCTGATCCAGCGCGCTGTGGATCGAATGGCAGGCCTTGACCTCCTCGCCGAGGGTCATGGAGACGTCGATGGCGTCGGTCTCCGTGGTGACGATGGCGCCTTCTGGCAGGTGAGAGGCCAGGTGCGATTCGTGCGCCAGCGAATCGGCGCCGCTTTTCAGCACGTAGCGGTACTGCTGGCTGCGGTTCATGCGGGTCATGGAGGACCACAGGGAGTTGGCCTTCAGCAGCAGCTCCGGCGGGAACTGGGAGACCGTGTTCTGAATGTATCGCAGCTCGGACGGGGCGTTATAGATATCGACGCCGAGATCCAGCTTGCTCTGGGCAAGGCTGGCGCCGACGTTCATCCTCTTTTCAAAGGCATCCTTGAGCGCCTCGTCACAGTTCTGGATGATGTGACGGAGCAGATCGATTTGATTCATGCAAACCACCTTTAGATTCGTTAATATACCACGCTTATCTTATCGCAAAGATTTTCACATTGTCAATCGATTTAATTTACAAAAAATAGCCGACGTGCTATAATCTTATCGTTAGTATTCCCATTGCGAAGAAACAACGTAAAAATATCGGATCGGAGGAAACGGGAAAATGAAGTACATCGATTTCAGAAGCGACACCGTGACGCTGCCCACTGACGAAATGCGCGCCGCCATGGCGGCGGCCGAGTGCGGTGACGACGTCTACGAGGACGACCCCACGACGAACCGGCTGGAGGAGCTGGCCGCGCAGATGCTGGGCAAGGAGAAGGCCATGTTCATCTCCTCCGGCACCATGGGCAACCAGCTTGGCATCATGGGCCAGACCCGCAAGGGCGACGAGATCATCGTCAGCGCCGACGCCCATATCTTCACCAGCGAGGCGGGCGCCACCGCGCTGCTGTCCGGCGCGAATATGTGCACGCTCCATTTTGAGAACACAATCCCCAATGCGCAGCAGATCGAGGCCGCCATCCGCTCTGAAAACGTCCACCATCCCGACACCACGCTGATCTGCCTGGAGAACGCGCTGGCCAACGGCATGGTCGTGCCTGTGGAGACCATGGCGGAGATCTACGCCGTGGCGCAGAAGCATGGTATCAAGGTCCATCTGGATGGAGCGCGCGTCTTCAACGCCGCCACGGCGCTGGGCGTCCCCGTCACGGAGCTGACGAAATACTGCGACACCGTCACCGCCTGCCTGTCCAAGGGCCTGTGCGCTCCCGTGGGCGCGGTGCTGGCCGGCTCCGCCGAGTTCATCAAGGCCGCCCGCCGCTACCGCAAGATCCTGGGCGGCGGCTTGCGCCAGACCGGCGTGCTCGCGGCCGCGGGCATCATCTCCCTGGAGAAGATGACGAAGCGCCTGCAGGAGGACCACGACAACGCCAAATACCTGGCCAAAAAGCTCAACGAGGTCCCGTACCTCCACGTCAACGAGGACGCCGTTCAGGTGAACATCGTCTTCTGCGACATCGACAAGCCTGCCGAGCAGGTGAAGGCCATGGCCGGGAAGCTGCGCGAGAAGGGCATCAAGATCGGCGGCTACGACAACGGCAAGACCCGCTTCGTCACCAACAACGACATCACCCGCGAGCATATCGATCTGCTGGTGAAGGAAATTCAAAACTGCTTCTGATTTTTCGTCCAGGCAATGGACATTTGCCGCAAGATGTGGTATCCTATTTCGTGGACGTGCGCGGCTGCTGCGCGCCCATAGAGCTATTCTTACCGAAAGGGCAATACAACAATGGTAACAGTGAAATCGATCCTGCACGAACCGCAGGAGTGGCTTGACAAGCAGGTCTCTCTCAGCGGCTGGGTGCGGACGTCAAGAGATGTAAAGGCATGCGCCTTTATCGAGCTGAACGACGGCTCCACCGTCAGGAACCTGCAGGTGGTCGTGCCCTCCGACAGCGCTTTTTATCAGCTGGCCGGTTCGCTGAACGTCGGCACGGCTGTCACGGCCAGAGGCAGGGTCACCGCCTCGCCCAACGCCCAGCAGGCCGTTGAGCTGACAGCCGACGAGGTCGTCGTGGAAGGGGAGTGCCCCTCCGATTATCCGCTGCAGAAAAAGCGCCACACGCTGGAGTACCTGCGCACGATCCAGCATCTGCGTCCCCGCACCAACACCTTCAACGCCGTGTTCCGCGTCCGCAGCGAGGCTGCCTTCGCCATCCACAGCTTCTTCAATCAGCGCGGCTTCGTCTACGCCCACACGCCCATCATCACCTCCAGCGACGCCGAGGGCGCCGGCGCCATGTTCCGCGCCACGACCATCGAGCTGGACAACGTCCCCAAGACCGAGGACGGAAAGGTGGACTGGAGCAAGGACTTCTTCGGCACCAGCACGAATCTGACCGTTTCCGGTCAGCTGGAGGCCGAGGTATTCGCTCTCGCCTTCGGCAAGACCTACACCTTCGGCCCCACCTTCCGCGCCGAGCGCAGCAACACCACGCGCCACGCCGCCGAGTTCTGGATGATCGAGCCCGAGGTCGCCTTCAACGATCTGGAGGCCAACGCTCAGCTGGCCGAGGATATGACGAAATACGTCATCCGCCACGTGCTGGACACCTGCAAGGACGAGATGGAGTTCCTCAACAAGTTTGTGGACAAGGGCCTCATCGAGCGCCTGACGAAGATCGCCAACGAGGAGAGCTTCGGACGGATCGATTACACCGACGCCATCACGCTGCTGGAGAAGAATAAGGACAACTTCGAGTTCCCGGTCTTCTGGGGCTGCGATATCCAGACCGAGCATGAGCGCTATCTGTCGGAGGTCATCTTCAACAAGCCCGTCTTCGTCTTCAACTACCCGAAGGAGATCAAAGCCTATTACATGCGCCTCAACGACGACGGCAAGACCGTCGCCGCCATGGACATGCTCGTGCCCGGCATCGGCGAGCTGATCGGCGGCAGCCAGCGTGAGGAGCGCCTGGACGTGCTGGCGCAGCGCATGAAGGAGTGCGGCCTGAAGGAAGAGGACTACTACTGGTATATGGAGCTGCGCAAGTACGGCGGCGTCGTCCATTCGGGCTACGGCATCGGCTTCGAGCGTCTGATCATGTACCTCACGGGCATCACCAACATCCGCGATGTGCTGCCGTTCCCGAGAACGGTCGGCAACATCAGTATCTAAAACAGCAAATACTCTATACGGAAAGCCAGTGCACCTAAAATGAACAAAAGTACGAAAAACTTTACCCGCTTTGCCATTCTTCTGGCCATCGAGGCCGTCTTCTGCTTTACCCCCCTCGGATCGCTGCCCGCCATCGGGCCGATCGTAGCGACCCTCGCCATGATCCCCGTCGTCGTCACGGCCCACACCATGGGCGTCAGGGCCGGCGGGCTCATGGGCTTCTTCGCCGGCCTGTTCAGCTTCATCGTCTGGAGCTTCATGCCGCCTAACCCCGCGCTTGCCTTCGTGTTCACGCCGCTTTACAGCTTTGCAGGCGTGTCCGGCGGCGTCCGCAGTCTGCTGATCTGCTTCGTCCCCAGGATCCTGGTGGGCGTGGTGGCGGCCGCGGTCTATCAGGCGCTCAGGCACAAGCCCAACGTCATCTCCTACGGCGTGTCGGGCTTCCTGGGCAGCATGATGAACACCATATTCGTCATGGGCGGCATCTACGTGTTCTTCGGCCGCAGCTATGCCGAGGCGCTGGGCGTCGGGTTCGAGATGCTGCTGGGGCTCATCTGGACGACGGTCCTGACCAGCGGCATCCCCGAAGCCGTCATCAGCGCGCTGACGGGCATCTTCGTCTCCAGTAAGCTGAACAAATACTTTAACTGACGAGGTCATCAGACATGATAGTCGGCATTGATATCGGCGGCAGCACCACCAAGATCGTCGGCGTGGACGGGGAGAGGATCGTGTCTCCCATCATGGTCAAGGCCAGCGATCCCCGCACCTCGGCCTACGGCGCCTTCGGCAAGTTCCTGCTGGAAAACGGCCTTGAACTTAAGGACGTCAGCAGGATCATGGTCACGGGCGTCGGCTCGTCCTTCCTCGACCGCGATATCTACGGCATCGAGACCACCAAGGTGGACGAGATCACGGCTGTGGGCCTCGGCGGGCGGCAGCTGTCGGGCATCGACGACCTGGTCGTCGTCAGCATGGGCACCGGCACCGCCGTCATCGGCGTACAGGGGAGCGACATCGCCCACATCGGCGGTACCGCCGTGGGCGGCGGCACGATCCTCGGCATCTGCGACAAGCTGCTGGGCGTGCGCAGCATCGACCACATCATCGAGCTCGCGCTGCAGGGCGACCTGAGCAAGGTGGACCTGTCCATCGGAGACATCTCCTCGGAGAAGATCTCCAACATGACGGCCAACATCACCGCGTCGAACTTCGGCAACGTGTCCGATCTGGCGACGCCCGCCGACCTGGCTCTGGGCGTCATTAACATGGTCTTTCAGACCATCGGCATCGTCGCCGCGCTGGCGGGCCGCGCCAGGGGGCTCAAGCGCATCGTCCTGACGGGCAACCTGTCCCGCATGCCGCTGGTGCGCGAGGTCTTCGACGATATCGCCATGCTGTACGACGCGCAATTCATCATCCCGGACAACTCAGATTTTGCTACCGCCATCGGCGCTGCAATATATGGAAAAGGAAAATAAGAAGGAGAGAGAATCTCATGGATGTACGTACCGCCACAAGAGAAGAGCTGCTGAAGCTGCACGAGGACCTGCAGGCCCAGTACAACGAATGCTGCAGCAAGAACCTCAAGCTGGACATGTCGCGCGGCAAGCCCGGCGCCGACCAGTTGGATCTCAGCCAGGGTATCCTGACCGTGATCTCCACCAATGAAGACGCCGTTTACGAGGGTCTGGACCTGAGAAACTACGGCGGCCTGGACGGCATCCCCGCCTGCAAGGCGCTGTTTGCCGAGATGCTCCACGTCAAGCCCGAGAACGTCCTGATCGGCGGCAACGCCAGCCTGACCATGATGTACGACAACATCATGCGCCTGTGGGTCTTCGGCGACTGCGCCGGCAACAAGCCCTGGAGCCAGCAGGGCAAGATCAAGTTCCTGTGCCCTGTTCCCGGCTACGACAGGCATTTTGCCATCTGCGAGCAGCTGGGCATCGAGATGATCAACGTTCCCATGAACGCCGACGGCCCCGACATGGATATGGTCGAGAAGCTGGTCGGTGAGGACGCCTCCGTCAAGGGCATCTGGTGCGTGCCCAAGTATTCCAACCCCACGGGCGCCGTCTACTCCGACGAGGTCGTCCGCCGTTTCGCCGCGCTGAAGCATGCCGCCCCCGATTTCAAGATCATGTGGGACAACGCTTACTGCGTGCATCACCTGACCGACGACAAGATCGAGATCCCCAACATCATCGAGCTGGCCGCCCAGTATGGCAATGAAGACATGGTCTTCGAGTTCGCCTCCACCTCCAAGGTCACGTTCCCCGGCGCCGGCGTCGCCTGCCTGGTCACCAGCGTCAACAACATGAAGTGGATCAAGAACCTGCTGAAGGTCCAGGCCATCGGCCCCGACAAGATCAACCAGGCCCGCCACGTCAAGTTCTTCGGCAACGCCGCCGGCGTCGCCGCGCATATGGAGAAGCACAAGGCCATCCTGGCCCCCAAGTTCCAGATGGTCCTGTCCATGCTGGAGGAGAACCTGGGCGGCACGGGCTGCGGCGAGTGGCTGAGCCCCAAGGGCGGCTACTTCATCAGCTTTGACGCCTATCCCGGCTGCGCCAAGCGCATCTACGAGCTGGCCAAGCAGGCCGGCGTCGTGCTGACCGGCGCTGGCGCCACCTATCCGTACGGCAAGGACCCCGAGGACCGCAATCTCCGCATCGCGCCCTCCTATCCTCCCGTCGAGGAGCTAAAGGCCGCCATGGAAGTCTTCTGCGTCTGCGCAAAGCTGGCCGCCGTTGAGAAGAAGCTGGCCGAGTAAATCCGATCCGCATAAGAAAAGGACCTCACAGGTGTGAGGTCCTTTTTGACGTTTGCCTTATCTCCTGCGGCGCGGGCGGCGGGAGCGGGAGGAGGAGCGGGAAGAAGAGGAGGCGCCGCCCTTGGCAGGCTCCAGCTTGCTCTCGTCCACGTTCTTGAACGCCACGAGAAAGTCGTTGACTGTGGCGTCCACCATCTTCTTCATCACATGGCGGGCATTTTCGGGGGACAGCTCCACATAGGATTCGTCCTCGCCGATGGTGATCTTGCCGATGTCCTGCTTCTTGAGTCTGGCGTACTTCATAATCGCGCCGGAGATGTGGCTGGGCCGGATGTCGTGGTTCGAGCCGACGTCAACAGACAGAAGCACGTTTTCGGCGTCGTCCTTATAGCGGGAGGGAGCCCCGCCGCCGCTGCTCCGGCGGCCGGAGGACGGACGCTGGCGGTGAGACGCCTTGGCGTTGTTGGTGGCGCGGACCTTGTCGTCGGGCAGCTCCTCGCAGCCCTCCAGTTCGAAGGGCAGCAGGTGCGCGTCGGTGCTGTCCTCGATGTCGCACAGGCTGAAGAACTCGCCGCGGTTGGCGATGATCGTGTACGCCGCGCCCAGATTGCCCGCGCGGCCCGTACGGCCGATGCGGTGGACGTAATACTCGGTATCCTGGGGGATGTCATAGTTGATGATGGCTTCCACGCCCTCGGCGTCGATGCCGCGGGCCGCCACGTCCGTGGCGATGAGGATGTTGACGTCGCCCTCCTTGAAGGCCTTCATCACGTGGCTGCGGAAGGTCTGCTTCATATCGCCGTGGATGGCGACGGCCGCCAGACCCTTTTCCACCATGTGCTCCGTCAGCACGTCGACCATGTGCTTCGTGTTGCAGAAAACCAGCGCGCGCTTGATGCCCAGCTTTTCCAGCAGCAGGCACACGGAGTTGGCCTTTTTGTGCTGGGGGACCTCCACGTAATACTGGGAGATCAGCTCGAAGGCTGTCTGGCCGTCGTCGCCCTTGACAAGCTCGGGGTCCTTCTGGAACCGCTCGGTCAGACGCAGGATCTGGCTGGGCATGGTGGCCGAGAACAGAAGCGTCTGCCTGTCCTCGGGGCAGCAGCGCAAGATGTAGCGGATATCGTCGTAAAAGCCCATGTCGAGCATCTCGTCGGCCTCGTCCAGCACCACTGTCTTGATGCGGTCCAGCTTCAGCGTGCCGCGCTTGATGTGGTCGATGATGCGGCCCGGGGTGCCCACGACGATCTCGGCCTTCTTGAGGCCGCGGATCTGGATCATGATCGTCTGACCGCCGTAGACGGGCTCGGTCTTGATCCCTTCCTTATACTTGGTGAACTTGCGCATCTCGTCGCAGATCTGGATGGCCAGCTCGCGGGTGGGGGCCAGCACCAGGACCTGTGTCAGACCCTCCTCCGAGGGCTGCGTCTTCTGAATGACGGGGATGGCAAAGGCGGCCGTCTTGCCCGTGCCGGTGCTCGACTGGCCGATGACGTCGCGGCCCTCCAGAATGGCGGGGATGATCTTCTCCTGAATGGGGGTCATCGTCTCGTAGCCGACGTCTTCGATGGCTCTCAGGATCTCGGGATCGAGAGCCAGACTGCTGAATAAGTTTTCGCTCATCTTTATCTCCAAAACAATAGTATTGCATATGCCACATACAAAGTTATTATAGCATAAAGCGGCGGGATACGCAATTACTACTTTTTTCGACTGCGCGGAAAGTATCTTCCGGGGCATAAAAAAAGGGCCCCCGACGGGGGCCCTTTGCGGCAGGAAACGATCAGTTCTTGTAAACGACGCCTTCCTTCATGACGAACGCGCAGTCCTTCATGATGGTGATATCCTCCAGGGGATTGCCCTTGAAGGCGACGATATCGGCCAGCTTGCCGGTCTCGACGGAGCCGAACTTGTCGAAGGAGCTCAGCAGTTCGGCGTTCGTCTTCGTGGCGGCGACCAGGGTCTGGGTGGGGGTGAAGCCGAACTTGGTCATCAGCTCGAACTCATAACCCTGCTTGCCGTGGAAGTTGGACGGCGTGCCGGAGTCGGTGCCGAAGGTGTGCTTGACGCCCAGGCGCAGACCCTCACGGATACCCCACTCGTGGCGCTCGTAGACCTGCTTGGCCTTGTCGATCATCCACTGCTGCAGACCCATCTCGGGGCCGCAGACGATGATGCGCTCGGCGGCGATGATGGTGGGGGTGTGATAGGTGCCGTGCTCCAGGAACAGCTCGATGGCCTCGTCGTCCAGCATCATGCCGTGCTCCACAGAGGTGATGCCCGCGCGGGCGGCGGCTTTGATGCCGTCGGTGCCGTGGGCATGGGCGGCCGTATGGACGCCGTACATCCGGGCGATCTCGCAGATGGCGTTCAGCTCGTCCTGGGTCAGCTGCTGAGAGCCGACGGTGGTGCCGAGGCTCATGACGCCGCCGGTGGCCATGACCTTGATGAAGTCGGCGCCGTATTTCAGATTGTAACGGGCAGCCTTGCGGGCCTCATACGGGCCGTCCACAGGGCCGCAGCCGATGGTGGTGGAGATGTAGGGGCTGAAGTGGTTGTCGGCATGGCCGCCGGTGGAGCTGATGCCGCCGCCGCTGGCGAACACGCGGGAGCCCACGAACTTGCCGGAGGCGATGGCGTTCCTGACGGAGACGTTGACGAAGCCCTGGCTGCCGCAGTCGCGGACGGTGGTGAAGCCGGCCAGCAGGTCGGTCTTGGCGTTGTCCAGCGCGCGCACGACGAAATCACCCAGCAGAGCCTGAGAGGCGCTGTAAGGATCGTTGTGGCCGGTGCTGCTCAGATGAACGTGAGCGTCGATCAGACCGGGCATGACGAAGCTGTCAGACAGATCGATGAGCTTGTACTCAGGGTCGATGTGCTCGGGGCAGGGAAGTACGTCGCAGATCTTCTTGCCGTCGATGACGACCAGCATGTTCTCAGAAACCGTGCCGTCCTGAGAGTTGAAGAGCTTGCCGCACTTGATTGCTGTTTTCAATGGGATTACCGCCTTTCAAGGTTTATTTTGCTAAAGTATATCATCATTATAGTATAGCTTTTAGTCAATTTCAATAGTATAATTGCAATATGAGCATTTCCGGAAGCAAAGGAGGCGACGATATGCCTGTCCTGATCTGTTCGCCGGACCGCCGGGCGAACCGCGATCTGATCTTTGACCGCATCCTCAGCGGCGCACGGGAAGGCCGCAGGCAGCTGTTGATCGTGCCCGAGACCCACTCCCACCGGGCGGAAAAGGAGCTGCTGCACCGCGGCGGCAACCCCATCGGCGCCATGGCGTCCGTGACCACGTTCACGCGCCTGGCGGACCGCGCGCTGGAGGAGCAGAACGTCCGCATCCAGCCCATCGACGGCGGCGGGCGCGTGCTGATGATGTACCGGGCGGTGCGGTCGGTGGAGCCGACGCTGACCTATTACCGCAATATCGCCCTGCGCAGCGATATCCTGACGGGGCTGATCGAAGCGGTATCGGAGCTGCGCAGCTGCTGCATCTCTCCGGAGCAGCTGGCCGCGAACATCCCAGGGCTGACGCCCAAGCTCCGCGACCTGAGCCTGATCTATACCGCCTACTGCGCCGTCTGCGGCGACCGCCCGGCCCATGGGGCCGACCGCCTCGAGGCCGCGCTGGACGCGGTGGAGAAGAGCAGCCGGACCGTGGGTGCCGACCTGCTGCTGTATGGCTTCGACGGCTTCACGGCGGCGGAATACCATATGCTGGAGCGCCTGCACCGCGTCTGCGCCGGCGTCACCGTCGCGCTGGAGATCGGCGGCGACAGCCAGCTCTTCGCGGAGCAGATCAAAACGAAGGGCCGCCTGGAGCGTCTTCTGGGCAGGCTCGACGTCGTCGCGCCCGACCCGGCGGAGCAGACCGACCCGCTGCGCCGGATGGGCCGCGTCCTTTTCGATTTCACCTGTGAAAAGCTGGACGCCGAGGGCAAGGTCAAGCTGTACGAATGCCGCGACGTTCACGAGGAGTGCGAGCTGGCAGCCGGGCTCTGCCGCAGTCTGACCGCCGAGGACGGCGCGCGCCTGCGCGATATTGCCATCGTCACCTCCGAGGCCGACAAGTACGAGACGTACCTCTGTGAGGCCTTCGCCCGCTACGGTCTGCCGCTGTATCTCAGCCGCAGGGAGCAGCTGCTGGAAAAGGCCCCGGCCGCAGCGGCGCTGGGCGCTTACCGTGCCATCGAGGACGGGCTCAGCTTCGCGTCAGTCCTGCGCTATATGAAATCGGGACTCACCGGCCTGACGCGGGACGAGCAGGAGCGCCTGGAGAATTACGCCTACACCTGGCAAATCCACGGCAGCCAGTGGCTCAACGAGTGGACCATGCCGCCCGACGGTTACGATGCGCCGATCGACAGCGCCGTCATGGAGGAGCTGAACGAGCTGCGTGAGCGCCTGGTGGCGCCGATCCGCGCCCTGCGCTCGTCTCTGCCCGCCGCCGCAGGCACCGGAACGTTCCTCGAAGCGCTGAAAACCCATTGGCAGGCGCTGGCGCTGGAGAGCCAGCTGGAGGTCCGGGCGCAGTCGCTGGAGGACTCCGGACGGCGGCAGGAGGCCGCCGAATACCGCCAGATCATGGAGATCATCACCAGGGCGGGCGAGCAGTTCGCCGCCGTCATGGGGGAGGAGGAGCTTGCGCGCGGAGAGTTCCTTTCGCTGTTCGAGCTGATGCTGGGTCAGTATACCGTCGGGACGATCCCCGTGTCGCTGGATGTCGTGGAGTTCTCCGATTTCCGCCGCGTCGCCTTCGACCGCATCGATCATTTGATTATCCTCGGCGCGCGGGAGGGCGCGATGCCGCCCGCTGTCACCGGCACCGGTCTGCTGCGGGAAAGCGACCGCATCATGCTGGAGACCATGGGCATCGAGTTGACCCAGAGCGACGAGGAGCGCATCTTCGAGTACATGAGCAATATCAGCCTCACAGCTGACAGCGCAGTAAAGTCGATCACCTTTACGTATCCGAAACGAAGCGTAGACGGCAATGACAGCGTCAGAAGCTATCTGCTGAACCGCGTGAGGGATCTGATGGACGTCCCCATAGTCCCCGCGGAGGAGACGATCCGGCGCAACGCGCTGCTGGCGCCCGCCCCGTCCTTCGAGCGCATGTGCATGGGGCAGGGGAAGGAGGCCGCGGCGGCGCTGCGCCACTACGCCAGGCTGGAGCAGGGCGCGCGCCTGACGACGCTCAGCCGCTACGACCGCGCCGGGCGCGGCCCCATCCGCAGCAGGGACGCAGTCACGGGCCTCTACGGCGAGACGCTTTACATGTCCGCCACACGCGCCGATGCGATCAACGGCTGCCGCTTCCAGTATTTCATGCGCTACGGCCTCAAGGCGGCCGAGCGCCGCATCGCGGAGTTCCGCGCCGCGAACGTGGGCACGCTCGTCCATTTCGTCGTGGAAAAGGGCGTGCGGGAGCTTTTCACTAATCCGGACCGTGTGCCGGAGGATGTGGTCCGCGAGCTGATGGAGGAGTTCCTGAACACGCGTCTGGGCGGCGAGGAGGGAAAGAGCGCCCGCTTCATGGCCAACTACCGCCGCATCGAGGGCAACGCCGTCGAGATCGTCCGGGACGTCATGGAGGAGATCGGGCGTTCGGCGTTTAAGCCCATCGCCTATGAGATGGATTTCGGCATCCATGAAGACAGCATGCCGCCCTACCGAGTGGAGGGAGCTGCCATGCCCATGGAGGTGCACGGGTCCATCGACCGCGTGGACGCCCGCCTGGCGGGCAATCAGCTGCAGGTGCGCGTGTCCGACTACAAGACGGGCACCAAGACGTTCAGCCTGTCCGACGTGCTGGACGGCTTCAATATGCAGATGTTCATCTATCTGCTGATGCTGGAAAGCGCGCCGCGGGACCGTCTGCGGGCGCTGGCGCAGGAGACGCTGGGCGGCGCGCCGGAGGAGATCGTGCCCTGCGCCGCGCTGTATATCCCCGTCAAGAGCCCTTACGTGGACGCTTCCGGCGGGGAGGACGTGGCCGCGCTGCGGCAGAAGGCGGTGCGACGGTTCGGACTGGTGCGGGACGACAAAGCGATCGTCGAGGCGCTGGAGCGCCGCGAGGGCGACGAGTTCCGCTTCCTGCCCGTCAAATACCTGAAGAATGGGTCCTTCAGCGCCTCTTCCAACGTGGCGGACGAGAGAGGGATCGAGCTGCTGCTGGATAAAACGCGGCGGAACCTGCGGGAGATCGCCGATGCCGTCGCTGACGGCGATATCGAGACGACGCCCTATGAAGAGGGCAGCGGCAGCAGCTGCGACTGGTGCCCCTACCGCGAGGCCTGCCAGTTCGACACGACCATGAACAAGGACCGTTACCGCTATTTGAGATCGTTCAAGGATGATCAGGTCCTCGAGCGTCTGGAAGAGGAGGCGAGGGCAAATGCCGTTCACGAATGACCAACAGCGCGCCATCGACAGCCGCGGCTGCTCGCTGATCATCTCGGCAGCAGCCGGCTCCGGCAAGACATCCGTGCTGGTGGAGCGCGTCATCGGCCTGATCACCGACGAAAAAGCACACGTTGACGTGGACCGCCTGCTCGTCGTCACGTTCACCAATCTGGCCGCGGCGGAGATGCGCTCGCGCATCAGCGAAGCGCTGCTCAAGCGGATCGTCGAGAAGCCGGGCGACACGCGTCTGCGCCGCCAGCTGGCGCTGCTGCCCGGGGCGCGGATCCAGACTGTCCACGCTTTCTGCCTGGACCTCGTGCGGGCGCATTACGCCGAGTGCGGCGTCCCCGCCGACTTTTCCATCGCCGACGAATCCCGCACCGCCGAGCTGCGCCGTCAGGCGCAGGACGACGCGCTGGAGGAGCTTTACGCAGAAAACGACCCCGATTTCGCCGCGCTCTGCGACGCGCTGGCGGATGAAAAGGACAATCGGACGCTGTGCGCCGTGCTGGACCGTGTGCTGGATCATCTCAGCGCTCACGCCGATCCCGCGGCGACGCTGGAGCGTTTCACGTCGCCCGAGAGCCAGGATGTCTGGCAGCCGTATCTGCTGGAGGAAGCGCGCGGTCTGATGGAGCACGCCGCTCAGCGGCTCCGCGCGGGCGTCCGGTATATGGACGCGGACGACTACGTCAAAAAGCAGTACGGACCGACCTTCGAGGCGCTGCTCGCCTTTGCGGATCAGGCGGAGGCGGCGCTGGAGACGAGCTGGGACGACGCCTACGCTGTCCTGCAGGCGGGCTGCCCGTCCGACCGGTTCAAGCCCATCCGGGGCGATGAACACAAGGCGCTGGCCGACCGGATGAAGCTGATCCGCAAGCATTTCACGGAATCGGTGGATTACATCAGCTCGCGTCTGATCGCCTTCGACGAAGCGCAGGCGCGCTTCGGCCGGGAGGAAAACCTGGCGTCGCTGCGCGGACTGCGCCTGGCGGTCACGCGCTACGCGTCCCGTTATTCCGCGCTGAAGCTCAGCCGAAAGCTGCTGGACTTTTCCGATCTGGAGCATTACGCCCTGTCGCTGCTGCGCGGCCCCGACGGAAAGCCCACGGAGCTGGGCCTCGAAATATCGGGCGGCGTCGACGAGCTGCTCGTCGACGAGTATCAGGACACGAACGACATTCAGGAGGCCATCTTCCGCGCCGTATCCGCCCGCTCCCGTGCCAGCTTCTTCGTCGGCGACGTCAAGCAGAGCATCTATCGCTTCCGCATGGCACAGCCGCGCATCTTCATGGACCGCTATACGCGCTACGAGCCCTTTGAGGACGGCGCGGAGGGGAAAAACATGCGGCTGCAGCTCAACGTCAACTTCCGCTCCCGGGGCGAGATCCTGGCGGCCTGCAACCACGTGTTCGGCGCCGTCATGAGCCGCGATTTCGGCGACATCGACTACACTGAGGAAGAGGCGCTCCATCAGGGCGCGCCCTACTCCGGCGAAAGTCCCGTGAGCCTCGAGATCATCGACATGATCGGCGCCTCCGACGATGAGGATTCCCCCAAGCGCATCGAAGCCGAGGCGATTTTGACGGCCAACCATATCGCGGAACTGCTGGAGACCGCTGAGGTCTGCGATCCATTCAACGGCACGAAGCGGCCCGCGCGGCCCGAGGACTGCGCGATCCTGCTCAGCTCCTTCACCGGGAAGTCTCCGATCTTCGCCCGTGAGCTGGACCGCCTGGGCATCCCCGTCAGCGTCGGTGAGAAGACCTTCTGGCAAAGCCTCGAGATCCTGTCCATGATGGCGTTCCTACGCGTGCTGGACAACCGGCGGCAGGATATCCCGCTGGTCGGCCTGCTGCGCTCGCCGTTCTTCCTCTTCACGGCCGACGAGCTGGCGGAGATCCGTCTTGCCGACCGTGGCGCGTCTCTGTTCGACGCGCTGCGCCGCAGAGCGGAGACAGGGGACGAGCATTGCAAACGCGTCCTCGAGACGATCGACCGCTATGCCGCCTACGTGCCCGACAGCGCGGCCTCTCAGCTGATCGGCATGATTTACGCCGAGACGTCGGCCATGGCCGTTTTCGGCGCGCTGGACGGCGGCGAGCGCCGCATGGAGAATCTTCGGTCGTTTTACGACATGGCGCTCAAATGCGAGGCCGGCGGCAGGCGCAGCCTGTTCGAGTTCATCCAGTACGCCGAGCGGCTGATGGAGAATGACAAGGCGCCGGAGACCGAGCCCGCGGGAGGCGTGCGCCTCATGAGCATCCACAAGTCAAAGGGTCTGGAGTTCCCCTTCGTCTTCCTGCCGGATCTCGTCAAGACCTTCAATCTGGAGGATACCCACGCGCAGGTGGTCATGCACGATGAGATGGGCTTCGGCCTGCGCGTCAAGATCCCCGCCCTGCGCGCGTCCTATCGCATGCCCATGCATCGCGCCATCGCCGACATCTCGCGCCGGGAGCTGGCGGCGGAGGAGGTGCGCAAGCTGTACGTGGCCATGACCCGCGCGCGTGAGCGCCTGTTCCTGATCATGGGCATGAAGAACGCCTTCAAAAAGCTCGACGATCTCGCAGCTGAAGTGGAGCTGGGCGGCGTGTCGCCCACGTGGCTGGCCGGGAAAAACAACGCCGCCGAGTGGATCCTCGCGTCACTGGAGCAGTCGCCTTGCGGCGCGGTCCGCCGCACGATCCTGCCATACACCGCGGTCACCCGCCGCCCCGCCGCCAGGGAAGCCGTCACGGAGGAAGCGGCGCCGGATACGGAGGTCGATCCCGCGCTGCTGGCGCTGCTGGAGAAGAGCGACGCGCCCTACGCCTTTGAGGCGCTCACCGCACTGCCGTCCAAGCTGACGCCTGCGGGCGCGCGTCGTCTGCTGGAGGACGAGGGGATCATCGACGCGACGCCCGAGGGCGGGGTCTACGTCGATCCGACGCCCCGCATCACTGCCCTGCGCCGCGGTGGGCTGACCGCAGCCGAGCGCGGCAGCGCCGTCCACCGATTCCTGCAGAAGGCCGACTGGATCGACTGCGGCAACGAGGCTCAGGTGAAGGCGCAGCTGGAGCGCATGTGCGGAGACGGCCTCATGTCCCGGGAGGAGGCGGATGCCGTCGATCCGCAGATGATCCTTTCGTTCCTGCGCAGCCCATGGGGCAAGAAGGTGATGAGCAGCCGCGCCGTGCGCGAATATGAGTTCGCGGCGCTGTTTTCGCCCGCCGAGCTGCGTCTCGGCGACGATACGGAGCAGGAGATCCTGATGAACGGCGTCATCGACCTGCTGATCTTTGAAGACGACGGTCTGACGATCGTCGATTTCAAGACCGACTCCATCCTGCCCGGCTCGGAGGAAAAGGCCGCCGAGCGTCACCGCCTGCAGTTGGAGATCTATGCTTCCGCCGCAGAAAAGATCTTCTGCCTCCCCGTGCGGGAAAAGATCGTCTTTTTCCTAAAAACCGGCGCAGGAGTGGCGCTTTGATGGATCACTGTCCGTTATAATGGACTGATATCCTGTTATTCTTTACCTGTAATAAATCAAAGAAAGGCAGGTACGGATCATGCAGGATTACAGGATCGTCAACAGACGCGGACACATCGAGGTCTACGACAGCTGGGGTCAGTTCGTGCTGAGCGCCGACAACGAGAGCGAGGCGCTGTGCGAGCTGGAGGATATGCTGGAAGATTGATCATAGCGGGACGGCCCTCTGCATACGATTTGGCAGAGGGAGGGGTCCGCATGAACGAACGGAACAAGGAAAAGCTGTATAAGCTCATCACCATCGTCTGCGTCGTATTGTGTCTGCTGCTCATCGGCAGGGTCGCCGCAGACGAGCTGACGGACGTGAAGAAGGCTGCGCCGCCCTATGAGCCGCCAGCGATCCGCCCGGCGTCGTCTGTGCAGACGGCCGTGCGGGAGACGCAGACGGTGCTGGACGAGGAGACCATTGCCGAAAAGCTGGGCGGCTACCTGACGCAGGCGCTGCCGCTGCGGGACGTCGCCGTATCGATCCGCGAGAGCGGGCGTGTCACGGTCTCCGCCGTCTGCCCGCGCCAGCGGCTGCTGCGCTTTCTGAAAAGCGGGGGAGACCGCGTCGAAGGCCTGGGCCTTCTGGAGCGGCTGCTCTCCGGGCAGATCGCGCTGTCGCTGACGGCGGACTGCACCTGCGACGAGGACAGCCGCCTGATCGCCGCCGCCCCTGCGGAGGCGGCGGTGGGCGACGTGACGATCGCCTTCGGCGAGCTGCCCCAGAGCCTTTTCGACCACGTGACAAGGGGGCTCAACAAGCTGCTGCTGGACGAGGGCGAAGCGTTCTCGCAGATCGTCTTCACCGACGGCGCGATCATACTGAAACCGTAGAAGCGGCGTGGCTGATGCCACGCCGCTTTCGTGCATTTTTACTACTTCCTTTCGTGGAATATAACTAAAAGATACCGTTTTCGCGTGAAAGTATTTCATTATAGAGAAAAATATGATAAAATACATTGAGCTATGACAATCGATCCTGTTGAGGTGATGTTCGTGAAAGGTAAGTTCGTGATCGAGCGCACGCGAGACGACGCGTTCGTCTATAAGCTGCTCAATGAAGCGGAGGAGGTCCTGGCCGTCAGCGACGCTTTCGAGACGCTGCCCGCTTGCCGCAGCGGCGTGACAGCCGCACGGGGCAGCCTCGGCTCCGCCGTCGTCGAGGCGGACCACGAGAGAGCTGTGGACGGCAAGAGCTATTACGACGTCTTTTCCAACGACTGGGGCTATACGTTCCTGCTGAAGGGCTATTTCGGCGAGGTCTTGATGGCCGGGAGCTTTTACGAGGGAAAGGACGACTGCCTCCGTGTGATCGACCAGCTCCACGCGCTGGAGCCGGACGAGGACGTAGACTACCGCGAAAACCTGATATTCTGATATGAACTGAAAGACGAGGGGAGTACCATGCAGGCAAACGGGGACAGGTCCGCAAAGAAACCGCCTTTGTGGACTTTTATTTTCATCCGGGTCGGTATCATCACGGCTGTCACGGGCATCTGCACGCAGATGTTCATGTCGGCTTTTCCGCAATACCTCCAGCAGCGCGGCTTTTCGCCCTCGCAGATGGGCTTTATCGCCTCCGGCTACACCATCTGCGCCATGGTCATGAGGATCTTTGCCGGGAACCTCATCGATACGAAGGGCCGCCGGCTGATCTGCATGATCGGCCTTGCGTTTTTCGGCATGCCCATCGTCGGCTTCTACCTGTCGTCTACGGTGGCGCTGATCGTGCTGTTCCGCCTGATCCAGGGCTTCGGCTCCTCTATGGCCACCATCGCCCAGGGTACCATGGTGCCCGACGTGCTGCATAAGGAGCGCATGGTGGAGGGCCTCGGCTACTACGGCATGTTCAGCAATGTGGCGACGGCCATCGGCCCCGCCGTCGGTCTGAGCTTCCTGCTGAAGGGCAACACCGACGGCTTCTTCCTCTTCGGCATCGCGCTGATGGTCGTGGCGATGGCCGTGTGCGTAACGATCAACTACGAGAAGAAGCAGGGCTTCCAGCGCGGCGGCAGCAACCCGCAGAGCGTGGAGCTGACGCCGGAGGAGCAGGCCTTCGAGGAGCAGGCCGAGGCCGAAGCGGCCGAGGATATCCGCCGCTCGCCCATCTGGCGCTTCTTCGACAAGTGCGCCATCCCCGCGGCGATCCTGTCGCTGATGGTCACGCTGTCCACCACCTCCATCACAAACTACATCTCGCCTTACGGCATCGGCATCGGCCTGACGGCCATCGGGCGGTTTTTCACGGTGCAGGCGGCGTTCATGATCGTCATCCGCATCTTCTCCGGCAGGCTGGCCAACCGCTTCGGCATGTTCCCGGTCATCGTCGGCGGCATGCTGGCTGACGTCGTCGCGCTTTTCCTGATCTCCACCATGACGAACAACTTTATGATGTACGCCGCCGCGGCTATCCGCGGCATGGGCGGCGGGCTTTACTTCCCGATGCTCAACGTGCTGGCCGTCAGCAACGCGGCGCGCAGCAGGCGAGGGAAGGCCACGTCCACCTACTATGCCGCCTACGATCTGGGCGCGGGCGTGGGCGCCGCCATCTGGGGACTGGTGGCCGACTATCTGGGCGGCTACCGCACGGTCTATTTCGGCGCGGCCCTGCTGTACGTCGTCACGATCCCCGTGACCTTCCTGCTCATTGGCAGAAAGAAAAAGAAAGTGTGATCATTCCGAGGCATCCCCCGCGGGGGATGCCTTTTTTCATATGAAAGCAGACCAAAAAGGTATGTATTGATTTTTCCGTTCTTTTAGGGTATGATATAGAAGACAAAATATGAAGCCTTTAAGGGGGTCAGTCAATCGATTTATGTTGACATTCAAAGAAGTGGAGCTATCCGATAAGGAGCTTCTCCAGCCGCTGCTCAACTGCGACGGCGCGATCATGGCAGACAGGACGTTTGCCTCGCTGTATATCTGGCGCAATCACTACGGCGTCCGTTACTGCATCAAGGACGGATTCCTGTATATCCGCAGCAACCCGCAGGGCGACACGCTGCTTTACTACATGCCTCTCGGCGCCGGCGACATCGTTCAGGCGATGCAGGAGCTGGAGGCGGACGCCGCGGGCCGGCCCTATCAGGTGGTCCTGTTCACGGCGGAGCGCAAAAAGGAGCTGGAGGAGCGCTGTCCGGGCAAGTACGTCTTTACCGAGGACCGCGACAATTTTGACTACATCTACCGCGCCGAGGACCTTGTGACGCTCAAGGGCAAAAAACTCCACGGCAAGCGCAATCATATCAACAAGTTCAACGCCCTCTATAACGGCCGCTGGCGTTATGAGGACATCGACCACGAGATCCACCGCGACGCCATCCACGACTACACCATCAAATGGGGCAAGCAGCGCAGCGGCGACGGCTACGAGGACGATTACAAGCACGAGCTGGAGGCCATCGACTGCGCGCTGAGCAACTTCCACGCGCTCGACGTTCGCGGCGGCATCCTGTGGGTGGACGGCCAGATTGCGGGCTACACGCTGGGCGCGCTGACACGCCCCGGCGTCATCGACATGATGATCGAAAAGGCCGACTGGGACCTGGACGGCGCCTACACGATGATCAACAATCAATTCGCCATCCACAATTTCGGCGACATCGAATACGTCAACCGCGAGGAGGACCTGGGCATCGAGGGTCTGCGGACGGCGAAGTTGTCGTATTATCCGGCGTTCCTCACCGAGAAGTATACGCTCCGACCCGCCGGGGTGCAGGAATGACATTCGATTTTGCGAGACCGGAGGACCGGGAGCAGCTGATCGAGCTTTACGACCTCTGCTTTCCCGGCGAGCACGAATACGCCGTCTGGTTCCACGAGAACGTCCGCTGCCGGTACCGGACGCTGGTGTATCGGGAAGACGGGCGCGTCGTCTCGATGATCGACCTGATCGACACCGCGCTGGAGAAGAACGGTGAACAAATGAAGGCCGTTTACCTCTACGCCGTCGCCACCAGGCCTGAGTGCCGCGGCCGCGGGATCATGGGCGAGATGATCGAGTACACCTTCGACCTCCTGCGGCGGGAAGAGACCGAGCTGGCTGTGCTGCTGACCCAGAACGACAGCCTGTTCCGCTTCTACGACCGCTTCGGCTTCCGGTCCGTTTTCTCCGTTTCCGAGGTGACGCCAAATGCGGACATGCCTGCTTTTCTCTGTAAAGCAAGGCTGCTTGAAAAAGCAGATGTCAAAAGTGTTTACGCGCTGTATCACGCTGCCATTCAGGGCCGCGCCGCCGTTTTCCGCGACGAGGAGCGCTTTGCGGAGATCCTGGAGGAATACGAGGGTCATGCTTACGGCCTTTTCGATCAGCAGGGGACGCTGCTCTCTTACGCGCTGATGGACGAGGAGGACAAGCGCGCCGTCGAGGTCATCGGTTACGGCTGCAATTATTTGCTGTACGTCTGTACCATGGATGAGAAGAGCTGCCGGGGCCGTACACTCCCCACGGGGCGGAACGATATTCCCACCGGCTGTGCCCGCGCCCTGACCGACCGCGCCGAAGCGTTCCTCCGGGACGGCCTGCCCCCGTATCTCAACGTCCTTTACAACTAAAAGAAAAGAGCCTCGAAGGAGGCTCTTTTTTCATATTCGTGATCAGATCGCAACGCCGCGCATTTGCAGCAGCCTGACAAGCGCCAGCGATGCCGCGCCCTTTGCGACGTCGAAGGGGATAAAGGGCAGCACGCACCAGCTCAGGGAGATCCACAGGGGATTGCCCGTGGAGATCATGAACCAGGCGGTGCCGAAGACGTAGCACAGCGCCAGACCGCCCAGCATGGCGGCGAACAGCGCCCAGGTATTCCGGGTGTGCTTGCCCATGGCCGTCAGCAGCACGATGAAGAAATACCCGATGATGTAGCCGCCCGTGGGGCCGAAGACGACCGCCGCGCCGCCTGTGTAGTTGGCGCACACCGGCAGGCCGATGATGGCCAGCACCACGTAGACCAGGATGGACAGCAGCCCGTAATGGCCGGGCAGCACCAGCCCGATCAGAAACGCGCAGAAGACGCTCAGCGTGATGGGCACGGGGTCCAGCGGGATGCTGATGGGGGCCAGGACGCACATCAGTGCCGTCATGACGGCGCCCAGGGCGAGATTTTTGACGTTTTGCTTTTGCATGGGTATTTGCTCCTTTGTTATTTGATGGGCCGGACGCTGACCTCACCGCTGTCAAGGGCGATCAGCTGCCCGTCTCTCGAAACCAGCAGATGACATTGGTCGTCGATCCCGACGACAGACGCGGGATAGGTGCGGTCGCCCTGTATGACGTTGACGTTCAGTCCCTTGAGGATGCTCCTGCGGCGGTATTCGTCCAGAAAGCGTTTCTCGGGCAGGTGGATGTAAAGCTCATAAAACTTGTCCAGCAGCGACGCCAGCAGTCTGCTGCGCGTCCCTGCGGGACACCCGCCCTCGGGATACAGGCACCCGGCGATGGTTTTCAGCTCCTCCGGGAAGCCGCCCTCCGGCGGCGAGACATTGATGCCGATGCCCAGCACCGCATAGTCGAGGCTGCCGTTCTCCAGATCAAGAGACGCCTCCGTCAGGATGCCGCAGACCTTGCGGTCCTGCCAGTAGATGTCGTTGACCCACTTGATCCCGGCCTGTCTGCCGCAGACCTCCTCGATGGCCGAGGCTGTCGCCACGGCGGCGGAGGTGGTGATGAACAGGGCGTCCGTCACGGGCAGCTTCGGCCGCAGCAGGACGCTGAAATAAATGCCCGTCCGCTGAGGGGAATAGAAGCTCCGGCCCAGACGGCCCTTGCCCTTTGTCTGCAGCTCGGAGGCCACGACCGTGAACTCCGGCGCGCCGCGCTCCGCCAGCGCCTTCACGTCGACGTTGGTGCTGCCGGTCTCCGGCACCACGCGCACGTCGAACACGCGCGTTTTCAGCGCCTGCTGCACCGCAGCCGACGACAGCAGGTCCGATTCCGCCGACAGCCGATAGCCCCTGCTCCCGGCGGACATGATGTCGAAGCCGTCCTCCCGGAGGCTGTTGACGGCCTTCCATACGGCCGTCCGGCTGACGCCCAGCCGTTTCGCCAGCTCCTCGCCGGACACATACATGCCCCGCTGCTCCTCCAGCACGAAAAGCAGCGCTTCCTTCGTGTTCATCAAATAATCGCCTCCGAGCGTGAGCATACCACATGCGCGGAGGCTTGTCAACCTGTTTTTGAAAATGGTTAACGGTCAAAGGACCAGCGTCCCGTTTTCGTCCTCGATCAGAAGGAACATGTTCTCCTGCTGCCCCGTGATCGCGTTGAGGTAGCAGATCACGTGCGCCCCGTCGCCGTTTTCACAGATATACTCCCGGCACAGCACCTCATCCTGACCGGAGGTGGGGATCAGCGCCAGCTTGCCGGAGCGGACGGTCAGCACATCCTCCAGCTGCGCGCAGCCCTCCGTCTCCGTGAGGACAGGGCGCGGGAGCGTGCGGTCCCGGTGGCTCATCAGATATCCTCGGGCCTCCATGCCCACCACCTCTCCGTCGTCCAGCGCGACGCTCACCTTGATCAGATCGCCGTAGACCGTGATATCGTTTTCCGTATAGGCGAAGTTGACCGTGATCGTGTTGTCATAGCGGGACCAGTAGCTCTCCTTCATGTTCTTGAAGCCGCGCCGGGCGAGAAAGTCCGCCGCTCTGCGGATCGCGTCCTCCGGCGCGACCTGCGCCTCCGCCACGAAGCGGCTGTTCCGGTAGCCGAAGACGATGCCGCCCTGTTTCGAGATCTCCGCCGTGATCCCCTTGCCGTCCGTCAGACACCAGCAGGGGATCCTGCCCGCGCCCTCGTAAAGAAGGGACAGACTCGTCACCGGCAGCTCACAGAAGGCCGCCGCACCGCGGATCGCCTGCTGCAGATCGACGTCAGGCAATCCGCTGAGCAATCGCGGCTGCGCGTAGGTCAGATGCTCGGAAAACGGGCCGTCATAGATCAGGGAGGCGTATTCGGGGAACTCCTGCTCCACACCGCTGAGACCGTCGGACAGCGGCAGCTGATCCTCCCGCGCGTCCGAAAAGACCATGCGGCCCCGGTCCAGCTGGCCGTTGACGGCGTTCAGCTCCTCCGTCAGCGACTGCGAGGCCCGGCACAGGCTCTGCAGCGCCTGCCGGTGCTCCAGGCTCACCTGCTGCCCGCCGGCTGCGGAGAACAGCAGATAGTAGGCGAAATCGCCCGTCTGACCAACGTATTTCTGCGTCTTGTCCAGCGCGCCGTCCGGCAGGGAGAGGGAAGACATGCAGCTTTTGGCCGTTTCGGCACACTGCCACAGCTTGGCGGCGGCAGTCTGCAGGCTGCGACCTTCCGGCGCGCTCTTCAGCTTGTTCAGCGCGCTGTCCATCTGCGACAGCTGGGCGACCAGCTCGTTCATCGCCTGCTCATCCCGGTACCGCATGGCACGGCCGCGGGCTTCCGCTTTGGAGGCGTAAAAGATCGTGGCGGCGGCCAGCGCTAGGGAGACGAGCGCGAAAAACAGGGCGGTTTTGTTGATGGTTCGGTTCACGGCAGACCCTCCTTATCTGCCGGTATTGTCTGCCGCGCGCGTCTGATTATTCTTTCCGGAATGCGATTTGACCTTGCCCCGGTGCGTGAATTGTGATATGATAATCATTAATATGGGATAATACTGAAATCCAAATAGAGGAGAACGAAAAAATGAGCGAACTTTCTCAGAACAACGAAGTCAAAAAAGAGAAAAAGAAGATCTCTCTCAGCTTTATACAGCCCTCCGGCAGCATCACGCTGGGCAATTACCTCGGCGCGCTGACCAACTGGGTCACGATCCAGAACAGCGGCGATTTCAACTGCCTGTACGCCATGGCCGATCTGCACGCGCTGACCGTCCGCCACGAGCCCGCCGACCTGCGCAAGCAGATCTATCAGGGCCTGGCCACGCTGCTGGCCTGCGGCATCGATCCCGAGAAGAGCATCGTCTTTCTCCAGAGCCACGTCCATCAGCATGCGGAGCTGGGCTGGATCCTCGACTGCTACACCATGTTCGGCGAGCTGTCGCGCATGACGCAGTTCAAGGATAAGTCCGCCAAGAACGCCGACAATATCAACGCCGGCCTCTTCACGTACCCCGCGCTGATGGCCGCCGACATCCTGCTGTACCAGACCGACTACGTCCCCGTCGGTCAGGATCAGAAGCAGCACGTGGAGATCGCCCGCGACATCGCCAACCGCTTCAACGGCATCTACGGCAAGACCTTCAATCTGCCCGAGCCCTATATCACCAAGAGCGGCGCGCGCATCATGAGCCTTGCCGACCCGACGAAGAAGATGAGCAAGAGCGACTCCAACGTCAACGCCATCATCACCGTCACCGATACCGACAACGAGATCATCAAGAAGTTCAAGCGCGCCGTCACCGACTCCGGCTCCGAGGTCCGCATGGGCGAGGGCAAGGACGGTATTAACAACCTGATCAACATCTACTCGGCCGTCACGGGCAAGAGTACCGAGGAGGTCGAGCGCGAGTTCGAGGGCAAGGGCTACGGAGACTTCAAGCTGGCCTGCGGCGAGGTGGTCGCCGACCGCATCCGCCCCATCCGCGAAAAGATCAACGAATATATGAACAACCGCGACTATCTGGATCAGATCTCCGCCGTAGGCGCCGAGCGCGCCTCGATCTTCGCGCAGCGGACGCTGGACAAGGTGTATAAAAAGGTGGGACTGGTCGTCAAAAAGCACAACTGAAACGGAAGGTAAGACATGTTTAATGACAGTGTTGTCCTGACCTCGGCGCTGGCCTTTGCGGCGGCGCTGCTGATCGCCTTTGCGCTGACGCCGGTGGTCAAATCCTTTGCCTACCGGATCGGCGCCGTGGACGTACCGAAGGACAATCGCCGCATGCACAAAACGCCTATCCCGCGGGTGGGCGGCCTGGCGATCTTCCTCGGCTTTCTCGTCAGCGTGCTGGTCTTCGGGCGGATCGACGCCGATATGAAATCGATCCTGCTGGGCTCCATGGTCATCGTGCTGCTGGGCATCGTGGACGATGTGGTGGCGCTCAAGCCCGGGACGAAGTTCATCGGCCAGTTCGTCGCCGCCTTCATCCCGGTCATGGCCAACGTCCGCGTCTCCGTGCTGACGAATCCCTTCAATACCGACAGCTACTTCCGTCTGGGCTGGCTGTCGGTGCCCATCACGGTGCTGTGGATTGTCGGCATGACGAACGCCGTCAACTTCATCGACGGCCTAGACGGCCTCGCCTGCGGCGTGTCGTCCATCGCGTCTCTGACCGTTTTCACCATTGCCCTGCTGGTGTCCGAGCCGTATATCGCCATCGTCATGGCGGCGCTGGCCGGGGCCTGCTTCGGCTTTCTGCCCTATAACCTCAACCCGGCGCAGATCTTCATGGGCGATACGGGGTCGATGTTCCTCGGCTACATCCTCGCCACCATGTCGATCACGGGGCTGTTCAAGCTTTACGCCATCATTTCCTTCATCGTCCCGTTCATCATTCTCGGCCTGCCGATCTTCGACACGGGCTTCGCCATCGTGCGCCGCCTGCTGAAGGGCCAGAGCCCGCTGCAGGCGGACCGCGGCCACATCCATCATCGGCTCGTCGATATGGGCTTCGACCAGAAGCAGTCCGTGGCGATCCTATACGCCGTCAGCGTCCTGCTGGGGATGGCCGCCGTCATTTTCACCACGAGCGGCGAGATGAAGATCGCCATCGTGGCCGTGGCCGTGCTCATCAGCCTGTTCCTGGCCATGAACATCAGGATCGGCGGCAGAAAGCAGCAAAACAACAGCGAAAAGGATGAGAAATAAATGGATCCTTTAAAAGTCATGCTCGTTTTCGGGACAAGGCCCGAGGCCATCAAAATGGCCCCGCTGGTCAAGGAGTTCCACAGGCACCCGGAGATCGAGCCCATCGTCTGCGTCACCGGCCAGCACCGGGAGATGCTGGATCAGGTGCTGGCCGCCTTCAGAATCAGGCCCGCCTTTGACCTGGCAATCATGGAGAAGAGCCAGACGCTCTACACCGTCACGTCCAAGGTGCTGCTCGGATTGGAGGACGTGTTCGCACGGAAGAAGCCCGATATCGTCCTCGTTCACGGCGATACCACCACCACCTTCGCCTCTGCGCTGGCGTCCTTCTACAGCGGCGTCCGCGTGGGCCATGTGGAAGCGGGCCTGCGCAGCTTCGACAAGTTTTCTCCCTTCCCGGAGGAGATGAACCGTGTCCTCACCGGCAGGCTGGCCGACATCCATTTCGCCCCTACCGAGTCGAACCGCCGGAACCTCGCCAGGGAGGGCGTCACGGAACACGTCTACGTCACGGGCAACACGGTCATCGACGCCCTCAAGACGACGGTACGGCCAGACTACGTCTTTGAGGAGCCTATCCTCAACGAGCTTGACTACGCGGCGCGGAAGGTCGTGCTGCTGACCGCCCACCGGCGGGAGAACTACGGCGAGCCCATGGAGAACATCATGAGCGCTGTGGCCGAGCTGGCCCGGGAGCGGCGGGACGTCTGCTTCGTCTATCCCGTCCACCTGAGCCCCTACGTCCGCGAGACCGTGCAGAAGCATCTGGCGGGCCTCGACAACGTCAGGCTTATCGAGCCGCTGGGCGTTTTCGACATGCACAACCTCATGGACCGCGTCTACATGGTCATGACCGACTCCGGCGGGCTGCAGGAGGAGGCGCCTGCGCTGGGCAAGCCGGTGCTCGTCCTGCGACGCGAGACAGAACGGCCCGAGGCCGTGGAGGCCGGCACCGTGGAGATCGTCGGCACCGAGCAGGAAAGCATCCTGAACGCCGCCCGCGCCCTGCTGGACGACGAGGCGCATTACCTGCGCATGAAGCGCGCCGTCAACCCCTACGGCGACGGCAGCGCCTGCCTGCGCATCACCGAGGATCTGCTGTACTACTTCGGCAGGCGGGCGGAGCCCGCCGCCCCCTTCGGGAGATGATCGTATCAAAACGAGATCAGTCCGCATCTGGATGTCGGCCGCCGTGGCGGTGCTGGTGATCCTGCTGCTCAATATGTTCGGCTCGCCCTTTGTCGGCAGCCGCACCAGCGGTGACATCGTCCTGCCCGGCGACAGCGACGAGAAGATCGACGTGGCGCTCACGGACGAGGCGCCGAACCTGGAGCTGCTGCAGTCCGTCACGGTGGGGAAGGACAACATTAAAAAGGTCGTCGCCGCGCTCTCGCGGCCGGACCGGTATCATATCTCGGCCAACAGCACGATCTACTATTCCACCGGCCAGTCGACGGCCACTGCCGAGAGTTACGTGGACGGCGAGCGCAGCCACACTATCCGCTACCGCGGCGATACGCCCCAGAGCCACGCGCTGATCAGCGGCGGGCAGGTCTATCTCTGGGAGGAAGGGGAGCCGAGCTACTACAAGGGGAACCTCGGCAGCTTCACCGAGGACGATTACGTCTTCATCCCCACCTACGAGCGCATCCTGTCCCTGCCACAGAGCGATATCCTGGCGGCGGATTATTCCCAGTACAACGAGCAGTACTGCATTTACGTCGAGTCCCGGGACAGCCGCAGCGGCTACCGGGTGCTCTACTACATCTCCGTCGACAGCGGTCTGCTGATCGGCGCCCAGAGCTTTGAGAACGATCTGCTCGTCTACGCTATGTCCTGCGACCTGCTGGACATGCCGGAGGACGTCAGCGACCTGTTCATGCTGCCCGACGGAACGCAGCCGGAATAAATGAAATGAGCAGAGCCAAAAGGCTCTGCTCAACTTGTCTGCCCGGTCACAGGCCCAGCAGAAACAGCGCGGCGATGATCAGCAGCGTGTCGCTGCCGCGGTCGTCCGGGTCGCGGACGAGGAAATAGACCATCACCAGCAGCAGGATCGTGTCCGCGTCGATCTTCGGCAGACGCAGTCCGCCCGGCATGATGCCGGGCGGCTTCGGCCGCGTGTCCGGCGGCGGGCAGGGGGGCGGCGGACCGCAGGCGCGCACGTATCGGTTGTACAAGCCCTCACCGCCCCAGCGCGCTCAGCGCCGTCTTGGCCGCCTGCGCCACGTTCGCCATGCGGATGGCGTGGTCGATCTCCCCCTGACGCTCCTCGTCCAGATAGGGACGGAAGGCGCGGATCAGGTTGATCTTTTCCGGCCGCAGCAGCTCGCCCTTGCCCGACATGGCCTGCATCACGGCGGGCAGCACGGCGGAAATGCGGCCGAGATTGCCGCGATCGAGAGGCGGATCGGGCGCGGCCGGGCCGGCCGGGCCGGCCGGAGGCTCTTTAGCCTGTAAAGGGACATTGCTTTTCAGTATGTTTGAAAGCAGGTCTGCCAGCGCTTTGGCATCCTGTTTTTCACCTGCGGGCACGCTCACACCCCCGAAAGCTCGATGATCTTGGCCACGAGGGCCGTGCCCTCCGGACTGCTCAGCAGCCCCGACAGCAGCGCCCGCGCCGGATCGCGCCCGCTGACTGCCGCCGACTGGGCGGCGCGCTTCAGCGCCTCACCGCCGCTGCCGCCAAGCAGCGACAAAAGCTCGCGGCCCTCCGGCCCCTGCATCAGCCGGTTGAGCTGATCGAGAAACCCGATGATCCTCGCACCCTGGGGCGTACCCATAAAGGCCCGCGCCATGGAATCGTATTCGCCTGGCATGGATCTACCTCCCGTTCGATTGATGGATCGGCGGCATCGCGCCGTCTTACCAACACTATATGCCGCAGCTTTGAAAAGTTGCGTTACCGAAGGAAGTGACCTCACTTGAAAATATGTGTCTGCAGCGATTCTCACGGCAACCGTGAGGGGCTGATGCGCCTGCTGGCGCTGGAGAAGCCCGACGGTCTCCTGTTCTGCGGCGACGGGGCCGACGATTTCGGCGGCGTCACCCTGCCCGCCAAAACGATGTTCGTCGCGGGGAACTGCGACTTTTTCTCCAAAGAACCGCTGACGCGGGAGCTCGTCTGGGAGGGCGTGAGGATCTTCATGACCCACGGCCACCGCTACATGGTCAAGCGAACGATGGACGTGCTCCTGTCCGAGGGCTATGCCCGGGACGCGCAGGTGGTGCTGTACGGCCACACGCACATGCAGAACGCCGAGTACCACGGCGGCCTGCTGCTGCTCAACCCCGGCACCATGAGCCGGTACAATCAGTACTACGCGATCCTGACGGTGACGAACGGCGTTTACGATTGCGAGCTCAAGCAGCTGTCGCTGCGATAAAAAACACGGCCGCTCGTGCGGCCGCGCTTATGTTTTACGCGTCTTTTTTCTTTTTGAGCGCCTTCGCGCGCTCCGCGCAGAGATCGGACAGGGGACAGATCTCGCATTTCGGCGCGCGGGCCGTGCAGACGTCGCGGCCGAAGTGGACGAAACGGTGGCACAGCGGCGCCTGTTCCGCGGGGTCGATGAGCTTCGAGAGTTCTGTCTCCACCTTCAGCGGATCGCGCCCGCCGGTGGTCAGTCCCAGCTTGCCCGCGATACGCATGCAGTGCGTGTCGGCGACGACGGCGGGATGGCCGTAAATGTCCGAGAGGATCAGATTGGCCGTCTTGCGTCCCACGCCGGGGATGGACAGCAGCTCCTCCATGGAGTCGGGGACCTTGCCGCCGAAGTCGGTGACGAGCTTGACGGCGCCCAGCTTGATGTCGTGGGCCTTGGTGCGGAAGAGACCGCAGGGCTTGATGATCTCAGCGATGTCGTCCTCCTCTGCGTCGGCCAGCGCCTGCAGCGTCGGGTATTTGGCGAAAAGAACCTCCGTCACCTTGTTAACCCGGGCGTCCGTGCACTGGGCCGACAAGCGCGTGGCGAACAGAAGCTCATAATCCTTTTCCGCCACCAGCGAGCAGCTGGCCGGATAACACTCCTTGAGCCGCTGGACGACCAGGCGGCCCTTTTCCTTCTTCGTCATGGCGTCACCTTACTCGATCACGCTGCGGTACAGCGCATGGTCGATGGCCTCGCGGGTGAAGGAGTTGCCCAGCCCGGGCAGCTCGGGGATCTTGTACTTGCCGTTCACCGGCTGATAGTCGTACTTGCAGTAGGCCTTGTTGTAGGGCGTCAGGTTGACGGCGTGGTGCTCGTGGATGACGAAATTGGGAATGACCGCCTCCAGATGCAGCGCCACGACGTTCGACAGGGGACTGCCGCAGGCGTGGCACTGAACGCCCACGTCGAAGGCGTACGCCATGTCGCAGATCTTCTTTGCCTCGGTCAGACCGCCGCAGTTGCCCACGTCGGGCTGGATCATCTGGATCGAATTGTCGATGAAATACGGCGCGTAGCCCCAGCGGGAGTAGATGCGCTCGCCGGCGGCGATGGGGATGTTGATCTGGCTGCGGACGTACTTGTGGGACTGGGGATAGGGCGTCGCGGGCTCCTCGAAGCAGAAGACGTCGTACTTCTCGGAGATCTTCGCCAGCTGGATGACGCTCTCGGCGTCGGTGTTGGCGTGGTGCTCGATGAGGATGTCAACGTCGGGGCCGACGGCCTCGCGCACGGCGGCCAGACGCTTTTCGTAAATGTGGAGGATGCGCTTGCCGAGGATGCCGCGGCGCTCGTCGTCGTTGAAGAAGCCGCTCGTCTCGTCATACGTCAGGAAATCGTACTTGACCGCATCGTAGCCCTCGCCGACGGCGACCTTCGCCCAGTGGGCGTAATCCTCCGGCGTGCGTGCGGGCGTGCGTACCTCGCCCCAGCCGAACTGGAGCTGGCTGGCGTAGCAGCGCAGGTTGTCGTGCTTCTTGCCGCCCAGCAGGGTATAGACGGGGACATTGAAGAACTTGCCGCGGATGTCCCACAGGGCGATATCGATGGCCGAGATGGCGGAGAAGATGACGGGGCCGCCGTTGAGCCCCCAGAAGGAGCCGCGGTACAGCTTTTCCCAGATGACCTCGTTCTCCAGCGGGTTCATGCCGATGATCATCCCGGCCAGATCCTTCAGCATGCCGTAGACGCCGGGCGCGCCCATATCGAAGGCCATGGCGCCCTCGCCGTCGCCGAAAATGCCCTCGTCCGTGTAGATGCGGCAGCCGATGGGCCGCCAGTCGGGCCGCACGTCGGTGTGCAGCTGGAATACTTCGACTTTTGTGATCTTCATGTTGCATGTCCTTTCCGAGCTTTGATTGGTACCATTATAAACGCTGCATCCGCCGTTTGCAACGGAAAAAGTCGAAGGCAGGCGAAACCCTTTTCTTTACAGCCACCTGCCCTTGAAACCTGAGACACGATATGATATAATACAATATCAAACAGGCTCCGCCTGTGGATCAAAGCGAATCACTGTCATCATCCGCGGGTCGTCCCCGCATACACGATAAACAGAATGGAGGAGTGTTGTATGACCAAGGAGTTCAACAGCAGATTGATTCTACATAACATTCCCACCATGGCGCTGGTTGGGATCACGGTGTTCCCCAATACCGTCTTTCATTTCGATGTCGGCAGGCCCCTGTCGATCGCCGCGCTCAATAAGGCCATGTCCACCGATCAGAGGATCTTTCTGATCTCTCAGAAGGAGCTTTCGGTGGAGAAGCCCACCTTCAACGACATTTACCGTATGGGCACCATCGCCCGTGTCAAGCAAGTGCTGAAAATGCCCGGCGGCACGCTGCGCGTGCTGGCGGAGGGCGAGACGCGCGCCATCGTCTACGCCCCTCTCAGCAGCCCCGACTATCTGCGCTGCGACGCCTATATCATCGAAGCGGAGGCGCGCCCCGCCGCGGCCAAGCGCGATCAGGCCGCATTGCGCACCCTGCGTGACCTGTTTATGGAATACAGCGACCTCGCCCCCAAGATGAGCGGCGACGTGCTGATGAAGATCTTCGACAGCGACGATATGTCCTACGTATCGGACTTCATCGCCCAGAACACCTTCATCCAGCACACCGACAAGCAGCTCATTCTGGAGGAGAGCGACCCGCGCAAGCGCTGTGCGCTGCTGACCCAGATCCTCACGCGGGAGATCGACATCCTCGTGCTGGAGCAGGACATCCAGAACCGCGTCAAGGAAAGCATGGACAAGAACCAGCGGGACTACTACCTGCGCGAGCAGATCCGCATCATCAACGAGGAGCTGGGCGAAGGTGACGACCTCGTCACCGAGTCCCACACCTATGAGGACAGGATCCGCGAGCTCAAGTTCTCCAAGGACGTGGAGGAAAAGCTGCTGAAGGAGGCCAACCGCCTGTCGAAGATGCAGGCCGCCTCGCCCGAGCGCGGCGTCATCCGCACCTATCTCGACACGGTCCTCGACCTGCCCTGGCACCGTCTGACCACTGAGAACGACGACATCGCCAAGGCTGCGAAGAAGCTGGACGCCGACCATTACGGGCTGGAGAAGGTCAAGGAGCGCATCCTGGAGTTTTTCGCCGTCAAGACGCTGTCCGGCAGCGTCAAGGGGCAGATCCTCTGCCTGGTCGGGCCTCCGGGCGTCGGCAAGACGTCCATCGCCCGCTCCATCGCCGAGGCTATGGGCCGCAATTACGCCCGCATCTCCCTGGGCGGCGTCCGGGACGAGGCCGACATCCGCGGCCACCGGCGCACCTACATCGGCTCCATGCCGGGCCGCATCATCACGGCCATCAAGCAGGCCGACAGCAAGAATCCGCTGATCCTCATCGACGAGGTGGACAAGCTGGCCGCCGACTACAAGGGCGACCCGTCCTCCGCGCTGCTGGAGGTCTTTGACTCCGAGCAGAACTCTGCCTTCGTCGATCACTATATCGACGTCCCCTTCGACCTGTCACAGGTCCTGTTCATCTGCACCGCCAACAACGCGGACGCCATCCCCGATCCGCTGTACGACCGCATGGAGGTCATCGAGCTCAGCGGCTACACCGTGGAAGAAAAGCTGCACATCGCCAAGGAGCATCTGCTGCCCAAGCAGCTCAAGGCCAACGGCCTGAAGGCCTCCAACCTGATCATCAGCGAGCAGGCCATGCGCGACATCATCGACGGCTACACCCGCGAGGCGGGCGTCCGTTCGCTGGAGCGCGAGCTGGCGAAGCTGTGCCGCAAGACGGCGAAGCACATGCTGGAGACGGGGAAGAAGTCATTGCGCGTCAATCCCGGCAATATCAGCAAGTACCTCGGCAACGTCCGCTTCAAGAAAAAGTCCATGGCGGGCGACAACGACTGCGGCGTCGTCAACGGTCTGGCCTGGACCAGCGTCGGCGGCGAGATCCTCGAGGTCGAGGCAATCGCCGTGGAAGGAAACGGAAAGATCGAGACCACCGGCAACCTGGGCGACGTCATGAAGGAGTCGGCCCACGCCGCCATAACCTACATCCGCAGCCGCGCCGATTCGCTGGGCGTCGCGCCGGATTTCTACAAAACGAAGGATATCCACCTTCACTTCCCGGAGGGCGCCGTGCCCAAGGACGGCCCCTCGGCCGGTATCACCATCGCCACGGCGCTGATCTCCGCCCTCAGCGGGCGAAAGGTCAGCCGCGGCATCGCCATGACCGGCGAGGTGACGATCACGGGCCGCGTGCTGCCCATCGGCGGGCTGAAGGAAAAGACCATGGCCGCGTTCATGGCCGGGGTCAAGACCGTACTGATCCCCGAGGAGAACGTCCGCGACCTCGACGATATCGAGCCCATCGTCCGTGAGACGCTGCAGTTCATCCCCTGCAGCCACATGGACGACGTGGTCCGCGCCGTGTTCCCTCAGGTCTCCGTGGAGGAGGTCACGGACGACGCGAAGCAGGAGGCCGCGCCCGTGGCCATCCCCGCGCCCGCGCCGGTGCGCCCCGCCGTGAGAAGGACGGTCGGACGATGAACCTCTTCAAAACCGTATTCGTGCGCTCGGCCGCGTCGCGGAAGGACTTCCCGGCGGGGCCTATGCGCCGGTTCGTCTTCGCGGGCAAGTCCAACGTGGGCAAGTCCTCCACCATCAATTGTCTGGTGGGGAAGAAGGGCTTCGCCAAGGTCAGCTCCGTCCCCGGCAAGACGGTCTTCGTCAACCTCTTTTCCGTGGAGGACAAGGCGTGGATCATCGACCTGCCGGGCTATGGTTACTCCAAGACCTCCAAGGACGAGCGCGCCCGCTATTCGAAGCTGATCGAGGACTATTTTCAGTCCGACATGGAGAATATCTCCCGCCTGTACATGATCGTCGATATCCGGCATAAGCCCACGGGCGACGACCAGACGATGATCGAGTACATCCGCCATTACAACTTGCCCTTCACCATCATCGCCAATAAGCTGGACAAGCTCAAGCCCTCACAGGTGGAGCCTTGCATCCGGCTGATCCGCGAAACGCTCAGCCTGGACGACAGCGACCTCGTCATACCGTTCTCCGCCGAAAAGGGGAACGGCCGGGACGACGTCGTCCGCGATATGCTGGAGGCCCTGGAAGGATAGGGCCGGGGAGCTGAAACTTTGAGAAGTCTGCAATCGATGATCACGGTGATCCCGGCGGCGCTGATCGCCATCACGTTCCACGAGATGTGCCACGCTTGGAGCGCCTACCTGCTGGGCGACCGCACGGCGCAGAACGCCGGGCGGCTGTCCTTCAACCCCATTTCGCACCTGGATCCGCTGGGACTGCTGTGCATGGTGCTGTTCGGCTTCGGCTGGGCGAAGCCCGTGCCCGTCAACCCGCGGTATTTCAAAAACCCGAAGGCGGGCATGGCCCTCACGGCATTCGCCGGGCCGCTGTCCAACTTCGTGCTGGGCTTCATATCGCTGCTGCTGTACGTTCTGATCGCCGTGACGGCGCAGAACCGCGTGCTGCAGGCATTGGGCGCCTTTCTGTCGGTGCTGGGCACGCTGAACATCGGCCTCGGCGTTTTCAATCTGCTGCCCGTCCCGCCGCTGGACGGCTCCAAGATCCTCTTCATGTTCCTGCCGGACAGGTGGGTCCTCACGGTCTACCGATACGAGGGCTACATCCGGCTGGCACTGATCCTCGGCCTCTACTTCGGGCTGCTGAACAACGTGATCGTCACGGGGCAGAGCTTCGTCTATCGCACGTTCATCAACGCCGCGCTGTCGATCTGCGGCGCAGTGGGGCTGGTGTGACATGGAGGATATGAGCTTTCATCTGGAGGTCTTCGACGGTCCCCTGGACCTGCTGCTTCACCTGATCACGAAGAACAAGATCGATATCAAGGACATCCCCATCGCCCTGATCCTCGAGCAGTACCTCGACTATCTGGAGTCGATGCGGCGCATGGATATCGAGATCACCGGCGACTTCATCGCCATGGCATCGCAGCTGGTGTATATCAAGTCAAAAATGCTCCTGCCCGTCTACGAGGACGAAAAGCAGGAGGACCCCCGCGCGTCGCTGATCGAGGCGCTGCTGGATTACCAGCGCGTCAAGCAGGCCGGGTCCATGCTGCTGGAACGTTACGAGCTGGGCAAGGATATCTTTACCAAGAGCCGCGAGCCGCTGGAGCGCGATCCCGATCAGCTTTACGGCAACACGGCCGAGCAGCTCAGGCGCGCCATCAACAACATCCTCGAGCGCGCCAGCCGCAAAACGCCGCCCCCGGCGGAGTCCTTCAGCGGCATCGTCGGCGGCAGCGCCGTGCCGGTGGGGGACAAGATCGTGCTGCTGCTGGAGCGGTTCCGCACTCGGGAGCGGTTGAGCTTCACGTCCCTCGTGCTGGAGGCAAAGAGCCGCTCGGAGATCGTGGCGGTCTTTCTGGCCGTACTGGAGCTTTCCAAAACGAACAAGCTGCTCATCGAGGACGACGGAGAGGAATACAGCCTTGTGCTGACGGAGGTGCAGGATGGAGGAGAATAAGCTGCTGTACGCCCTCGAGGCGATCCTGTTCGCCTCCGGCGACCCCGTGCCTGCAGACCGCCTCTGCGCTGCGTTGGATATCGAGCGGCCGGCGCTGGACGAGCTGTTTTTCGAGTTGTCCGGCGAGTATGACAGGATGAATCGGGGGATCAGGCTGATCCGTCTGGGCGACAAGCTGCAGCTGGTCTCGCGGCCTGAGTATTCTGCCTTTATCCGCGCCGCGCTGGAGTCCGGCAAGGCGCCCATGCTGTCGCCGGCCGCCATGGAGGTGCTGGCCATCATCGCCTATAAGCAGCCCGTCACCCGCGCCTACATCGAGCAGGTCCGCGGCGTCGACAGCTCCTATACCATCAGCTCCCTGCTGGACAAGGGCATGATCGAGAACTGCGGCCGTCTGGACGTACCCGGCCGGCCCGCCCTGTACCGCACCAGTGAGAAATTCCTGCGCTCCTTCGTGCTGACGAGCGTCGAGCAGCTGCCCTATATCGAGGGCTTCGACCTCGGCGAGCCCGACGGACAGATGACCCTTGACAGTCTGGAGGCGGATGGCGAATGAGGTGGCTGCTGTATGTCCTGCTGGGGCTGCTGGCGCTGATCGTACTGCTGCTGATCACGCCCGTCGGCGCCCGTGCCACGGCCGACGACAACGGCTACGCGGTCTACGCCCACGTCTTCGGCCTCAACGTCAAGATCCTCCCGCGTCCCCCGAAAAAGAAGAAAAAGCCAAAAAAGCCGATGAAACCGAAGGAGCCGAAGCCGGAAGAGGAAAAGAAGAAGGAGAAAAAGCCCTTCAAGCTGACCTTCGGCAAGCTCCTGGACTATATCTCCTTTGCCGCCGACGCGCTGAAGCGCGCCGTGCGCGGCATCTATATCCGGCGCTTCCGTCTGTATGCCCGACTGCACAACGACGACGCGGCCAAGACTGCGCTGATGTACGGCGGCGCGTGCTCCGTGCTGGGCAACGCGATCCCAAAACTGGAGAAGATCTTCCGGGTGGGGGACAGCCACATCGAGCTGGTGCCCGATTTTGACGGTTCCAACAGCTACAGTGCCGACGTGATCGTCACGGTCGTACCCATCAAGCTGCTGATCACAGGCTTGATCCTGTTTATCAAATGGAAGAAACTCAATCGAGATAAGGCGGTGCAAAAATGAGTAACGTAAACGATGTCATGAATCAGACCATGGCCAAGATGAAAGAGCTGGTCGATGTCAATTCTGTCGTCGGGAACCCCATCAACACGCCCGACGGCACGACGCTGATCCCCGTGTCCAAGGTGACCTTCGGCTTCGCCTCCGGCGGCTCCGACGGCACCCAGAAGGCCGAAAAGGCGGCCTTCGGCGCCGGCAGCGGCGCAGGCGTATCCATCACGCCCATCGCGTTCATCGTCATCACCAACGGGAACGTGCGCATGATCTACATCGATCCCCCCACCAATTCCTCCATCGACAAGGTGATCGACATGGTGCCCGGCATCATGGACCGATTCAGCCTCGGCAAGAAAGCGCCCGCGGAGGGCGAGGAGATCTATTAAAGCATAACGGCGGGGGTTGCCTCATATCGATCCATGAGGTGATTCCGTTTGCGCAAGCTGATTTCCGTCCTGCTGCTGTTTGGCTGTCTGTCTGCGCCCGTCCGTGCCCTTGAGGTCTCGGCGCAGAGCGCCGTCGTCTTCGATCCGCTGACCGGTGCGGTGTTGTGGTCAAAAGACCCGCGCCGCCCTATGCCCATGGCCAGCACCACCAAGATCATGACGGCGCTCGTGTCGCTGGAGCGGTACGACCCCGACAGGATCGTGACCGTCCAGAAACGCTGGATCGGCGTTGAAGGCTCCTCCATGTACCTCAGGGAAGGGGAGACTGTCACGGTGCGCGACCTGCTGTGCGGCCTGCTGCTCATGAGCGGCAACGACGCTTCCGAAACGCTGGCCGGGCTCTGGACGGGCGACCGCGACGATTTCATCGCCTTGATGAACCGCAGAGCGGCGGAGCTGGGCATGATCGACACGGTCTTTGAAAATCCCAGCGGTCTCGACGAAGGCGACCATCACAGCACGGCCGAGGACATGGCCCGCCTGACGGCGTCTGCCATGGCGGAGCCGCTGTTCCGCGAGATCGTCTCTTCAGCCGCCGTAACGGCGGCGGGACGAAGCATGCGCAACCACAACCGTCTGCTGACGCTCTGCGAGGGCGCGTCAGGCGTCAAAACAGGCTATACGAAGAAGGCCGGGCGATGTCTGGTCAGCGCCGCCGAGCGTCAGGGGCGTCAGCTGATCGCCGTGACGCTCAACGCGCCCGACGACTGGAACGACCATATCGCCCTTTATGACGAGATGTTCGGCGAGTTGACGGATCGTCAGACGATCCCCGGCGGGATCGTCGGCGAGGTCCCTGTCGTTTCGGGGACCTCCCGCGTCTGCCGCCTTTATACGGAGGGCGCCTCGTCGCTGCTGTTCCCGGGCGATCCTGTCCATGCGGAACTGACGCTCCGCGGCCCGCGGATGGTCTATGCACCCGTCCGCGCCGGGGCGCAATACGGCACGATCACCGCCTCCCTGGGCGGCAAGGTCTTGTGTGAAGCGGACGTGTTTTATCAGACCGACATTCCGGAGCATCCGGAACGGCCTGGTCTGCTCGCGCGTTTATATGATACTCTCTTCAGGAAGTGAACCGTGAAAGAGCGACTGCAGAAGATCCTTTCCTCCATGGGCGTCTGCTCCAGGAGGAAGGCGGAAGAATATATCAAAGAAGGCGCTGTCAAGGTAAATGGCATTACAGCCAATCTGGGCGACAGCGCCGACGTCGAGCGCGATGAGATCACGATGCACGGGCAGCGGATCGGCCTGCGGGAGCAGTCCGTCACCATCATGCTCAACAAGCCTCGGGGCTATGTCACGACGCTTTCGGACGAGAACGGCCGCAAAACGGTCCTTGACCTGATCGCTGACATTCCCCAGCGCATCTATCCCGTGGGCCGCCTCGACCTTTACTCCGAGGGCCTGCTGCTGATGACGAACGACGGGGAGCTGGCCAACAAGCTGACCCATCCGTCCCATCAGATCTACAAAACGTATCTCGTCCACGTGGGCTACGGCGAACAGAAGCCGGACAAGCCCGCGGATCGCCTCCTGTCCGCGCCCATGACGCTGGACGGGCAGAAGCTGGCGCCTGCCAGATGCCGCTTCGTCACCGAGACGGAAGGCGGCTGCATCCTGACGGTCAGCATCCGTCAGGGCAAAAACCGCCAGATCCGGCGCATGTGCGCCCAGTGCGGCCTCACCGTGCGCAGCCTCAAGCGCGTCGCCGTCGGCAACCTGCAGCTGGGCGAGCTGAAAACAGGCAGCTGGCGCGCACTGACCGAGGACGAGCTGTCTTATCTGAAATCCTTGTGAATCCCCGGCGTTCAATACAGAGAAATGGGTGAAAAGACATGAAACGCATCAACGAAGCGATCTCCGAAAAGTATCCGGGCTTTACAAAGGGCCAGCGGCTGCTGGCGTCCTTCGTCACGGAATACTGCGACAAGGCGGCCTTTATGAGCTCCTTCGAGCTGGCCTCTGTCTCCGGCGTCAGCCAATCCACGGTCATCCGGTTCGCGGCCGCGCTGGGCTACAACGGCTACACCGAGTTTCAGGAGGCGCTGCAGACCGAGCTGAAATACCGCCTGTCTACGCTGTCGCGCTTCGAGCTCATGTCTGACGATCCCGACGATAACGATGTTTTCGAGGGCATCGCGGCGACCGATGCGCTGAACATCAAGAAGAACGTGGACCTCAACCCCGTGGATGCCGTCAAGAACCTCTGCATGCGCCTGTCCTTCAGCTCGAAGGTCTATATATACGGGCAGGATTACGCCTCCGCGGCGGCGCAGTATCTCAGCTACTACCTGCGCATCCTGCTGCAGAACGTCTGCAACATCAACAACGCGGGCATCGAGCCGCTGTCCGCCATTTCCGATATCGAGTCTGGCGATCTGCTGCTGATCATCAGCTTCCCGGTCCACTCGGACAACACCCGCCGTCTGGCCGCCTACGCCCGCCACCGCGACGCCTGCGTCGTGACGATCAGCGAGGGCACGCGGTCCGAGATCGCCAATTACGCCGACATCAACCTCGTGTCAGAATACGGCGATTACGGCGTCAACGGCACGCTGGCCCCGCTGATCTCCCTGTGCGGAAGCATCATCAGCCTGCTGGTGCGCAACGACGAGAAGGCCCAGGCAAGGCTGCGCCTGACCGACGAGGCCGCGGGCTTCGTGCTGCAGGAGGAGTAAATGAGGATCATCGTGATCGGCGCCGGCGCGGCCGGGATGATGGCTGCCGTGACGGCCGCCCGGGCGGGAGCCGACGTCACTCTGATCGAGCGCAACACGCGCCCAGGGATGAAGCTGAACATCACGGGCAAGGGCAGGGGCAACCTGACGAACGACTGTGACCTGCAGACTCTGATTGCCAACACCCCCGGCAACGGCCGGTTCCTCTACAGCGCCTTCAGCGGCTTCGGCCCTGCGGATACCATGGCCTTTTTCGAGTCCCTTGGCATCCCGGTCAAGGTGGAGCGCGGCAATCGCGTGTTCCCCGTCAGCGACCGCGCCATGGACCTCTCCGCCGCGCTGGAGCGGGAGCTGCGCCATCTGGGTGTCAGGCTGCTCCATGACAAGGTCGTGAACATCGACTGCACGGACGGCCGCGTCACGGGCGTCACGGGCGCGGGCGGCACGTACTCCTGCGACCGCGTGATCCTCGCAGCCGGAGGGCAGTCTTATCCGCGCACAGGGTCCGACGGCAGCGGCTATGCGCTGGCCTCGGCTCTCGGCCACACCATTGTCCCCACACGGCCCTCACTGGTGCCGCTGCTGGGCGGCGGCGACGTGCCGAAACGGCTGGAGGGATTGTCCCTGCGCAATATTTCCATCGAGATCGCCTATAAAGGCAAAAGCCTTTATACAGACTTCGGCGAGATGGTTTTTACCGCGAACGGCGTTTCCGGCCCCGTGATCCTCAGCGCGTCGGCCCATGTGGCGCGGGATCAGAAGTTCCCGTGCACGCTGTCCATCGATCTCAAGCCCGCGCTGGACGAGCAGACCCTGGACAGGCGCGTCCTCCGGGACTTCGAGGAGAACCTCAACCGCGATTTCGCCAACGCGCTGCACAAGCTGCTGCCGAGCAAGCTGATCCCCGTGATCGTCGAGCGCTCCGGCATCGCCCCCGACCGGAAGGTCCACGAGATCACCCGCGCCGAGCGGCTCTCCTTTGTTCATCTGATCAAGCACTTCACGCTGGAGATCACCTCCGCCGGACCCTTCCGCGAGGCAATCATCACGGCGGGCGGCGTCTCCGTCAGGGAGATCGACCCGAAGACCATGGCGTCGAAGCTCGTAAACGGCCTGTACTTCGCCGGGGAGATCATGGACGTGGACGCCTATACGGGCGGCTTCAACCTGCAGATCGCCTGGTCCACGGGCGTCTGCGCAGGCAGTGCCGCCGCAGAAAGGAATGACTGATTTGAAGCACATCAACATCGCCATCGACGGCCCTTCGGGAGCCGGCAAGAGCACCCTGGCCCGCCGCACGGCGCAGGAGTTGGGTTACATCTACGTCGATACGGGCGCCATGTACCGCGCCATCGGCCTGTTCGTCCTGCGCAGGGGGATCGCTGCCGACGACAGGGCGGCCGTCGTCGCCTGCCTGCCGGAGATCACCGTTGACATCGGCTATCAGGACGGCGTCCAGCGCATCTATCTAAACGGTGAGGACGTGTCTGACAGCATCCGCACCGAGGCGGTCTCGCAGTACGCCTCCGCCGTCTCCGCCGTACCCGAGGTGCGGGCGCATCTGATGGGCCTGCAGCGGTCCCTGGCGGCCCGCAGCAGCGTCATCATGGACGGCCGCGACATCGGCACGGTCATCCTGCCCGACGCCGATATCAAGATCTACCTGACCGCCTCCGAGGAGGACCGCGCCATGCGCCGATTCCTGGAGCTCAAGGAGAAGGGACAGGAGGTCGACTACGACAGCGTCCTCGAAAACATCCGTCAGCGGGACTGGAACGACATGCACCGCGACGTCGCCCCGCTGCGTCAGGCGGAGGACGCCATCGTGGTGGACACCTCCGGCATCGGGCTGGAGGAATCGGCAAGGCTGCTCCGCGATACCATCGAAGGGATGATGCCCTATGTTGTTTAGCATCTGTTACTGGATCGTCTACTGCGTCCTGTGGGTGTTTTACCGCTTCAGGTTCGTCGGACGGGAAAACCTGGTCCCCGGCGCCGCCATCGTCTGCGGCAATCATACGGCCAATATCGACTCCGTCCTCGTGGTGCTGGCCCTCGGCCCCAAAAAGCAGTACGCCGCCATGGCGAAAAAGGAGCTGTTTCAGATTCCGATCCTCAAGCAGCTGCTGAAGGCCTTCGGCGCCTATCCCATCTCCCGCGGCGAGAACGACCTCAGCGCCATAAAGTATTCTCTCAAGGCCATCAAGAAGGGCGAAAAGCTGATCATCTTCCCGGAGGGCACCCGAGTCAAGCCCGGCATGAAGTCCGAGCCCAAGGCCGGTTCCGCCATGCTGGCCCTGCGCACGAGCATCCCCATCATCCCCGTGTACATCACCCCCGGCTGGAAGGCCTTCAAGGGCTGCACGCTGACCTTCGGCGAGCCGTATTACCCCCAGGTGGAGGGCAAGCCCACGGCGAAGGATTATCAGGAGGTCACGGAAGAGATCATGCGCCGCGTCCATGCCCTCGCGCCGGTGAAGTGATATGGGCGTCACGGTAGCGAAGACGGCCGGCTTCTGCTTCGGCGTGCGCCGGGCAGTCGAGCTCGCCTTTGAAAAGGCAAAGGAATACGGTGCGGTCTGCACCGCGGGCCCGCTGATCCACAACAGCGCTGTGCTGGAGCAGCTGGAGGCGGCGGGCGCAAGGATGCTGGCGGAAGGGGAGACGCCCGCGCCGGGCACGCCGGTGGTCGTCCGCGCCCACGGCCTGACCGTGGAGGAGCTGGACAGGCTTAGGGCGGCCGGGGCGTTGCTCATCGACGCCACATGTCCCAGAGTAGCCAACATCCACCGCATCGTCACCGAGGAATCGGAAAAAGGACGGCTGATCCTCATCATCGGCCAGGCCCATCATCCCGAGGTCATGGGCATCGCGTCCCGCTGCAGGGAGGCTGTGATCGCCTGTACCGAGGAAGAAATAGATACTTTTATCACTAATAATGCCGAACGTCCAGTTTCGGTCGTCTGTCAGACGACGTTCAGCATAAAAAATCATGATAAGTTTGTAAAAATTCTAAAAAATGCTTGTCATGACATACTGTTTTTTGATACAATATGTAAGGCGACCGAATTGCGGCAGTCAGAAGCCGCAGTATACGCGTCGAAGTCGGACGGGGTCATCGTCATCGGCGACCCGAAGAGCAGCAATTCGAACAATCTCTACCGTCTCTGTTTGGAGCGCTGTAACAACACGGTTTTTATAGAAAATGCTGGTCAGCTCGATGGTAAGGGATTCAAAAGCTGCAGGGATGTTTTTATAACAGCCGGTGCCTCGACACCCGATTCGATAATTAAGGAGGTAAACAGGAAGATGTCTGAAGAAATCAAGAACGAAAACACCGAGAGCTTTGAAGAGCTTTTGGAGCAGTCTCTCAAAACTTTACATACAGGAGAAAAGGTGACCGGCGTCATCACGCAGATCAACGCTACGGACATCCACGTCGACCTTGGCGTCAAGCAGGCCGGCTATGTGACCATGTCCGAGCTGTCCGATGATCCCAACTTCAACGTGGCCGAGAACATCCACATTGGCGACGAGATCGAAGCCTATGTCATGCGCGTCAACGACGTCGACGGCCTGATCATGCTGAGCAAGAAGCGTCTGGACGCCGTCAAGAACTGGGAAAAGCTCGAGGCCGCTTACGAGAATAAGGAAGCTGTCGAAGGCACCATCGTCGATCAGAACAAGGGCGGCATCATTGCCTCCGTCATGGGCGTGCGCGTGTTCATCCCCGCCAGCCAGACCGGCCTGCCCCGCGAGGCCAGCTTTGATTCCATGATGAAGACCACCCAGAAGATGCGCATCACCGAGATCAACCGTCAGCGCCGCCGCGTCGTCGGCTCCATCAAGCAGCTCCAGATTGAGAGCCGCAGGGAAGCTGCCGCGAAGATCTGGGAGACCATCGAAGTCGGCGCCAAGTACACCGGCGTTGTCAAGTCCTTCACCAGCTACGGCGCTTTCGTCGATATCGGCGGCGTCGATGGCATGATCCATATTTCCGAGCTGTCCTGGAACCGCGTCAAGCATCCCTCTGACGTGCTGACCATCGGCCAGGAAGTCAACGTCTACGTCATCGCCGTGGACCACGAGAAGAAGAAGATCTCTCTGGGCTATCGTCTGGCGGAGGACAACCCCTGGACGAAGTTCGAGAATACCTTCCACAAGGGTGACGTCGCCACCGTCAAGGTCGTCAAGTTCATGCCCTTCGGCGCTTTTGCCGAGGTCCTGCCCGGTGTTGACGGCCTGATCCACATCTCGCAGATCGTCGCTGACCGCCGCATCGGCAAGCCTGAGGAAGTCCTCGAGCTGGGCCAGACCGTCGACGCCAAGATCACCGATATCGACTACGAGAAGAAGAAGATCTCTCTGAGCATCCGCGCTCTGCTGGAAGAGGGCCCCGCTCAGGAAGAGCCCGAGACCGAAGAATAATAAGAATCCCTTTACCAGAAAAGCGCCGCCGCATGGCGGCGCTTTTTTCAAAGGAGCACCGACTATGGATGAAATCAAAAAGCAGATCGACGAGCTGACCGACCTTCTGATCCACTACGCCGTCAAATACTACGACGAGGACGCGCCCGAAGTGACGGACTTCGAGTACGACGCGCTGATGAACAGACTCAAGGCGCTTGAGGCGGAGCATCCTGACCTGGCGCGGGCCGATTCGCCTACGCGCCGCGTCATCGGCAACGTGCTGGAGGGCTTCGAGAGCGTCACGCACCCCTATCCCATGGAGAGCCTGACGGACGTATTCTCCTATGAGGAGCTTTACGACTTCGATCACCGCGTCAAGGAGCGGTATCCCGACGCGACCTACAGCGTCGAGGCGAAGATCGACGGCCTGTCGGTCTGTCTCGAATATCGTGACGGCGTGTTCGTCCGCGGCGCGACCCGCGGCGACGGCGTGACGGGGGAGGACGTCACCGAGAACCTGCGCACGATCTACGAGATCCCCCTGCGGCTCAGGACCGACCTGTCGCCCGTCTTCGTGCGCGGCGAGGTGTATATGAGCTACAGGACCTTCGAGCGCCTCAACGCCGAACAGGAAAAGCTGGAAAAGCCGCTGTTCGCCAACCCGCGCAACGCCGCGGCCGGGTCCCTGCGTCAGCTGGACAGCAGGATCTGCGCTCAGCGCAGACTCTCCATCTTCTGCTTCAACCTGCAGAACGGCGAGGAGCTGGGCTTCGAGAGCCACGCGCAGACGCTTGATGCCCTGCAGGATATGGGGTGTAAAGTCATTGACCTTCGCAGAGTCACAAGCTCCATGGATGAGGTGATCGACTTCATCAGGCAGGTGGGCGAGGACCGCGGCAGCCTGGGCTACGGCATCGACGGCATCGTCATCAAGGTCGATTCGCTGGCGCAGCGCCGCGCCATGGGCAGCACGGCCAAGGCGCCCCGCTGGGCGGTGGCCTACAAGTTCCCGCCGGAGGAGAAACCGACGAAGCTGCTGGACATCGCCATTCAGGTGGGCCGCACGGGCGTGCTGACGCCCAACGCCGTCTTTGAGCCTGTGCGTCTGGCCGGGACCTCCGTCAGCCGCGCCACGCTCCACAACCGCGATTTCATCCGCGACAAGGATATCCGCATCGGCGACACGATCATCGTCCGAAAGGCCGGCGACATCATCCCGGAGGTCCTGGGCGTCGATCTGAGCAAGCGCCCCGCGGAGGCCGTTCCCTTTGAAATGCCAAAGGTCTGCCCCGTGTGCGGTTCGCCCCTTTACGACGATCCCGACGAGGCGGCCATCCGCTGCACGGGCTCCGAATGCCCGGCGCAGCTGTCGCGCTCCATCGCGCATTTCGCCTCCCGCGACGCCATGGATATCGACGGTCTCGGCATTGCCATCGTCGAAAACCTGCTGGCGCTGGGGCACATCCACTCGGCGGCTGACCTCTACTATCTCAAAGCCGAGGATATCGCCGCCATGGACAAGATGGGCGAGAAATCGACGGCGAACCTGCTGGCGGCGCTGGAAAAGAGCAAGAGCAACCAGCTGTCGCGTCTGCTGTTCGCCTTCGGCATCCGCCACGTGGGCCAGAAGGCCGCCAAGGTCATCGCCGAGCGCTATGGCAGCCTCGATGCGATCCAGGCGGCGACAGTGGAGGATCTGACGCAGATCCGCGATGTGGGCGACGCCATCGCCCAGAGTCTGCGCAGCTGGCTGGACAATGAGCAGAATCAGCATTTCATCCGCAGGCTCCGGGAGGCCGGGGTCAACATGACCGAGCAGGTGGAGCGCAGGGACGACCGCTTTGCAGGCAAGACCTTTGTGCTGACGGGCACGCTGCCCGATTACACCCGCGACCAGGCCGCCGCCATCATCGAGAGCTTCGGCGGCAAGGTTAGCTCCAGCGTCTCGAAAAAGACGTCCTATGTGCTGGCTGGTGAGGAGGCAGGCTCCAAGCTGACAAAGGCCCAGAGCCTGGGCGTCACGATCATCGATCAGGCGCAGTTCGATGAAATGATCCGGAAATGATTTGAAACATCTTCAAAAACGGACGACCGCGACGGTCGTCCGTTTTTTGTTCTGAAAAGACATGCCCTCTCATAAGATCGTATCGGGAGGACAAACCGTATGAAACGAATACAGGAACGAGAAGCGATGAAAAGCTATATCCTGGCCGCCGGACTGCTGCCGGAGAGCCTCTGGCGCAGCGCGTTTCAGATCCCGGAGGAGGACCGTCCGTGGGTGGAGGAGTTCCGTCTGCGGCAGGGCAGGCCCATGGCCGTCGTGACGTCAGGAAAGCAGCAGGAGATCCCGGGCACGCTCGTCACGAAGGACGATCTGGAGCAGGTGACGGCGAAGGCCACAGAGCTGTCGTACCACCGGTACGAGGAGCAGGTCCGGGAGGGGTTCATCACCGTCCGGGGCGGGCACCGCCTTGGTCTCTGCGGCAGATGGAGCGAAAACGATCGCGGCAGCGTGCTGACGGATGTGACCTCGGTCAACCTGCGCATCGCGCGGCCGCTCACGGGGATCGCCGAGGAGCTTGGCGCCTTTCTGGCGTCGCGCGGCGCCGGTGAAAGCACGCTGATCCTGTCGCCGCCGGGCGTTGGAAAGACGACGCTGCTGCGCGACCTGTGCCGCGTTTTGTCGCGCAGCGTCCGCGTCTGCGTCGCCGACTGCCGCTGTGAGCTGGGCGGTTTCGATCTGGGGCGGTGCGACGTCCTGCGCGGCGGGCAGAAGGACCGGGATATCGAGCTGCTGCTGCGCGGGATGTCGCCGGAGCTGATCGCGGTGGACGAGATCACGTCGAAGCGCGATGCAGAGGCGATGCTGGAGGCGTCCTATACGGGCGTCGGCTTTCTGGCGACGGCCCATGGTGAACAGATCGGCGATCTGACGCGCCGACCGCTTTACCGCGCGCTGACGGACAGCGGCCTGTTCCGGCGCGTCCTGCTTTTGTCGCGGCAGGGGAGAACGAGGATATGTCAGCTGTATGAAAGGGGGAACGACGATGCTGAAGATGCTTGGTGTCTGGATGATCATCGGTTCGTGCTCGGCGCTGGGGCTGAGCCTGAGCCGGGAGATGACGGCGCGTCAGCACGCACTGCGGGAACAGATTAAGGCGCTGCAGGTGATCAAGACCGAGATCCTGTTTCGCCGCGCGCCGCTGCAGGAGATCGCGTCGCGGCTGGAACACGCCTGTGATGGCCGGACCGCCGATTTCTACCGCCTCACCGTGCAGACGGCGCTGAAGAAGGGCATGACGCTGCAGTCGTCCGCCCTCCGGCATCGGGGAAGGCTGCACCGTATGGGGCTGAACAAGGACGACGAGAGCGCGATCATGGACGTGCTGCAGGTGCTGGGCAAATACGACGGCGCCGCACAGGCGGAGACGATCAACCGCTCCATTGCCCGGTTGGAGCGTTCACTGGCCGCCCTGCGGGAGGAGAGCGCGTCAAAGGGCAGACTGTACCGCGCCATCGGCGTCACGGCGGGCATCACGCTGGCGCTGATCGTGATCTGAGGACGCGATGATGGAAGTCGATCTGATCTTTAAGGTGGCGGCCGTCGGGATCCTGGTGGCGGTGCTCAACCAGCTTCTGGTACGCTCCGGCAGAGAGGAGCAGGCGATGATGACGACACTGACGGGCCTCATCGTCGTTTTGATGATGGTCATCGAGCAGATCAGCCGCATGTTCACGATGATCAAAAGCACCTTCGGGTTCTGACCATGGAGGAAATGGTCAGGCTTTCTCTGTTGTGCGTCCTGTTCAGCCTGATGGGGCTCGTCGTCGCGCAGGGCAGCAAGCCTCTGGCCGCGCTGCTCGCCGCTGCTGCGGGCGGGTTCGTCCTGTGGCGGGCGCTGGAGATGGGCGGGCAGCTGGCTGAGCGGGTGCGGCGGATCACGTCGGCGGCCGGTCTTGACGGAACGCTGCTGACACCGGTCGTCAAGGTGCTGGGGATCGCGCTGTGCGCGCGTCTGTCGGCGGAGCTGTGCCGCGACATGGGCAGCCGCTGGGCGGCCGGGGCGGTGGAGCTGTTCGGCGTGCTGGCGTCGGCGGTCTGCATGCTGCCGCTGCTGGAGGAGGTGCTGAAAACGGTGGGGAGCATATGAAGCGGCTCGTCTGTCTGATCCTGCTGATCAGTGTCCTGGCGGGGCGCGCGTGGGCGCTGGATCTGTCCGGTCTGCGGGAGGCGCTGCCTCAGGAGGCGGCGACGGACGGGCTGCAGCCCGACGCGGTGGACGTCAGGCAGAGTACGGCGAGCCTCGGCACGCGGCTGCTGCGCGAGGTGCGCGTCTGGCTGCGCTCCTCGGCGGCAGAATGTCTGTCGATCCTCGCCATCGGCGCGGTCACGGGCCTTGCGTCGCTGTTCGTGCCGGCGCTGAGCGCGGACATGCTCAAAAGGACGGCCGACATGACGGGGGTCGCCGCCGCATCAGCGGTCTGCATCGGCAGCGCAGGGGGCGTTCTGGGCGCTTGCAGCGCATCCATCGAGCATCTGCGATACTTCTCCGCGGCGCTGATCCCCGTTTACGCGGCGTCAGTGGCCGCCTCCGGCAGTCCGATGGCCGCCGCGGCAACATCTACGGCGACGCTTCTGTTTTCAAACGCGCTGATCTGGCTGGCATCCAGGCTGATGATCCCGCTGCTCCACGTCCACATCCTCATGCTGGCGGCAGGACTGCTGGCGGAAAACAGGCTCCTGCTGGGCGCGTCCGAGCTGTTCCGCAAGGGAGCGCTGGCGTTTTTCCGCTACTTCCTCATGCTGTACACAGGGTATATCACCATGTCCGGACTGATCGCCTCCGGCTCGGACGCCGTGGCCGTCAAAACGGCAAAGGCGGCGATTTCCGGCTCCGTGCCCATGCTGGGGTCAGTCATATCGGACGTGTCGGAGGCGCTGCTCAGCGGCGCGATGCTGCTGCGCCATACGGTGGGCGTTTTCGGGTTCCTCAGCGCGCTGGCCATCTGTCTGACGCCCTTTGCCGCCGCCGGCGCAAGGATGCTCGTCTTCCGGCTGACGTCACTCGTGGCATCAGCGTTGTGCGGCGGCGCATTGTCAAAGCTGCTTGATGGCGTGGCGGAGGGTTACCGGGTGGCGCTGGGGCTGCTGGGCACCTGCTGCGCCATCCAGTTCCTGTCCTTCGTCATCTGTGCGGCGGTAATCCGGCCATGACGCTGCTGCAGAGCTGGCTGACGCGGCTGATCGTCGGGGGGTTCCTCTGCTTCCTCGTCACGGCGGCCGCGGGGAAGGGCGCGGCGAGCGAGCCCGTACGCCTCGCCTGCGCCTGTCTGATGATCCTGCTCGTCCTCAGGCCGGGGACGAGCCTCGATATGCAGGAGGTCCTGGCGGAGATCGAGGCGGCGGAGCGATCGATCACGCAGTCTGTGGAAGACGCGCAGGCAGAGAGGAACGACCGCATGGCACAGGCGCTGGCCGCGCGGTTCGCAGCGCTGCTGGGCGAGCCGGAGGGAGCTGTCGCTGTGACACTGGACAAAAGCGGCGCCGTTCAGTCCGTCACGATCCGGGACAGCGGCGGCGACACGGAGGAGATGCGGGCGAGACTGTCTGCGGTGACAGGACTGAGCGCGGAACAGATTGTGATCGTAGGTGAGTATGGACAGGGAAAAGTGGATGGAATATCTCAAAACGAAGCTCCATAAATATCAGTACGTCCTGATCGTCTGCCTTGTCGGTCTCGCACTGTGCGCGTGGCCTAACGGCGGTCAGAAGGAGAAGACGGCGGAGCAGGCGTCCTTCGACAGCGCCGCGGCGCTGGAGCGTGAGCTGGAGGAGATCCTGTCCAGCATGGCGGGCGTCGGCAAAACGAAGGTCGCCCTGACGGCCAGAAGCAGCAGGGCGTCCGTCTACGCCTTCAACGAGGACGAGACCGTCAGCGACAACGGCTCCGGGCGCTCTGCCGACAGGCGCACGACGCTCGTTTCTTTTGGCGCCTCCGGCATCCAGCAGCCCGTGACCGTGCGCGTCGACGAGCCGGAGTACCGAGGCGCGCTCGTCGTATGTCAGGGCGCCGATTCCGCGCTGGTGCGGCTGGAGGTGACGAAAGCCGTGTCGTCGCTGACCGGGATCACCTCGGACAACATCGTGGTATCCAAAATGAAATAAGGGAGGAAAGGTTCATGTCTATGAAAAAGCGGGGAGCCGTCTATTCGGTCGTCGCGCTGATGCTGTGCGTTGCCGTCTATCTCAACTGGAGCTACAATCGCCAGGAGGAAGAGGGCTATCAGTCGGTGGCGGAGTTCAACAACGCCAAAATGCTGGGCGAAGCAGCGCTGGTGGACGGCGCGGCGGGGGAGAGCGCAGCCGTTTCCGGAGACTATTTCGCCGAGGCGCGGCTCTCCCGCCAGCAGGCTCGGGACGAGGCCGTTTCGATCCTCAACAGGACCATCGACAACGAGCAGTTGGGCGAGGAGGCGGCAGCTGAAGCCAGCGCCGCCATACAGGTGATGGCGCAGTCTGCCATGCAGGAGTCGCGCATCGAGAACATGATCATGGCCAAGGGGTACGAGGACTGCGTCGTCTTCGTCAACGACTCCGGCGTCAACGTCATCGTCTCCCGGCAGGAGAACGGCCTGCAGGACAGCGACATCGCCCGGATCACCGAGATCGTCATGGATGAGTCCGGCATCGACGCGTCCCGGATAAAAATCGTCGAAACTGCCTCTTAGGGGCTTGCGCTTCCGCTTGGAATATATTAGAATGACTCTTGGATAAGGAGTGATTCTGATGAGTGAAACAAAGCAGTATTTCGTACTCCGGCGGGAGGGCGGCACGCTGAAGGTCTCCTTTGAGGCGGTCGCCATGCAGGTGCGCGGCGCCTGCGCCGAGATCGACGGCGTCACCGGGATCTCTGTCGCAGAGGCGTCGAACGAATGGGTCGGCCAGCGCGGCATCGTCATCGAGCGCGGCGAGGGCGAAGCGGACTGCCGGATCAAGGTCTACATCACCGTGCTGTACGGCAACGTGATCACCGAAACGGCCGCGGCTGTCCAGGAGAACGTCAAGCAGGCCGTGGAGAGCTGCCTGTCGCTGAACGTCACGTCGGTGGACGTCTACGTCTCCGGCATCACGTTCCCCAAGCAGTGAGAAATCGCATCTTTTTCGATAAACCTCTGTGTTCAGGGGTTTATTTTTTTTATAAACTCATGTATAATATTTAAGATCAAGCGACATGCGCTATAACCGGAGGTTCTCTATGAGCAGAAGAATGGCACGGGAACTTGTCCTTCATATGCTTTTCACCAACGACTTCGTCAACGAAGACGCGGAAAAGGTGCTGGAAAGCAGTCTGGGACACAATTTCGACCTGTTTTCCGATGAATACGAGCTGTATCAGCAGGCTCCCGCCGAGGCCCAGGACGGCTATATCCACGCGGCCTTTACCGGCATCATGGAGCATATGCCCGAACTGAATAATTATATCGAACAGTACTCCGTCGGCTGGAGCGTCAGCCGCATGTCGCGTTTGACGCGCTGCATCCTGCGTCTGTGCATGTATGAGATGCTGTATATGGACATCCCCGTCGGCGCCTCGATCAACGAAGGCGTGGAGCTGGCGAAGAAATACGACTCAGACGAAGCAGCCGCGTTCATCAACGGCGTTCTGGGTGCCTTCGTCGCCAAAGAGCTTGCGCGATGATCCTCGGACTCGATACCAGCAACTACAAGACCTCGGCCGCCAGCTTTGACGAGCGGACGGGCGCGTGGCGTTCGGAGGGGAGGTTCCTCGACGTGGAGCAGGGCAAGCTGGGCCTGCGGCAGAGCGAGGCCTTGTTCCAGCACGTGAAGCGGCTGCCTGAGGTCGTCTCGCGACTGGGCGCGCTGGAAGGCCTGACAGCCGTGGGCTGCTCCGACAAGCCACGGGAGCTGGAGGATTCCTACATGCCCTGCTTCCTGGCGGGCGTCAGCGTCGCGCAGAGCGTCGGCAGTCTCGCGGGCGTGCCGGTCTACCATTTTTCCCATCAGCAGGGGCATATCGCCTCGGCGCTGTTCTCGGTGGATCGGCTGGACCTGATCCGTCAGCCGTTCCTCGCCTGGCACCTGTCGGGCGGCACCACCGAGCTGCTGCTGGTGGAGCCGGACGAGAAGGTCCTCGTCAAGGCCCGCATCATCGGCGGCACTACGGACATCTCCGCCGGGCAGGCCATCGACCGCTGCGGCGTCGCGCTGGGCATGATGTTCCCGGCAGGCAAATACGTGGAGCAGGAGGCGCTTTTGTCTGAAAAGGCAAACTGCTTTACAGCCAAGGTGAATGACTGCTATTTCTCCCTTTCCGGTCTCGAAAACAAGTTCATGGGACTGATGAGCGCGGGGGAGAGCAGAAGCGATATCTGCCGCTTTACGCTGCGCTCCGTCGGCTCTACGATCCATAAGGCCAGCGTCAATGCGCGAAAGAAATACCCCGGTCTGCCGATCCTGATCTCCGGCGGCGTATCTGTCTGCTCCATCGTGCAGGACTTCTTCCTGGATATGCCCGACGTTTTCTTTGCTCAAAAGGGCCTGGGCGGCGACAACGCCCTGGGCGCCGCGCTGCTGGCGCATCTGGTGATGAAGAAATGACTGTCAGATCGATCACTGTATCACAACTGAACGAATACATCAAAAACCTGTTCGCGTCGGACCGTATGCTGTCCGCCGTCTGTGTGACGGGTGAGCTGTCGAACTTCAAGCGCCACAGCTCCGGCCATCTGTACTTCACGCTGAAGGACAGCGACGCCGCCGTGCAGGCCGTCATGTTCCGCAGCGACGCCGCAAGGCTGCGCTTTTCGCCCGAGAGCGGCATGAAGGTCATCGTAACGGGACGCGTCAGCCTGTACCCCAAGAGCGGCCAGTATCAGATCTACGTGAATACCATGCAGCCCGACGGCATCGGCTCGCTATATCTGGCCTTCGAGCAGCTGAAAGAAAAGCTCTACCGCAAGGGTCTCTTCGATCCCGCGCATAAAAAGGCGCTGCCGCTGTACCCGAAGCGCATCGCCGTCGTCACGTCGCCCACCGGGGCCGCTGTGCGCGACATGATCCGTATCCTCAACCGCCGCTATCCGCTGTGCGACGTGCTCGTCTGCCCCGTTAAGGTGCAGGGGGACGGCGCGGCGCAGGAGATCGCCGACATGCTCGATTACGTCAATCATCACCGCCTGGCCGATCTGATCATCACGGGCCGCGGCGGCGGATCGCTGGAGGACCTGTGGGCCTTCAACGAAGAGGTGCTGGCCGAGGCGATCTATCGCAGCGACATCCCCGTGATCTCCGCCGTGGGACACGAGCCGGATATCACGATCTCGGATTACGTCGCCGACGCCCGGGCATCGACGCCCTCCAACGCGGCGGAGATCGCCGTCAAGGACGCGTTCGAGCTGAAACGCGCTCTGGGCGACCTCGCTTTTACATTGGCAAAGTACCAGAGCGACCGCATCAAGGCGGAACGCACGCGCCTTGCGCGGCTGACGCAGACGCCCGTGATGACCGATCCGCGGCAGTATTTCACCGACCGCAGGCTGTCGCTGGACGTTATCAGCGACAGACTGGCGTCGAGCATGCGTTTGACGCTGGAGCGCAGGCGTGCGCAGACCGCGCGCCTTGCCGCCGGACTCGATGCCATGAGCCCGCTCAAGGTTCTGTCCCGCGGATACTCCGTGGTGACGGACGGCCGGGGCGTCGTCAGAAGCGTCGGACGGCTGACGACGGGCGGGGAGATCTCCGTCCGCCTCAGCGACGGCAGCGCCGACTGCACGGTCGTGCGCGTGACAAAGGAACAAAAGGAGAATGTGTCATGACGAAGAAGTTCGTCTTTGAAGAGGCGGTAGCGCGGCTGGAGGAGATCGTCGATCTGCTCTCCAGGGGCGACGCGCCGCTGGATGAAAGTCTGGCGCTGTTTGAAGAGGGGACAGGGCTGATCAAAAAATGCGGCGAAGCCCTCGACAAGGCCGAGCAGAAGGTCGAGCTGCTGATCAAATCGCCGGACGGTCCCGTGACCGCGCCGTTTGACGGGGAGGACGAGCAATGAGCGTACAGTCTACCGTATCCAACTGGGCCGTGCTGACCGAGCAGCGGCTCAATGAACTGATGCCCTGCGAGGACAATCTGCAGAAGGAGATCTTCGACGCCTGCCGATACAGCCTGCTGGCCGGCGGCAAGCGCCTGCGTCCCGCGCTGTGCATGATCTTTTATCATCTCTGCGGCGGCGGCGCTGACAGCGCCATCGACTTCGCCTCCGGCATCGAGATGATCCATTCCTACTCGCTGATCCACGACGATCTGCCCTGTATGGACGACTCCGACTACCGCCGCGGGCGGCTGTCCTGCCACCGCGTCTACGGTTATTCGACGGCCATGCTGGCGGGCGACGCGCTGCTGAACCGCGCTTTCGAGATCATGAGCCAGCCGCTGTCCGGCGTCGATCCGAAATGTCAGATGAAGGCGCTCCATACCGTGGCAACGGCCTCCGGCCTCTACGGTATGGTGGGCGGTCAGGTGATCGATCTGGCGCTGGAGGGCAAGAGCTGCACCGAAGATCAGCTGTGGAAGATGATCGAGCTGAAGACCGCCGTCATGATCGCCGGGGCCTGCGAGAGCGGATGCCGCCTGGCCGGGGCCGACGAGGAGACGGCGAAGGCCGCCTATGAATACGGCCGCGCTATCGGCCTCGCCTTCCAGATCCGCGACGATGTACTTGACGTCACGGGCGACGCCGCGCTGGTGGGCAAGCCCGTGGGTGAGGATGGCGAAAGCGGCAAGAATACCTTCGTTTCTATGTACGGCGTCGAGAAATGCAACAAGCTGATCGCGGAATTGACTGACAAGGCGATCCGCTGTACAGAGGCTTTCACAAACGGCGATGAGCTGCGCGAGATCGCTCTGTGGCTGACCGATCGCCAATATTGATACCCTGTTATGGCTGAAAACGCAATCCTGGACGGGATCCGATTTCCCGAGGACTTAAAGGCGCTGCCCGAGGAGAGACTCGAGCCGCTGTGCGCCGAGATCCGCGAGTTTCTCATCGACCGCGTTTCCAAGACGGGCGGCCATCTGGCCTCCAATCTGGGCGCGGTGGAGCTGACCGTGGGCCTGCACCGTGTCTTCGACTGTCCTGTCGACCAGATCCTGTTCGACGTGGGGCACCAGTCCTACGTCCATAAGATCCTCACCGGGCGCAAGGATCGTTTCGACACCCTGCGTCAGCTTGACGGCCTCAGTGGCTTCCAGCGCCCGGACGAAAGTCCTTATGACGCTTTCGTCTCCGGTCACGCTTCCAACTCCATTTCCACAGCGCTGGGCATGGCCCGCGCGCGGACGCTGGAGGGACGGCACAACGAGGTCGTCTGCGTCATCGGCGACGGCGCGATGACCGGCGGCATGGCCTACGAGGGGCTCAACGATGCCGGCCAGTCCGGCGAAAAGCTGATCGTCGTGTTCAACGACAACGAAATGTCCATCAGCAAGAACGTCGGCGCTTTTGCAAAGCGCCTGTCGCATATGCGCTCAAAGCCCCGGTACCTCAACTTGAAGACGAGCACGAAGCGCATCCTGTCCCGCCTGCCCAAGGGCGACGCGATCATCCGCTTCGTCTCGAACGTCAAGGCGAAGCTCCGCATGGCGATCCTCAAGGAGAGCATCTTCGAGATCCTCGGCTTCCGCTATCTCGGCCCTGTGGACGGCAATAACGTCAGATCCGTCATCACGCTGCTGGAGGAGGCCAAGAGCACGCCCGGACCGGTGGTCGTCCACTTCAAGACGGTCAAGGGCAGGGGGTACTACCCTTCGGAGAGCTCGCCCTGGGACTATCACGGCGTTTCGCCCTTCGATCCCGTCACGGGCAAGGGCGCGCCCAAGGGATCGACGTTCTCCGACGTGCTGGGCGCGGAGCTGACCCAGCTGGCCGGGGACGACGACCGCATCTGCGCCGTCACGGCCGCCATGGAGGACGGCACAGGGCTCAAGGAGTTTTCCGGCCGCTATCCCAGCCGCTTCTTCGACGTCGGCATCGCCGAGGGCCACGCCGTGACGATGGCCGCCGGCATGGCGGCGCAGGGGATGAAACCGGTCTTCGCCGTCTATTCCTCTTTCCTCCAGCGCGGTTACGATCAGCTGATCCACGACGTCGCCATCGCGAGCAACCACGTCGTTTTCGCCGTCGACCGCGCGGGGCTCGTGGGCGCGGATGGGGAGACTCATCAGGGCGTGTTCGACGTGCCGTACCTGCTTTCGGTCCCCGGGATCAAGGTGCTGGCGCCCGCGTCCTTCGAGGAGCTGCGCCATGCGCTGCGTCAGGCGCTCTACAACGAGAAGGGACCTGTTGCGGTCCGCTTTCCCCGCGGCGGAGAGCTTGCTTACAAGGAAAACGCCTTTACAGCCGGCCAGACGGTCCTGCGCTCCGGAACGGACTTGACGCTGGCGGGCTACGGCATCATGATCAACAATCTGCTGGAGGCAGCCGACCTGCTGGCACAGAAGGGCGTTTCGGCAGAGGTGGTCAAGCTCAATGAGCTGACGGACCCTGATCTGTCCGTCCTGTTCGATTCCTGCGCCCGCACCGGGCGTCTGGTGGTGGCGGAGGACTGCTGCAGCGGCGGCTGCCTCGGCGAGCGCATCGCCGCCCGGCTGCTGGCATGCGGGCTTGTGCCTGCGCTGCAGCTCGTCAATCTGGGCGAGCAGTTCATCCCGCACGGCAAGGTCAATGAATTATATCAACGGTACGGCGTCGACCCGCAGGGGATCGCCGACCGCGCAATGGAGATAATGGACAATGATTGAAAAGAAAAGGCTGGACGCCCTGATGGTGGAGCGCGGACTTGAGCAGAGCCGGGAACGCGCCAAGGCGCTGATCATGTCTGGCGTCGTCTACGTCAACGATCAGAAGGCCGACAGCGCGGGGCAGGCGTATCCCACTGACGTGCAGATTGAGGTGCGCGGTCATACGCTGAAGTATGTCAGCCGCGGCGGCCTCAAGTTGGAAAAGGCGCTGGACTGGTTCCGGATCGACCCGGCGGATAAGATCGTCATGGACGTCGGCGCGTCAACGGGCGGCTTTACCGATTGCCTGCTGCAGCGCGGCGCGCAGAAGGTCTACGCCGTGGATGTAGGCTATGGTCAGCTGGCTTGGAGCGTGCGCACCGATCCCCGCGTCGTGTGCATGGAGCGGTGCAATATCCGCTATGTCACGCCCGACCAGGTGCCGGACAAGCTGGACCTGGCCGTGATCGACGTCTCGTTCATCTCCCTGCGTCTCGTTCTGCCCGCCGTGCAGGCGCTGCTGAAGGAGAACGCCGAGGTGGTGGCGTTGATCAAGCCTCAATTCGAGGCCGGACGGGAGAAGGTCGGCAAAAAGGGCGTCGTCCGCGAGGCTTCCACGCACATCGAGGTCATCGAATCGACGATCGCCTTCGCGAAAAGCATCGGTTTCGGTGTAAAGGGCCTGACCTTTTCACCGATCCGCGGGCCCGAGGGGAACATCGAGTTCCTCGTCTGGCTGTCCCGCACGGAGGACACGGAGGTCGACCCTGCCGCCGTCGTAGCGGAGGCCCACAGTCAAACGATAAAGTAGGTGGTTCATACGAATAAGGTATTCGTCCATCCCAACCCCACGAGAGCAAACGCCGTCAAGGCGCTGCCCGAGGTCCTCGATTTCCTGCTGAGCGAGGGCTTCCACGTCTATATGGACAGCATGTACGCGCAGTCGCTGGGGAAGGAGTACAAGGTCGTTTCGTACGCGTCGGCGGAGGAGTGTATGAGCGCCGCCGACTTCATTCTCGTTTTGGGCGGCGACGGCACCATCCTCCACATCGCGTCGTCCGCCGCCTGCCACGGCAAGCCCGTGCTGGGCATCAACTTTGGAACCCTGGGCTTTTTGACGGAGCTCGACATCAGCGACCTCGAAATGCTCAAGCAGATCGAGGAGGACCGACACAAGCTGGACCGCCGCCTGCTGCTGGACGTCCGCGTCGTCGATCAGAGCGGCGCGACGACCTTCACGGCCACGGCGCTCAACGACGCGGCGATCCTCAAGGGTGACGTCTCCAAGACGGTCAAGCTGGCCGTCTTCGTCAACGACAAGCGTGTCATGGGCTTCGCGGGGGACGGCGCGGTCGTCTGCACGCCCACGGGATCGACGGGCTATTCGCTGTCGGCCGGCGGGCCGATCCTCGAGCCCTCCAGCACCTGCATCGCCGTCACGCCCGTATGTCCCCATTCACTGGCCATCAAATCCTTTGTCGTCTCTGCTGACCGGGTCATCGAGATCCGCCCGCCCGTGCAGGACAATACGGTGCAGCTGTCGGTGGACGGCTACCAGATCCACAAGCTGACCCCCGGTGAAATAGTCATCATCCGCCAGTCCGGGCAGACGGTCTCCCTGATCCGCCTGCGCGGCGTCGGTTTTTACGAGAGAATCAACGAAAAGCTGTCAAGCGAGAGGTTATAATCATGAAGTTCAACAGACAATCGGCCATCATGCAGATCATTTCCCAGAATGATATCAAGACGCAGGAGGAGCTGTCCGCTAAGCTCAACGAGATGGGCTTCAACACCACCCAGGCCACCATCTCCCGCGACATCAAGGAGCTGCGGCTGATCAAGGTCAGCTCCCTGTCCGGCGGCTACAAGTATTCCGCGCCTGCCCAGGGCGACGACGCCGAGTTCCTGCCGCGCCTGCGCACCATCTTCCGCGAGTGCGTCATCAATATCCAGCAGGCGCAGAACCTCGTCGTGATCAACACGATCAACGGTATGGCTAACGCCGCTGCTTTCGCCATCGACCAGCTGAAGATCGACAATATCGTCGGCACGCTGGCCGGCGACGACACGTTCCTCGTCATCCTGCCCGACAACGAAAAGGCCGCGCAGTTCTGCGAGGTGGCCGGAAAGATGATCCGCTGACATGCTCCGCTCGCTTTCCATCGAGAACATCGCCGTCATCGAACGCGCCGACATCGATTTCGAGGACGGCTTTACCGTGCTGTCCGGCGAGACCGGTGCGGGCAAATCGATCATCATCGACTCGATCAACGCGATCCTCGGTCAGCGTGTCAGCCGCGAGCTGATCCGCACCGGCGCGTCCATGGCCTCCGTCACGGCGGTCTTTGACCGCGTGGAGCCGACTGCGCTCCATCTGGCGGTGGATCTGGGCTTCGAGGTGCGCGACGACACGCTGAGCATCAGCCGTCAGATGTACCCCGACGGCCGGAACGTCTGCCGCATCAACGGCCGTCCGGCCGTTCTCGCCATGCTCCGCCAGCTGGGCGTGCTGCTGGTCAACATCCACGGCCAGCACGACGGACAGAACCTGCTGGATGAAAACCTGCACATCGATTATCTCGATGATTTCGCAGAGCTTGCACCGGAGCTTGCGGTCTTTTCCGATCGCTATGACGCACTGCTGCAGCTCAACCGCAACATCCGCGCCCTGTCCCTGAGCAACGCCGAAAAGGACCGCCGCGTGGCGCAGCTGACCGAGGAGGTCGGCGCGCTGGAGAAGGCAGGCGTCCGAGAGGGCGAATACCGCGAGCTGCAGGCGCTCCGCTCCACACTGCTGCGCTCTCAGCGGGTGGGGCAGGCGCTGCAGGAGAGCATGCTTCTGCTGTCCGGCGACGAAGACACCTCCGGCGCGCTGACGCTCGTCTCCGAGGCGATCCGCACCATGACCCAGTGCGCGGGGCTCGACAGCGAATCGCCCGCGCTGCTGCCCGCGGCGAAGGAGATCGAGGCGCTGCTCGGTGACCTGTCCGCCAACGTCACGCGGGAGCTTTACCGCATGGAGTACTCGCCCCAGCAGTTGGAGGACACGGAAAAGCGGCTGGATCTGATCACGGCGCTGTCCGAAAAGCACAAGACCGAGCCCGATCAGCTGCCGAGGCTGCTGAACGAGCTGCGCTCTGAGCTCAACGCGCTGCAGGGCAGCGAAGACGATCTGGAGGAACTCAAGGAGCGGTACGCCACCATGCGAGCCGAGGTCTTTTCCCGCGCTCAGGCGCTGACGGAAAAGCGCCGCGAGGCAGGGGAGCGCCTGTCAGCCCTGGTCTGCGAGGAGCTCCATCAGCTCGATATGCCCGCCGCCCGCATGGCGGCGGAGATCGAGAGCCAGCAGGGCCCCAGGGGCGTGCGCTTCACCCGCAAGGGCATCGATACGGTGCGGTTCCTGCTGACGACGAACCGCGGCGAGAGCCTCAAGCCTCTCAACAAGGTCGCCTCCGGCGGCGAGCTGTCCCGCATCATGCTGGCGCTCAAGAAGGTCCTCTCGGCCAACGAGCCTGTGATCACGGCGATCTTCGACGAAATCGACACCGGCGTCAGCGGCCGCGCCGCCAACAAGGTGGGGCAGAAGCTCTACGAGATCTCCATGGGCCGTCAGGTGCTGTGCATCACCCATCTGCCGCAGATCGCCTGCCTCGCCGACCACCATTTCCGCATCTCCAAGCAGGAGGAGGCGGGGCGCACCTACACCCACGTGGAGCCGCTGGACGAGCGCGGACGCATGGACGAGCTGGCCCGGCTGACCTCCGGCATCAACATCACGCAGGCCAGCCTCGACAGCGCCCGGGAGATGCTGGCGATCTCCGCGCAGTACAAAAAGAGCTTGACAAAACAAAGCTGATACTCTAAGATAAAACTGTTATTTTCAGTATCGAAAAGGCTGTGACCAAAAGGAGTAAGCAGACTCCGATCCTTGCAGAGAGCGCGCGTTCGGTGCAAGCGCGCAGGACGGACTGCCGAAATACATTTGCGAGCCGAGCGCTGAACCGTGTCAGTAGGCGTATCCGGGCGGGCCCGTTACAGCCCTGGGTTTCCCGTGAGGTCCTTTCGCAAGGAAGGATAAACTGAGGTGGTACCGCGGTAAGTATTATCGCCCTCTGCGTCTGCAGAGGGCTTTTTCAATTCATGGAGGGAGAAAAATGACGTTATATGACGAACTGAAGGCCAGAGGTCTCGTGGCGCAGGTCACCGATGAGGAAGAGGTCAGCCGACTGATCAACGAGGGCAAGGCCACATTCTATATCGGCTTCGACTGCACGGCCGACAGCCTGACGGCCGGCCATTTCATGGCCCTTACGCTGATGAAGCGACTGCAGGCGGCGGGCAACAAGCCCATCGCGCTGATCGGCGGCGGCACCACCATGATCGGCGACCCCTCGGGCCGCACCGACATGCGCAAGATGCTCACCAAGGAAGACATCGACCACAACGCCGCCTGCTTCAAAAAGCAGATGGAGAAGTTCATCGAGTTCGGCGACGGCAAGGCCATGATGCTCAACAACGCCGACTGGCTGCTGAAGCTCAACTACGTGGAGCTGCTGCGTGAGGTGGGCGCCTGCTTCTCGGTCAACAACATGCTGCGCGCCGACTGCTACAAGCAGCGCTGGGAGCGCGGTCTGTCGTTCCTGGAGTTCAACTACATGATCATGCAGTCCTACGACTTCTACTACATGTTCCAGCACTACGGCTGCAATATGCAGTGCGGCGGCAACGACCAGTGGTCCAACATGCTGGGCGGTACGGAGCTGATCCGCCGGAAGCTGGGCAAGGATTCCCACTGCCTGACGATCACGCTGCTGACCGACTCTCAGGGCAACAAGATGGGCAAGACCGCCGGCAACGCCGTCTGGCTCGATCCCGAGAAGACCAGCCCCTATGAGTTCTTCCAGTACTGGCGCAATGTCGGCGACGCCGACGTCATGAAGTGCCTGCGCATGCTGACGTTCCTGCCCCTGGAGCAGATCGACGAGATGGAAAAGTGGGAAGGCAGCCAGCTCAACAAGGCGAAGGAGATCCTGGCCTTCGAGCTGACGAAGCTCGTCCACAGCGAGGAGGAGGCACAGAAGGCCCTGGAGGCCAGCAAGGCGCTGTTCGGCGCTGGCGGCGTCTCCGCCGACATGCCCACCACCGAGATCGCGGAAGCCGACTTCGGCGACGGCATGACCGTTCCCGAGCTGATGGTCCGCTGCAAGCTGGCCGGTTCCCGCGGCGACGCCCGCAGACTCATCGAGCAGGGCGGCGTCACCATCAACGATGAAAAGGTCGCAAGCGCCAGCCAGCTCGTCACGGCGGCTGACGTCAAAAAGGGCGACTTCGTCATCAAGAAGGGCAAGAAGACCTTCCACAAGGTCATCTGCAAATAGCATTACCGTTTTACGCGATCTGCCGGCCCCGGCGGCCGGCAGATTTTGACGAAAGGAGGCTCCCATGCAGTACAGGACCAATCCGAAAAACGGCGATCGGTTGTCAGCTCTCGGACTGGGATGTATGCGCTTTTCCCGCCGCGGCGGCTTTATCGATCAGGAAAAGGCCGAACGCGAGATGCAGCGCGCCCTGGACCTGGGCGTCAATTACTTCGACACCGCCTGGACGTACCCGGGCAGCGAGACCTGCGTCGGCAAGTTCCTGGCCAAAGGCCACCGCGATCAGATCAAGCTGGCGACGAAGCTGCCCCAGTATCTGACGAAGAAGTACGAGGACTTCGACCGCTATTTCTACGAGGAGCTCAAACGCCTGCAGACCGATCATATCGATTATTACCTGCTGCACATGCTGTCGGACTATCACTCCTGGCAGCGCCTCGTCGATCTGGGCATCGAGCGCTGGATCGACGAGAAGAAGGCGAAGGGGGAGATCGTCAACATCGGCTTCTCCTACCACGGCGGCTCTACGGGCTTTATCAGGATCATCGACGCCTATCCCTTCGATTTCTGCCAGATGCAGTTCAACTACTTCGATCAGCACGGGCAGGCAGGGGAGACCGGCCTGCGCTACGCCGCCTCCAAGGGACTCCCGGTCATCATCATGGAGCCGCTGCGCGGCGGCAGATTGACGAACGGCCTGCCGAAGAAGGTCAAGACCTTCTGGGACAAGGCGGAGCCCCATCGCTCCCCGGCCGAATGGGGCCTGCGCTGGGTGTGGAATTACCCGGAGGTCACGGTCCTGCTGTCCGGTATGAACAGTATCGAGCAGATCGAGGAGAACTGCGGCACGGCCTCCGACGCGCTGCCCGGCGCGCTGGATGACAGTACGCTGGCGCTTTACGACCGCGCCCGCGAGCTGATCAAGGAGAACATGGCTGTCCCGTGCACCGGCTGCGCCTACTGCATGCCGTGTCCCCAGGGGGTCGATATCCCCGTCTGCTTCAACGCTCTGAACGTCAAGCAGTCTGACGGCTGGTTCAACGGCGAGCGGGAGTATATCATGTGCACCTCCCTCAAGACCGTCACGACGAATGCCTCCAAGTGCATCCGCTGCGGCCGGTGCGAGACGCACTGCCCCCAGAAGATCGAGATCCGGAAGCACCTGCAGCAGGTGACGCAGGAGCTGGAGGGCCCCGTCTACAAGCTGGTTATGAAGGGCGCGAGGCTCTTCGGCCGATTCTGATACAGCAAAGGATCAAACACGCAAATGATGAAAACAAGCGATTTCTATTACGAGCTGCCCAAGGAGCTCATCGCCCAGACGCCCATCGCCCAGCGGGACCACTCCCGATTGATGGTGCTGGACCGACATACGGGCGCGATTTCCCACGAGCATTTTTACGATATCAAAAAGCACCTGAACCCCGGCGACTGCCTCGTGATCAACGACACCCGCGTGCTGCCTGCCCGTCTGTACGGCGTCAAGCAGGGCGGGGGAGCGAACGTCGAGGTGCTGCTGCTGAAAAACGTCGGAGGCGACGACTGGGAGTGCATCGTCTATCCGGGCCGCAGGCTCAAGACGGGCGCCGTCGTCTCCTTCGGCGACGGTCAGCTGACGGGCGAGATCGTCGAGGTCAGGCCCGACGGCAACCGCGTCGTCCGCTTCACCTACGAAGGCATTTTCCTGGAACTGCTGGAGAAGATCGGCACCATGCCGCTGCCTCCCTATATCACCGAGCGTCTGGAGGACGGCGAGCGCTACCAGACCGTCTATTCCCGCGAAAACGGCTCCGCCGCCGCGCCGACGGCGGGCCTGCACTTCACGAAGGAGCTTCTCCGGGAGATTGAGGACATGGGCGTCGATATCGTCCATGTCACGCTCCACGTGGGCCTGGGCACGTTCCGGCCTGTAAAGGAAGAAAACATTACAGACCACGTCATGCATGTGGAGCGCTATCACGTGACCGAAGACGCCGCTGCGCGCATCAACGCCGCCAAGGCCCGGGGCGGACGCGTCATCGCCGTGGGCACCACCTCCTGCCGCACGCTGGAGACAATCGGCGACGAAAACGGCGTCGTCCACGCAGGGGAGGGCGACACTGGCATCTTCATCTACCCCGGCTACCGCTTCAAGATCCTCGACGGCCTGATCACCAACTTCCACCTCCCGGAAAGCACCTTGATCATGCTCGTCTCCGCCTTCTCTACCCGCGAGATCATCCTCAAAGCCTACGAAGAAGCCGTCCGGGAGCGCTATAGGTTCTTCTCATTTGGCGACGCGATGCTGCTTATATAGGAACACGCGCCGTCCGGGGCGCGCTGTTGACTTTTTTCACCTGCGTGATAATATGGATGATGGAGGTGAACCGCATGAGCAAACTGGACAGCGCAATCGCGTTTGCGGTGGAGGCGCACGGGGGCATGAAGCGGAAGGGGAAGGAAAGGCCCTATATCCTGCACCCGCTGGAGGCCATGCTGATCGTCAGCGAGCTTTGCGAGGATGAGGACGTGCTTGCGGCGGCCGTACTGCACGACACGGTCGAGGATACGGCTGTGACGACTGACGAGCTGGAGCGATCGTTCGGGCGCCGGGTGGCGTCGCTCGTGGCCGCGGAAAGCGAGAACAAGCGGGAAGAGCTCCCGGCGGAAGCAACGTGGAAAATCCGCAAGGAGGAGACCATCCGCGAACTGAAGACAGCCGGCAGAGAGACGAAGCTCATCTGCCTCGGTGACAAGCTGTCGAACCTGAGGGAGATCGCCCGCGACCAAGCGCAGGCAGGCGAGAGCCTGTGGCTGCGTTTCAATCAGAAGGACAAGCGCCAGCACGCCTGGTATTATGGCAGCGTTTACGAGATCCTGCGGGAGGAGTTCGGCGACGTGAGGCCGCTGAACGAATACGCGGCGCTGCTGCAGGAGGTTTTCGGCTGATAAACAGGTCAGGCAGGATGCGCAAGCGTCCTGCCTGTTTTGCACGGTAACGTTCGGTACGGTCATTGCATTTTTGACAGGATGATTGTATAATATGTAGAGCTTTAGCTGCGGGATGAGAGGTGACGCTGATGCGGATCGTTTGCGTGGATGATGAACGGCTGAGCCTGAAAATCGCGATAGAGGAGTGTCGGCGCATCGTCGGGGGGGGGAGGGGGAGATCAGGGCGAGGTGCTTGGCTTCACGTCGTCTGCCGAGACGCTGGCCTGGTTCCGTGAGAACACAGCCGAAGTGGCGCTGCTGGACATCAACATGCCTGACATGAACGGCCTTGTGCTGGCGGCGCATATCAAGGAGTTGTCGCCCGACACGGCCATCGTCTTTCTGACGGCTTACCCGGAGTACGCCGTGGAGGCCTTTGCCATCCACGTTTCGGGTTACGTCCTCAAGCCGCCCGAGCCCGGACGGCTGCGTGCGGAGATCGAATACGCCATGGCTATCCGATCCGTCGCGCCGCTGCAGAAGCCTGCGGCGCCCTTCGCTGCAAGGACCTTCGGCAACTTCGACCTGCTGGTGCACGGCAAGCCTGTCAGCTTCCGCCGGTCCAAATCGAAGGAGCTGCTGGCCTATCTGATCGACCGCCGCGGCAGCAACATCACCCGGCCCGAGGCGGCGGCCATCCTCTGGGAGGATACGGACTACGACCGCTCCATGCAGAAACAGCTGGATGTGATCATCCGCTCCATGCGCCAGACGCTGGAGGACTGCGGGCTGAAGGATCTGCTGGAGCTGCGAAACGGCTTCATGCGCATCCGGCCCGAGATGATCGACTGCGACCTCTACTTGTTCATGGACGGCGACGCGGCGGCGGTCAACGCTTACCGCGGCGAATACATGAACTCCTACTCCTGGGCTGAGCTGACGGCCGCCTATATGGACCGGCTGCAGAATCGGCTGTAAAGCGTTATAATAGTGTGATAAATGCCCCGTTTTGACGATTTTTTCGAAGATTCGGGGTGTTTTTTTGCAAAAAAGCGCGCGTCCAGCAGATTTTGTTGGACATTTGTTGGACAGCGTATGATTTAATGCAGGTAATTAAAGTGGTAGTACCTATAATGCCGCTTTGATGCGACCATTCTGGAAGAAAGGAGACCGTATCATGTTTGACAAGGTTGCTGCACCGCTGATTTCTCTGATCAACTCTCTGATGACCCCGCTGCTGTCCCTGGTGGGCGCTGCCGGCGCGATCTACTGTGTCATCCTCGGCGTCAAGTTCGCCAAGGCTGAAGAGCAGCAGGACCGTGAGAAGGCCAAGGGCGCCCTGAAGAACGCGATCATCGGCTTCGTGCTGATCTTCGTTCTGCTGCTGGCGCTGAAGATCCTGATGCCTGAGATGCAGAATTGGGTCGCGCAGAACGCGCCCAAGAGCTAAACGGTCTTTTTCAAATGGGGAGGCGCGCGCGCTGAAAAGCTGACTCCCCGTGAAAGACATCGTGAGCTCGCGTGAGTACATCAAAAAAACCGTCGAAAGCCTGACAAGGCTTTCGATCCGGGGGCGCGTCAACACGCGCTCCGGGATCGGAAGCTTTTCGCCCGGCCGCCTGAGCGGCCCGACAAGGAGAACAACGATGATGAAGATAAAAACCGACAGCCTGCTGTGCACGCTCCTGGCGCTGCTGATGCTCCTGACCCCGGCACTGACGGCCTTCGCCGCCGAGTTGAGCATCGACAGTTCCTCCTTTTCCGACCCCGAGATCAAAGAGGGAGTGATGTATTCCTGGCACAAGGGCCTTCCCAAGCCCGGTCCCAACACCTACGGCGTCGAGTTCCCCGTGCTGATCACCTGGGACGACCAATTTTTTCTCTGCTGTGATGATAATATGAGAACTTCCATCGCCGGCAATGCAAGCGGGCTTGCCGCCTATAAGAACGGCACGGAAGGCTCGGGTATCATCGGGGATTACGATTACAAGAATAATTTCGGGTTTCCGAATGGCTGGGGCAATCCCTGGCGAATTTATTCGATGTCCGAGAACGGCCTGCTGGCCAATCTCGGCCTCAATTACGAAGCGCTGAAGGAAGGGCTCCCCTGCATCACCATGGATGCTCCGGAGAACGTGCCCGTTATCGTGCCGGCATATCAAGACGATAGTGAACCTTACCCCCCCTATGCCCTCGGGTTTTACTGGCCGGGCGAGGACCGCAGCGCCGGCCCGCCCCACTGGGTGACGGGGCATCACCGCCTGACGACGACAGTCGGTTACTCTTATAACGGCTCGAGCGGATGGGAACTGGCAGCCGACCTTTTATCTTTCGGCCAGTATGATTCCAGGAAATCGTGCTACATAAACAGCCTCGACTGGTATCTGCGTCTTTGGAACGATCGTCCGGTCAAGAACTGGATAGATCCCGAATGGACGATGAAGGCTTCCGGCCTCGGCAGTTATCCGAGCGGCGGGGCCGTTGCCTTAGCGGGGGAACCGCGGCCGGAGGGGGAGGATTCCTCCGTGATGAAGGCGGTCACCCGCTGGTGGACCTTTGGGCCGACTTCGAGAGAGAGCACCGGAGATGCTTACTATACCGGCGGCGAGTATGAAATCTATCAGATCAATTGCACCTACGAAGCCGTCGTCAAAAAATGGGACGTTGAATACAAAAACAACTCCCCGATGGGCTACATGATCAACTGGATCGACAGATACGGCAATCAGATTGTCTTGCATCACTATGGCTCCAGTTTGCTGTCCAAAGGTTTAGGTAGTTCCAAAAACCATCCGTTTGCTGGGGCTCTTCACCCAGGCGATGAGCATTTCGATGTTTACTGGGGAGAGCCTGTCACCATCAGCTATCTGCAGAAGGACTTCACGGTGGTCAGCGGTCAGGTGACGAACCTCGACGGCCCCATCGTCATCGGTCCCGAGACGACGATCATCGTGGAGGACGGCGGCGTGCTGTCCGTTTCCGGGTGGATCATCAACAACGGCCAGATCCTCGTCAAGCCCGGAGGGACCCTGCTGGTCCAGCCGCAGGAGACGGCCATCGGCACCGACACCAAAGCCTGCATCAGCTCCATGGGCGTACAGCCCGGCGGCGGCAACGGCCGCATCGCCTGCGACGGCATTATGATCGTCATGCCGGACTGCAAGGTTTTCGGCGCCGGCACCTTCGGTCTCCAGTTCGGCGAGGGCGCCCAGGTGGTCAACTACGGCGTCATCGGCTCCGAGAACTTTGATATCTATGCCGATCACACCATTGACAACCGCGGCGAGGACAGCATCGTCATCACGGGACGCGGCGTTGACCCCACCGTCTCCGGCTATGATCTGATGGAGAGGGAAATCACCAGCGCCTGGTTCGACGGATCCGCCAATCAGGAGAAAACACGCGCCGTGCGCATGCCATATGAAGCCGTTTACGGCCGCGGGCAGCTTGACCATTACGATGACTGGGTGATGACGCCGAACCGCTCCGGCACGACCTGGACGATCGAGAACTCTATCCGCGTCAAGCTTCTGTACGATCCTGATTTTGACATTTATTTCTTCCGGAGGCTGGCTGACAATGGGATCGTCTGGTACGACGCCACCGACAAGACCTGGTATCAGACCATAGACGGGGAGAAGCAGAAGTACCCCGAAAGCATCACGGCGATCATCTCCCGCTCCCGGGCGACGGAGGCGGCCCTGCCGGACGGCATGAACGTCTGGAAGGGCGCGCAGAAGATCACAATCTCCACGCCGTCGTATCCGATCTATTACTTCCAGCGGCTCAAAACATATTTCTTCACCTGCGCCACCGGCCAGATCTATTATTTTGATATCTACTCTCGCACTTGGCAGTATTACAACAGCAGGATGATGGTGATCCCGTATGTCCGCGCCATCAGCGAGCCCACATCCGGCGCCGACGGCACGCTGCCAGACGATTACGTGCTGACCTGTTATGCCGACCCTGCGCCGGACACGGTGGAGTCTTTCAAGCTTCATACGCTTGATCCAAACGACTATTCGCTTCCCAAACCACCTGAAGGGTGGAGCGAATGGCCAGAACTGCTCAGCTATAACGACGTTACCTTGGTCTTCGACGGCCCGGGAGGCGGCTACACCGGGGTCACGGAAAGCGGCGTCACCGTGTCGCTGACCTTCGATGAGATCAAACAGATAGTCGCGGAGGCCAGGAACAACTATAACAACGCGACGAATCTGCCCAAGATGATCATCTACGATGACATGCGCTTCTACCTGAACGAGGATATGACGAAATACGTGCATACCGATGAAGAGGGCCGTACGCTGTTCATTTACGTAGAGGATTACCTCTCACATCAGGGTAACTATTACGTGCCATAAGGAAAGGAGGTCCGACAGCATGAAAAAGATCACGGCGCTCGCGATGCTCGCGGCGCTGACGCTGGCGCTGCCGGGCCTCGGCGTCCGGGCCATCGACACCAGCTATTCCGGTTACCTCGACGCCCGGACCAATGAGCCCCTGACAACTGAACAGCAGAGCAGCGAAAGCAATATCGTCGGCGGCCGTACCCAGGTCTCCGCAAACTGCTTCTACGACTGGAACACCCATGATTACGTCTATACCTCCGACGACTCCCTGGCCGAGATCCACACCAGCGTCGTGGACGGCATGGTGGTGAACGTCCCGGTCAACATCATCCCCGGCAGCAATGCCGCGCTGCAGCTCTACTGCGACGGCGAGGCGTATGACGGGGAGCTCACGGCGATCAACGACCCCGGCGTCTATATCGTCTCTCTCCAGCAGGGCGGCGCCACGGCACGCCTGTTCAGCTTCACCATCGTGGGGGAGGAGACGAACCTTCTGAACCGGTACGCCGTGCCGGAGGGCTTCTACGTCACCTCTGCCTTCCTCGGCGAAGACGACATCAACACTGACTTTTACGTCGTTGACATGCAGGAGGAGGGGACGTACGAGATCGAGTATGAGTGCATCCCCACCGACATCAGGTATTCTCTCAAAACGACTGTGGACCGCACACCACCGCAGGTGGAGCTCAGCGGCCACACCGACAAGCGCGGCCGCTACCGCAGCGCCGTCACCTTCTCCGGGCTGGAGGAAGGCGACGATTATGTGCTCACCCGGGAAGGCGAGAACGTCACCGCCCGGCGCAACGTCGATCTGAGCTATACGGTCTATGACAGCGGCAACTACAGGCTCCGAGTCTACGACCCGGCCGGGAACTTCGCGGAGCACGACTTTCTGATCATGCTCTATTTCAACGCCAGCAGTCTCGTGTTCTTCACCCTTGTGGTTGTCACGGCGGCCGCGGTGCTCGGCTATATCATATATAAGCGCAGGCATCTGCGCATCGGTTAATCTGAATCCAAAGCGAAAGGCAGGTGAGAAGATATGTTGGGTGACCTTTGGGGGGCAATATCCGATTTTTTGGGCGACACACTAAGTTCGATCCTTGAATCGGTCCTCAATGCCACCATCTTCAAGCTCTGCTATTACATCGAGATCGGGCTCTGCCGCATCATCGAAGTGCTGTCCAAACTTTTCGGCGTGTTCGCCGGTATGAACCGCGTCACGTATGAGGGTAAGCAGGATTATCTGATCAGCGTCTTTTTCAACAACAAGGCGGTGTCAAACATCTACTGGGGCATGGCGATGATCGGCATCGTGTTAACCTTCGCCTTCGCCATCTGGTCCGTCATCCGCAAGATGTTCGACCTGCAGAGCAAGCAGCAGCAGTCTCACGGCGAGATCATCGGTGCAGCCCTGCGAAGCATTTTTTTGATTCTCAGTATGACGCTGATCATCACCGTGGTGCTCAACACCACGGATATCCTCATGCAGCAGGTCAACTTCATCTTCAACAATGCCTACCATCTGGATCAGCCTGCCAAGCGGACGTTCTCCGAGGAGGAGTACGCCGCCATGGGCCGTATCCTGGCCACCGTGGGCAACTATTCCATGATCCAGTCAAGCAGCAACCGCTACAATCTGAACCTATGTTTCAACGACATACGGAACGACCTCTATTACCTGCAGCAGCAGGGCGTGTTCGAGTATTCCTATTATCAAACAGATAAGGCTGGCAACGAGATCGTCACCTGGCAGTCACTGCTCAGTCAGATCGCAAAGTCGTCCGACGTGACGAAGGACGTCAAGGTCGACGTCTACAACCAGAGCATCGCCAATTCCCTCAACGCGGCCATGCGCTATCTGCAGACCAGCGGCAGCAGCCTCCGCCCCGTGGAATACGTCACGCACAACTACACCATCGAGAGCGACGATGTGCGCCTCGACCGCATGATCTTCCTCATGGGCACCATGGGCGCCGCCAAGAACGGCAGTTTCAACCAGGCTCCCAGCCTCGACGATTCTCTCCGCGGCCCGTATTTCTATGATGAGGGCAGGAGCATCTATAATATCAATCAGGTCAACTCGGACTTCAATATCGGCTTCCCCACGGATTATATCCTCGTGTGGATGGCGGCGATGGCGATCATTTATGATCTGATCGTCATCATCCTGAACTGCATCGCCCGCATCTTCAACATGCTGTTCCTGTACATCATTGCCCCGCCCGTCATCGCGGCGTTCCCGCTGGATAACGGCGGTAAGTTTAAGCAGTGGACCACAGCGTTCCTCGTTCAGTCCCTGAGCGTCTTCGCCACCGTCATCTCCATGCGCCTGCTGCGCATTTATCTGCCCATCGTCATCAGCCCGCAGCTGGTGTTCTTCGAGAACGGGCAGCCCCTGCTCAATACGCTGGCGCGCTTCGCCCTCGTCTACGGCGGCTTTGAGGCCTCCAAGAAGGCCACGAGCCTCCTAACCGGTATCCTGGCCGACAGCGCAGGCTGGCAGTCTATCCAGGCCGGCGACATGAGCACCGCTGCCAACACCGCCCTCAGCAGGGCCAAGGGCGCCGTTGTCGGCGCCGCCGTCGGCACCGCAGGCAAGGCGCTGGGAATGGCCGGCGGTGCGCTCAGCTTTGCCGCCAAGCCGCTGACCAATTATGTCTCGGCGCCTTTCAAGCGAGCCGCGGAGGCGTGGAGCAAACTCGGCACCGGCGGACGGCAGCAGCGTGAAGCGGATTCCATCAGGAACAGGGTCTCCCAGGGCAAGGCTGACGAGGCGTACCTTAAGAATCATGAGTCCGACCGTAAATATCTCGCTCCCAATACCATGAACAACAGCTCTAATACGGGCAATACGAGCAATCAGCAGAACCGGCAGAATCAACAGAATAACCAGAACCAACAGAATAACCAGAACCAACAGAATAACCAGAACCAGCAGAATAACCAGAACCAGCAAAATAATCCGCAGCCCGCGCAGCCGCCTCCTCCGAGACCGGCTCCGGCCCATGAGGCGCCTGTCGGCAATAACGCACTGAACCGCAGACGACAGCGTGCCGACCTCAACGGCGGGGAGGCTCAGCCGAGGCAGCACGCCGATGACACCGGCAACCATTCCAACCGTCCCCGTCTTGATTAACAGAACGCCGTGACACAAGGGTGAAAACATGCAAAGACTGATACCGGGAAAAACAAAAGTAAACATCGAGCTGTTCCGCGGCGTGACGCTGGGGGATATCCTGGTCGGCGGCGTGGCCCTGGTCATGCTGGTGTTTGTGTTTATCTCCAACCTCGCCTGGAAGTACGGCATCGCCGTGGTGATCCTTGCTTTGGCCGCGCTGCTGCTGTTCCGCATGGATGAGCAGGCTAACTATATCTATCTGCTGCACATCCTCAGCTACCTGGGCTACGAGCACCACTTCGGCCGCATCTTCTCGGATGAGCAGCTGGTGGAAAAGCAGGAGAAGGGCTCTTCTCAGGCGGCCTTCGACGAACTGTTCAACGACGAGGATGCGAAGCAGAGCAAGATCGAGCTGCGTAAGCGTGCCAAGGAGAGCCGCTCCGACGAAAAGGCCCGCAGGAAGGCCGCCCAGCAGCTTCGCAAAAAGGAAGACAAGCTGCTCAAGAGCAAAAAGACCGACCCTGGGATCAAGGAGCAGATCCGCGCCCGCCGCGCCGCCGAAGAGGCCGCCGTCAACGCGGGCAAAGGCCCGAAGCTTTCGAGAAGTGAGAGGAAGGCCGCCGAGAAGGAGCGCAAGCATCAGCGCAAAGAGGAGGACCGCATCCTCAAGAGTAAGTCCGCGCCCGAAAGCGAGAAGGAGGAGATCCGCGCCCGCCGCAAAGCTTCCTCTGAGGAGTTCGCCCGCAAGCAGGCCGCCTCCAAGGACGCGGCGCTGGACCGCGCGCCCATGGAGGACATCATCGCTTTCACCGGCATCTCCGAGGGCTTCATCGAGTATCTGAACAAGTCATACTATGGCGCCGTCCTGGAGATCGACCCGGTCGAGTTCCGCTTCTTCAGCGAACACCGCCGCGTCAACGCCATCGAGAACTGTCTGGGCCGCGTGCTGCGTTCGCTCCACGCGGGCTACAGCGCCAACATCGTCAAGCTGGAGCGCCCCATCGTCTACGACCGCTATCTCGACCGCGAGTACGACAAGTTGGATGAACTGCGCTTCGCCTATGAAAACGGCGTCCTCACCGAAAGCGAGCTCAAGTCCCGCGTGGAGGTCGAGTACGACCGCATCAACGAGCTCATCACTTTCTGCAAGGATCGGCGCGTAATCACCTCCTTCTATTACCTTGTCCTCTTCGAGAGCGACAAGCGGCAGCTGGACAACCAGATCCATGACGCCGAGCAGCTGCTCCGCGCGGGCGAACTTTCCGTACACCGCCTGGGCGACAAAGAGCTGGCGCTGTTCCTCAAATACAGCAACCAGATCGACTTTGACGAGCATGAGGTCGACAAGATCGCCCCGGAGGATCTTCACCTCTGGGCCCAGCCCGACACCATCGATTTCCGGGTGCGCCGGGTCGAGGTCAATCATATCGTCACCCACAACTTCCGCGTCGTCAATTACCCCTCCGTGGCGGACGACGCCTGGCTGGCCGGCGTCATGAGCATTCCGGGCACCAAGGTCGTGCTCAAGTGTCGTCCCATGGACCGCGCTAAGTCCATCCGCAACATAGACCACTCCCTGCAGGAGCTGCGCGGACAGTACGCCGCCACCAGCGTCGACTCCCGCAGGCTGGAGATCGAGTCACACATCAGCACCTTGCAGGAACTGCTGACCACCCTGCAGAACGACAGCGAATCCCTGCTGGAGTGCAACATCTATATCACTGCCTACGACATCGTCTCCACCCGCAACAACCTGGAGATCCTCCAACCGCCCCTCAGCGAGCTGCCCACCGTCAATGAGATGAAGAAGAACGTCCGCCGCAGCTGGCAGGAGAACGGCTTCCGCCTGAACAATATGGAGTTCGATCAGGTACAGGCCTTCATCGGCTCCCAGATCAACGCTCTCGATCCGCTGGCCCGTGAGGGACGCAGTATCCCCAGCAACACTGTGGCTGCATGCTTCCCCTGGGTCTTTGCCCATATCTCAGACGAGGGCGGCGTCAAGCTGGGCGAGAGCGACGGCATCCCCGTGTTCATCGATTTCTTCCGCCGCGACAGCGAGCGCGTCAACTCCAATATGGTCATCGTCGGCAAGTCCGGCTCCGGTAAATCTTACGCCACCAAGAGCCTGCTCGCCAATCTCGCTGCCGAGGACGCCAAGATCTTCATCCTCGACCCCGAAAACGAATATACCGAGCTGGCCGGGAACCTTCACGGCCAGATTATCAACGTCGGCAACGCCCAGTACGGCCGTCTCAACCCCTTCCACATCATCACCGCCCTGGACGACGACGAGGCAGGGGAGACGGGCCCCAGCGGCAGCTACGCCACGCACCTGCAGTTCCTGGAGGAGTTCTTCAAGCAGATCATGCCGGACTGCAGCCGTGACGCCATGGAGTACCTCAACACCCTCGTCGATCATATGTATCTCAGCCACGACATCACCTCGGAGACCGATCTGTCTGTGCTGACAGCGGCGGATTATCCGATCTTTGACGACCTGTACGACGAGGTCCTGCAGGAGTTTCAGAGCAGCGACAACCCCTTCACCCGCGATCTGCTGCGCACGCTGATGAACTACATCGCCAAGTTCTCCACCGGCGGCCGCAACGCCAACATCTGGAACGGCCCGAGTACCGTTACCACCGATGAGAACTTTACGGTGTTCAACTTCCAGTCGATGCTGGCGAACCGCAACCAGACAATCGCCAACGCGCAGATGCTCTTAGTGCTGAAGTACATCGACAACGAGATCATCAAGAACCGCGATTACAATACGAAGTACAAGGCCAACCGTAAGATCGTCGTCGTCATCGACGAGGCCCACGTCTTCATCGACGCCAAGTATCCCATCGCCCTGGACTTCATGTTCCAGCTGGCCAAGCGCATCCGTAAGTACAACGGCATGCAGATCGTCATCACCCAGAACATCAAGGATTTCGTCGGCTCCGAGGAGCTGGCGCGCAAGTCCACCGCCATCATCAACGCCTGCCAGTACAGCTTCATCTTCGCCCTGGCCCCCAACGACATGCAGGACCTCGTGAAGCTGTATGAAAAGGCTGGCGGCATCAACGAGATCGAGCAGGAGCAGATCGTCCAAGCACCGCGCGGTCAGGCGTTCGTCGTCATGAGCCCCACAAGCCGTTCATCCTTCTCCGTGGAGACGGCCCCGGGCATCAGCAGTATGTTCGAGCAGCACAAGATCGAAAGCCGCTATTTCATCGGCGATGAGGGTGCAGAAAACTGGGAGGAGTTCATCGGCGACAGCCGCGAGATCCACAGCCTCAACGTGGCAGAGGGCCGCGAGGAGCTGCCGGTCGCGGAAGAGTCCGAGCCCGTATCCCCCACTCGTCCGGGCGTCGTGCTGCGCGTCTTTGACGAAGACGAATATGGGGAAGAGGAGCCCGTCAGCGCCGGGTCCGTATCCTTCCACTTCGATGACGATGACGAGCCTGAAGAGATCGTACCTGAGGCGCCGGAGGAAAAGCCCGCGCAGCCGGAGGTCGCCTCCGATGGTCAGACCATGGCCGTCTTCACCATGATTGCCGACGCGCTGGGAAGGATGGCTGCCGCAGCAGAACGCGGTTCCGGCGATACTGCCTTCGCGCCCGCAGCGCCCGCTCAGACGCAGTCTGAAGCCCGCGAGAGCGAGCTCCTGCGCGAAAAGGACGAGGAGATCCGCCGCCTCAGGCAGGAGTATGAGCAGCTGAAGGCCGCCGAGGAGAACCTGCCCGAAGACGGGGATGAGGACGGAGGCGAGCTCGTTGCCGCAGACGCGGACGGGGAAGACGCCGAATACAACGATCCGCTGGACGATCTTGTCGACGACGAGTATTCTGAGGAAGTCGACGACGAGGAAAACAGCGAGCTGTTCACTCTCTTCGGCCTGAGTCAGGACAAAGAGGAGGATGACGAAGACGACGAGGACGAGGATGACTGGGATGCCGGCGCATCCGTCTTCGACGATGTCGCTGCGGGCGATGACGACGATGTGATCGGTCTGTCGCTGGATGAAGAGGACGAGGATGAGGATTCCTCGGATGACTTCATGAACGCTTTCTGCAGCTTTGCCGCCAAGCTCAAAGAGATGAGTCCCTTCGAGCGGCTCCGGGCCAACGGTCAGGACGTCGCGGAGATCACCCTCGACGATCTGATCGAGGAAGCCAAAGCGCGCATGGAACGCAGACGTACCCACTAAGCATATCACCATTTCGGGAGGAACAGCAGATGAAACGGAACCTGCATGAAACGATCAGGGCACTTGCCTCGGCGCAGACACTTCGGCGTGCCGCGGCTTTCGTGCTCTGCTTCGTGATGTGCCTGCAGCAAATGCCCGTTCTGTCCCTCGCCGACGACTGGACGAACCTTGAGCCTGCCAACAGGCGGTTGAGCCAGGGTAGGTCGGTCGCGAATACCTATATCCTTGAAATCACCAACGGCAGCCGACGTGACGGCGACGTCGCCAGGAACGTTTTGTATTTCGCGCTGGAATATATCGACGTCAACGGTATGCGGCGCAACGTCATCGTTTTGCCGCAACAGGATGGTCCCGAAGCAAGTCTGAACGCAGCCGCTGCTGCCGGCACCCGCAGTAAGCGCATCCAAAACGTCAAAAACAACTTCGGCGTTGAGATCCCCGAGTTCAGCACAAAAAAGCTCATGAGTTCCAATTCCACCGATCAGATCGTCTTTACGACCCCTGCGGCGGTCAAACGCTTCACGAAGATCCAGATCTTCGGCAAAGCGACCTCGGAAGGCAGCGAATGGGACTGCCGCGGTATGCGTATTTATCAAGTCGAACAGTTCTACGGTCTTGAGATGTACGGCTGGTACTCTGCCGACGCCTATCTTGATTTCAAGGGCAAGATTCTGGCCGAAGCTGTGATGATCGGCGGTTCCGGCATGTTTTATTGGAACAACAGCGGCGGCACCTACAATATCGTGACGCTGGACAATCCGAACTGCCTGGGAGACATCGTTCTCGTCAACGATACCGCCGATGATTCCGAAAAGACCGCCTTTGAGGCCAGCAAGCACTACACGACCCATGTCGGGATGGAGCACGATTCCCAGATGGACAAGAGCCTCGTGTTCCGTATCGATTTTGCCGATCAGGGCGGCGCGGGTTTCGAGTCCCAGATGGGCTCTTATTGGTCCGGCAGCCAGTCTACTGTGGAGAAACTGATGCTATCGGAGAGCGCCTCGCTGAACGTCAGCTATCTCGACGTTTATAACACCGTTCGCACCGTCAGCCTGCCGCTGATGGTCAACGCCCTCGGACCCGTGCTGGAGACTATGGGTAATGATATCGCTATTGCAGGCTACGCCCAGCAGGGCGACTCCATCGCTGTGCCCATGCATCTGCCTGATTATCAGTCCGTTACGCGTATTTCGCTGAACATCGGCGCAGAAGAGGCGTCAGAGTCGGCGCGCATCACGTTGGATTCCCAGGGTCTCCGCGGTGAACGCGTTTCCAATACGGAGACGGACGATATCAGCTATACCTTCGTCGCGCTGTATGAGGATGTGGATGTTAAGGTCTCGCTGGACGGCGCCATGCTGCGCTACAGCTTCGAGGCGGGAGAGAACAACCCGGTCAAGTATGAGACTGCCACGGTTTCCGAAGGCATCACGCTCCGCGCCAGGCAGGATAATGTACTCAGTCTGCAGAGTTATTCGAACCGTATCTCCATGCGCCCCATTGACAGGCAGGACCGTTATCTCGTCACCATGACAACGGACAATGTCGTCAACGCCGGCACGACGTCGGACGTCATTTTGCAGTTCACATATATCAGCATCAAGGATAAAGAGCTGACTAGCGCCGAATACAACGTGCGCGATTACGTCCGTCAGTTCTATGGCGACTGGCCCGGCAGTGTCGACGACTTTGCCTATAAGTACGGACTGCGCAGCGGCGGCACCGTTCAATTCATCCTGCCTCTGGCGGGTGTCCAGCAGATCACCGGCGTCTCCTTCCGGTTGAAGGGGCAGGACGAATGGCAGGTTTCCGGCCTGACGGTCCATAAGATCCTCCGCTCTTCGGCTGCCGATGGTCAAAACGGTATCGGCATTCGCCGGGCCGAGTGGACGGAAGTCGACGGAGACGGAATTTACTCGCACCTGCTGTTCACCAGGACCGTGAACGCGCCTGAGAAGTACTTTTCCTTCGGCCAGACGGTTGCGCCCGGTACAGACCTGCCGCCTGCCGGTTCTGACGATTGGAAGCCCGGTACGCTGATTCAGGATGACGGGACCTCGCGCACCTTCGACGGCGAAAGCGCCGAAACCAACTCCCGCGAGGAGATCGAGTGGGATAAGCTCCGCCATTATATGACTTACGGCGACGCTCAGCAGGATCTGGGCTTCACGAAGAAGCGCTGCGAGTATACCGTATCCGTCAAGGTCGCCCGCGACGTCAGCAACCCCAACAATGACGACTGCGGCAGTAAAAACCTGTTCTACTTCCAGCTGATATTTGAAAACGGCAACAGCGGCTGTACGCTGGCCAACCAGCAGATCGTGGGCGACGCCTTCCGCACCGGCGCTATCAGCCAATTCCGTATTCCCACCAGCCAAGATTACGGCGAGCTGACGGCCGTGCGCGTCATTCCCGACGATCAGGACGGCAACGGCGATATTTACGATAAGCTCAAGATCGAATATATCGAGGTCAAGAAAGAGACCGAAGACGCCCTCAGTCCCACCTGGACTGCCCGCGGCGAGGGTGAAGACGGCCTGGGATGGGTCGGCATTGAGTACCGCGATCCCGGCGAGCTGGGCAGCAACCTGGGCGCCCAGGGCCACTCTATCTCCGAGCTGGCCACGACGTATCAGATCAACGAGTCCAGCTATGAGGCCAAGTTCCTCATCAGCATCACCACGGGTCCCTACCTTGAAGGCGATGAGGATCCCTACACCGGCGGTATCACGATGTCCTACAGCTATTTTGACAGTGAGGGCAGATTCCAGACCGCGAACCCCGTCGATATCATTCAGTTGATGAACGAGTACTCCGGCCGGACCGGCTCCAAGGTGCGCCGCACCACAGTTTCCACCGAACCCAAGGACGTCAATTATTACGTCAGCGATCCATCTTACAATTTCCGCCCCGGCACCACCGATAAGTTCTTCCTCTCGGTGAAGGATATCTCCCAGTTCGTCGAGATGCGCCTGCAGTTACGCAGTGACGTCGTGACGCGCTGGAATATCTCGGACTTCAACATTTCTCTCGTTAATGGCCATGGTACGCGCTTCATCAACGCCAACGGCGAGTATGACTACCGCTATCCCGACGGCCTAGGCGTCACCTTCGTCACCGAGTGGATGCGCGAGGAGAACCTGGTGCGCAACGTGGAGATCTACCGCGCCGTGCAGAATACGGCTATCGCCGAGATCGCCATCCCGCTGAAGGACAATCCCGTCCAGCTCAGCGAGGAGGCGAGCAAGTGGGTTTCCATCATCCCGCGCGAGCCCAGCTCCAAAGACGACGTGCTCAATCTGTTCGTTTACCCGACGGAGGGTGACATGACCCCCGAACCCGACGAGTACCGTTTGTTGGCTGACGTTCGTTATACGGACGCCATGAACAAGCGTCCGATGCAGATCTCCGCCGGTTCACTGCAGCGCGGAGAGGATGAAAACGGCAACGCCGTCTTCTACGCCCTCGGCCTCAATGCCAATTATATGGAAGGGCTCTCGGGCGTTGATATCGAAGCGGCGATCTCCCGCGACGTGGAGATCCCCATCAGTTACGGCATCCTGCAGCGCATCCGCGGCGGCGTTCTGATTGAGTCTTACCGCCTCAGTGCCGTGGCCAACGCCTTCATCGGCGGCACCATGACGCCTGAGTTCCGCGCCGAGACCCGCAGCACCCAGCACGTGATGCTGCAGGTGGCAGACGACGTCAAGCCTCAGAAGCTTGATCCCGGCGTGCGCGACCTTGCGATCGCCCTGTACTTCACGCCGGACGACGTCAGCGGAGAGGAGCTCCGCAGCAAGTATATTTACCTCAGCGATATGGGTTATACGGAGATCAAGCCGGGCCAGGTCGTGTCCTTCCGCTTTGATCTGGGCGGCGTTGAGGACGTGACGGGCATCAACGTCATCTCCCTTGGCAAGCTGGATGCGGCGCTCAGCTCCGTGTACACTTATGAGCTGTCCGGCACCGGCGAGCTGCTTCGCGATTGGAGCATCGAAGAGCCCATCGCAGCCACGACGAGACCTGCCCGATACACCTTCTACGGCCAGACAAGGCCGGTCACCCTGCACCTGACGACGGCGGCTGACGACGGCACGGTCAGCAGCGGCACCCGCGAACCAGTCCGCGTGTCCATCGGCTATTACGATAAATACGGCGCCGTTGCCCGCGCCTATTACGGCAATATCCGGCCCTATATCAGCTCCTCCGGCAAGGGCTTTGTCGCAGGCGAGACCGATGAGGTCAAACTGCTGATACCCGGTTTCGACAGCCTGCGCTGGGTCGAGATCGAGCCCTGGAAGGAAGAGGCCGACGGCTCCCAGACTCCTGCGACGCTCAAGCTGAGCAGCCTGTCCGTCACGGTCGGCGTTGACGGCCGCGCCGTTACCCGTGCCCTGGACCAGACCATCGTCGAGGGCGAACCGCTCCACGTCAGCCTGGCCGACGTGATCATGTTCGGCAACGTGGCGATCACCAGCGGCTCCGCCGAGGTCACCGGCGATGAAAGGGACGAGACCGGCAACCCGATTCCAGTGCCCATGGACGAGGAGGATACGCTGAGACGCGTCAACTCCGGCGAGACCATGTCCCGCCTGCTCTCGTCCGGCGGCAGCATTCGCATTGCGCCACAGATCTTCGGTTCCGAGGACGGCTTCACGGCAAAGATCGAGAATTACGATCCCACCAGCGACGCCACCGACCGCGCCAATCTCGTTGAGACACACGGCTACAGCGCCGAGTATCTGACACAGCTGTTCACCACGGCGACGGAATCTGCCGAAAACGGCAACAGCGCCGAGGAACGTGAGGCGGCCAAACAGGTCGTCAAGATCGTCTCCGGCATGCGGAAGTCCTACGGTACGTTCAATACTGAAAACGGCAGGGTCAGCTTTACCGCCCCGCGCAACTTCACAGGCCGCGACCAGTACTACCGCATCACCGTCAGCTCCCGTGAGCTGCCCGACGTCTTCTTCACCGTGGACGTCAAGGTCTACTCCGAGAACGACCTGCTGATGAACGCCGTCAACCTCTGGAAGACAGAGCAGGCCAATGCTAGGCCGAGCACTCCGGCAGGGAACACCATCCTGCCAGAGCAGCCCGGCGACGGTGAGACGACGTCTGCGGGATCTGAAACGAATACGGAGACCGGCAATACCGATACGACGACAGATACGACCACTGACGACGGAGGCGTGCGCGCAGATGGCTAAGGATATTGTTTTTGATAGCGAACGGTACGAAAGGAACCGTCGGCTGCGTCTGATCCTGCTGCCGATCGCGTTCCTGGCGGCCGTCCTCGTGATCGCCGCGCTGGCGGCGCTGCTGATCGGCTATTTCCGCGGGCAGAACCACACGGGCGGCGAGGAGCTGCCGTATCCCTACACCTGGCGAACAGGCCGGAACGGCGTGATCACGCTGGAGCTCGACCATGCCTCCGCGCCTGAGGCCAAATGGCAGTACGCGGAGGAGAGCAGCGTTCTGGACGTGGCGGAAAGCAAGCAGTCCAAGTCCGTCACCCGCTTCACGCTGACGCCGACAGCCACGGGCCGCGCGCTGTCCGTGTTTTGCCTGACGGTAGGCGAAAGCGATATCTACGAGCTGTCCTTCCTGACGGAGACCCAGGCCGCAAACGGTGTCATGGAGTCCGAGATCGTCACAGCCACGGGCCGTGCCCTGCAGGCGGAGCTGACGGGTAGCGACGAATCGGGCCTCAGCTACCGCGTCTATTCCGAAAACGACCGGCTCGTCATCTCCGTCACGACGGCGGACAGCGATGACGCGGCCGGCTGGACATGCGCGTCCAGTGACGAGACGGTCGCCGAGCCGATCGGCGTCATCAGCAGCGGCAGAACGAGCCGCGCGTTTGCCGTTCCCGGCGGCGCGGCGGGCAGCTGCACCCTGACGATGAAAAACGAAAGCACAGGCGCGACGCTGACCGTTGAGTGCCAGACAGACACTGACGGCGCGCTGATGGCCGTGTCACATGAGCTTCATAACTCGTAACAGAGAGGAGGAGACCTGTTGTGTTCACAAAAGTGTTCGATGCAATCAAAAAGAGCGTAAAGGAGATGAACCGCGGGCTGCTGGCCACCTACGCGGGAATATTCGTCTTTTCCTGCGGGTTCCTGGGCACGCTGGTGCGTTATGTATTTGAGAATATCGGCAGATCTTTCAGCGGGGAGAGCTGGCATTTCCGCCCTCACCTGCTGATTGAGCCCGCGACCTGGTTCATCGGCCTGCTGATCAACCTCGTCTTCGCCTCCCTCTACGCCATCAACGGCGGTTTCAGCCGCACGGGCATCGTTGGCCGCGGTCTGCTGGGCGGCGACGCCGACAAGGCCACCGTCGACAGCCCGCTGGAAAACAGCCGCTTCCTCACCGATAAGGAGCGCGACAAGTATTTCCCGCCCTTCACCTATGAGACCCTGCCCGAGATGAAGAACGACGGCGTGCCCGCCCGCGCCGTTCTCGATAAAAGGGGCAATCTGGTGGGCAACTTCAAGTCCGGCGTCCACGCGCTGGTCATCGGCGCCACCGGCTCCGGCAAAACGACCACCTTCATCAACCCCATGATCCAGCTGATCGGCGCCACCAACTGCGGCAGCTCCATGATCATGACCGACCCCAAGGGCGAGCTGTTCGACCTGCACAGCCAGTTCCTCAAGAGCCGCGGCTACAACGTGCAGGTACTCGACCTCCGCGACACCTATTCTTCCAGCCGCTGGAATCCTCTGGAGCCCATTTGGGACGCCTATCAGGAATACCTGCACGCCGGTTCCGGCATCATCGCCCATCTTGACCCCATGTCCAATTACCCCGACCTGCAGCGCATGAACGGCGAGGGCGGGGAAGATGACACCTGGGTCGAATGGAACGGCCGCGCTTACCTCGATGTGGGTCATTGCCGTGACGACGTCGCCGTGGCGCAGCAGAAGATTTACGACGCGCTGTACGAGGACCTCAGCGACCTGGTCGGCGGTCTGATCCCCATCCAGAACGAGAAGGATCCTCTGTGGGAGCGCGGCGCGCGTTCCATCGTCATGGCGACCATCCTCGCCATGCTGGAGGACAGCGCCGACCCGAGCCTGGGTATGACGAAGGAGAAGTTCAACCTGTTCAACGTCAATAAAGCCCTGGGCAACAGCGACAACAACTATAAAGTCCTCAAGGACTATTTCGAGGGCCGCAGCAAGCTCTCGCAGGCCTATCAGCTGTCCCGTCAGGTCATGACGGCCCCGGAGGCCACCATGGGCAGCTACATGTCCATTACCTTCGACAAGATGAGCATCTTTAACGACCGCGGCCTCTGCGGTCTGACGAGCGCCACGGACATCCACGCCGAACGCTTCGCCTTCGAGCCCACGGCGCTGTTCCTCAAGATCCCCGATGAAAAGGACACCCGCCACTTCCTGGCGTCCCTTTTTATCCTCAGCACTTATAAGGCGCTGATCAAGGTGGCGACGAACCTGCCCGGCCAGACACTGCCGCGCAACGTCTACTTCATCATGGACGAGTTCGGCAACATGCCGAAGATCGACAAGTTCGGCCAGATGATCACCGTCGGCCGTTCCCGCAAGATCTGGTTCAGCATGGTCGTCCAGTCCTTCGTCCAGCTGACGAACGTCTACGGCAAGGAGGTCGCCGACATCGTCATCGGCAACTGCGGCGTCAAGATGTTCATCGGCTCCAACGACACCGACACCTGCAAGATGTTCTCCGAGATGTGCGGCAACATGACCGTCCGCACGACGAGCACGTCGAGCTCCCTGGGCAGCAAGGCAGGGGACATCAACATCTCCACCCAGACTCAGGTCCGTCCGCTGATCTACCCCAGCGAGCTTCAGCGCCTGAACAACCAGGAGAGCACGGGCAACAGCATCATCGTATCCTTCAATTCCTACCCGCTGAAAACGAAATATACTCCTTCCTACAAGTGCCCGTTCTATCAGTTCGGCCCTATGGACCTCACTGAGATACGCAGCAACATGTTCCGTGCGGACGATGTCTATTACGATCTGGCCGAGCGCAACTCAAAAATTCTGGGCGCCGCAGGCAGCAGCAACAACTGAGGCAATTCCATGACTAAAGACGAGCGAAGGGAGCTCCGCGTCATTCTTCTGGGGCAGACGCTGCTGCTTGACGACGGCCGACTGTCCAGCCAGACCCGCGACGAGTTTCTGCTGCCGAACGGCGTCGGCGACGGCGCGGGGGCCGTGCGGATTTTGGGCTTGGCCCACAGAGAAATACAACTGGAGAGCGACTTCGACGAGGAGCAGACGCTGGCGTTGGCACGCCGGAAAATGCTCGATCTTGGCCGTGCGCTGTATCTTCGCACGCAGCCCGAGGCAGCTGCCTGCCTGATCCGGCATGTGGTTCTGCGGCCTGTGGTGCTGACGGTGCGATATGTGGACGGCGTGCCTGTTCTCACGGCCTGGACGGGCCGGAGCCTCTCCGGAATATTCGCCTTGAGACGCGCGTTGAACGCTTTTATCCGCGAGCTGCCGGAGGGATTGCGTCTCTCCATGGCCGAACCGCCTGTCGACGCAACGACCGTCGAAAAGAAAAAGAGGAAGAAAAAACAGAAACAGACGAAAGATGAGCCCGCTCCGACCGGAGAGGCGGCCGTTACTGAAGGATCCAAGGAGGAAGAGCAAGCATGAGCATGGATATCAGTCTGATCAAGCGCGGCAATGAGGGCGTGCTGAAGCTCAACGGCTTCATCGACGCAGGCAACGCCAGCGAGGTCGAAAAGATCCTTGTGGACGTGGCAGCCCAGTTCGATTCCCTCGTGCTGGACATGGAGAAGCTGGAATATATCTCCAGCGCCGGGCTTCGAGCCTTCAAGCATTTATATATGGACATGCGCCGCAAGGGCGGCACGCTGTCGGCCAAAAACGTTGACAAGGCGATCATGGAAGTCCTGGAGGTTACAGGCTTCACCCGTCTGTTCAAGTTTATCTGAGGAGGAAATGCTGATGCAGAAGATGACGGTTTCAGCACAGCTCGACAAGCTCGATGACGTCGAGCAATTCATCCAGGGCTGCCTCAAGGATTGCGGGGCGTCCAGAAAGACGCTCATGCAGATCAGGCTTGCCGTGGAGGAGATTTTTGTCAACATCGCAAGCTACGCTTACGGTTCGTCTATCGGTCCGGTCGAGGTGCGGTGCGATACCCTGGAGGATCCTAAGCGCACGGTGATCTGCTTCCTTGATGCGGGTACGCCCTTTGATCCGTTGGCGAAGGAGGACGCCGATACTTCTGCTGACGCGCTGATGGAGCGCGAGGGTGGCCTCGGCATCCTGCTGGTCAAGGAGACAATGGACGAAATGCACTATGAATATAAGGATGGCAAAAACGTCCTTTCCTTTACAAAGCGGCTTTAAGGAGTGACATATGCCTGAAAAATCGTATCGGGATATGTCCGAGCTGGAGAGAAGGCATTTTTCGCTGTCTACTCGGACTTTCCGTGCAACGGTACTGGGCAGCGCCATTGTGGGGATCGTCGCTCTGGTGATCGGCCTCGTTTACTATACGTGGGCGTTGAGCAACCAATATATCTCCCTGGCCTACAGTACGGCCCATCATGCAGCCATGTCGATTAGCCACGGCTCCAAAGCTCGCGAACTGACGCAGGAGGTACTGGATCTCTATTACAGCCTGACGCCCGAGGAGCGCAAGGAGACAAAGTCGGAAGAGTATCGCGCTCGTTTTGAGTACATCACAAAGAAGCCAGAGTACAGTGATCTTATCTACATGCTCAAGGAGTTTTGTGAGACGGAAGGCCTTTTTGACGTTTACCTTGCCATGTACGACCGTGAAAACAGTGCCATCGTTTACATCGTCGACCCCGATCAGTCCGAGATGTACTGCGGACCCGGCGACTGGGAGATCGTGGAGCGCGATGAGATGGAACGCTTCCTCGACTATAACGACGATGGGAAACTGTACGACATCGGTAATACCGAGCTATACGGCTGGCTTTGCACCGCAGCCGCGCCTATCCGCGATGAGGAGACGAACGAAATCGTCTGCTTCGTCCTGGCGGACGTAACGCTGGAAAACATTCGCAACGGGGCAAAGACCTTTGCATGGCGCTTTGCGCTGACACTGATTGTTCTTACAAGCCTGATCGCCTGGGCAATGACACGACACATGCAGAAAAATCTCGTAAAGCCCATCAACGACATTTCAGATGCAGCACAGATGTATGTCAAAGACAGAATGGAGGGCAGGGAGTACACCGATCATTTTGCCATGCTCAACATTAACACAGGCGATGAGGTGGAGAAGCTCAGCCTGATCATGGCTGATATGGAGCGCGACATCTCCGAATACACCGAACATCTCACCTCTGTCACCGCGGAAAAGGAACGCATCGCCACCGAACTCAATATGGCGGCGGGGATCCAGGCCAGCATGCTGCCCAACACATTCCCTGCGTTCCCAGAGCGTGATGAGTTCGATATTTTTGCCACGATGACCCCCGCCAAGGAGGTCGGCGGCGACTTCTACGATTTCTTTATGATCGACGACGACCATCTCGCAATGGTCATGGCCGACGTTTCCGGCAAGGGCGTCCCCGCGGCGCTGTTTATGATGACATCCCGCACTATGATCAAGGACGCCGTGCTGGCGGGCTTCGGTCCTGCGGAAGCCATGAAGCGCGTCAATGCCAATCTGGCGGAGCACAACGGAAGATGGTACATGTTCGTCACGGTCTGGCTGGGCATCCTGGAGATTTCCACGGGCAAGCTCCGTTGGGTCGACGCCGGACACGAGAAGCCCCTGCTGTATCACGACGGAAGCTGGCGCTTCGTCGAGAAGCATCCCGGTCCGGCCCTGGGCGCCTTTGAGCCCGAGATTCTGGAGCGCGAGTCCGAACCCGCCTTTGTTGCCCAGGAGCTGCAGCTTTACCCCGGTGACGTCATATACCAGTATACGGACGGCGTCACTGAGGCTATGACCTACGCGCGGGAGCAGTTTGGTCAGGACCGTCTGCTGGCAGCTGCAGACAGCGCACCCTCGCAGGAGCCTGAAATACTGTTGCCGCATATCCGCACACGGATCGACGCATTCGTCAAAGAGGCCGATCAATTCGATGATATCACGATGCTTGCCCTGCGCTACAGAGGAAAATAAACGTTTCAACGTTGCTGGACAACTGTTGGACGCGGGCTGATATACTGGCAGCACAGATAAAGCTATCATAAACCGGGGGGAGTAAAAATGCCGTATAAGTTTGAAATGGTCAGAAATACGACAGGTAAGCCGAGGAGCCGTAAGAACGAGCCCGAAGGCATGTCTGCCCGCGATGTTCCCGATAAAACCATAGACTGGCTCAACAAGCGCGCGGATTTTCTAGAACTGTTCGGGATCCCCGTGGACGAGAAAACGGGGAAGGTACCCGAGTCCGACGGGTTCCCCCGCATTTTCGTCATGGGGAAGGACAAGAACAATCACGACCGCCCCATGAGCCTTGAAGAGGCAGGGGTCGAGCTCAAAAGCCGTGAGTTCTGGTATCAGGCCCAGCTGGGGAATGTGTTCGTCCTGCCTGCCGGTATGCGTTCGCCGCTTCAGTTCCAACTGGAATTGACCAAAACCGGCACGCCGAGCACTCATTGGGGACAGGTGGGAGAGGAAATGCCCGATCCGCCTCCTCTGAAGCGTCCCAGCTTATTACATCGGATCGCGCATTGGTTCAACAAGAACGCCTATAAGGATGAGATCGAGCAGTACGACAACCGCGAGCAGGATATCAAAAACACACGCGGACAGCTAGGTGACCTGTTTCAGAAACGCAGAGTCTCCGCAAAGCAGGAGCTGGACGAAGTCCGGGAGATCGAAGAGGAGATGGCGGATGCCATCGATCAACAGCGTGTGGATCAGCAACTCAAGGACGCTGCCGAGAATGCGGAAATCAAGCAGATCGGCAGGGATAATTACACTGATTTGATCGCCCCTAAGCCTGTCTTTCATCCCGAACTCGAACGTGTGGATAAGAACGGAGTGAATGTGAAGCAGGGCTTTTACAGCAAAAAGAACTTCGATACGCTGGAAAAGCTCGATCATGACTACAGCGAGTATCAGGTTGGAGGAAAGACCGTAACAAAAGACCAGTACGCAGGCCTTGTCGCATCGGCTTCCACGCAGGCAAAATACGGAGAGGCAACATACAAGACAGCGCCTGAGTACGATCCCTCACTGAAACCGTCGATCATGAATCTCGGGCATACGAAGGAGCAGGCAGACGAGATACTTGCCGAGGGTACGCTGACGGTCGTGTCTGTCGATCTGATGAGGCCGAAGCTACGCAACAACCAGGATGACCCCCTGGGAACCACCGTCAATCCGGCACGCAAGGAAGTTATGGATGCGCTTGAGAGCTATAAGAACAATGACAAGGAGCCGCTTGCACGCATCCTCGCAAACGGCGTCAACCGTGTGGGCAATATGGACGGATCACTGACAAGGGAGATCTCAGATCCGAACTTCAATCTGTTTCACTTTACCGGCGCTGCCGCGGAAATGATGGATGACAAGCATGATCCCGAGCTGCGCCAGATCGCGGAACAAAAATACGGGATGGATCCCAACGCATTGAAAGCAGTGCAGGGCCTGCACGCTCTGGACAAAGCAGACACGGCGGCTCGCGATGCAAAGCATAAGCTGGCTATTGCCGAGAAAGAAGACGTCCCGCTCCATGAGGACACAAAAAGAGCTTGGCTCAAGGACATCCTGAAGGCCGAATTGATGAAGAGCATGGTCCTGCAGGAGAACGAACTGAGGCTCGTCGACCCGAAAACCGGCAGGTCACGTCAAACGCCATTCAGGAAAGAGAGCGACAGGATGGTGCAGGACGCAGCATCCAAGGGACTGATACGCGATTCCCAACAGATCAAAGACCTCAAGAACACCGATCCGGCAAAGATCAAGCTTCCGCCTGCGGGCAGCCTGTACGCTGATCAGGTGGCCAGATATATGAACGGGCGGGATCCGGAGTTCAACGTTCATCCGAACACGCTGAAGACAATGGATGAGAAGTCCATCGAGGAAATGGCCGATAAGCTCATCGACCAAGAAAAGCTAACTTCAGACCCTGTTCATGAGATCAACAGGAAGCTGAAAACCGGCGCGATAACTGGCCCCAACCTGATCGATCGCGCTTCCGACGCCATGAAGGGCAAGGCCGACGAGATCGACCTTGACGCGCCGCTGAACATCAATGCCGAGATAGAAAAGAAACAGAACCAGCCGGTCATGATGTAACAGACACAGCACGATTCTGAAAGAAGGGAGAAAAGTATGCCGAAGCAAGTCACATCGCGACAGATCGCCGCGCACTTTGCGCAGTCATATCTGGATAAAAGCAGCGACACCGACATTTTGAAGAACTTTTCCACTCTTCTCGAAGATCGCGTGTCCTCACTGAAAAAGACGAACGACCGCCGCTGTGTCCGTGACGTCAGCAGTCTGCTGTACTCCGTGCGCGACCTCAGCGGCTCCTGCCGGGACGCTGCTGCCGATATCGGCTTCGGCGACCGCAAGGCGGCCGGCCGCGATATGGACCGCGCTTCCATGCGAGTGCGCGAGGTGGGGCAGATGCTCGTCGATATCCGCCAGAACCACCCGCAGGAGTATGAAAAGAGTTGCAGCGGCTTTGTGGAACAGTGGCGCCAGATGGAGTTCGGCAAGGGCGAGGCCCTGCTGGAACAGCCCGAAGCAGAGCCGGAAAAGCAGCCGACACCTCAGCCGATACTGTGAGATTGATAAGGGGGGGAGAGCAGCCATGCCGGATAAAAAGAAACAGGAAAGCAAGGATCTTGAAACAAAGCAGAACATCGTGCGTATCCTCGATCTGATGGCAAAGGAGATGGGCGAGAACTCCGACAGCCCCGAATGGGATGAATACCGCGAGGCACTCGGCCGGTTCGAGTCCGGCGAGGACATCAACGGCGCCGCGCTCAGCGGTTTTCTGCTGCAGAATCTCAAGGAGTTCACCACAGGCAAAAAGAACTTCATCCGCAGCGCCAAGGGGCAGGAGATCGCCCAGCGCGCCGCGCAGCAGCTGGCAAGGGAGCCCGAGATCGCCAAGCATCCGATCTTCGTGCCGCTGGTGCAGCATTTCCACGCTGTAACCAGAGAAGCTGAAATGCAGCGCGTGGAACACCTGAAATACGATGAAAAAACGCTGGAGGGCTGGGTCATCGTCTCGGACGATGAAGAGTTCTCCCGCGGTAAGAACGAACAGAAAGAGGATCAGAAAGAGGGTCAGAAAGACGACCCGGAAAAGACGGACGGCTCGGAAAAGACAGCTGATCAGACTCCTGCCGGACCAACTCCGATCCGATAAGGGGGCGAGCCGATGCCGAAACTGACATATCGCCAGTACCTTGATATGCTCCAGCAGGACGCGCAGCAGCCCTCTGCGCTGGTGGCGTCCAATATGCTGGCTGCCACCATGGCCATGCAGTGGGCCGGAGGAGGCGGCGAGCTGGATCAGCAGGCCGTTTCCTCCACAGCCAAAAAGCTTATCAGCCGCCCGGCCTTCAAGGAACTCATGGCCGACGAGCGTACCGCACAGCTGATGCGCGAGGGCAAGACGCTGGAGCTCGTTGACTTGCTGGCTCAGAAGGAGACATCCCTGGATCGCTACGGCCGCACCCAGGAGCAGGTCAAGAACGATGCGGCCTTCCTCAAGGATGCCCGCGAGGCCATGACCGCTGCAGGCGGCGCAGCTGCGCTGGAGCGCAAGGACCGCCGCTACACCGAAATGATGAAACAGATCGAGCACGCCCAGAGCCTTGCCGAAAAGGGCATTCCCCTCACCGGGCAGGACGCCAAGGCGCTGGTCAACGCGGTGAAGAACTATAACGACGGCGGCACCAAAAAGGCCGGCGGCAACAAGAAGGCCGAGGCCTTCCAGGAATCCATGTGCGTGCTCAAGCACTTTATGCCGGAGAGAGAGTTCCAGGCATATGTCGATTCCTTCAACGAGGCCCATCCCAAGCGGCGTATAGACGCCCAAATGTTTACACCGGAACTGATGACCGGAAAGGCTAAGTCTGCCCGCGCTTTGCGTTCTGAGTGCATGGCGAACCTGCAGAAGGGCGTTACCGCCGAGAACTGCGCGGCGCTTCTCGCCGTCAGCAATCTGGCTGAAAAGAATCCCAATAAGCTCATCACCGACAAGGAACTGCAGGCCGAAAAGAAGCGCCTGCTCAACACCGGCTCGGCACTCAACCGCACCCTCAGCAGCGACCGCGACCGCCGCAACATCATAGCGGCCGTCCAGACCGGCAAGGCCGGCATGGTGACGAAGGTGCTGGAGAACCGCTCCAACGCCCATGCCATCGGCGCCGCCCAGTGGCGCATGAATCGATCCATCAGCGCGCTGAGCGACGGACCGCTGAACGCCCATTTCACCTCGAAGCACCTCGCTAACATCCTCGTCTCCCACGAGTTCGCCTCTAAAGTCAACCCCGGCCAGCAGATCACCAACAAGGATTTCAATAAGGCTGTGGAGGAGATGCAGAAGGACCGCAATTTCCAGCGTCTCGCGCAGCGCTGGACGGAGGATGCATCCTTCCGTCAGCGCATCACCCGCGATATGCAGCTGGACCGCACCGGCGGCGCGCTGGCGCTGGAATACAACCGCCTGAACCGCCCCGCCAGACAGCAGGAGGCGCAGCAGCAACAGCCCGCACAGGAGCAGGAAGAGGGCAGGATGAACGAGTATTACGTCTCCCAGTACCTTTCCAACATCCTCGTCAATCGCAATATGGCCCGGTTCTCCCGGGACCCCAACTTCCGTCCAGACGCCAGAACATACGTATCCGCCATGGAGCAGGTCCAGAACGACGGCGATTTCAAACGCCTCGTTCACTTATACAGCACAGACCCTGCGTATCGAAACAAGGTCGACCGCGGGCTGCAGCGCGATCCAAGCGGCGCTTCCCTCGCGGACGAGCTGGAGAACGTAAGAAATGCGCCCGTACGCCAGCCGGAACAGCCGCAGCGGCCGGAGCGGCCGCAGCGGGAGATAGAACCGCCGCAGCGGCAGTTTGAACAGCCTCAGCCCGTACCCCAGCGTTAATATGACTCAGCGAATTATCTGATAAAGGAGAATGTATTGTGCCTCCAAAAGGAAAAGAATTCGAAAAGTTAAATCCCACAGTCATCCCCAAGTTCGGCAAGCTCGATAAGGCGAAACGCGATTCGAATAACAAGATCGTCGTCAATACCGAGTATCGCCCGATGCCCAATACCGGCTTTGAAATCCTGACGCCCACGGTCCTCAACAGCGGCAACCTGAACGTGCTGAAGGACTTCCAGAAGGCTCACGAGCAGGAGCTCGGCGACCAGAAGTTCGAAAAATCCAAAAAATACCTCGATGCCCGCATCAAGACCAGCGAGAAGGTCAACAAGCTGGAGGAAAAGGCCAAAAAGATGGCGGCCACTGGCAAGAGGCCGAAAAAGCCCACCCTCGACTATGCCGACGGCTTCATCGGTTTGTCCAACGTCAAGTACCCCGCGTATCAGTCCAGCTTCAACGGATGCTGGTCCATCGCCTACTCGGCGCTTCTTAACAGCCGCGGCGTCAATCTCTCCCAGGAGGAGATCCGCCAGTGGCGTCCCGATTACAAACCCGGAGAGCCGGGCCCCGATTCGAAGCGCACGTTGCTGATGAACAGCGATACAGCTAACTCCATCCACTCGAACGCCGACCTCGCCGCGAAGGTCCTGCCAAACACCGCGGTGAATATGCTCCACATCGAGCCCGCCGAAACCGCCCAGTGCATGGTAGACGGCATGCCGCTGACCAAGGAACGGCTCGAATCGGTCCCGAAAGAACAGAGGGAGCAGGTCAAGAAGCAGATGGAGCGGCAAATTCAGATCATCAAGGACGAGTACAAGGATCAGGCCAAGAAGCAGTTGCAGAATACGATCCGCGAGGCGATCACCGTCCACCGTTCGCCTGTTCCCGTGACGGTAGACGGTCACTATGTCACCATCACCGGTATCAGCGAGGACGGCGAGACCCTTCGCTACGAGGACTCTATCGAAAGCAAGAAATTCCCGTCCCGCACCCGGACCATGAAGTTGGACGACCTGGTCCACCGCGGGCTGGAGCCTCATCTGCGCAACGGCGTGATGGCCCCGGGCAAGGGCATCGAGCTCTGTTACCTCAGCGACGTGCCCGAAGCCGTACACGGCAAGCAGGAGCCCACCGCACTCGATGGAAACGGCAAGAACTACGTCCAGGCGAAACCAGACGGTACCGTCGACTTTTCGGTTCCCCTGGCCGATAAACAGAGCTCCATTTCCGGCAGCCCCACCGAGGGCCAGGTGGACACCAAGTCCATCGATCAGGCCATGGAGCTGAAAGACAGCGACGCCCTCTCTCAGAAGCTGGGCGGCAAGCTGTCCGGCTGGGGCGCAACAGGCGGCATGATAATGGGTTCCAAGGCCACCTATTACCCCAAAAAAGTCGTCCAGCTGGGCGATCCGGCATTGGGCGGCAATATGAATGAGATCCATCAGAACGATCTTAAGGGCGCCGTCGATTTGATGAACAAAGTCATTGAGCATACGAACGACCAGGAGGCAAAGAAAAAGCTCAAGAACCACGTCAGCGCGTTGGAGAAGCTCGGTGATGAGCTGGATGATCCCGAAAAGCGCGAGCAGGTCCGAAAGGAGCTGCAGGGCGCCTGTGACGTGCTGACTGAGAAGGACCCGCAGACTCAGAAACCAGTGTTCAGCGCCGCTTATGAGATGGACAACACCGCCCGTCACCGCGACCTGGAGAGCTTTGCCCGCCTGAACCGGACGCTTGGTCTGGGCAGGGATGAGCAGATGGGGCAGATGCAGTATCTCAGCACACAGTACACCGTCGACTATGAGCGCGAACGCGCCAGGCAGACGGAAGCAGTCAGCGACGCCGTTCAGAGCAGGCGCTTCCTCGGCCGCGTCCGAAGGGATTTCAATGAAGCCGTCGTCAACAACCAGAGCGGTGCGCTCCTTGACAAAAACAAGGTGGACGAGTATCAGATCAATCTGGCCAAGGTTGCCTCCGCCTATGCGCTCCACCAGCAGATGAAACAGCAGGGCATCGAAAAGCCCTATCCCACCGAGGAGCAGGTCAACGAGAGGGTCCCGCAGATCCTGGAGTCCGAGGCATTCCAGCGCACCGTTACCGGCTGGAAGGAGTGGAACACCATCCCCAAGGATCTCAACGATCAGAAGTTGGACAATATGATCAGCGGCTTCGTCCGGAACCTTGGCGAGAATCAGATCGCAGTGGCGAAAGAAAAGGAGGAGCGGAAATCCTATACCCTTGATGAGGATCGCCTGCAAGATCTCCAGCGGAAGTCCAAGAGCATTACCCATCGGCTGAACGCAACGAAAACCGGCCATTATTACGGCACAAACATCTCCCGCATCAGCAACTCTTCCGCCTTTGACATAGTTAAGGAGACCATTCTGAATACCAGCACTGCCAAGCAGATCACACCAGAGCAGAACAAGAAGAACATCGAGACCGTGATGAGTTATCTGAACGGTAAAGAAAAGGTTCGCAAACGTGAGTTCGGCCGGGAGAGATGGGACCTTTCCATGACGTATCTGGCCTCGGCCATGCCCCGCGACAAGTTTGAGGAATACTGCGCCCACGTCAACCGCAAGCGCGGCGTCGGACTCGACAGTCCCGATTACGTCGGGCCCGAGACCTTCTACGGGCCCAAGGCCACCACGGGCACGATCCTGGCGGATACGAGGAACCGCCTCCTCAGCGGCGCCGGCACCGAGCGCGATTACGCCCGGCTGATCGCGATCCAGGGCTTCCGCCATCAGGACGACGCGTTCCAGCAGGTGACGTCCATGGGCAAGCCGGCACAGAAGCATCAGCTGCGCATGGAAACGGACGCTGTTCTGGCCGATCCTCGGTTCAAAGATTTTCTTAAGAATATGGAACCGGACGTCCGTGACACGCTGATCAACGGCGGTAACGGCGACGCCGTCGCCTTTTCGGAAGCCTGGGAAGCCCATAAGCAGGCCAACCCCACCCAGCAGGAGCTGGAAGCGCAGCAGCAGGGCGAGCTCAGCATGCCGCCCATGGCTTAAACAGAGACTACCATCTTTGAGATAAAGGAGACAGAGTTATGCCGAAACTGAAGGATACGCTCGGAAAAGTCGTTAAAGAACTCTATGAGATTCGAGGAAGAGAAGAGATCGATTGGAAGGATGGCACCGAAGCCGATGTTACGACGGCGTATGATTATGCGAAGCTGCAGATCCAGACGCTATATAAGCAGAATGCGATCGACCATCTGATCACAGCTGAGATCAAAAAGTTGCCGGAAGCGAAGCAGAAGGAGCTCTTCAAGGATCTGAAGGGGCCTGGTGGCAACCAGTATAACACTGAGAAAGATTTCATGGAGAAGTGTAAGAGCAAATCCGCCTCTACAACCATGAGGTTATTCGATAAAGAATATTGGGGCACACCGAACGATTCACATGTGCTGGAGGTACTGGACAAGCACCTTTCAGAAGAGCAGAGAAACAGGATCTACGAGGCCGCCAAGGAAATCAAAACGCCTGACGACCCTTCCTACACCGGCAAGACGGACGACGAGCCCTATAAGGAAAAAATCGAGGAACTCAAAAAGAAGGCCGCGCTGGAAAATCCTTTTGCAGCTGAGAGCACCGCGAGGTTCCTTGACGGCGTCAACAAACACCTGACACGAGTCGATCCCGATTTCCGTGAGTATTTCAATCAGATCGACGGTTTGCAGGGAAAGAACGACATGACCAAGGCTACTGACTGGACGTTCACCCACATCTATAAACGCGGCGTTCAGGAGCTGGCCGGCGGCCAGTTCAAGGATGTCATGAAAATACCTGAGCTCAAGAAAGATAACAAAAGGACAGAGGGCTATACGCTCATGGCTCAGGACGATAACCAAGCCAACAGGAAGCTGACGGAACAGGAGATCGCGTCGCTCAAGACCATGAAGAGTCCGCTGTCCGAGGAAGCGATCGAAGGCATCGAAGACGTCGTGAAGGAGTTCGACAGCCCTGTTTACGAGAACGAGTTTACTGCCAGGGAATCCAACGGGGACATGAAGCTGTATCCCGGGCATAAGAAGGGCGACAAGATCTTCCTCCCGGAGCTTGGTCAGAAGTATTACGCTTTCCTGCCACTGGCGAATGCGCAGGAAAAGCTGGAGAAGGCAGTGGAGAGCGGCGACATGGACGCCATCAGAAAGGCGGACGAAGAGTACGTCAAGATGGAGAACAAGCTGACCCGCATGATGGGCAAGATCAAGGACCCGAAGAACAACCACGGCATGCTGTTCGACGGCAACGTCAACCCCACCCGCAGCTCTACGAGCCGCATGCCCAGCGTTTTTATCAAGGACGCCGTCAACGCCACAAAGCTCAACAGTTTGTACTGTGCGAACGTCATGGGCAAGAACGCCAACATGGATCCCATGGAGTTCATCAAGGATCCCGTTAACGCGCCGATCAAGGCTCACGAGAATTATAAGAAAACCAACGGCATCAACTCCAGAGAGGGCGTCGGCGCCAAGCTGTGCTGGGCCATGCAGGCCAAACGCAAGGGTGAAGACAGCACGCAGCACAGCAATTATAAGGAGAATTACGACAATTACATCGAGTTCCCGCGCACCCGTGCCCAAGGTGCCCTGCTGAACTTCGAGCCCGACAAAAAAAAGCGTGAGCAGTTTGCCGCCCTCAGCACTCTGGGCGCCTATACTGCCGCCCAGGAAGCGCGCCGCGAGAGGCAGCGATTCAATATCATGGAAGAAATCGCCGTCGGCAAAAAGCAACGCCATTACAAGGAAATAGAGGCCATGGGCAAGGAAGCCGCGGAAGCGGCAGACCTCCGATTCAGCAGAGACGCGCGGGGTATGCGCAACGCCATTTATGAAAACGCAGCCATCCTTCCCTCTGACAAGTTCAACATGGAGGAGATCGCGGATACCTTCCTTGATCCTAATCCGGATGCCTGGCGTGCCAAGCTGTCCACTGCGGAAATGGTCAAACCCGAGAATATCTATAATTTGGATCTCAAGGAGCTTGCCAAGCGTCCTGAAGAAGTTATCCGCCAGCACGAGGAGGAGGAGATAAAGGACGAAATTTTCCAGAGCCACTTTAACCGCGACGAGTTCCTGATCAGCTCTTTCGGCGTCTATTCCCAGATTCTCAAAAACGCCACCGCCGATGTTCGAGGCACGGAGGATTATAGGAAGCTGCAGGAGACTGTGCGGAACATGCACACCCTGACCGACGATCCCTCCACCAAGGCGCTGCTGAGCGCCGGCGCCAAGACGCTGGACGATCCCAACTTCCTCAATACCCTTACCACCACCAAGAACGACCGCACCCTCAAGGGTGATTCCGGCTACTATGCCGCGATGAAGGACAGCGTCAACGTCGTCAAGCAGCATGTCGACGCCATGATGCGCGTACCCAAAAACCCGGGGGATCTTGCACTTCTCAACAGCGGGAAGAGCTTTGCTTCAGCGCTTGACGACGCCGTGTTCGATACCTTTGACTATGTAAGCTCCAGGACAAAGTTCGGCACGAAGACCTCTTTCCGCGCAGCAAGCGGTCAGGCGCGCGTCAATGAAGGTTACCAAACGCTGGAAAAGCTCTATAAGCTCCAGGATGAAAACGGCCTGCGCAGCCCTGCTCAGAAGATGTACGAGGATGCGCGCCTCGAGCTGATGAAGAACCGCTCCAATAAAGCCTGGATGGAGCAGAACGGCATGGAATACGTGAAGCGGATGGTGCACAGCAAGCGCTTTATGGATGCCGGGATCCCCAACGAGGATGCGAAGGAGGCCTTCAAGGAAGAAAACTGGAATGAGTTCTCTTCGGCCGTCGACAACAACAAGAGCTTCAAGAACTATATCAAGGGCAAGAAGCTCGACGATATCGTGGGTGACGCGCTGACAGACGGCAAGAAATTCGCAAGCCTCACCAAGGGCATGGGTAAAGAGCTGAAGGATTTCCACCAAAAACAGGTCGTCGAGCCGCGTGAGGCGAAGAAACAGGCAGACGCAAAAAAGAACTACGCCATCAGCCTGGCCAAGGATGCCGTCGCCGGCAGCCTGAATCTGAACGAAATCAAGGTCAACGACAGAAACCCCAAGATCCAGGAAGGGTATCAGAAGATCATGGAGGAACCCGAGTTCCAGGCCGTCGTAGATCGCTCGCTGCGCGTGAAGAAACTGGACGAAAGGCCCAAGCCCATTCCGTATAACAATCAGTATGATTATATCAAAACAAAGCAGTTCCTGCAGTACGAGCGCAAGTGTGCCGAGATCTGCGTGGAGAAGCTCAAGGCAGAAGAGCTGAACAAGCTCGGGGCTGAGCAGCGTCAGGAAGAGCTGAAGAGACAGACCGACAAACTGTTGAAGGATCCCGATTTCATGGATATCATGGATGAAAAGCTTCATGATGCATACTCATCTGGCGTGGGATACGTTGAAGGCCAGCTGAAGATGCTCGAAACGCAAAACGGCGCCCAGCGCGTCTTCAACAACATCACTTCCGAAATGGAGGATCGCCGCGAGGCGCGCGAGGAGGCCGAGGCCCAGAAGCAGAACAATCAGCCCGAGGCCGTCAATCAGGCCGAAAAGCAGGGCGAGAAGCAGGGCGAAGAGCTCGATCAGAATGTTCAGCCCCAGATCGGCGGTCCCTTCTAAAAAAACGCTTCATCGGGGGCCTTATGGGCCCCCGATCATCAATCAAACCAGCGACAGGGCGAGGTGAAGTCGGTGAAAAAGTTCAGAAAGCTTGTGATCGGCGGCATCGAGAGCAAGGTCGTGTCGCTCGTCATGATCTCCATGATCCTGGTGGCGGCTGTGTTCATCGCGTCTATGCTGACGCAGAACAAGGTCCTCACGGATCTGACTCAGACGACCAACGAGCGTCAGCTGGCGACCGTCACGGGCACCACCGCCGCCGTGATCGATACGGTGATCGAACAGAACATGGACCGCATCACCGATCTCGAAGCAAAAATGACCGATGTTCTGTTCCGCGCCGTGTCCACCCGTGTGAACCTGCTGGGCGATATCGCCCGGGAGCTGCTCACCGACCCGGACGCCGTCAAGCGCGTCCAGTGGCAGCGGCCCGACGCTGCCTACGATGGTGAGTTGTTCGTCAAGGCCCTCTTTACCGAAGGTCTCGAACCGGAGACCGTCGACGATAAGCTGGGCGTGCTGGCGAACCTGTCGGATCTGATGGTCTACCTCTGCAAGTCTTATGACTCGGACAACATTTGGTTCACCCTCCCGGAGGGTGCCACGCTCATGGCCGACACTGTTCCAGGCAACTGGATCGCTGCCGACGGCTCTTTTGTGGCCTACAACGCCACGAACCGGTACTGGTACCGCCAGGCGGTCCAGGCGGGCAAGCTGACCTTTTCCGACGTCGAGTACGACCGCCGCACCGGTGACCTGTGCGTCACCTGCGCCCTGCCCGTGTACGACGAGCAGGGGACGCTTTTGGGCGTCGCCGGATCCGACGTCTTCCTACATGACATGCAGCAGGCCGTCAACGAATCGACGCACGACGGCGCGTTCCTCGTCGTCGTCAACCAGAGCGGCCACGTGGTCGTCGCCCCCGCGGACGAGGATCACGGCATTTTCCGACCCATCAACTCCGCCGTGGCCATCGACCTGCGCGGCAGTGACAATAAGGAGCTGGCCGCGCTCATCACCGACGCGCAGAAGGCCAAGACCGACGTGCGCATGGTCACCCTGCCCGACGGCCGGTACTACATGATCGGCGTCCCCATGGAAACCGTGGGCTGGACGATCCTCGCCGGCTACAGCGAGGAGAGCGCCGAACAGCCCACCCGTCAGCTGGAACAGGATTTTCAATCCATTCAGATGGAGGCTGTCACGACCTACCGCAGCCAGAGCAAAACAGGGCAGAGGCTTGTCTGGATCATCATTGCGGTGCTGCTGATCGCCATGCAGCTTGGCGCGCTTTTCATGGGCAAGCGCATCGTCAAGCCCCTCAATACCATCGCCACGCGCATCGCGGAGCTCAGCGAGACGAATCTCGAGTTCAAAATGGAGGATACCTTCCGCACCGGCGACGAGGTTGAGGAGCTGGCTCAGTCCTTCGCCAACGTCTCGCACAAGACCGTGGAGTATCTTGAGACCGTCAAGACCGTCACCGCCGAAAAGGAGCGTCTCGGCGCCGAGCTGTCCCTGGCCACTCAGATCCAGGGCGCCATGCTGCCTCATATCGTGCCCGCCTTCCCGGATCGGAAGGACTTCGACGTCATCGGCAGCATGGATCCCGCCAAGGAAGTGGGCGGCGATTTCTACGACTATTTCCTCATCGACGACGACCATCTGTGCGTGGTCATCGCCGACGTCTCCGGCAAGGGCGTGCCCGCCGCCCTGTTCATGATGGCGAGCAAGATCATCCTGCAGAGCGTCGCCATGCTGGGCGGCTCGCCCGCCGAGATCCTAACCAAGACGAATCAGGCCATCTGCTCTAATAACGAGGCCGAGATGTTCGTCACCGTGTGGGTCGGCATCCTGGAGCTGTCCACCGGCAAGCTCACGTGCTCCAACGCGGGCCACGAGTACCCGGTCTTCCGGAAGCCCGACGGCAGCTTCGAGCTGTTAAAGGACCGCCACGGCTTCGTCATCGGCGGCATGGAGGGCACGAAGTACAAGGAGTATGAGGTGCAGCTGGAGCCTGGCGCGAAGCTGTTCGTCTACACTGACGGCGTGCCCGAGGCGACCAACGACGCGCAGGAGCTGTTCGGCACCGAGCGCATGATCGAGGCGCTGAACCGCCAGCCAGAGGCCGAGCCCATGGACGTGCTGAAAAACGTGCGCAAAGCCGTGGATGAGTTCGTCAAGGACGCCGAGCAGTTCGACGATCTGACGATGCTCTGCCTTGAATACAAGGGCCCGACAGGGGACAACGATCTGAAGGGAGAATGAATATGACCATCACCAAGGAATACGACGGCGACGCCCTGACGGTAGCGCTGCAGGGCCGTCTCGATACCAATACGTCTCCGGAGCTCGAAAAGGAGCTGCGGGAGTCCATGGACGACGTCAGGAGCCTGACGCTGGACTTAGCCGATCTGGACTACATCTCCTCCGCCGGTCTGCGCGTGCTTCTGTTCGCGCACAAGACCATGAGCGCCAAGGACGGCATGACCGTGAAGCACGTCAACGAGGTCGTCATGGACGTGTTCGAGCTCACCGGATTTGCGGATATCCTGACTATCGAATAAATCATCGATCCCGTGAACGGCGGCGCTTGCAAAAGCGCCGCCGAAGTCTGTAGACGGAGTTATTTTGAACATGAGTGCGCAAGCGCTCAGCATCAAATCGTTTTTTGACGGACATGTGCCGACAAAAAACACCTTTACAGCGAGCAAAGCGAGCACGCGCGCCGACCAAACGGAGCGGAGCGAAGTGCGATAAGCGCGAGAGAACTCGAAGGAAGACCCAGCGGAGCGGTCTTCATTCGAAGCGTGTCGCTTTGTCGACACGCTCAGGCGGCGCTTGCAAAAGCGCCGCCGCTTTCGTATAATAAGGTGGTATCCATTCTGAAGAAGGGAGGCGTCGCCGTGAGCCTGAATATGGTCATCGTCCTGCTCCTGCTGCTGCAGCTGGTAGGGCTCGTTTTTTCCGTGTCGGTGGACGCCTATATCAGCCGCAGGCACAAGCGCATCTTTTACCTCATCGCCCTGGCGATCTTCGCCCTGATGATCCAGAACCGCGTGGAGTTCGCCCTTTCGCACACAGAGCCCCACGTGCTGATCAGGACGATCTCGGTCATCATCGGCTACAGCCTGCGCCCTGTGATCCTGCTGCTGTATTTCTATATCGTGGATGAGCAGTCGACTCATCTGCTGGCGCGCGTCCTGGTGGGCGTCAATGCATTCGTCTACCTGACGGCGCTCGTCTCGCCGCTCAGCTTCTATATCTCCGACGTCAACGTCTTTCACCGCGGCCCGCTGGGCTTTACGAGCCATATCATCAGCGCCTTTCTGCTGGCAGCCCTCGTCGTGCAGACCATCCGCCGCTACGGCAAGCTGGGGAAGATGGAGCTGTTCATCCCTCAGTTCAACGCCGGGCTCATCGTCGCGTCGGTCTATATGGACACGTTCCATCAGAACGCCCAGTGCCCCATTTCGTATCTGACCATGGCCGTCATCACCTGCAGCCTCTTTTACTACATCTGGCTGCATCTGCAGTTCGTCCGCGAGCACGAGCGCGACCTCCAGGCGGAGCAGCGCATCCGCATCATGATGACGCAGATCCAGCCGCATTTCCTGTTCAACACTATCACGGCTTTCACCTCGCTCTGCCGCATCGACCCTATCAAGGCGGAGGATGTCGCCACCAAGTTCGCCGGGTACCTGCGGCGCAACCTCTACAGCCTCAACGTCGAGGGCTGCGTGCCTTTCCGGCAGGAGCTGGAGCACACACAGCTCTACGCCGACATCGAAATGGTCCGCTTTGATAACGTCCGGGTGGAATACGACATCGGCGACGATGATTTTGAGCTCCCGCCGCTGACCGTCCAGCCCATGGTGGAGAACGCCATCTCCCACGGCGTCCGTATCCGTGACAAGGGGATCGTCCGTGTTGTCACGTACCGCGCGGAGGACGGCCACAAGATCGTCGTCGAGGACAACGGCGTCGGCTTCGAGGCGCAGAAGCTGGACAGCCTCAGCGAGGAGCACGTGGGCCTGCGCAACGTACGCGAGCGCATCGAATCCATGTGCGGCGGCACTCTGGTGGTCGAGAGCACGGCAGACGTCGGCACGAAGGTGACGATCACGATCCCGCTGCAGGGGAAGAGAGGACAAGCATGAAGCTCGACAAAAAATCGCTTCTGATCATCGGGATCGTCTTTGTGATCCTCGGCGCGGTGGTGGTGATCCTGCGTGGAAGGACGTATACGCTTGAGATCCGCGCCTGGGGCGGATTCGACGATGCCGGGGACTACGACGTCTCGATCGACCAGGACCGCGAGATCATCGCCGTCGAGAACAAACGACTGGATGGCGATGTGCTCCTTCTGGACCTGCGCTCCGTATCCCGCGGCAGGGCATATGTCCACGTCGTTTCCCCCGATGAGTCGGGCGCCATGGAGATCGTATACGTCCACGCGTTCGGCGTGATCACTGTGAACAACTTTTTCGGCCGGTCCACCGGCTCGCGGATCATCCCCGTGCTGACAGAGCTTTATATCGCGCTGCTGCTCGCTTATCTGTTCGTTCAGTACCGCACCGGGATCAAACGGACGCTTTTCCGCTACCGGAATGTCCGCAACCTCGGCTGGATCATCTTTCTTTCAATGATGCTGCTGCAGCAGCTCCCGGCGCTTCTGACCAACGACAGTCTGGTGGATACGGCGCGCGTATCGTAGAGCGCGGCGTCCGCGGCGTCGTTTTTCGGCCTGCCCATCGCCTTTATCGTCTCGGTCCTCGTCACGATCAGCAATATCCAGCTGATACGCAGGGAGGGATACAGCTGGCGCAACATGCTCGGCGTGATGGTGGGGCTGTTCGTCTGCTTCTGCTCCATCGCTCCCCACGTCCTATCGGAGTTCCTCCAGCGCACGACGCTGGTGGACGTCCACAACGAGCGCGGCGCCGCGATGTATATCGAAATGGCTGTGACGAACACCGTCCTCATCGCCGTTTCGTATCTGGAGTGCATCCTCTGGGGCACGGTCGTCCTGGCCGTCAAGGCGGCGAAGCACATCCCGACTTTTGATAAGGACTATATCCTGATTCTCGGCAGCCAGATCCGCAGAGACGGCACGCTGACGCCGCTGCTCAAGGGCAGGGCGGACCGGGCGCTGGCATTTGCAAGCATGCAGAAGGAGGCGACGGGAAAGGATATCGTCTTCGTGCCCTCCGGCGGGCAGGGCGCGGATGAGATCATGCCCGAGGGACAGGCGATCCGCAATTATCTGATCGAGGCGGGCGTTCCCGAGGACCGTATCCTCACGGAGGACCGTTCGGTCAATACGTACGAAAACTTCCGCAATTCCGTTGAGCTGATCCGGGCGGGAGGGATCGAAGACCCAAAGATCGCCTTCTCTACCACGAATTATCACGTGTTCCGCTCCGGCATCATCGCCGAGCAGCAGGGGATCCGCGCCGAAGGGATCGGCAGCGGGACCCGCAGCTATTTCTGGGTCAACGCGTTCGTCCGCGAGTTCATCGCCACAGTGTACGCCGAATGGAAGCGCCACCTCAGGATCATTGCTATTCTGATTTTGCTGACGCTGGCCATGGTGCTGTTCTGGTATTTATCGAACGTTTTATAAGCACGACAGCCCCCTGTTGTTTTCCGCAGGGGGCTTTTTGTATGAAACAGGTTGTGAAGAAGAAAAGGATGTGATAGAATAGTTAGCGCAAACTAACGCGAGAGAGGGATCACGATGTGAACGGAAATGACCATCATGTGGATGTCCGGAATAAGAGCCGCTCGCGGGCTGTGCGCGGGTTGTTCATAGCTCTGGGCGTCGTCTGCGTCGGTCTGAGCGCGGTCGGCGCAGTGCTTCCTGTTCTGCCGACGACGCCGTTTTTGCTGGCGGCGGCGTTTTTCTTTGCCAGAAGCTCTGATCGGCTGAACGACTGGTTACGCGCAACGAAGCTCTACAAAAGTCATCTGGAGACCTTTGAACGGGGCGAGGGGATGACCCGCGGCGCCAAGCTGCGCATCATGGCGACGGTGACGGCCGTGATGGCGCTGGCAGCGTTCTTTATGATGCGCGCATATCTGTACAAGGGCTCCCGCGGCGCGCTGTACGGCTGCATCACCATGGCTGTCGTTTGGGTTTGCCATATAGCGGCATTTTGCTTTATAATAAAAACGTGTCCCAGGGAACGGGCGGAGCAGATCGCCCGGGAAAATCGAAAGAAAGGAGGCGGCTGCCTGTGATGCCCAACAAACGGCTTTTGGGCCTCGTGCCGGAAGCCATGCGCCATATCATACTAAAGGTCGTCTTCAATTGGCTGAGCCTTGCGGCGGGGATCGTGCTGTGGTTCGCCGTCGGTCGTCAGATGCAGACGCTCAAGGATGGAGGCGGACTTCTCGTGCCGGCCTTCGTTGCCGCATTTTTCTGCATCGCGGTCCGCTTCGTGCTGACGCGCATGACGGCCATGGCGACACACCGCGCCGTCGCATGCGTCAAAACGAAAGTGAGATCGGATATTTACGCAAAGCTTCGCAGGCTGGGCGCGGGTTATGCCGACAGCTTCCCCACGGCGGAGGTCGTGCAGCTGGCCGGCGAGGGCGTGGAGCAGCTGGAGAGCTACTTCGGCAACTATATCCCGCAGTTCTTCTTTGCCATGCTGGCGCCGCTGACGTTGCTGCTGGTATTCCTGCCCCTGAGCCCGTTGACGGGCCTTGTGCTGTTCCTGTGCGTGCCGCTGATCCCCGTGGCTATCGCCAAGATCCAGCGGTTCGCCAAGCGGATGCTGGGCAAGTACTGGGACGCCTACGCCAATCTGGGCGACAGCTTTCTTGAAAACCTGCAGGGGCTGACGACGCTGAAGGTCTACGGCGCGGACGAACAGCGCCATAAAGACATGAACGCGGAAAGCGAGCACTTCCGCAAGGTGACAATGAAGGTGCTGACCATGCAGCTCAACTCCGTCACGATCATGGATTTCGTCGCGTACGGCGGCAGCGCCGTCGGCTGCATTCTGACGGCGCAGGCGTATCTGAGCGGTGGGATCACCTTCGGGCAGGCCTTTGCCATGGTGATGCTGTCTTCGGAGTTTTTCCTGTCCATGCGCGCGCTGGGCAGTTATTTCCATACGGCCATGAACGGCGTCGCCGCCAGTGAGCGCATGTTCCGCCTGTTGGATCTGCCAGAGCGGCAGCAGGGTACTCTGGACGCGCGGAATGGCGATATCGTCCTCGATAAGCTCACGTTTTCCTACGACGGGCAGAAAGAGGCGCTCAGCGGCGTCACGTTGACGATCCCGCGGTGGACACTGACGTCTGTCGTCGGTGAATCGGGCTGCGGCAAATCGACGCTGGCGGCGATCCTCTCCGGCGTCCGCGCCGGGTACGAAGGAAGCGTGCGCATCGGCGGGACGGAGCTGCGGGACGCAACGAGCGACAGTCTGCAGAGGCTGATCACCGTCGTCTCCTCCGGCAGCTATCTTTTTGCGGGCACGATCCGCGACGCGTTGCGAGAGGGAAGAGAAGACGCGTCCGACGGGCAGATGATCAACGCCTTGCGGCGCGTGGCGCTATGGGATTTCGTCGAGGCTCAGGGAGGCCTTGACTTCCGCCTCAACGAGCGCGCGGAGAACCTCTCCGGAGGTCAGCGGCAGAGACTTGCGCTGGCCCGCGCGCTGCTGAAAGACAGCCCGATCTACATCCTCGACGAGGCGACGTCCAACATTGACGTCGAGAGCGAGGCCGCCATCATGGACGCAGTCGATCGGATGAAGGGGAGCCATACGATCCTGCTGATCTCACACCGGCTGGCGAACGTGGTGGGATCGGATCAGATCGCGTTCCTCGATCACGGTGTTTTGAAGGAATACGGCACTCACGAGGACCTGATGAAGCGAAACGGCGGCTATGCTGCATTGTATCGGGCGCAGGAAGCGCTGGAGCTGTTCGGAAGGGAGGCGGCCCAATGAAACGGAGGAGCGGACTGAAGATCATGACGGGGCTGCTGCGCCTTCTGACGCCGCTGCTTCACGTCATGCTGGGCTGCATTACGCTGGGCACGCTGGGGTATCTGTGTGCCATCTTCATCACTGTGCTGGCTTCGCATCTGCTGCTGACGGTCGCCGGTCTGTCGCCGTGGCGTATGGGCTTCGGCGTGACGGCCGCCGTGATGATCGTCATCGCCATGGCCCGCGCAGGGCTGCGCTACGGAGAACAGACCTGCGGACATTATATCGCGTTCAAGCTGCTGGCCGTCATCCGTGACAGGGTCTTCGGCGCGCTGCGCCGCCTGGCGCCTGCAAGGCTGGAGGGCAAGGGCCGCGGCGATCTGATCGCCGTCGTCACGGGCGATATCGAGCTGCTGGAGGTCTTTTACGCACACACCATCGCTCCCGTGTGCATCGCGTTCCTCGTCAGCCTCATCATGACGCTGCGCATCGGCGCGTTCCATCCGCTGCTGGGCCTGCTCGCGGCAGGATGCTATATCGTCGTCGGCGCCGTCGTTCCGCTGCTGACAAGCCGCATGGGCCGCGCCTACGGCATGGAGGCCCGGGGCAGACTGGGCGGGCTGAACAACGTCTTTCTGGAGAGCCTGCGCGGCATCTGCGAGGTGCTTCAGTTCGGTCAGGGAGCGAAACGAGAAGAGGAGATCCGGCAAAAGACGTTGGAGCTCAACGAGGTACAGAAAGGCATCAGACGCCACGAGGGCGCGTCGTCAAGCTGGTCCGGGGCGCTCGTTATGGCGCTGCCGCTGCTCATGCTGGGCGCCGGGATCGCGCTGCACGTCGGCTTCCCGGCCGTCGTGATGACGACGGTGATGCTGTCGTCGTCCTTCGGACCTGTGCTGGCGCTGGCGAATCTCAGCGCCGCAATGGATTCGACGCTGGCCGCCGGAGAGCGTGTGCTGTCTCTGCTGGAGGAAGCGCCGGAGACGCCGGACGTCCTGACCGGCAGGACACCGGATTTTTCGGGCGCATCAGTCGATCATCTTACCTTTGCCTACGAGGAAGAGGAGATCCTTCATGATCTTTCGGCGCAGTTCGGCAAGGGCGAGATCGTCGCCGTCACGGGCAAAAGCGGCAGCGGAAAATCAACGCTGCTCAAGCTTCTCATGCGGTTCTGGAACGCGCCGAGGGGCTCTGTACGCGTGTCTGGCATCGACGTCGGCGAGATCGAGACCGCACACCTGCGGAAGCTCGAGAGCTATATGACCCAGGATACCGATTTGTTCAACGTCTCCATTCGAGACAACATCCGCATCGGCAGGCTCGACGCTTCGGATGAAGAAGTGGAGGATGCCGCGCGCAAGGCGAGCATCCACGACTTCATCCTCACGCTTCCGAAGGGCTATGATACAAAGGCGGGCGAGCTGGGCGATACGCTGTCGGGCGGCGAAAAGCAGCGCATCGGACTTGCCCGCGCGTTCCTCCACAACGCGCCGCTGCTGCTGCTGGATGAGCCGACGAGCAATCTCGACAGCCTCAATGAGGGCGTGATCCTCAAAGCGCTCCGCGAGGAATCTTCGGAATCCGGACGGTCCGTGGTGCTCGTCTCTCACCGAAAGAGCACCCTCGCCGTAGCGGACCGCGCCTACGCCATCGAAAGCGGCAGACTGAGTTAAAGCACCAGGCGCCGGCCAATCACGGCCGGCGCCGTTTTTCTGCCTGTCAATACCTGCCTCCGGGGGTAACGTCACGCTTTGAAAACGCGCTATAATGCTGATATACACAGAAAACCGGTCTTTCTATCCAATCTGCTGCAAAACTGCGGATACTTGAGCGAAGCGATTGGTTGTAATTGACATAACAGTGTGTTATAATTAGGAAAAACAAGACTGAATTGGAGCATCGACAGGGGGCGGATCGGCGTGGGAAGTGACAAAGTCACACTGCTGGGCGTGCGCGGAAGCGTGCCGGTGAGCGGCACGGATTACGGACAGTACGGCGGCGCGACGACCTGCATCATGGCAGAGCTCGCCGGGCAGCGGCTGCTCATCGACGCGGGCAGCGGGCTCGTGCGGCTCAGCGGAAGGGTGCTGGATGAGGAGCAGCTGGCGTTGATTCTGACGCACGCTCACGCAGACCATCTGATCGGCCTGCCCATGTGTCCCTATCTGCTCAGGCCCGGCGGGAGGATGGACGTTTACGCCGCAACACGGGACGGTCTCGATACGCTTGGACAGGTGAGCCGCCTTTTTTCGCCGCCGCTGTGGCCTGTGGGACCGGAAAGGCTCCCTACGGAGATCTGCTGGCGTGAACTGCTCCCTGAGCTGAAGCTGGGCGGTCTGACGGTCGATTCCATGGAGGGCGTCCACCCTGGCGGCGTGTCGCTGCTGCGGGTACGGAGCCGCGACAAGACGGTCGCTGTGCTGACGGACTGCACGTTGACGGACGCGCTTCTGCCGGAGCTGACTTCGTTTGCCCGCGGCTGTGATCTGCTGCTGTGCGACGGGCAATACAGCAATGCGGAGTGGCGCGACTGCGCGGGCTTCGGACATAATACCTGGACCATGGCGGCCCGCTTTGCCGCAGCCTGCGGCGCGAAGGCGCTGCGCATCGTTCACCATGATCCCCGCCACACGGACGACGTACTGAACGAAGCGTCTGCGGAGATCGATCGGATATTTCCTGGCGCCGCTTTCGGGTACGAAGGGGAAGTCATCACGCTTTGAAGCATCTGACATCAATAATCCTGACAAGACTGTACACGATGGGAGTGACTACCATGAAGAAAGCCATCACGCTGATCCTGATCGCATCACTGCTGTTGGGCGCCGGTCTCATGGCCATCGCAGCCGACAGCGCCAAGGGCGGCACGATCCGGCTGGAGGAGAACAGCGGCACGGTGAGCGTCCTGAACGCCGGGGGCAAGACCCAGACGATCCGCGCCGGCATGCGCCTGTACAACGGCTACAAGGTCTCCACCGGGACAAAGAGCGAGGCGTACGTCAGTCTGGACGACGCGAAGGTCGTCAAGCTCGACTCCTCCACCAAGGTGGATGTGAAGCAGTCCGGCAAACAGCTGGAGGTCACGCTGAACAGCGGCAAGCTGTTCTTCAATGTGACAAGACCGCTCAAAGCCGACGAGACGATGAATATCAGTTCCTCTACAATGGTCACGGGCATTCGCGGCTCTTACGGCTGGGTCACGCCCACCGAGGTCGGACTGATGCATGGACACGTGATCGTGACGTGCCGCAACCCGTACACGGGCGAAACGCGTGTGACGGAGCTGTTCAGCGGCGAGCGCGTCTATTTTGATCCAGATCCCAACGTCACCTCTGCCGATCCCGCTCTGCTGGAGATCGATTTCATCAAAGAGGCGATCACGAATGACGACGTGCCCGTTACCGTCGTGCGCGAGATGGCCGAGGATCAGACAGGACTGTGCGATCCCGTGATCCGGGACGTCCCAACAATCGACGTGCCCGCGCTGCTGGCGATGCTGCCCGAGCTCGAACAGAAGGAGCGCGAGGCGGAAGCCCGCGCCGAGCAGGAGATGGAAAAGGCGCTGGAGGAGGAAGAGGAATCCATGAGCGGCGACGCCGTGGATCAGGTCTTCGAGAGCAGCGTTCCCGCGGATGACGGCGGCGGCTCCGGCTCCAGCGGGGAAACGCCGAGCACGCCGTCCGATCCTGTGGATACGAAATACACGGTGACCGTGCCTGGCGGCTACGGCTACACGATCTCCTCTGACCTGGCAGAAGTCACGTCCGGCTCCGGCCAGTACGAGGTGAAGGAAGGCGAGAGCTTCGCCTTTACCGTGACCCCCGACGCGGACTATGCCGTGTTTGCTGACGACCTCGGCGCTGCTGCCGCCTCCGGCGCAGCCGTCACGCAGGCTCAGAACGGCGCGTCGGTAGACTGCTCCGTCACCGTGACGGGCGACGATACGATCACCCTTGACCGCATCTACGCGACCTCGTCCCATATCGACCAGGCGCTCGCAGATGCTGAACCGTACATCGCGGCTGTTTCCGATGCGGTGATCGATTCCGATGTCTCGCTGCCGTCCGGCTCCGTGCTCCGTGTTCCTGACGGGGAATCGCTCACTGTGACCCCGGATTCATCTGCGAGCTCGAGCCTGACGATCCAGGAAGGTGCGGATCTTCTCGTCGAGGGCTCGTTCTCCTTGAACAGAGGCTCGATGCTTTACAACTACAGCACTAGCAGTGTCCATATCAAGGATACCGGCCATTTCAGTCTGATGGGTGAAGCGCATAACTACGGTCGTTTCTTTGTTGAGGGCGAGCTCGACGGCTCGACCGGCATGGGCTGGATGAGCAATGTCAAGAAACTTGAGATCGCGTCCGGAGCGAAAGTCAGTCTGCGGAATCTCTCAGTCGGCGACCTGTCGAACGGCGCGCATGATGACGGCGGCAATGTCGACAATGCGGGCGAGCTGAAGGTGGAGACCCTCACGAACCACGGCATCATCCGTAACAGCGGCACGCTGGAAACGACCTATACAGCCACGAATTACAATCAAATCACGAACGACGGCACTATCAACTTTACGGCCTCCTTCTGCAACGGCGACCCGACTTTCGATCCCGAGCTGGGATACGGCACCGTCGTGAATAACGGCACGATCACCAACAGCGTGCGGTTTGACAACTTCTCCTTCAACACCGTCATCAACGACGGTACGATCAATAACCTCGACGGCGCCCTCATCCGCAGCGCAGGTACCTTTACGAATAACAGTGTCGTGAACAATCGGTCGTCCTTCATCAGCGTCGGACCGATCGACGGCGCCGGCACCGTTTCGGAGGTGCCTGTCGATGAAAGCGGCTACTATATCGTCCGCTTCGACAATAACGGCGGATACGGCGTCACGACGGGTGACAACTACATCGCTCCGGGCGATACTGTCGCACCGACTGCGTCGCCTCCCGAAGGCAGCGTGCTGGAGCGGGAAGGGTACACGCTGACGGGCTGGTGCACAGACCGCGAAGGAAAGAACGAATGGGGCATTAAAACAGATCCTGTCGTGAGCGATATGACGCTCTACGCCAGGTGGGAATAAACCGTGAAGCGAAGCGTTATTCTGCGTAAGCTGGCTGTCTGCCTGGCCGCCGCGACGGCGCTGACGTCAGTCGCCGCCTTCGGCCTGCTGAACGGTCCCGACAGTGCGGCCTCCGACGCGCTTTATCAGCGCGGCGGCTCGCCTGACGGCGAGATCGTCGTGATCGGGATGGATCAGCGGGCGCTGGACGCGTTCGGGCCGATGCCCTGGCCGCGGGATATCATGGCGCAGGCGATCGAGTACCTCAACAATGCCGATCCCGACAACGCGCCCGCCGTCATCGGCGTCGACGTGCTTTACGTCGGCGAGAGCGGCGACGGGGCCGCGGACGCGTATCTGGCTGAAACGGCTGCCATGGGCGAGAACGTCGTGGTCGCGTCCGCCGCGACGTTCGATTCCCGGCTGGTTAAGGACGGCGACACGTTCTACATGGACGACCGGACAGTCGTAGCATGGGACGCGCCGTATCCCGATCTGGCCGACGTGACAGACAGCGGTCACATCAATCAGATGATGGACCGTGACGGCGTCCTGCGCCACGCGCTGCTTTGGATCGACGTGCCGGGCGAGGGCCGTGTCGCTTCGTTCGCACGCGTGATCTATGAGCGCTGGTGCGAGGAAAAGGGCGTTGCGCCGAACGCAACGCCGGAGACCGGCGACGGCTTCTTCTATCTGCCGCTGACCGGAAGACCGGGCGCGTATTATGAGGACGTTTCCGTTGCAGACCTCATAGACGGCGCCATCGAGCCGGATTATTTCGCCGGAAAGATCGTTCTGATCGGCCCCTACGCGTCCGGCATGCAGGATCAGTACCTCACCGCCATCGATCACTCCTCGCCGATGTACGGCGTCGAGTACCAGGCCAACGTGATCGACGCCTTCCGCAGCGGCTTCCTGCCACAGGAGGCCAGCGAAAAGGCACAGCTCGCCGCGCTGTTCGCGGCCTGCCTGCTGGCACTGTATCTGTTTCTGGACAGACGCGTCCTCACGTCGATGGCGCTCTGGCTGACGCTGGCGGGCGGGTGGATCGCCGCAAGTCTGATCGCATACCGCGCGGGCGTGATCCTGCACGTTTTATGGGTACCGCTGAGTGTGACGATCCTGTTCGTCGCCTCCGTCGCGGTCAACTATATCCGCGCATCGCGGGAGAAGCACCGTATCCAGAACACCTTCGGCCACTACATCGATCCCGCGATCATGCGTCAGCTGCTGGAGCAGGGCGCGTCCGCGCTGGAGCTCGGCGGCAAGCTGCGGGAGATCGCGGTGCTGTTCGTCGACGTCCGCGGATTCACTGCCATGAGCGAGTCCCTCGACCCGCCCACGGTCGTGGAGATCGTCAACCGCTACCTGACGCTGACGACGGAGTGTATTATGAAGAACCACGGCACGCTTGACAAGTTCGTCGGCGACTGCACCATGGCCTTCTGGAACGCGCCGGTAGAGCAGAAGGACGCCGTCTACCTGGCCTGCCGCGCGGCGGTGGATATGGTCGAGGGCTCCAAAGCGCTGGGGGATGAGTTGATGGCCAAATACGGCCGGACGGTATCCTTCGGCATCGGCGTCAACTGGGGCAGCGCCGTCATCGGCAACATCGGCGCGCCGAAGCGCATGGACTATACGGCCATCGGCGACACGGTCAACACCGCGTCGCGCCTCGAATCGAACGCCCCAGGCGGCAAGATCTTGATCTCCCGCGCCGTGGCGGATATCCTGGGAGACCGCGCCGAGGTCACGTCGCTCGGCGATTCCATCAAGCTCAAGGGCAAAGCGGAGGGATTCGAGATCCTGACGCTAGACGCTCTGAAAGAATAAAGAGAGGGGATCAAAGATGAAAAACAGAATCTTTGCCTTGCTTTTGGTGATTTGTCTGCTTTCAACATCGGCCGCGGCCGCAGGCGTCGGGAGCGACGTCAGCCTGTCTGCCCTGGCGCGGGCTGAGTTTGCGGACGCCGTCGTGACGGCGGACGGGAAGGTCCTTGCCTGCGATACCTGGAACAAGGTGATTTGGGACCTGAGCGGAGAGACGCCCTCGCTTTACGCCGGGCGCATCGGTGTTTCCGACCTCTCCGGCGAACCGATGGGCCGCTATTTTGACGCTTCCGATCGCCTCCGCGCCTTCTTCCTCGAACCCACCGCCATCGTCCCGTTCCTCGACGGGTACGCGGTCACGGACGCTTCGGCAAACGTTGTGCGCTACGTCACCAAAACGTCGGTGCGCACGCTGGGCGGCAGCGGCAAGGAAGGGGAGAAGAACGGCGTCGGAGCGGCCGTGCGGTTTTCGCATCCCACCGGCCTGGCCGTTGACGAGAACGGCACGCTGTATATCGCCGACACCGGCAACGGATGCATCAGAACGATGACGAAGAGGGGCCGCGTGTCCACGCTGTATTCCGGGCTCAGTGAGCCGACCGGCCTCTGTTGGCAGGGCGGCGCGCTCTTCGTCGCTGAGACGGGCAAAAACCGCGTGATCCGGCTTACGGACGGCAGTTTCGAGGTCGTTGCGGGCCGGACCGTCACCGCGGAGGATCCGGGCGTTTACTACGGCGGATTCGTCAACGGTCCCGCCGACAAGGCGGAGTTCGATCACCCGCAGGGCGTCGCCGTCACCGAGGACGGCACGGTGTATATCGCCGATACGCTGAACAACGCGATCCGCATGGTCAAAAACGGGCGCGTTTATACGGTCGCGCACAGCGAGGACATGCTCTCAGCGCCTGTAAAGCCCTGCGGCTTGACGGTCTCTTCCAATAAGGTCCTCGCGTCCTGCAGAAGCATCGTTATGACGCTCGACGCGCCGTCTGCGAAGTTTACTGACGTGAAGAGCGGCGACTGGTTCGCGCCCTATGCGGGCGAGGCCGCGCTGCGCGGGCTCGTGTTAGGCACCACCGAGATGACGTTCTCTCCCGCCGTGCTCACGAACCGCGCCCAGTTCGCCGTGATGCTCGGGCGTTTACAGTCACAGTGCGACGGGTCGATGGTGATCGACGGTGACGCGGCGCTTGCGGATATCGCCGACGATACATGGTATACGGCGGCTGCGCGCTGGGCCGTTGACAAGGGGATCATCCTCGGCATCAACGGCAGCTTTGAACCCTCCGGCAGTCTGACCCGCGAACAGGCGGCCGTCATGCTGTGGCGCTATGCGGAAATGACCGGGCTGAACGTGAACGATCTCGACGATATCGATCTCGCATCTTCGTTCTCCGACAGTGCACAGGTCAGTGGCTGGGCGCAGGAGGCTATGCGCTGGGCCGTGGGCAAGGGCATCCTCACCGGCGCTGACGGCAAGCTGATGCCGCTCGCGCAGATCGACCGCGCCCAGACGGCTGCGATCCTGCTGCGGTTCATGGATGTTTACGGATTGTAATAAGCATTGATCGAAGGGCTGCCGGCATTGTCCGGCGGCCCTGTCGTGCTGTTTGAAAATGATTGCAGAGGGTGTGACCGATATGCCGAAGACGGCGATCGACGAGACATATATCCGCCACTTTTTCGATCTCGGCGACGATGAGGCAGGCGACAGGGAGTGCGCGGAGATCTGCGCGAAGCTGGAGCGGATCCAGTACAGCCATGGCGAAGACGTGTGCCGGATCGACGAGGAGCCGGACGGGATGTTCTTTCTCGAATCGGGGACGTGCGCCGTGCTGGACCGTGAGGGTGCACAGATCAACGTCATGCGCGAGGGGCAGTATTTCGGCGAGTACGGCGTGCTGTCCGGCCAGAGGCGCCTGTCTACGGTGCGCTCCATCGGGCGAACAGTGGTGTATCGGCTCAAAAGTGAGGACATGATCGCCATTCTGAGCCGCCACCCCGGCCTTTACGGCGAGATGATGAAGCAGGTCTACGCTCAGGTGACGAACAAGCACACCCAGCTTCTGACGCTGTCCAGCATTCGCCGCGGCATCCTCCACGCGCCGTCCAACGAGACGCCGATGACCCCGCGCCAGATGCTGCTGCAGTACGGCGCGCTGGCGCTGATCTTCCTCCTGACGCTTTGGCTGGCCCCGGCGGGCAGCTCCGGCCCGGTGTTCCTGATGCCGCTGGGGCTGATGGTCGGCTATGTCCTGTTCACGAAGCGAACGCTTGAATCCCTCGTCGTGGCGGGGATGCTGGCAGCGCTCCTGCTCCTGCGCAGCGGTCTGTCCGTCAGCTATACGGACGCGCTGATGGACGCCATGAAAAACGGGGACAACGTCTTCACGATCCTCGTCATGGCGCTCATGGGCGGCGTGACGACGCTGGTGGAGGCCTCCGGCGCCGTGACTGCGCTGCAGAAGCTGGCCGACCGAAAGCTTCGCTCCGGGAAAGGCGTACTGTTCGGCGCCGTCGGGATCATGGCAGTTACGGCCATCGACGACTGCCTCAACATGCTTTGCGCGTCATCCGCCATTCGGAACGTTGCGGACGAGCAGCGGATACCCCGTGAAAAGACGGGACTTCTGCTGAGTCTGCTGCCTACGGTCCTCAGCTCCTTTCTGCCGTTCTCGCTGTGGGGCATCTTCGTGATCGGCACCATCGGCGTGAGCGTGCCCGGCTCCGGCGCAGGCGTTTTCTGCCGCGCACTGCCGTTCAATTTCTTCTCGATCCTGACGCTTGCGAGCATGCTGCTCTTCTGCGGCGGCCGTCTGCCGCTGACGAAGACGATGCAGGAGGCGGAGAAGCGCGTCAGCGGCGGCGGAAAGCTGTGGCCCGATCGCTCCGAGCAGTATCTGACGCAGGAGGAGACGACGATCTGGGGCAAGCCCTGCAATCTGCTGCTGCCCGTGGCCGTGCTGGCCGTGACGAGTCTGACAGTCCGGACCTTCTGGAGCCGCAGCTTCGCCCTTGACAGCGCCAGCGGTCTCGTGGCGACGCTGATCTTTCTGTTCTTCCTTTACTGCGCCCAGGGCCTGATGTCGCCGGAGCAGTTCGTGGAGCACCTCGTCTCCGGCATTCAGGGCATGGCGCTTCCGATCCTGCTGTATCTGCTGACGATGTGCTTCTCTTCGCTGCTGGAGCAGGAGACCATGGACAGCTTCTTCGCGGCGATCATGGCGTTCATCGGGCCCTTCGCGCCATTGATCCCGGCCATGCTGTTTCTGGTGTTCACGCTGCTGACTATCGCTCTGGGCTCCTCCTGGGCCATGTACGTCATCGGCTTTCCAACGGCGATACGGCTGGCGGCGCAGGGGAACGTGAGCATTTCGCTGTGCATCGGCGCTATCTGCGCGGCAGGCATCGCGGGGGAGAAGAACTGCGTGTTCACCAGCGACGCACTTTCCGTGGGCAGCGCGGTGGGCTGCGAACCGAAGGCTGTTCTGGCAGCGCGGCTGTCTTACAGTCTGATGCTGAGCGCAAGCGCGTTCCTGCTGTATCTGATCGCCGGGTTTATTATGTAGACGCAAAAGCACTGCGAAAGCAGTGCTTTTTTATCGCCCTGAACGCGGCTCAGAGGTTGACATTTCCAGCGTCCGGGATTAGAATTTCTTCAGCGCCAATATAAGGGAGCGATGATATGAAAGTAGTACTGCAAAACCTGACAAAAGCATTTCCCAAGCGCGGCAAAAAGGAGACGGGCGAGGTCATCGCCGTCAACGATTTCACCTTTGTGATCCCCGACGGCAAGCTGATCGGCCTGCTTGGCCCCTCTGGCTGCGGCAAGAGCACGACGCTGAACCTGATCTCCGGGCTGGAAACGCCCACCTCCGGCCGCATTTTTTTCGGTGACGACGACGTGACGGACCTCCCGCCCGAGAATCGCGGCGTCGGCCTTGTATTCCAGAATTACGCGCTGTACCCTCATCTGACCGTGCGGCAGAACATCCTGTTCCCGCTGCAGAACCTTCGCGGCGACGCGAAGCTCAGCAAGGAGGAAATGGAGAAGCGCGCGCTGGAGGCAGCGCAGATGGTCCAGATCGAAGGGCTGATGGAGCGAAAGCCCTCCGAGATGTCCGGCGGCCAGCAGCAGCGCGTGGCCATCGCCCGCGCCCTTGTCAAAATGCCCCGGGTCCTGCTGCTGGACGAGCCTCTGAGCAACCTGGACGCCAGACTGCGTCTGCAGACCCGCGAGGAGATCCGCCGCATTCAGCGTCAGACGGGCATCACCACCGTTTTCGTCACCCACGATCAGGAGGAGGCCATGAGCATCTCTGATATGATCGTCGTGATGAAGGATGGAGTTGTCAACCAGATCGGCGCGCCTCAGGAGGTCTATGACGAGCCGGTCAACCTGTTCGTGGCCCAGTTCCTCGGTACGCCGCCCATCCACGTGTTTGACGCAGAGGTGAAAGGCGAACTGCTTTACATCGGCGGCAAACCCGTGCTGGAAGCGCACGGCGTTGCGGATCAGCCCGTCTCGGCGGCGGTCCGGCCCGAGGGCTTCCGGCTCGATCCCCACGGTCCGCTGACCTGCGCGCTGGAGCGCGTGGAGGTCATGGGCAGAGACACCAGCGTCGTCTGCATGCATCCGAACTGCCGCAACGTCGTCATCCGCGCCATCATCCCCGCCGAGGAAAAGGTCAACGAGAGCGACGATGAGGTGCGCTTCTCGCTGAAGCCCGCCAAGGTCTTCCTGTTCGACGCGAAGAGCGACCTGCGCATCGACGCGAAGCTGAAATAGGGGAGGGTACCATGTCTCGACCGAATCTCAAGCCGTGGCTTTATCTGCTGCCGGCGATTCTGTTCCTGGGCGTCTTCATGGTCTATCCGCTTGTGGACGTCCTCGTCTATTCCGTGGAGGAGGGGTACAATTCCGCCTCCCAGACGTATTTCGGCACCGGACTGTACAACTACTCCTACGTCCTGCATGATCCGTATTTCCTGCAGGCGGTGCGGAACACGTTTATCCTCGTCATCATCACCGTCCCGGTCTCCACGGGCATCGCGCTGCTGATCTCGCTGGGGCTCAACTCCATCAAGAAGCTGCGCGAGCTGTACCAGACGATCTTTTTCCTGCCTTACGTGACGAATACGCTGGCCGTTGGTCTCGTGTTCATGATCCTGTTCAAGAAAACGGCCTACACGGACGGTCTTGTGAACCTGCTGATCCGGCTGTTCGGCGGACAGGGCGTCGATTTCATTGACGGCCCCTACTGGGCGAAGCTGTTCGTGCTGTGCTTCTACACGATCTGGGTCGTCATGCCCTTCAAGATCCTGATTTTGACCAGCGCACTGGCCTCCGTCAAGGAGGATTACTACAAGGCCGCGCGCATCGACGCCACGCCCCGCTGGCGCATCTTCACGCGCATTACGCTGCCCATGATCTCGCCCATGCTGTTTTATCTGATCATCACGGGCTTCATTGGCGCGTTCAAGGCGTATTCCGACGCGGTGGCGCTGTTCGGCACCGATCTGAACGCCGCCGGGATGAATACCATCGTCGGCTACGTTTACGATATGCTCTACGGCGATTCCGGCGGGTATCCTTCCTATGCCGCCGCTGCGGCGCTCATCCTGTTCGCCATCGTGCTGACGATCACGGTCGTCAACCTGCTCGTCAGCAAGCGGCACGTCCATTATGACTAAGGAGGGATGAAAGTGGATTTCGAAAAGATCGAACGAAGCGCCCGCCGCCGCGCAGCGATCCGCAGGACGCTGATCTATGTCTTTCTGACCTTCTGGGCGATCCTCGTCCTGTTCCCGTTTTATTGGATGGTGCTGACCTCCGTCAAGAGCTACGGCGCGTACAACTCGGAATATATCCCTGCCTTTTTCACGCTGTCTCCCACGCTGCAGAACTACACGGACGCCTTCACGACGGTCCATCTGGGGCGCTATTTCGTCAATACGGTCATCTTCACGCTGGCGACCACGGCGTGGATGCTGGCGGTGACGGTGCTGGCGGCCTTCGCGCTGGCAAGGCTCGATTTCAAGGGCAAGGCCCTGCTGTTCACGGGCTTTCTGGCGCTGATGATGATCCCCAACGAACTCGTCGTCATCACGAACTTTGCAACCATCACCAACTGGGGCATGCGCAATACCTTCTGGGGTCTGATCCTGCCGTCTGTGACGTCGGTGTTCTATATCTACTTATTGAAGGAGAACTTCGAGCAGATTCCCGACGAGCTGTACAAGGCTGCCAAGGTTGACGGTACGTCGGACTTCAAATACCTGTGGAAGGTGATGATCCCCATCTGCCGTCCGACGATCATCACCATCGCCATCCTCAAGATCATCGAGTGCTGGAACTCCTACGTCTGGCCGCGGCTGATCACCGACGATGAGGCGTATTTCCTCGTGTCCAACGGCATTCAGGAGATCCGCGAGAACGGCTTCGGCCGCGAGAACATCCCGGCGATGATGGCGGCCGTCGTGATCATCTCCGTGCCCCTGATCATCCTGTTTTTGATCTTCCATAAGAAAATCATGGAGGGCGTTTCGAGAGGGGGGACCAAGGGATGAGAAAGCTGTGCCTGCTCCTCTGCCTGCTGACGGTCCTGACGCTGCTGACTGGCTGCCACGGCGCCAGACGCATGGAGGACTTCGCCATGCCGGAGTCCTTCGACACGTCCCGGGAGTACGAGATCACCTTCTGGGCGAAGAACGACACCAACAAGAACCAGACGGCCATCTATGAAAAGGCCATCCGCGACTTCGAGGCGCTGTATCCCAACGTCCGCGTCAATCTGCGTCTGTACACCGATTACGGCAAGATCTACAACGACGTCATCACCAACATTGCCACCAATACGACGCCCAACATCTGCATCACTTACCCCGACCACATCGCCACCTACATGACCGGCGACAACGTCGTTCTGCCGCTGGACGAGCTATTCTCCGATCCCAATTACGGCCTCGGCGGCAGTTCGCTGCTGTTCGACGGTCCCACGGAAGAGGAGATCGTGCCTGAGTATCTGCAGGAGTGCCGCATCGGCGAGCATTGCTACGCGCTGCCCTTCATGCGCTCCACCGAAGCGCTTTACGTCAACGAGACGTATCTCAACAAGCTGGGCTATGAGCTGCCCGAGATTGTCACCTGGGACTTCATCTGGGAGGCCGCCGACGCAGCAGCCAAAAAGGATGCGGACGGCGTTTACGCGCTCAACGGCCAGAAGGTCATGATCCCCTTCATCTACAAGTCAACGGACAACATGATGATCCAGATGCTGCGCCAGCTGGATGCGCCGTATTCCGATGAAAACGGCTCGATCCTTCTGTTCACCGACCGGACGAAGGGTCTGCTGCAGACTATCGCGCAGCACGTGAAAAACGGCGCCTTCTCCACCTTCAAGATCTCCAGCTATCCCGCCAATCTGCTGAACGCTGGTCAGTGCCTGTTTGCCGTCGATTCGACGGCGGGCGCCACGTGGATGGGGACCGACGCGCCGCTGTCCGACATCAGCCCCGACAAGCTGGTGCGCTTCGAAACAGCCGTGCGGCCGATCCCGCAGTTCGACCCAGCGCACCCGAAGATGATCTCCCAGGGCCCGTCCATCTGCCTGTTCAACAAGCGTGACGGGCAGGAGGTCCTCGCCTCCTGGCTGTTCGTCCAGTATCTGCTGACGAATGACGTTCAGACCGCCTACGCCGAGACCGAGGGCTACGTTCCCGTGACGCAGAAGGCCCGTGACGACGCGTCCTATCAGGCGTACCTCAATTACGACGGCCCCGAGGACGCGGCGCATTATTCCGTCAAGCTGAAGGCCTCGAAGCTGCTGATCGAGCACACGTCAGACACCTTTGTCACGCCGGTGTTCAACGGCTCCACGTCTCTGCGCGACGCCTCCGGCCAGCTGATTGAGAATACGGTCAAGTCCGTCCGCCGCGGCGAGACCGTGGACGACGCGTATTTCGCAAAGCTCTACGACAGCGTCACGGCGCTGTACCGTCTGGGGCAGGGGAATACCGCGGCAGCAGGGAAGGCCGACCTCGGCCCGCTGCCGGGCACGGCGAAAGCGCTGTTGGGTGGCCTGCTGGGCGTGTGGGTCCTGATCGGCGTTTACGTGCTGTTTGACCGCGTGAAGCGCCGCAACAGATAAGTGCCTCTTGACCTTTTCTGACAAAAAGAGTATGATGAACACGATGTGCGGGCACGACCCGCAAAAAGGAAAGGAATGGATTCAGAAATGAAAAGAGTTCTGGCTCTTGCCCTCGCGCTGGCCTGCGCTTTTACGCTGGTCGCCTGCGGCGAGAAGAAGGATGAGGACGCCAAGAGCGAAGGCGTCATGACTTACGCCGAGTACGCCGCCGCTGCCCTCGACAGCGAGGTTGTCATCGAAGCCTACGTCCAGGCCAAGCAGAGCTGGTGGAACGATCAGGCCACCCTGTACACCCAGGACAAGGACGGCGCCTATTTCCTGTATAACGCCGCCTGCTCTCAGGCTGATTACGACAAGCTGACTCCGGGCACCAAGATCAAGGCCACCGGCTTCAAGTCCGAGTGGTCCGGCGAGATCGAGATCACCGACGCCACCATCGAGATCGAATCCGGCAGCTACACTGCTCCCGCGCTGGACGCCACCAAGCTGCTGGGCACCGACGATCTGATCAAGCATCAGAACGAGTTCGTCACCTTCAAGGGTCTGACCGTTGAGGCCATGGACGACACCGGCGCCGCGTTCTATTACAACTGGGACAGCTCCGGCCAGGAGGGCACCGACGCCGACCTGTACTTCAGAGTCACCGACGGCACCGACAGCTACACCTTCGTCGACGAGTATTATCTCTGCAACGAGGAGAGCGACGTTTATGAAGCCATCCGCAACCTGAACGTCGGCGACACCGTCGATATCGAGGGCTTCCTGTACTGGTACGAGGGCCCCCAGCCCCACGTGACCTCCGTCACCGTGAAGTAATTCCGTTTCCGAAGAAAGGTCCGGGCAGCCGCCCGGACCTTTTTCTTTACTTTGAGCGATCCATAGGGTAGAATAGACAGAAGAAAGGCGGTGGACCATGAGCGAAAGAGTCCTGATCATCCTGCTGCTCCTGTTGTCGCTGGGGCTTGCCGGGCTGGCGCTGGGCGCGCTTCTGACACTGCGGCGGATGTCCGAGCGTCTTACGGAGCTGGAGCGCCGCGGGCTTGACAGCAGCGCGATCCTGTCGCGGCAGGACATGCTGATCAAGTCGGTGGACAATTCCCTGAGCGCGATCAAGAGCGACCTGTCGTCCTCCGCCATGCAGACGGAACAGAAGCTCGATTTCCTGCGCCGGGGTCTGGAGGGCGCGCTGACGCAGATGCGCCAGGAGAACAACGCCCAGATCGACGAGATCCGCAGGACAGTCGATGAGAAGCTGCAGGACACGCTGGACCAGCGCCTGACGCGTTCCTTCTCGCAGGTCAGCCAGCGGCTGGAGCAGGTGTACAAAGGCCTGGGTGAGATGCAGAGCCTCGCCTCCGGCGTCGGCGATCTCAAGCGCGTTCTATCGAACGTCAAGACCCGCGGCATCCTCGGCGAGATCCAATTGGGCGCGATCCTCGATCAGATGATGTCTCCGGAGCAGTACGGCGTCAACGTGGCCGTCAAAAAGGGGAGCCAGCAGAACGTGGAATATGCTGTCAGACTCCCGGGCAACGGCGACGACTGTGTCTGGCTGCCCATCGATTCGAAGTTTCCGCTGGATGCGTATCAGCAGCTGTTGGACGCCTATGATTCAGCCGATCCCGCCGCCGTGGAATCGGCCTCAAAGGACCTGCGGGACCGCCTGCGCCGCTTTGCAAAGGATATCAACGACAAATACATCTACCCGCCCGACACCACGGATTTCGCCGTGATGTTCCTGCCCTCGGAGGGCCTATACGCCGAGGCGGTGCGCATCGGCATGATCGAGCTGCTGCAGCAGGAATACAAGGTGACCATCGCCGGCCCGACAACGCTTGCCGCGCTGCTCAACGCGCTGCAGATGGGCTTCCGCACGCTGGCCATCCAGAAGCGTTCGGGCGAGGTCTGGCAGATCCTGAGCGCCGTCAAGAACGAGTTTGACAATTTCGGTGCGGTGCTGGAGACGACGCAGAAGCGCATCCTGCAGGCAAACGATGAGCTGGACCGCCTCGTGGGCGTGCGCACGCGCCGGATCCAGAATACCCTGCGACATGTGCAGAGCTACACGGGGGACCCGCAGCAATCACTTTGGGAGGAAAACGACGATGTTTGAGCTTGTGAAACAAGAGGGGAGAGCGAGACTCGGCGTTTATAAGACGCCTCACGGCGCCGTGCAGACGCCGATATTCATGAACGTGGGCACCCAGGCTGCCATCAAGGGCGCGCTGGCGGCCGACGATCTGGAGAAGATCGGCACGCAGGTGCTGCTGTGCAACACGTATCATCTGCATCTGCGCCCCGGCGATCAGATCGTCAAGGGCCTTGGCGGGCTGCACAGCTTCAGCACCTGGTCCGGCCCGATCCTCACGGACAGCGGCGGGTTCCAGGTCTTCTCTCTGGCGCAGCTGCGGAATATCAAGGAGGAGGGCGTCACCTTCAACGCCCATACAGACGGGCACAAGGTCTTCATGGGCCCCGAGGAGAGCATGCACATCCAGTGGTCCCTGGGCTCGGACATCGCCATGGCCTTTGACGAGTGTATCGAAAACCCGTCGCCCTATGAGTATGTCCGCCGCTCCATCGACCGCACCTATCGCTGGCTGGTCCGCTGCAAAACATCGCTGGAGGAGCTGAAGCAGCGCGAGGACACGGTCAACCCCGGTCAGGCGCTGTGGGGCATCAATCAGGGCGGGACGTACCACGACCTGCGCGTGGAGCACATGAAGCGCATCGCAGAGCTCGACCTGCCGGGCTACGCCATCGGCGGCCTGGCTGTGGGCGAGACGGCGGACGTCATGTATTCGATCATCGAATCGGTGGAGGAGCATATGCCGCAGGACCGCCCGCGCTACCTGATGGGCGTGGGGACCCCGGCCAACATCCTCGAGGCCGTCGCCCGGGGGATCGACTTTTTCGACTGCGTCATGCCGGCGCGCAACGCCCGTCACGGCCACCTGTTCACCCATCACGGCGTCATCAACATCAACAACCAGAAATACATGGACGACGACGCGCCCATCGACGATACATGCGACTGTCCCGTATGCCGCCGGTATTCCCGCGGTTATATCCGCCACCTGATCCGCTCCGGCGAGATGTTGGGCATGCGCCTCAGCGTCATGCACAACCTGTATTTCTACAATCATCTGATGTCCGATATCAGAGACCGTCTGGCCGAAGGCACCTTTGACGATTTCCGCCGTGAGCAGACGGAGATTTTGTCTCAGCGCATATAATTTCTGTTGTCTTTTGCACGCAAACAAGCTATAATGATACCATAGTATTTGATTTAGGAGGATTCACGATGAACGGAACTGGTCTTATTCTCTGGCTGGTCGTAATGGGCCTTCTGTTTTATTTCATGGTCTACAAGCCCCAGAAGAAGCAGGAAAAGGCTGCCCGTATCCTGAGAAACAGCATCGCCCCCGGCGACACCATCGAGACCATCGGCGGCTTCACAGGCCGCGTGCTCAGCGTCAAGGAGGACGAGGTCGTCTTCGAGACCGGCGCCGACCGCACCAAGCTGGTCGTCAAGAAGTGGGGCGTCCGCTATCGTCAGCCTGCCGAGGGCTCCGACGAGTCTGCTGCTTCCGCTTCGGCCGAGGAGAAATAGCTTCCTTTTGTTCTGAACTCAAGGCCTCCCGCATATGCTTCCACATCACGGAACGAGTGCGGGAGGTCTTCTTATGCAGACGTTTTTGAATATTCTCAGACGGACGGCGCTGGCGTCGCTCTGCGGCGCGTTCTGCGCAGTCCTGCTGTGCTTCGCCGCCGCCACGATGATTTACGGCGGCATCCTGCCTGCGGCTGCGATCAAGGTCTGCGCCGCGGCGAGCGCGCTTATCGGCGGGGCGGTCACGGGGTTCCTTCTGGGCGCGAAAGGCCGGATCCTGCTGTACGCCGCGCTGGGCGCAGCCATGACGCTCGTCTTTCTGACGCTCTGCGGCATATTTGTCTTCGGGGGCGGCGTCGCCATGGAGGGCAGCCTGCCCGCTGTTTCGGCGCTTGTCGCCGGTACGCTGCTGGGCTGCTTTCTGCACAATGCCCGCTGAGAGGAAACGGCGCGCTATCATCGCCGCGGCGCTCGTTTTGACTTTCCTGCTGGTATTGGGTATAATGGACTCAGAACATCTGCCTAAACGCAGCGCAGAGGTCTTTGCGCCTCGGCGGATCACGGCGCCCGTGATCCTCGACCCCGGTCACGGCGGCCTTGACGGCGGCGCCGTCAGCGACGAAGGCATGCCCGAAGCGCCGCTCAACCTCGCCATCGCGCTGCGCACGCGGGAGCTGCTGCGTTTCCTTGGCGTCAGCGTTCTGATGACGCGGGAGAACGACGATTCTCTCGACTATGATCCCGGTCAGACCATTCGCCAGAACAAGCGCAGCGACCTGAACGCCCGCCTCACGCTGGCCCGGGATCATCCCGAAAGCCCCTTTGTCAGCATCCACCTGAACAAGTATCAGCAGGAGCGCTACCACGGTGCGCAGGTCTTTTATTCGCCCAACAACAGCGGTTCCCGCCGCCTTGCTGACCTGCTGCAGGCGCGTCTTCGCTTGCTGGACCCCGAAAACGAGCGTACGGCGCGGCTGACGCCTGACGGCGTGTTCCTCATGGAGCAGATCCGGTCGCCCGCCGTCACAGCGGAGTGCGGCTTTCTGTCGAACCGGCGGGAAGCGTCGCTGCTGGCGGAGCCGCAGTATCAGATCAAGCTGGCCGCAGCCCTCTGCTGCGGCTGTATCGATTACATCGGAAGCGAGTGATATCTCATGCCCGCAAAAAAGAAAACAGTCTTCCTCTGCACGGAATGCGGCTACGATTCGCCGAAGTGGATGGGCAAATGCCCCTCCTGCGGCGCGTGGAACACCATGGTGGAGGAGGTCGTGCGCGCCGCGCCTGCGCGCGCTTCAGCTGCCCCAGCATCAGTGGGGAAGGAGAGCCGGCCCGTACCGCTCTCAGGGATCACGCAGGACGAGGAGGAGCGCGTGCTCACCGGCATCGGCGAGCTGGACCGCGTGCTGGGCGGCGGCATCGTCCGCGGCTCCATGGTGCTCATCTCCGGCGAGCCAGGCATCGGTAAATCGACGCTGCTGCTGCAGGCCTGCCGCAGTCTCTGCCAACGCGGCCCGGTGCTTTACGTGACGGGCGAGGAGTCCCTGGCACAGATCAAGATGCGCGCCTCGCGCCTGGGCATCGACCGGGACGACCTGTATATCCTCGCGGAGACCGATCTTGACAATATCCTGCTGCAGGCGGACAAGCTCAAGCCGGATTACGTCGTCATCGACTCCATCCAGACCATGTTCAGCGGCGATATGACCTCCGCGCCCGGCAGCGTGGGGCAGGTGCGCGAATGCACCATGCGTCTCATGCAGTTCGCCAAGACCTCCGGCGTGCCCGTGCTGCTAGTGGGTCATATCAATAAAGACGGCAACATCGCGGGACCAAAGGTGCTGGAGCACATGGTCGACACGGTGCTGGCTTTTGAGGGCGAGCGGCACAACTCTTACCGCATGCTCCGCGCCTCCAAGAACCGATTCGGCTCGACGAATGAGATCGGCCTGTTCGAGATGACGGGAGACGGTCTGATTGACGTGCCGAATCCCTCTGCGGCGCTGCTGTCCGGCAGACCGGAAAACGCCAGCGGCAGCTGTGTCGTCGCCACCATCGAGGGCTCGCGTCCGCTTCTGAGCGAGATCCAGGGCCTCGTGACGAAGTCGGCCTACGGCTCCGCCAGACGCACCTCCGCCGGACTTGACTATAACCGCGCCGTGCTGCTGCTGGCAATTCTGGAAAAGCGGGCGGGGCTGATGCTCGGGGCCTTCGACGCGTATATCAACGTGGTCGGCGGCCTGACCCTGGACGAGCCTGCCGTCGATCTCGGCGTGATGCTGGCCATCGTGTCCAGCTACCTTGATCGTCCCATCCGCCACGATCTCGCTGTATTCGGCGAAGTCGGATTGTCCGGTGAACTGCGCGCCGTAAGCGGCGCGTCTCAGCGGGTGAGCGAGCTGGCGCGGCTGGGCTTCCACGCCTGCATCCTGCCCGCGACGAACATGAACGGGCTCAAAGCGCCCGAGGGCCTGCGTCTGATGCCGGTCAAGGACATCCGCGAGGCGATCAAAACGTGCTTTGAAACAGAAAAATAAACGGTTGGCCGCGGCGAAAAAGCCGCGGCCTTTTCGCATATTGCGCCCCTTTTTCCTCAAACTAACACGGAGAGAAAGGGGAGAGGTCATGAGAAAATCGGTCCCGGTGCTGCTGACGGCGGCGATCATCATCGTGATGACGCCGAACAGTCCGTGGTACGAGTATCGGACTGCGCCCGTAGTCGAAACGGCGGGGGTGCGGGTCATCGACGCCGTGGATGCGGTCCGTCTGCGAGGGACGGTCGTTGAGCTGCGGCGCAGGGAGCTGTACGCATGCGGGCCGTCTGTCGTTGACGCGATCCATGTCATGACGGGGCAGCACGTCGAGCCGGGACAGCCGATCATGACGCTGCACACGACGGTACCGGAGCGTTCGGTCCCGGCTTTCTACCGCGAGCTGCAGGACAGACTGGCGTCAGGTGATACGGAGCTTCTGGATGGCCTTTCGCTGCCTTATGAACGACCGCCGGATCAGGAGTACCGGCTTCTGGCGCCCATCGGCGGCGTCGTGATGGAGATCTCCGCATCGGTCGGGGAGACGACGTCCGGCGTCTTTCCCTGCGCCGCCGTATCTGATCTGACGCGTCTCGGCGTCATGGCGGACGCCGGGGAAGAGAGCGTCGCCCTGCTGACCGCCGGGCTGCCCTGCGCGGTGCGCGTTCCATCGCTCTGCGAGGAAGCACTTCCTGCACACATCACTGCCGTTGCGCCCTTTGCCAGATCGTCTGCTTCAATGCTCGGCCGTTCAGAGGACCCAAGGACCGGGGTATCCATAGCGTTCGACGCACCTGACGGCGCGCTGCGGCCCGGCTATTCCGCGGAGGTGACCGTCACGACGATGAGGCTCCACAACATCCCGGTCCTGCCATACGACTGCATCGAACAGGATGATGCGGGGGAGTACGTTTATGCGATCCGCTCGTTTCATCTGGAAAAGGAATACGTTGTCACGGGCCGCGAACTGGCGGGCGATGTCGAGCTTCTGGAGGGGCTGGACGCATTCGATACCGTGGTGCGCGAGCCGGGCCGCTATCGTGAGGGATCGCGGGTGAGACTGAAATGAGACTGGTCGATATCCTGACGCTGTCTGTGAAGAACCTTCGTCTGCAGGGGCGAAAAGCGCGCTTATCCGTGCTGGCTGTGGCGGTCAGCATCTTTTCCTTTTGCCTGATCTCCGGTCTCGGCGACGCCGCGGCGGAGGGAGTGATAACGCGCGTGCGGGAAACGGGCGTCGGCGGCGTGACGATCTACCCCGAGGACGGCAGCCGCAGGATCGGTGAGCGGGAGCTGGCTGAGATCGACAGGGTGCCTCACGTGACGGCGGTGACGCCGCTCCTTTACGAGCGGGGCTCCATGACAGTCCACGAAGCCCGGGAAGACGTCCTTCTCATCGGCGTTAACGAGCAGATCGGACGTGTATTCCGCATGGAGCTGCTGCATGGCAGTTTTATTGATATACAGCAGGTGAGGGGCGGGGAGGACGCTGCGCTCGTCGACGATTCGCTGTCAAGGGCGCTGTACGGCCGGGAGAATATCGTCGGGAAGACGCTGTCTGTGTCAGTGGGCGGGCTCCGCAGGCGTTTCACGGTCTGCGGAGTCATCCATTCACAGAAGAATGGTCTGGAGTCCATGATGGGCGTTTCGGTCCCGGCGTTTGTTTATGTGCCGTACACGACGCTCAATATGCTGACGGGACAGTCCAAATGCGACCGCATCGCGGCCGCATTCGATCATGGGATCGACAGTGATCGGGCAGCTGCTGAGACGGCGCGGAAGCTGTCGCAGCTGAATGATACAAAATATTCCTACGAAAACCTCGGCGCTTACGTGGACGGCCTGTGGGATGCCGTAGAGCTGGTGCGGACGTTCGTCAAGACCGTGTCGGCCATCTCTATGGCTGTGGGCGGCATCGGAATCATGAACTGCATGCTGTATGCCGTGGACGCCAGAAGGTCAGAGCTGGGGATCTGTATGGCGCTGGGCGAAGGGCGTCGAAGCATCCTGCTGCGATTCATCACGGAGGCCGTGATCCTGTGCCTGACGGGAGGGCTGATCGGCGCCGGAGCCACGTTCGCGGTGATAACGGCAGTGAACCGTGCGCTGCACGTCACGATTGCGATCCCGCTGCGCGCTTATCTGCAAAGCGGAGCGTTGTCGTTTGGCTGCGGGATCTTCTTCGGTCTGGCGCCGGCATTCAAAGCCAGCCGCCTCGATCCGATCCACGCCATGACGCGCTGAGGGAGAGGGGCTTCCGGCGTCTGCACCCGATGGAAAGACGAAACAGGTATACTACACATCCCTTTGTTCATCACAAATTAGCAACCATACAAAATCAATATTTTGTATGGTTAAGAGGAAAGGAAGTGATGAAAGGAATTGTCTTGGGTGCTGATTAGGACGATAGTTCCGTGAAAAGGCTCATTATATGTCATGGTCTTAAGTACGACACTGGCTTGATCTGATGAATGATCTTGAGAATCGATTTCTTTATGATGGATTGTTCTTTTGTTGTGTAATTGTTTTGTTTATTATTAGCTTTCTAAATACTTGTTCGAAGATTATATACTTAACCACATTTTTCTTTGAACTCTGTATTTATGAACACTTTGAATCACGATAATATACTTGACCAAGCGTCTAGCTGCGTTGTTTTATCCTTATTTCTTTTATCAGGTATGATGAAATGTCGTTTAAACCACTTTTTCATTATTGTCGAATGCGTTTCAGTCTTTCCGTTTGAACCCCATTCAAGAGGCCTTCACATGCAATCGTTATTTTATTGTCAAAAATATTTTGTTTGCTTCGCTCTTTTTCTGTATTATAATGATATCGAAATATAACTCGATACGGAGGTCCCGTATGGCGAAATATCTTGATGAGGCTCCGATGGTGCTCAAGGAGTTCCTCGTTTACATGGAAAGCATTCTCGGCCGCTCGCCGCAGACGGTAAGCGAATACTATCTCGATCTGCGCACCTTTTTCCGCTACATCGTTGCGACACGCTCTTCCCTGCCCCTGGATGATCTTGACAGCGTCAGCATCGACGGGATCGATCTGGACCTTGCTTCGTCCGTGACGCAGAGCGAGATCTACGAATACCTGCTTTATATTTCCAGACAGCGTCCGCGTTTCCACAACAGCGCCGCCACGACATACGGCAATACGGCGAAGACCCGCGCACGCAAAATGTCCTCGCTGCGGGCCTTTTATAAGTATTATTGCGATAAAACGCGGAAGATCGCCGTCAATCCCGTCGTCAACATCGACATCCCCAAGACGCGAAAATCGCTGCCGAAGTTCCTCTCGCTCAACGAATCCGTCAAGCTGCTGGAGAACGTGGACGGCGAATATGCCGTGCGGGACTACTGCATCCTGACGATCTTCCTCAACTGCGGCCTGCGCGTGTCGGAACTGGCCGGGATCAGCGTTCAGGACATCAACCGCGACGACCGTCTGCTGCGCGTGCTGGGCAAGGGCAACAAGGAGCGCATGGTCTACCTGAACGACGCCTGTCTTGACGCCATCCGCGCATATGACGAAAAGCGCAAGGACGACGTTCTGAGGCTCAAGCCCGCTCACAAGAACGCCTATTTCATCAGCCGCAACGGCACGCGCCTCAGCGTCGTGCGCATCAAGGAACTCGTCAAGGAGCATCTGGACCGTGCCGGTCTCGGTCAGAAGCACGCCTCCGCACACAAGCTGCGTCACACGGCGGCGACGCTGATGTATCAGAACGGCGTCGACGTCCGCACGATCAAGGAGGTCTTGGGCCACGAGAATCTGGACACCACGGCCATCTATACCCACGTCGTCAGCGAAAACCTCCGCGAGGCGGCTGAGCGCAATCCTCTCGCCGCCGTCAAGCGCGATAAATCTAACGATCAGCAGTAGCGCCGCACGATCAAGCATGCCAGCGGCACAAGAAGCCGGCTTTGCAGCACGGCAGAGACCACCGTCGCGGCCCATGACAGCGGCAGACACAGCAGAAAGCTCCTGTCGCCGCGGATCAGCCCCAAGGCTGACGTCATTCCCCGGCGCCCGGAGGCTGCGCTGTACTCCAGGGCGCGGCATCCCATGAGTGTCAGAACAAATAGTTCCGAAAACCCGGGCAAAAGCAGCGCGGGCATGGCCGGCAGATACCCCCTCGCGCCGAAGGCCCGGATACAGCTCGTGACGGCAAAGGAGAGCACAAATCCCTTTGCGCCGAGGCAGACCGGCACGATCAGCGCGCCCAAACGCGAGAACGCGCCGAAAAACACCAGCGACGCGCAGACCAGACCGCTCGTCAGCATCAGCTGCAGAGACGGTCGGTACGTCCCCTGACAGAGCGACCGATAATAGACCGCGTATGCGCCGCCGCCCTCGGTTTTCAGGCACGATACCAGCAGGCTGCCGAGCAGCGCGCCGAAGAGAAAAGCGGCGATCAGAACAGCCATCATCCGGGGCCTGTCCCCGCGCAAGGCTCGCCGTTTCATGAGATCACCTCCGCATGATACTTATGCGCCGATCCTATCGGATAGAACAAAAGCAGGCTTGAAAGCCTGCTTTTTTTGGTTCAGCGTCGGTTGCAGCGCCGCGGCGCGGTTTCGTCCATTCGCGGCGGAAAGAACTCCTCCACCGGGAACGAAAAGCTTCGGAAAAGGTCGCAGGGATCGTCTGCGTCACAGGCGCTCTCGTGCTCGGGCATACTGACGTTGTAGGCCGGCATGACCAGCTGGATATCGCGCTCCAGACGGATGATGCTGAACTGGCCCAGCGTCGCGTACAGCCGTCGGCCCTCGCCGCCGACGATCAGCTCGTCGTCAAAGAAGCCGAAGATGGTCTCCGGCAGATCGGTGGGAACAAGCTCGCCTTCCAGCGATGTGTCCGTGACATTCAGCCCCAGCAGCACGGGATCGACGACCTCTGCCACGGCAATGGGCAGGTTGCTTGTCTGGGCGTTCTGCAGGTCGCCGCTGCCCGGCGTCAGCTGAGAGCTGAAAATGCGCACGCTGCCCTCGCTGCCGAACAGCACGGTCTTTTTATCGAACGTCGCCAGCCCGCTTATCTCCCGCGTGCGGCCGGAACCGCCGCAGGCGTCGGCGGTGACCTTGTAGTAATAGTGAACGTCTACGGTATAGTACCCCTTCTTGAAAGGGACCGGCTCCACGTCCACGTAGGCCCACAGAAGCTGACAGCCCTTGGCCTTGACGTTGATGCTGCCGTCCAGCGCCATCTGCGAGCAGCGCGTCAGATAAACACGGATATCCTGCAGGCACTCCTTGTCGCGGCAGCTGTCGTACACCCTGCGGGTGTGGACGCTGACTGCCTCCCGGGGCGTCTGATTTCCCCGGAGCGGACCGGGTGTGACTCGATCAGGCATTGTAAAACCTCCCGTTGTTCGATTCAGGCTTACGCCTCAATACAGTGTATGCAGCGGGAGTCGGATTCGTCAGCAGCCGCCTTCCTCGATCTTGCGCCGGGAATCGTCGCGCACCATGTCGCGCAGGGATTTGATCCACGGGTCGAAGGCACACTCCGCCGTGCCGTAGGTCATCTGCAGGTCGTTCTCAAGAGGGAGCCAGGTCGAAAGATCCGCCTCATTGTGCTGGATCAGCGCCTCCAGCTTGTCAAGGGCCTTGTAGAGCTTCGCTTCCGGCGATTCGAGGGCCTCCATTTCGCGCCACAGCGGAAGCCAACCCTGCAGTTCTACTGGCAGCGACGCAAGCCACCGCTCGAGGACGTCGCTTTCGTACCGGCTGTCCTCGTCCTGCTTGAGAAAGGCCGGGATATCGCCGGTGAAGGCTTCGCCCAGATCGTGGATCAGGCACATTTCAATGACGCGCTCCATGTCAAGCGCCGGGTACTGCGGCTTCAGCATCAGCGCCATGAGCGTCAGCCGCCAGCTGTGCTCCGCTACGCTTTCATGGCGTCCCTTTGACGTATAGGAATGGCGTGTGGTGTCTTTGAGCCGTTCGGCCACGGACAACAGATCGAGCAGTTCTCTCGGCTGCAAGCAGATCCCTCCCTCAGCATTTCTTTATCATGATATGCTGATTGTAGCACGGGAGAACGCTTTTTCACAAGTTTTTCTTGATCTTGTTCAGCATGCCCTTCTCCAGCCGGGACACCTGCGCCTGGGAGATGCCGATCTCCTTTGCCACCTCCATCTGCGTCTTACCATCGTAAAAGCGCAGGGCGAGGATGCGCTTTTCACGGCCGCTGAGCTCGCTCACCGCCTTTTTCATCAGGATGCGGTCCAGCCAGCTGTCGTCGGTATTCTGCGGATCGCGCACCTGATCCATGACGCACAGGACCTCGCTGCCGTCCTGAAAGATCGGTTCGTAGAGCGAGATGGGGTCCGAGATGGCGTCGAGGGCAAACACGACATCCTCGCGCTTCATGCCCAGCTCCTGCGCGATCTCCTCCACCGTCGGCTCGCGCTGCTTTTCATTCAGCAGCTTTTCCTTGACGGTCAGCGCGCGGTAAGCGCTGTCACGCATGGAACGGCTGACGCGGATAGCGCTGTTGTCGCGCAGATAGCGGCGGATCTCACCGATGATCATCGGGACCGCGTAGGTGGAAAAGCGCACCCCCTGGCTCAGATCGAAGTTGTCGATGGCCTTGAGCAGCCCGATACAGCCCACCTGAAACAGGTCGTCCATGGGCTCCCCGCGCCCCGAAAATCGCTGTACCACCGACAAAACGAGCCGGAGGTTCCCCTTGACCAGCGCGTCGCGGGCGCGCTTGCTCCCCGCCTGGCTCTCGGCCAGCAGCGCCATGATCTCCTCGTTTTTCAGCACCGTCAACGTTGACGTGTTGATGCCGCAGATCTCTACCTTTCCCTGCAAATCATCAGTCCTTCCTGACATTTACTGTTAAAAGTATTGACCTGCGGCGAACGGTTTAATCATTACATTTTGCGCAGCATATCCTTTTTCAGCCGACCGATGATGCGCTTTTCCAGCCGGGAGATATACGACTGGGAGATGCCGAGAACGTCGGCGACCTCCTTCTGCGTCATCTCGTCGCGCCCGCCAAGACCGAAGCGCATGGCGACGATCTGCCTGTCTCGCTCGGGCAGACTGCGGACAGCCTCGCGCAGGAGCCTGCGGTCCACGTCGTCCTCCACCTGTCGGGTGATGAAATCGGGCTCCGTGCCCAGCACATCTGACAACAGCAGCTCATTGCCGTCCCAGTCGGTGTTCAGCGGCTCGTCCAGCGAGACTTCCGTGCGCTGGTTGCTGCTTTTGCGCAGATACATGAGGATCTCGTTCTCGATGCAGCGTGAGGCGTATGTGGCGAGCTTCGTCTTTTTGTCCGCACGGAAGGTGTTGACGGACTTGATCAGCCCGATGGTGCCGATGGAGATCAGATCTTCGATGCCGATGCCCGTATTCTCGAACTTCCGGGCGATATAAACGACGAGGCGGAGATTGTGCTCGATCAGCACACGCTTGATCTCAGGCTCGACGCCTGTGTAGCGGCTGACATACCACGCCTCCTGTTCCGGCGTCAGCGGCGGCGGGAGGCTCTCTGACCCACCGATGTAGTCGATCCCACCGGGGCGGGAAAACAGCGCCAGAAGCCGTTTCAGCAAAACTGTGATGCTCATACGATCCCTCCGATCAAGGCCCTGCAGCCGCAGACCGGCGCGACCTCCGTCAGACCGATCCCCAGAACAAAGCGGTCGGTGGCTTCGCCGTTCACTGTCAGAGCTTCCGGCCGCACCGTGATCATCAGTCCGCCGCCGCCCGCCGTCGTGAACGGGATAAGGCCGTAGCGCTCCTGTGCCAGCGCAGTCAATGATGCAAACGTGTCGGGTACGTTCAGTCTGTCCAGCGCGGCAAGGAGTTTGCCTTCCTCGCCGGAAAGCACAGGCTGGAGGAGCGATATGTCAACGACGATGATCCCCTTGCCCGTCATCGGCTCCGTAAGGCGGTTCCCGGTATCCGTGAACGCTGAAAACCGGAGATCTGTTGCGTTTAAAGTGCATGTAATGTCGATCGGCTTGACAGGCTTTTCAAAGCTGCCGGGCCGAAAGATCAGCGTCAGAAGGCCGTATGTGAGAAGCGTCCCTGCGAGCAGGACCTTCAGCGAGGGTTCAAAATAGACTGACGTCCCGCCGACGGAGCCGCCCAACGCCCAAGTCCCGCCCGCAAACAGAAAGGAGGCGGTGAGCAGCATGGCGCAGTCGCCAAGAAATCGCCGCCTGCCGCCGTAGCCGAAGGCGAAATAGCACATCAGCGCGCAGCCGGAGACGGATGCCATAAGGCTCGGCCACCCGCGGGGCAAAAAGAAAACGGCCAGCGCCTGCACCCCGCCTAGGCAGGCGGCGGAAAGCAGCCGCAGTCGTCCAGTGCGGGACCCGCGCAGGTAGGTGGTCAGGCTCAGCAGCAGATAATCGGCGCAGGCATTGACGAGAAACAACACGTCCGGGTAAATGACTTTCACCCGCTCACCTCCTTTGATGATCAGTATACGCTCAGCAAGAACAGAAAAAGGTCAATTCGGACCGTCCGTGATAAAAAGGCTTCCGTCCGCATGTACGCCGAGGAAGCAGCAGCCGGCGCCGTCGAGCTCCCGATACGTGAGCAGCGCGAAGTATTGCGCCGGGATCAGCTCCTGCCCGGGACGCCAGCGGAAGAACAGGATGATATCATCGCCGCGTTCGCAGCAAAGACCGCCTGCCCGCAGGAAGCATGCTTTCAGCTCCTCGTCAAGGTCGAGCCTGTCAATTGGCTCGGCGCCGGGGAGGATCGCGTCCTCCGACGTCTGGCCCGGCAGTCTGCGGTCGATCAGCGCGGAGCAGTTCTCAAGGCTCTCCAGTCCTCTGATCCGCTTTGTCAGAACAAACCGACCGTCCTGCGGCACCATCACGCCCAGACGGATCGTCTCTGCGCCGCGCAGGAGCGTGACGCGGTAGATGTATCCTTCCTCAAAGGGGCACGACGCGTGAAGCTGCCCCTGTGCAAGGCGCAGGACGCCTGTCTCGCGGCCGTGGAGCAGCAAAGGGATCTCGTGCATCTGAACGCCCCCTTTCGCAGTATCGTATGACGGAGAGCTGCGGAATATGAAAAGAAACGCTGCCTGCGTGTGCAGACAGCGTTCTTTTTTGTAAAGGCCATTGACTTTTCACCCGACGTTTTCAGCTATGTAAGACCGAAACCGACGGGCTTGCAGCCGGTCAGAGCAGCGCGGTGCTCGCATTGGGGTCTGTCAGACCGAAGCTGACGGCGATGGCGCTGTCGATCCGCGCCATCTGGCTCTGGTCGAGGATGCCCATCCGCTCCCGGAGCCTGCGCTTGTCCAGCGTTCGGATCTGCTCCAGCAGGACGATGGAGTCCCGGGACAGACCGGCAGAGCGGGCCTGCAGCTCAATGTGCGTGGGCAGCTTCGCCTTATTCTGCTGGGACGTGATGGCCGCCGCGATGACGGTGGGACTATATCGGTTGCCGATGTCGTTCTGCACGATCAGTACGGGTCGCATACCTCCCTGTTCGCTGCCCACAACGGGGCTTAGGTCGGCATAATAGATCTCGCCGCGCTTGACGATGTTTCGGCTTTGCTCCATGATCGATCACTCTCCGCCGGAAAAATGTCGGATGAATCCGCACTCCTATTTTTCCACGGTCTGACGGTTTTAATCATCGCCGCCCGATAATATCGTATGCGGCCGCGCCTGCTCAGGTGACGAACGTTCCGATCGAAACGGTCAGTGTCAGCCTGTCGTCGAGATACAGCTCGCTGCCGAGCAGATGCAGATCGTCGGCGCTCAGCCAGACAGTCTTCTGCGTGCGTACGCCGTCAAGCTCGCCGGAATAGGTCAGCTCCAGCTCGTCTCCCTGCAGTCCCCAGGCGTCCGGCACGTCGCCGGCCAGATCGTCCAGCAGTCCGGAAACGACGTCGGCGGGCACGAAGCCGCGAAGCCCCGGCAGCAGCGTTTCAACGGCGAGGTCGTCGTATTCCAGAGACGCGGCGCCGTTTTTGAGATGCGCCGTCACCCCGGCCACGCTGTCCGGCGACAGGATCGTCACGCGGTCCTCGCCGCCGCACCGCTCGAACAGCAGCTCGTAATCGACGGTGACGCCGGAATCGGCGCGAACGCTGGCCTCCATGGTGACGGCCTCCAGCGAAGCGTAATAATCTGCCGCGGTCTGCGGGTCGAAGCTGCTTCCGCAGCCCGTCAACGTCAGCATGAGCAGCAGCGGCAGGACTTTTTTCAGCATCACGGTATCATCTCCTCACGGAGATAAATAGCCGAAAGGGACCCTTTTTATGCGCGCCACAGAACGCAGGATGCGACGGTATAATCGTCCTTGTAGCTGATGGAAAGGCTGATGGACCGGTCGCCGTACTGTTCCGCCGCACGGCCCAGCAGCGATGCCTCGGGCCGTCCCTTCTCGTCCCGCAGGACCTCGATCTCCCGCGGCAGAAGCCCGTAAAGCCCGCGTCCCAGCGCCTTGGCGATCGCCTCCTTGGCGGCGAAGGACGAAGCCGCGGTCCTGACGGGGCGGGCGGAAGAAAGGATAAACGCGCGTTCCTTGTCCGTATAGACGCCGTTCATGAAGCTCGGCTTGTGTATCAGCGCGTCAAACCGGGAGATCCGCTCCAGATCGACGCCATGAGAAATATCCATGTGAACCTCCGTGATCGTTTTTCTCATTATAGCATAAGAAAGTTTTTTGCAAAAGTGTATTGAAAAAGCGACTGCGGTATGGTATAAATAACTGTAAAGCGAACAAACGAAAGACTTTGACGAAGCGAGTAGTCCGATCAAGGCTCTGCAGAGAGGGGGTCCCGGCTGAAAGCCCCCGAGCGGCGATCCGATGAAGTTCCCTTCCGAGTCCTGCGGCTGAACGATCCAGTAGGCTGCGGCGGCGTCCCCCGTTACGGGAAGCAAGTGCCCGCCGAAGGCGGGAATTTGGGTGGTACCGCGGAAGAATGCCTTTCGTCCCTTGGTGGACGAGGGCTTTTTTTATTGCATAGACGATCATTTTACGGAGGAATACAGCATGAGAGAACAACTGGAACAGATCCTCAAACGGGGTCTGGACGAAATCTCCAGCGCGTCCGTGCGGGACGAGCTGGAAAACGCGAGGATCAAATACCTCGGCAAAAAGGGCGAACTGACGCAGATCCTGCGCTCCATGGGCCAGCTTTCGGCTGAGGATCGTCCGGTGCTGGGCCAGCTGGCCAATGAGGTGCGCGAGCAGCTGACGGACGCCATCAACACGGCTGCGTCTGAACTCGCCTCCAAGGCTGCTGAGCTGAAGATCAAGGCCGAGACCATCGACGTCACCATGCCCGGTGAAAAGGTCGAGTTCGGCAAGAAGCATCCGCTGAGCATCGTTCTTGACGAGATCTACGACATCTTCTCCTCTATGGGCTTTTCCATCGTCAACGGCCCCGAGGTGGAGCTTGATTATTATAACTTCGAGGCGCTGAACATCCCCAAGAACCATCCCGCCCGCGACACGCAGGATACGTTCTACATCAACGACAACATCGTCCTGCGCACTCAGACGTCCCCCATGCAGGTGCGCACCATGGAGAAGCAGAAGCCGCCTCTGCGCATCATCGCCCCCGGCCGCGTGTACCGCAGCGACGCCGTCGACGCCACCCACTCCCCGGTCTTCCATCAGATCGAGGGCCTCGTCGTGGACAAGGGCATCACCATGGGCGACCTCAAGGGTACGCTGGACGTCTTCGCCAAGAAGCTCTACGGCAATGATACCGTCACGCGCTTCCGCCCCCATCACTTCCCGTTCACCGAGCCCAGCGCCGAGATGGACGTCATGTGCTTCAACTGCGGCGGCAAGGGCTGCAGACTGTGCAAGGGCGAGGGCTGGATCGAGATTCTCGGCTGCGGCATGGTCCATCCCGGCGTGCTGCGCAACTGCGGCATCGATCCCGAGGTCTATTCCGGCTTCGCCTTCGGCATCGGCCTGGAGCGCATCGTCATGCGCCGATTCAATATCGACGACATGCGCCTGCTGTTCGACAACGACCTGCGCTTCTTAAAGCAATTCTAAGGAGGTAAATGCGTTATGAAAATGCCCTATAAATGGCTGAACGAATACGTCAAGATCGACGTCACGCCCAAGGAGTTTGCCTCCAGAATGACCATGACCGGCTCCAAGGTCGAGGGCTGGGAGCAGATCGGCGAGAATATCGAAAACGTCGTCGTGGGCCGTGTGCTGTCCATCGAGAAGCACCCCGACGCCGACAAGCTGGTCGTCTGCAGCATCGACGTGGGCAAGGACGAGCCCGTGCAGATCGTCACCGGCGCCAAGAACCTCAAGGTTGGCGATCTTGTACCTGCCGCCCTCCATCCCGCAAAGCTGCCCGGCGGCGAGATCAAAAAAACCGTCATGCGCGGCGTGGAGTCCAACGGCATGCTCTGCTCCATCGCGGAGCTGGGTTTGACGCTGAACGATTGCCCCTACGCCATCGCCGACGGCATCCTTGTCCTGCCGGAGGAGTACGGCAAGCCCGGCGACGACATCCGCAAAGTCCTTGGTCTCGACGACGTTGTCGTGGAGTTCGAGATCACGCCCAACCGCCCCGACTGCCTGAGCATGATCGGTTTGGCCCGCGAGGCCTCCGCCTCCTTCGAGCAGCCGCTGACGCTGCCCAACCCTGAGATCAAGAATGCAGAGGGCGACATCCGCGATTACCTCGACGTCGAGATCGACGCCAGCGACCTCTGCCCCCGCTATACGGCGGCCATGGCGAAGGATATCAAGATCGAGCCCTCGCCCAAGTGGATGCGCGAATACCTGCGCGACGCAGGCATCCGCCCCATCAACAACATCGTCGATATCACCAACTACGTCATGCTGGAGTACGGCCAGCCCATGCATGCCTTCGACTATTCCTGCATCGATGAAAAGAAGATCATTGTCCGCCGCAGCAATCCCGGCGAGCAGATCGTCACGCTGGACGGTCAGACGAGAAACCTGGCCGACAACACCCTGCTGATCACTGACCCTGTAAAGGCCATCGGCATTGCAGGCGTCATGGGCGGTGAGAACAGCGAGATCACCGAAAACACGAAGATGATCGTCTTCGAGAGCGCCACCTTCGACGGCCCCACGGTCCGAGTGGCTTCCCGCAAGATCGGCATGCGCACCGAGGCCTCCGGCCGCTTTGAGAAGGGCCTCGACTGCGAAAACACCATGCCCGCCCTGCTGCGCGCCTGCCAGCTTGTCGAGGAGCTTGGCGCGGGCAAGATCATCGGCGGCATCGTCGACGCCTACCCCGTCAAGAAGCAGCAGCGCCGCATCAAGCTGGAGCCGGAGCGCATCAATCATTTCATCGGAATCGACGTCAGCCGCGAGACGATGGAAAAATATCTGCTGTCGCTGGGCTTCGAGCTGGACGGCGATGATATCATCGTCCCCTTCTGGCGCGATGATGTGGTCGGCTTCGCCGATATCTCCGAGGAGATCGCCCGTCTGTACGGCTACGACCTCATCGAATCCACCAGCTTTGCCGGTCAGATCACCGTGGGTGGCCTGACGCCGCGGCAGCAGTTCGACCGCGCGCTGGCCGAGGGCTGCTTCGCCTGCGGCTTCAGCGAAGCAAAGACGCTGACGTTCATCGGCCCCAAGGTCTTCGATCAGCTCCGCATCCCCGCTGATTCCGTCCTGCGTAAGGCCGTTGTCATCTCCAACCCGCTGGGCGAGGATCAGAGCCTCATGCGCACCACGCCCATCCATTCGATCCTCGAGGTCATGGCCCGCAACTACAATTTCCGCGCGCCCCTCGCCCGCATCTTTGAGAAAGCGACGATCTTCCTGCCGCATCTCAAAGAAGACGGCGGTGTGGATCTGACGCAGCTGCCCGTTGAAAAGGATATCTTGACCATGTCCATGTTCGGTAGCGGCGATTTCTTCACGCTGAAGGGCTACGTCAACGGTCTGCTGGACAGCTGCTCCGTCAAGGATTACGAGTACATGCCCTGTAAGGACGAGCCTTCCTATCATCCCGGCCGCTGCGCCGCCGTGGTGACCGCCGACGGCCGCAGGATCGGCACCGTCGGCCAGATCCATCCCGAAGTCGCCAAGACCTATGGCATCGGCACGGAGGTCTATATGGCCGAACTCGACTGCGACCTGCTGTATGCGCTCAGCGACAGCAAGAAGACTTACCATGCGCTGCCCAAATATCCCGCCATCACCCGCGATCTGGCCGTGCTGTGCGACAAGGGCGTTTACGCCTCGCAGCTGGAGAAGGCCATCCGCCGCGGCGGCGGAGAGCAGCTCGTTCAGGTCGAGTTCTTTGACGTCTACGAGGGCGCTCAGGTGGCGCCCGGCAAGAAGAGCGTCGCCTTCGCCCTGGCTTTCCGCAGCCCGGATCACACGCTGTCCGACGCCGAGATCGACGCCGACATGGCCGCGATCCTCAAGGCGCTGCTGGACGACTGCGGCGCCGTGCTGCGCGCTTGATCGCAGAGTTTTCGACAAACTGCCGAAAGCGGCGGGCTTCCCGCCGCTTTCTTTTATACGATTTTCAAAACAGGGCTTTACTTTGTTTTCAAAATGTAATATAATAAGCAAGTAATCAAATCGGAAAGGGTGAAAGGATTGTTAGACGGAACGAAAAAGTTTGACGTGCGCGACGACGCCAACGCCGAGATGAAGGCCGTGTTGACCACAGTCTACAACGCGCTGAGAGAAAAGGGTTACAACCCCATCAACCAGATCGTCGGCTATATCCTTTCGGAAGACCCGACCTATATCACAAATCATCATAACGCCCGGAGCCTCATCCGCAAGATCGACCGCGACGAGCTGCTCCAGGAGCTCGTCCGGCAGTATCTGTTACACTGAGTATTCAAACCCTGCCACACCCGGCAGGGTTTGTCTTTTTGTCATTTTGCCCCTGCGGAGAGCCGAAAAAGCCCTTTTATATGGCAGAGTGCCAAAATTCTCAGCGAAAATTTTGTAAGCGATCTGTAACTTTTTGTTTGACTTTTGTCACCGTCGTGGTATAATATTAGCATCGGAGGTTTACTATGAGTAATAACGAATCCAATATCCCCCTTACCTATAAAGGCCGTCCTCTTCTCCGTAAGGACAATATCATCTATTATGGCAGTATGACCGACAAATACATCGCCATGCTTCAGATCCTTTCGACGACCAAGGTCAACGGGTTGGATGTTGCCGACAAGGTCTCTGTTCAGCTTCAGCTGACTGACCCCGATATCAGTTCCAGAGACCGCATCACGAAATCCACCACGAAGGATGGGCTTTACAACGCGATGGATATCGCCTCGATCTGGCTTGACAGGGCGCTGACCTCGAAGTAAAAGTCCTCCTGTGATCCCCCGGAGGTATCATTCAATGGCATTTTTCAAACGTATCCGGAAAACACTTCTTATCACCTTTATCCTTTCCTCCTGCATCGCCTTCAACGCTTATGCGTATGACGACGTCAAGGGCGGCGAGATCCAGGTCGACTCCGCTGTCAACCTGAGAGCGGAAGCCACCACCGATTCCACCGTTCTCGACCGTCTCTACAACGGTGAGCGCGTCGCAGTCATCGGCGAAGAGGAAGATTGGTATCAGGTCGTTTACAACGGTCAGACCGGTTATGTCAGCGCCGGCTACGTCGAGCTGTCCGACATCATGAACGTCGAGCCCGGCGCAGCGCAGGTCACGACCGACGTGCTGAACGTCCGCAGCATCCCCTCCACCAACGGCGACGTCGTCACCCGCCTCTACAGCGGCGCCAACGTCAAGATCATCGGCATCAACAACGGTTGGTTCAAGGTCGAGGGAAGCGATTTTACCGGTTACATCAGCGCCGAGTTCGCTGAGATCGTCAAGAACACCATCTCCTCTACGGCGGCTTCTTCCGGCGTCTATGTCGGACAGACTGCTTCCAGTTCCACCCGCCAGCAGATCGTCGATTACGCCGCGTCCTTCCTGGGATGCCCCTACGTCTACGGCGGCACGTCCCCCAAGGGCTTCGACTGCTCGGGCTTCACGCGTTACGTGTACGCCCACTTCAATATCAGCCTCCCCCACTCCTCCGCCAGCCAGTACAAGTCCTCCGTCACCAAGATCAAGCGCTCTGAGCTGAAGCTTGGCGATTTGGTCTTCTTCTCCAGCGGCGGTTCGGGCGTCGGACATGTTGGCATCTACGTCGGCGGCGGCAACTTCATCCACGCGCCTCGCCCCGGCAAGTCGGTCACTTACGATTCTCTCGATTCGAATTATTATTCGTCTCACTACATCGGCGCAGGCACGCTGCTCCGCTAAAAACAACAGGCAACATAAAAGCCGGTCACCAAATGGTGGCCGGCTTTTCTCATACGTCTCTTTCCAACTCGATCAGCTCTTCTTTTGAATACAGCGCGTTCACAGCGTCCAAAAAGCCGTTGGCGCTGATGTTTCCCGGCAGACCCATTTTTCGCGCCAGAGCGCGTCTGCGGGCGCTGCTGTCGGTCCCGCCGGAGAGGCCCAGCTCATAGAGATCGGCTTTCGTGACGGGCGGCGTGTCAGGCCGCGTCTCTTCCTCGATCCCGCAGGCCATGACGGCCCGGACGATCAGCTCATCCGGTACGCCCTCCACGCCCAGGAGACCTTCCTTGCCGGGAGACGTTTTGCGGCGCTCCTTGCCGGGCACCTCCGGGATATAGGCATGATAGACTTCGCCCTCCCGGACGGCGCCCTTGAGATAATTGCGGATCACGAGTCCGCCGCCATCGGGATCGGTAAAAATGATGATGCCGCACTGCTTTGCCAGCCTGCGGATGTACTGCAGCTTTTCGTCGTTTGTAAAGACGCCGAAGCCGTCGGTGGTGACGATGGCCGTGTCAAAGATCTGATCCAGCTTGATCTTGTCATATTTTCCCTCGACGATCAGCGCCTGCCGTAGTTTGATCATTTATCGCACCTGCGCCATTCTCAGAATGACCAGCTCCAGAACGCGCTGCTGGTCCGGGATATTGCTTTTGAGCTCCGTATCGGCCTGACAGCACAGGTCAAGGGCCCTGGCGGCGCGCAGCGGCGTCGTGCGCCCGGCGGCCTGCATCAGCAGACGGGCGGGATAGGAGGAGCGGAAGTTGTAGAGATTCATGATGTAGCTCTCCCCCTGCCCTGCCTTCCGCGCCAGCGATGCCGCATAAATGCGCTGGGTCTGACGCGTCAGAGCCGCCAGCACGGCGACGGGCTCGTTTTTCATCTCCATCAGATCACGCAGGATCGAGATCGCCTTTTTGTAGTCGCCCTTCATGATGCAGTCGGTCAGGTCGAACACGTCGGCCTCCAGCACCCGGGACGCCACGGCGTCGATATCCGCCCGTGAAATAACGTCGCCCTTTGCATAGGCGGAGATCTTGTCGACCTCCGTGATCAGATTCGTCATCAGCGAGCCGCAGAGGAAGATGATATAGTCGCAGTCCGCGGGACCGATTATCTTTTTGTTGGCGGCAAAGCGCCGCTGAAGCCATTTGACAAGCTCCGAGCCCTGCGCCTTGGAAAACTCCACGGCGAGGCCGTTTTTCTCGATGCTTTTGTAAAGGTTCTGCCGCTTGTCTGGCTTGTACTCGATGCCCTGAAACAGAAGGATCATACAGAGGTACTCAGGCAGATTGGCAAAGATCTCGGGCAGAGCGTCCTTGAGTCTGGCGGGCCAGGAGGAAAACTCCGGGTCGCGGATGACGACGAGCTTCTTCTCGCTGCCGAAGGGCAGGCTCTCCACGGCGTCGTTGAAGGCGTCCTCATCCATATTGGCGCCGTCGAGATAGATCAGGTTGAACTCGTCGAAGCCTGAGCCGCCGATCTGCTTTTCGATCTCGCCTTTATAAAAATCCTTCAGATAGGATTCCTCACCATGAAAGACGTACAGTCGCTGCAGGTCATGGTTTTTGATCTGTTCGCGCAGCAGCCTCTGGGCGCTGTCATCCTTTTTCTTTTCGTATGCCATAGTTCACCTCAGCGGGTAAGAAAGAGCCAGGCTCTCCCCTTCGTGGATCATATCCAATCGACCTTCAAACAAGCGGTCGAGGATATAGGTGTAGTTGAAAGACCAGTCTTCGTCCGGCCTGCAGACGATCGTGCGCGAGGGCGACACAAAATCCAGCAGTCTGGCGGTCTGGACATAATCCCCTGCCAGACGTCCATCCAGGATCAGCAGGTCGACAGGCTGGACGCCGTAGTCAGCCAAGACGTTCCCCTGCGTCGTGCCGCAGGCCCACAGGATCGAGCGGCCCTTTGCCGAGATCGACACACAGGAACGGGCGATCGGTGAGATCGAAATGCTGCCTGAATCTGTTTCAGGCTCATCTGTAAAGGCAATTTGCTTTGCAGACGGAAGCGCCACGTCAAGCGACTGCCGATCGTTGAGGATCATTTGGTCTGCCTCCAGAAGGCCCCAATCGTAGAGCGTGCTCCAGTAGTCGTTTACGGCGTAATCGTCAAAAGAAGTCGTATCGACGATCGCCGCCGTTTTCGAGCCGCAGCGCAGCAGCGTCAATCCGCTGTCGTGGACGACAACGTCAAGCCGACCGCTCTTGTCAATCGTATGGAATGCGATCGCAGATGTCAAAACGAGAGACAGCAGCGAAACGCACAGAACGCGCCGTTTCGGGCGTATCATGTAACCGAACAGCAGAAACAGAGAGAACAGGAGCACGGCTGCCAGCGGGAGCATTTCACGAGATGAGATCGTCGAAAACGGCAGCTTTGCGAAGCCGTCCGTGAGGACGATGAACAGCCGCAGGCACAGCTCCAGCGTCCAGGAGAGGATCTGCGCGGCGAAGGGCCACAGCAGAGCCAGCGCGACGAAAACGGCGCCGAGTCCCATGATGATCGGCACGAGCCAAAGCACTGCCAGATTCGTCAGCGGCGCGATGATCGACAGCCGCGTGAAATACACGGCCGAAACGGGCATCGCGCCGATGGATGCGGCAAGAGACACGCTGACGGCCGTGATGATATTCTGTACCGGCTGTTTCTCGGTCCACTGAACAGGCAGATACGACGTGATCGTGCGGCTGATGGGTTCGTTCATCAGGACGATGCCCAGCACGGATGCAAACGATAATTGAAGCGAAACGGACAGCACCGCCAGCGGATCGACTAGCAGGATCAGAAGGAGCGACGCCATGATCGATGTGATCGTGTCGTTTTCCCTGTCGAACCAATAGGAGCCAAGTGAGACGATCGCCATCAGCAGCGCGCGCAGGACGGGCGGGTTGAGTCCCGTCGCCATGCCGAAAAAGACCATGACCGGGACCGCGGCCAGTAGACCGTACCGCCGCCCCAGAAGATACAGCATCAAAGCTGCGATCAGCCCTACATGCATGCCTGATACTGCCGTTACGTGGGACGTTCCGCTGAGACTGAGCGCATTGCGGAAGGGCCGCGACATCTCCGCTTTGCTGCCGGACAGAAGTGCCGCGACCAGGCCGCCCTGATCGCCTTCAAAGCGATCCGTCAGCGTCTCACGCAGGAATAAAGAGAAGTGTAAAGGAATATACCTTAACGGTGTTTTGTCCGCATGTTCGACGCTGAAATGATCCTCCGAAACTCGCAGCGTCAGAAAACGGCTCTCAGCAGCGGAGGAATTGAAATATTCGTCGTTCTGAACAGAAGCGCGGCCGTAGAAGTTCAGCACGTCGCCGGGATGTGCCGCTGCGTCAGGATGATAAATGACGACGCTGGCTCTTATGCCCTCGTGCTCGCCCAGCAGACGACCGTCCAGCACCGTGTAGTAGCTGCCATGGGTCGGTTCATCGGAGACCTCAAGAGTAAATGATCCCCGTTCCCCATCCAGCGCAAGCGCCTTTCTGTACCGCGGTGCGACCTCCAGCCGGAAGACAAGCATCGCGCACAAAAGCGCAGGGATCACGATGCGCAGCGCGCTGCCGAAGTCTGTGAAGGACCACAGGACGGCAAAGCAGATCACGGCCGAGACGGCCGCGGCGATCAGACCGACCGCCGGCTGACGCAGGAAGAGGCACAACAGCAGCAGCGCAAAAGAAAAGGCGGCAGCAAAGCAGGCGAGCTTTCGGCCCGCCACTTCCCTGCTGAACCGCCTTTGATTCATGGTTTGCTTACGCCATCGCCCCGAGGGTCTTGCCGCCGAGGATATGGAAGTGCAGATGCTGCACGGTCTGACCGGCGTCGGGCCCGCAGTTGCAGACGAGACGATAGCCGCCGTCCAGCCTCAGCTCGGCTGCGATCTTCGGGATGCAGCAGAAGATATGCGACACGATCTCAGCGTTCTCCGCTGTGATTTCATTCATGCTGCCCGCCACGTGCTGCTTGGGGATGATGACTACGTGCACCGGGGCCTGGGGCTCGATGTCGCGGAACGCGAGGATCTTATCATCCTCGTAGACCTTGTTGCTGGGGATCTCGCCTGCGGCGATCTTGCAGAAAATGCAGTTATCCATGGATAGAACCTCCTATTATTTGAGCATACCGGTGACGATCTCGGGCACAGCGTTCAGGGCGTCGGCCAGCTTGGTGACATCCTTGCCGCCGGCTGTCGCACTGTCGGGACGACCGCCGCCGCCACCGCCGGTCATTTTGGCGATCTGCTTGAGGATGTTGCCGGAGTGCGCGCCCTTCTTGACGGCGTCAGCGCCGCAGACGGCCGCGAAGTTGATCTTGCTATCATTGATGACGCTGGCCAGGACGCAGACGACGTCAGCGCCGCGGTCGCGGACCTTGTCGGCCAGGTCGCGCATCTCGTCCATATTGGCGATCTCGACACGGGCAGCGACGACCTTGAGGCTGCCGGCCTGCTGCGCGGACGCGAAAAGCTCGACAGCCTGAGAGGCGGCCAGCTTGGAGATCAGCGCGTCGCGCTCCTTGCCGGTCTGGCGCAGCTCGGCGACGATCTGCTGGGCGCGCTTCGTCAGGTCATTGGGCGTCGTTTTCAGCGTCTCGGCGACGAAGTGGATGCTTTCATCCGCCTCGCGGAGCAGCTTCGTCACTTCCTTGCCAGTGACGGCCTCAATCCTGCGGACGCCGGCGGCGACGGAGGACTCGCCGACGATCCGGAAGGAACCGGCCTTGGCCGTATTGTCGAGATGCGTGCCGCCGCACAGCTCGATGGAGTAATCGCCCATGCGGACGACGCGGACGATATTGCCGTATTTCTCGCCGAACAGCGCCATGGCGCCGAGGCTCTTGGCCTCGTCGATAGGCATTTCGGAGATATTGACGGGATAACCCTCGAGGATCGCTTCGTTGACCATGTCCTCTACCCTGCTCAGCTCGTCCGCCGTCAGGCCGGAGAAATGGGTGAAGTCGAAGCGCAGACGGTCGGGCTCGACCAGCGAACCGGCCTGCTCGACATGGCTGCCCAGGACCTCACGCAGCGCCTTCTGGAGCATATGCGTGGCGGAGTGCGCGCGCATAACGCCCATGCGGCGGGCCTTGTCAACAGTGCACGTCACGACAGCGTCAACGGAAAGCTCGCCCTCTGTGACGGTGACGGCGTGCATGAAGCGTCCGTCTCCCGTCTTGGTGACATTCGTCACCTCGGCGCTGCCGCCATCCCAGGTGAGGACGCCGTGGTCGGCCACCTGACCGCCGCTCTCGGCGTAGAAGGGCGTTTTGTCGAGGAAAACGGTGGCCTCGTCGCCGAAGATGGCATTGGAGCTCATCTCGTTCTCCTTGACGATAGCCAGGACCTTACCGGCGTCCTGCAGATGGTCATAGCCGGTGAAAACAGTGGCCGGGATGTCCTGCAGGGAAAGGCCGCTGGCCTCCCAGCCCAGGAGCGAGGTGTTGCCGCGGGCCTCGCGGGCGCGCTTCTTCTGCTCCTTCATATTCTGATCGAAGCCCTCGCGGTCGACAGTGAGGCCCTGCTCCTCGAGGATCTCGACGGTCAGGTCGATGGGGAAGCCGTCGGTGTCGTACAGACGGAAGGCGTCGTCGCCGGACAGGCAGGTCTTGCCCTCGCTCTTGAGAGCGTCCACCATGGACTCCAGCTTGACGAGACCGTTTTCGATGGTGGCACCGAAGCGCTCCTCCTCGATCTTGATGAGCTTTGTGATATAGTCGTGCTTCTCACGCAGCTGCGGATACGCGCCCTCGTTCTCACGGATGACGGTTTCGACGACCTCATACAGGAACGGATGCGTCACGCCCAGCAGACGGCCGTGGCGCGCGGCGCGGCGCAGCAGACGGCGCAGGACGTAGCCTCTGCCCTCGTTGGAGGGCATGACGCCGTCGCTGACCATCATGACGGAGCTGCGGATATGGTCGGTGATGATGCGCAGAGAGACGTCCTTTTTGGCGTCCTCCCCATACTTGACGCCGCAGATGCGGGAGACGTGCTCCGTGATGCTGCGGATGGTGTCGACGTCGAACAGCGAATCGACCTCCTGCATGATGCAGGCGATGCGCTCCAGACCCATGCCGGTGTCGATGTTCTTGTGCGCCAGAGGCGTGTAGTTGCCCTTGCCGTCGTTGTTGAACTGGCTGAACACAAGGTTCCAGAACTCGACGTAGCGGTCGCAGTCGCAGCCGACGTCGCAAGTGGGCTTGCCGCAGCTGTATTGCTCGCCGCGGTCGAAATAGATCTCGGAGTCGGGGCCGCAGGGACCGGAGCCGATCTCCCAGAAGTTGTCCTCCTTGCCGAACCGGCGGATATGGTCGGGCGAAACGCCCACCTCGCGGGTCCAGATGTCGTAAGCCTCGTCGTCCTCCTCGTAGACCGTGACGTACAGGCGCTCAACAGGCAGCTCCAGCACCTTCGTACAGAACTCCCAGGCCCAGGCGCAGACCTCCTTCTTGAAGTAATCGCCGAAGGAGAAGTTGCCCAGCATCTCAAAATACGTGCCGTGGCGGGCATCCTTGCCGACGTTGTCGATATCGAGCGTGCGGATGCACTTCTGGCAGGTGGTTACGCGGTGAGAGGGCGGCTCCTGCTCGCCCGTGAAGTAGGGCTTCAGCGGCGCCATGCCGGCGTTGATCAGCAGCAGCGACTTGTCGTGCTGAGGCACCAGCGGAAAGCTGTCCAGGCGCAGGTGGCCCTTGCTTTCAAAAAAGCTCAGGAACTGCTCGCGCAGTTCATTCAGTCCCATTTTTTTCATATCTCAATAACCTCTTTCAGGTGTTTTTCTTGCGGATGATGGAGAAGACGTCGGCCTCCTCGGGAAGGCGCAGGCGCAGCTTCATCTGCGGATGGGGTGCTGTGTCGATGGGCGCGCCGTCGCCGTCGTAAAGCTCCTCCAGCGTAAACGATACGGGATCGCGGCCGGGCGAAAGCAGCTCCAGCCTCTCCCCTTTTGAAAACTTGTTTTTCTGGATCGCAGGCGTCAGACCGCTGTCGGACGGTCCCGTGACGTAAGCGCAGACGTCCCAGTCGCGGATATAGCGGGCGTCCTCCAGAAACTGGCCGTCGCCCTCTTCAAAATAGAAGCCTGTGTAGTAGGCGCGGTGACTGACCTTCAGGACCTCGCCGCGTATCGCATCGGGCAGCGCGTAGCGGGCAGGATCACGAATATACAAGTCGAGAGCCCTGCGGTACGCCCCCGTGACGACGGCGGCGTAATAGGCGGTCTTGACGCGGCCTTCGATCTTGAAGCTGTCGATCCCGGCCTCGACGAGCTCCGGGATATGCTCGATCATGCACATGTCCTTGGAGTTGAACAGATACGTCCCGCGGTCGTCCTCGTAAACCGGGAAATACTCGCCGGGGCGCTTCTCCTCCATCAACGTGTAGTTCCAGCGGCAGGGCTGCGCGCAGTTGCCGTGGTTGGCGTCACGGTTCGCCATGAAATTGGACAGCAGGCAGCGACCGGAATAGGAGACGCACATAGAGCCGTGGACGAAGGTCTCCAGCTCCAGCTCCTTTGGGGTGCGCCGGCGGATCTCGGCGATCTCGCTGAGCGGCAGCTCCCGGGCCAGGACGATGCGGTGCGCGCCCAGCTCATGATACATCCGGGCGGCGCTGTAGTTGACGACGCTGGCCTGCGTGCTGACGTGCAGATGAACGTGGGGAGCGTATTTCTGAACCAGCGGGAAAACGCCAAGGTCGGCGATGATGACGGCGTCCGCATGGATATCCTCCAGCAGCTCGAAATACGCAGGCAGCCGGTCGATCTCGTCGGACCGCGGCATGACGTTGACCGTGACGAAGCACTTGACGCCGCGCGCGTGGCAGTACGTCACCGCCTGCCGCAGCTCGTCCTCCGTAAAGTTGCCGGAGGCCGTGCGCATGCCGTAGGACTTGCCTGAGAGATAGACGGCGTCCGCGCCGTAGGCGACGGCGTAGCGGAGCTTCTCAAAATCGCCCGCAGGCGCGAGGATTTCGGGTCTGCCCATCAGTTCTTCCCTACGCTTGCGACGGCGGCGTTGTGCTCGTCCAGCGTCCGGCTGAAGATGTGGCTGCCGTCGCCGGCGGCGACATAATAATAATAATCGTGACGCTCCGGCGATATGGCTGCCAGCAAGGCGCCGATGCCGGGGTTGCAGATGGCCGTTGGCGGCAGGCCCTGATGCTTGCGCAGGTTGTAGGGTGAATCGAGCGCCAGATCCTGCGCCGTCAGCTGTTCCTTGTGGCCGATCTCATAGAGGATCGCCGCGTCGACGTCCAGATATGGATAAGCTGCCGCGTTGTTGAGGCGGTTCCAGATGACGCCGGAGATCGTCGCCTGTTCGCCCTGCTGCTGGGCTTCGCGCTCGATCAGCGAGGCGATGTTGACGATGGTGGCGATGGTGGTCCCGCGCTCCTCGACCAGCTTGCGCATGTCGGTGGTGAACTTCTTGTTGAAGTTGTTGAGCATCTTATTGATGGCGCTGACAGGGCGCTCGTTGATGTAAAACTCGTAGGTATCCGGGAACAGATAACCCTCGAGACGGTTCTCGACCATGGGGACGTCGTTCAGAAACTCATGGGCGAAGTCGTATGTATTGGCCGTGTCGATAAAGTCACTGCTGCCGCAGACGCGGGACTTCTCCAGCAGCTCCGCGATCTGCTTGATCGTGTAGCCCTCGGGGATCGTCAGCGTGACCGTTTCCGTAGACGTGTTGGCGCGGCGCAGCTCGTTGATGATCTGGCCGTAATCCATACTGCTGGCCACATCGAACTCGCCGGTGCTGAAGCCCTCGGTCTTCTTGAGCTTTGCGTACAGCTTGAAGGCCCACTCGAAGTCGATGATGCCCTTGTCCTTGAGCATGGCGGCGACGTCGTCGATGGACTCGTCTTTTTCCAGCGTCACCGTGACCTTCTCTTCGTCCTGCACGAGACCGAACATGTCGTTGGCCACCAGAATGGCGACGGTAGACAGCGCCACGGAAATGCCCAGCACGAAGAGGATATAGATGATCGTCGAGGCGAACGTCGTCCAGAAATGCCTGCGGCGTCTGGGCTTGTCCTCGGTCGTTTTGCTTCCTGCCATAGGAGATTCTTCCTTTACGATGAGATCAGACGTTCAGATAGAACGTCTTGAAGATGAACAGCGCCAAAAGGACCCACAGGCCCGGCGAGAGAAAAACGCTGCGCGCCGTGTCCTTGAGCCCGGTCAGCGGGATGCGCGGTACCCTGCCCTTGTCCACCAGCCTGTCGAGCCGCCCCATGGCGAAATACAGGGCGATGAAAAAGGCCAGAAGCACGAACACGATGAAATACTGCCACAGTCCGGCTGTGGAATAGCGCTCCAGCAGGTACCGGATGGCCAGCGTCACGGTGTTGTTGACGGCGTGGGCCGCCACAGCGGACCAGACGGAGTCCGTGATATAGGTCAAATAACAGTATAGCATTCCGGCGCACAGCGGCGCAAGAAGATTCGTCAGATCACCGTGGATCAGAGCAAAGCAAACGGAACTGAGGATCATGGCGCCGTAGAACCCGCCGGGCTCCAGCGCCGGCAGCAGCGCACCGCGGAAGAACAGCTCCTCGCAAAGCGAAGGCAGCACCACGGACAGCAGGATCAGCTGCCACAGCGGCGCGCCCGCCAGAACGGCGTCGTTCCGGACCGTGCGCCCCATCTGATAAGCGCTTGTCCAGTTGACGAGGAAGCCCGCCAGCGCCATGGTCAGCGCGATGAGGATGATGAACGACAGATACCGCGTCTGAAACATCTGTCTGCGGGGCCTGAAGCTCTCCTGCTCCTTCATCAGCGCCATCATGGCGGCGTAAGGCAGCACGAACGCGGCCACGGACATCATGCCGTACAGCGCCACGTTGTACTGGATCATGTCGTTTCGAGCGGCGTAGCGAAAACCGAGAAGGATTAGAAGCGCCAGCGCCGGCAGAAACTCGGCCGCGAGAACACGCTTGTCTTTATTCAACGCCCAGCACTCCTTTGATCAGGCTCCAGACCTCGCTGCCGATCTCCTCGGGCGTGCGGATCTCGTCGCCACGGACGCAGGACACCCGGCTCCAGCCGTATTTCTCGCAGACATACAGCGCGTTTCGGCGGCAGCGGGCCAGGTAATCGTGATCCTTTTCGTGGATATCGCCGGCGTCGCCCTGCCTGCTGCGGATCAGCCTGAAGCTGGCCTCCGGCGGCATGTCGAGGAAGACGACACGATCCGGCGCCGGCAGCCCCATCAGATCGTATTCAAACTCGAACAGCCAGTCGAGATACCGTTCCCGCTCCTCCCCGTCCAGCTTGCTCGCCTGATGGACGGCGTTGGAGGTAGTATAGCGGTCTGCGACGATGATCTCCCCGGCCCGATAGGCGCTCTCCCACTCGCTTTTGAAGGATGCATAGCGGTCTACGGAGAAAAACGTCGAGGCGGCGTAAGGGTTCACCGCATCCGGCGTGGCGCCGAACTCACCGCCCAGGTACTGCTTGATCAGACTCGAGGAGGGGTTGTCATAACGCGGGAACGCAAGCCGGGTATAGCGCAGACCAAGCGCGTCGAGTTTCCGGCAGATCAGCCCCAGCTGCGTCGCCTTGCCGCTGCCGTCGGTCCCCTCCAGCACGATAAACTTAGACATCCATCCGCCCTCTTTTGCGAACTTCTTCGATCCTGCCGCAGCTCATTTTCCCCTGGGTGCAGGGACCGTACAGGCAAGGAGGCCCGGCCTTCTTGAACAGCGCGGGCGCCGCCTCACGGCAGATCTTCAGCATCTCCCAGGCCAGTGCCCGGATCTCCCACTGGGCGCGGTTGCAGCAGCGCAGGGAGAAGAAATTGTACAGTGAGCGGGCGTTCATGGTCATCATGATCTTCGTTTCGCAGGCGTTGGGCAGGACGAAACGGGCGTCCTCATTGGCCATCTTCCGGGCCTTCGTCTTGTTGCCCTTGATCTCCGGACCGCCCAGCACGGCCAGATGCTTGTTGTAAAGAATATCGCTGAGCTTGTCGTAGCTCTGCTGGATCTCGTCCATGGTCCTGACGAAGAAGGCCTTCGCTTCCGGGTCATCTTCGATCTCGGGCGGCGTGACGTATGTAAAGTGGTTCTCCATGACATACCGCTGAGACTGGACACTGAAGGACGCGATGCGGTGCCGCGTGATCTGCGCCAGCAGCGAGCGGGACACGCCCTCGATGGCAAAGGTGAAGCTGGCGTGCTCCACGGGGCTTTCATGCCCCATCTCCACCAGCATATCGATATAGTTTTCGGCCTTTTCATCGGTCAGACCATCCATGATCGAATCATAATCGGCCGGCGAATAGCAGAATCTCGCCGCGGCCGCCACGAGCTTTTCGGGCTCCGGCGTGGAGGCGATCAGTTTGACCTTAAGCATGCTTCTTCCCCTTTCGCTTTTCGCGTTCGGCGTAGATCAGATACAGCGGCAGGCGCGCCATGCGCTTGATGCGCTTCGGCTCCTTGAGCAGCCTGTAGAACCACTCGAGCCCCAGATCGCGGAAAGCCTTCGGCGCGCGCTGCAGGTTGCCGGACAAAACGTCCAGCGACCCGCCCAGCCCGGCCATGACCGAGCACGTCAACTCTTCGCGCCAGCGCTCCATGAAAAGCTCCTGCTTCGGGCAGCCCAGACAGACGAACAAAACGTCCGGCTCAGCTGCGTTGATCGTATCGACGACGGCCTTCTCGTCACTGAAATAGCCGTTCAGCGTTCCGGCGATCAGAAGACCGGGGTATTTCTCTTTTAGCTTGGCTGCGGCAGCCTCCGCGACACCGGGCTTGCTGCCGAAGAGGAACAGCGATTTCCCCGTGTTCTGCAGTCTGTCGCAGAGCTTTTCGCCGAACTCGATCCCCGGGACCTTCCCTTTCAGCGGCCTGTCGAGGATCCTCGCCGCGTGAACGACGCCGACGCCATCCGGCAGTACCAGCTCGGATTCGTTGACGAGCTTGCGCAGCTGTTCGTTTTTAAGGCAGTCGAGACCGATCTCGGCGTTGGGCGTCACGACGCGGCATTTTTCTCCGCGTTCGATATAGCCCATGGCTGTCTCCACGGCTTCGTCCAGCGTGACGTTGTCGAAGCCGACAGACAATATCTCATTGCGCATTTACATCACCTCAGGGGGTTTGGTTCCGCGGCTCGCGGAAAAAGACGATTCCCGCGGCGGCCAGCAGCAGACCGGAAACGATCAGCCCCGTCGTCGTGACGCTTCGGGCTGAAAACAGGTCATCGTAGAACCGCGGCGACAGGAACGTCACAGTATTGTAGGCTATGTGGATCAGGACGGGCGCACGCAGGTCCTCGGTGCGCAGAATGGATAATCCGAGGATCACGCCGAAGAGGAAGCCCCAGATCATGGCCGTCGTATCGCCGTACATGGCGGCATAGACGGCAGCCTGACACAGGACCGCCGGCAGCGGCCTGGTGAGGACGCGCATACGCGAATAGATCGCACCGCGGAACAGGATCTCTTCCATCAGAGGCGCGGCGATCACGATCGCCAGCACTTCCATCCAGACAGGATCGACGACAGTCACAGTCTGCGTGAAGGGCGACGCTTCCGCCGTACGGCGGGAGATCAGCTCCAGAACGATCCCGGACCACATGCACCCGGCGGCGCCCATCACGACGCCCGAAATGGCCTGAGCAGCTGTCATGCGTCCCGCCGGTACCATGGGGATAACGATCTGGCGCTTCCGGGCCTTTTTATAAAGAAGGATCACAAACAGCAGGCCGTACGTCCCCAGCAGACAGGCATAGGGATGGCGCGACACGCACTCCAGCACCAGCTGCGCGAAAGCCGCGTCGCTCTGCGCGGCCATGGGCACCTCGCCGGAGGTCAGCAGCATGATCATCTCCCCGCCGATCTGACAAAACAGAAACAGCAGAAAATAGCCTATCATCTGCCGGAATATTCTCATTCGGAGTTGTTTGTTGTCCATACCCTCGATCCATTTCAAGATATAACTATTAGATTAACATTATAGCACCACAGCGCATCGGTTTCAACAGGAATTATTCAAATAAAAGCCGGACCGACAAGCGTCGGCCCGGTGAAACGGGATTTATGTTTATATCTTTTGTGAAATGATCGAGATCCAGGCCGGGAGAGCCGCCATCGGGTTTTTTCTCCAGTCGTTGATCGACTGCAGCCGTTCACCGCTTTGCTGAATCAGTTCATCATACGTGTACCAGAACGATGCGTTCACCGCCCCCAGCTCGGCCATCTCCCTGATCGTCAAACCAGCTGATATCATGGCATTGATCAGATCCTGCACGCGCCAATGGCAGGAAGGCATCGTGTCGTTGTAGGCCTTGCATATTTGCGGTTCCTTCCAGGGCTCTCCCGTGAACGGACGCTGAAAGGGATGCATGTCGTACATGATGGAATACCCGTTCGGCTTTAACACCCTGCAGATACTCTGATACATCCTACCCGGCTCCGGTATCCAGGAGTGCGTTCCGTTGGACGTGTAAACAAGATCGTACGCGCCGCTTTCGATCCGGGAGAGCTCGATCGTATTGTCGCAGACAAAATCGATATGCAGATCCAGCTTTTCCGCGATCGCAGATGCGTTTTCCAGCTGCCTTTCGCTGATGTCGGACGAGGTGACCTTCGCCCCCGATAACGCGAAAGCAAAAGCCGCGTGATTGTCGCCGCTGGACGGCAGCAGGATTTTTTTGCCTTTCAGATCGGGCATATACTTTCGGATCAGCTCTAAAACAGCAGGATGAAATGCTGACGCAGGATCGGCGATCAATTGTCCGATCCGCTCATCCGTCCTCAGCGACCGATACCATTCCGAGTCCGCCGTCTCATTCCACCCGTCCTTGACCCGCTTCAGCCAATTCTCCATGGCGACCTCCCCTTCCAACTGCTCCCGTTATCATCATATGCCTGACGGTATGAACACAAAATTAAACTTACGTTGAATCAATTGTAACACAGCGCTTTATACAGATGCAACCATATACTACAGCAACAATGTCAGGATATAAAATAACCCCGAAAGCCCAGATATCGAATCCCAGACCAATGAGGATGAGGTTGAAGTCAAGACCGAGACCCTGTCCATCAAGGCCACGCCGCTGGCCAACGGCTATGTGAAGGCCAAGACCGGCGACAACACCAGTGATGCCGTTTACCAGAACTGGTACAGCGCCGTCTACATCCCTTCTTCTGAAGGTGGCGGTGATGATCCGGTCGTGGATGACGGAACCGATCTGGCCTCCCTGACTATCGGCTCCCTGACGCTGACTCCGGCCTTTAACGCGGATACCATTGCGTATACAGCCAGCACCACCAATGCGACGAACACCATCACGGCTGTCGCTGCGGATGCTGAAGCGGAGGTGACGATCACTGTCAACGGCAACGCACACACCAGTGGGCAGGCTGCAACGTGGGAGACCGGCGATAACGTTGTGAGGATCGTCGTCACCAATGGCAACGCCACCAAAGCCTACACCGTCACCGTCACGAAGACCGAGGAGGGCTAATCCACCATGAGCATGACAAAAACTATCGAGATCGACGGCCAGCAGGTGTCCTTCCGGGCATCTGCTGCCATCCCGCGCATTTACCGGCTGAAGTTCCACCGGGACATTTATAAAGACCTCGCTGTGCTGGAGAAAGCCGTAGGCAAGAATGACGCTGCGGATAGCTCCCTCGACCTGCTGTCCTTGGAGATGTTTGAGAACATCGCCTACATCATGGCCAAGCACGCTGATCCCAGCATCCCGGATACACCGGAGGATTGGCTGGACCGATTTAACACCTTCTCCATCTATCAGGTGCTCACGCAGCTCATTGAGCTCTGGGGACTGAACGTGCAGACCGATGTCCAGTTTAAAAAAACTTCGCCCAACTGAGCGGCAAATGACAACGCCGCTGTTCCTGCTCCGCTGCGTACAGCTCGGCATCTCCATCCACGATCTCGATCTTTTGACCATCGGCATGGTGAACGATATGTACGCAGAGAGCCGGAACGATGACTACAACTACCGTGAGGTCGCCACCCAGAGCGACTATGACAATTTCTGATGCGGGAAAGGAGGCGCTGCCGTGGCTAACAGAATCAAGGGAATCACCGTGGAGATCGGTGGCGATACCACAAAGCTCCAGACCGCGCTGAAGGACGTCAATTCCGAAATAAAGAATACGCAGTCCCAGCTGAAAGACGTAGAGCGGCTCCTGAAGCTCGATCCGGGCAACACAGAGCTGCTTTCCCAGAAATACAAGACCCTCCAGCAGGAGATTCAGGCGACCAAGGAAAAACTGAATACGCTGAAGGAAGCCTCCAAGCAGGCGGATCAGGCGCTCAAGGACGGCACGATCTCTCAGGAGCAGTACGATGCCCTTCAAAGGGAGATCGCTGAGACCGAGCAGAGCCTGAAAAGTCTGGAACAGGAGTATAAGAACTTCGGCTCCGTGCAGGCACAGGAGATCGCGGCTGCCGGTGAAAAGATGAAGGAATTCGGCGGCAAGGTGGAAAGCGCCGGTAAAACCCTGACGACCCATGTCACCTTGCCGCTGGCTGCTGTCGGCGCGGCTGGCGCGGCGAGCTTTGCCGAGGTCGATAAGACCATGCAGCTCACCAACAAGACGATGGGCAACACCACCGAGGAAGCCGAGCTGCTGAACAAGGCCATGAAGGAGGCTGCGGCAAATTCCACCTTCGGGATGAAGGACGCCGCGACCGCGACACTGAACTTTGCCAGTGCCGGTCTGGACGCAGAGCAGGCCGCTGCTGCTCTGGCTCCGGCGATGAATCTCGCTGCTGGTGAAGGCGGCAATCTGGACACAGTTTCCGGAGGGCTGGTCGCTACGATCAATGGCTTTCATGGGAGCTTTGAGGACGCAGGCCACTACGCGGATGTGTTCGCTGCCGCCTGCAACAACTCCGATCTGGATGTGGACAGCCTGTCGAGTGCCATGTCCGTGGCGGCTCCGATTTTCTCTGCCGCAGGATACTCGGTCAATGATGCCGCACTGTACATGGGTGTCATGGCCAACAACGGTATCGATGCAGATAAGGCCGCCAACTCCCTGAAGACCGGCCTTGCCCGCCTGGTATCTCCCGCGAAGGAAGGCTATGAGGCCATGAAGCAGTTGGGGATTGAGGTTACCAATGCAGACGGCTCCATGAAGGATTCCATCACGATTCAGAGGGAACTACACGAGGCTTTCGGCAAGCTGTCCGAATCGGAGCAGATCGCCGCTGCCTCCGCCATCTTCGGCAAAAACCAGATGGCTCCATGGCTGGCGCTGATCAATACCGCGCCAGGTGATGTTAGTGAGTTGGATCAGGCACTGCAGAGTTGTGCCGGGACTACAGACGAGATGGCTGAGGCCATGATGAGCGGATTCGGCGGCTCCCTCGAAAAGCTGAAGAGTTCCATCGACGTTCTGGTCACTTCAATTGGTGAGGCGCTGGCTCTGGTCATCCTGCAGGTCGCAGATTTTGTGCAGCGACTGGTAGATAAATTCAATTCCCTGACACCTGCGCAGCAGGAAACCATCGTGAAGATCGGACTCATTGTCGCCGCAGTCGGTCCGCTTCTGGTGATCGTCAATAAAGTCATATCCGCTGTTGGCACGATCATGACCATTGTGCCCAAGATCTCCGGAGCGATCACGGCTGTGAAGGGAGCCTTTGCAGCGTTGAACGCCGTGATGCTGGCAAACCCGATTATCCTGATTATTGCTGCTATCGCCGCGCTGGTCGCGGCCTTTATTTATCTCTGGAACAACTGCGAGGAATTCCGGCAGTTCTGGATTGATCTCTGGGAAGGAATCAAGGACATCGCTGTCAAGGTATGGGAAGGCATCAAGACCTTCTTCACCGAGGCATGGGAGGCAATCAAATCCACCTGCGAGACTGTCTTCACCGGTATCCGGGATTTCTTTGCCGGTGTATGGAACGCCATCAGCACGACGGTCAGTACGGTCTGGACGGCAATCAAGGATACCATCAGCGGCATCGTGCAGGGCATCTGGGACAAGATCATCGGTGTCTGGCAGAGCATTTACGATACAATCGCTCCCTTGCTGGAGGCTTTCCGGTATCTGTTCGAGACCATCTGGCAGGCCATACAGATTCTGATCAGCACGGCGCTGGAGGCAATCTCCAACAAGGTCACAGAAATATGGAACGGCATCGTGGCTTTCCTGACGCCGGTCCTGCAGGCCATCCAGAGTCTATTCCAAACGATCTGGAACGCCATCAGCGGTGTGGTTTCCACCGTGCTGAATGCCATAAAAAATACGGTGACCAGCATCTGGAACGCGATCAAAGGTGTGATCACCACTGTGCTGAACGCCATTAAAACCGTGGTTTCCACTGCCCTGAACGCGGTGAAGACGACCTTCTCCACGATCTGGAACAATGTGAAATCCACGGTCACCACCGTGCTGAATAACATCCGCAGCTCTGTACCGGGAAATTGAAGCTGCCCAGGCACGTGGTTCCACGCTTTCTCTTGATGTTCCTCACAATGAGGAGAAGGAAAGCTGGTTTGAAGACCACGGCTTCGGAGCAAGCGAAATAGAAACTGCCCTATATGAAGAAGAGTTCAGAAAACTCCTGACGCCTATCCAGCTTGAGATCTTTGAATGCTGTTTGCTCGGTAAAGAAGGAATCCGAAAGATTGCTCGGGAAAAGGGCGTCCACCACAAAGCAGTAGAATTCGAGAATGGCTCGGCCACAGTGACTTCTCTACAACAGCGAACAATTACGCCCACCTGGAATACAGCTCCAAGATTTCCTCGGCTAACGCGATGCTTTCCGGGCTCGGAATTACGGCATCATGATGGTCAGAGAAAAAGGACACGATGGGTAATCCCTCGAAGCGAAAAGTGGAAAGTGCCCATTTCTGGACACTTTCCACTCATGTCTGGCGGAGAGGCTGGGATTCGAACCCATGTGGGATTGCTCCCAAACTGATTTCGAGTCAGCCCCGTTATGACCACTTCGATACCTCTCCGTGTTTATCTCAACATCTGACCCCCGAAAATCGGTCAGGATTTTGGGGAGAACTGATGGGGAGAGCATATTTGATTTTTCGCTTTCGAACCCTCCGAAAACCCAGTAAAATCAAGGGTTCCGGGGAACGGAGGGTACATAAAGGACATATGATTTCGAGGGCTACCGGCCATATTCGAACCGAGTTTTGCAAAAAATCGTCATCTAAGTCTTTATGCTTTTCCCTTCAACCGATACGCCCAGAACTTGCCATCTCTCACACGTTCCAGGGTGCAGTCTTCGTTCAGATCCCGCAAAATCCGATTTGCCGTCGCCGGGGAAACGCCGAGGCCTTCGCACAGGTCCGCATTGCGGATCAATGGTTTTCCTCCGAGATAATCCAATACAAACTGCCGCCGATAAGCCGCGTTCTGCGCGTTCTTGCCGAGCGGTTTTTCTTTTACCCCGGAAGCCTCCAGCAGCGCGGTTTTGATGGCCGCGAGCATGAACTCAATGAAGATCGTGGACTCGCCGGCGTTATTGGAGGCATTGATCGCATCGTAATATTCCCTCTGCCGATTATGGATGATCGACTCCACCGGGAGCCAGGCAAACAGAGGATTCCACTCCGCCAGCAGTCGCGTGTGCCACAGTCTTCCGATCCGCCCGTTGCCGTCGGCAAAGGGATGAATGAGCTCGAACTCATAGTGGAACACGGAGCTTTTGATCACCATGGGCAGGTCGCTGTCCTTCACCCAATTCAGAAGCTGCTCCACGCTCTCCGGCACATACCGCGGCAGCGTGCCCATGTGCAGGATGTTGCCTTCGCTGTCCGCGACACCCACCGAGCCGGAGCGAAACAATCCGGCCTCGTCGATCAGCCCGTGCATCATTGCGCCGTGGGCGGCCAGCAGGGAATCGACTGAATAGGGATCGAGCTCCGCCATCGTTTCATACACGGTGTAAGCATTCTTGACCTCGGCAATATCCCGCGGCGGCGCGATCACGTGCCTGCCATTCAGCACCGCCGTGACCTGCTCTATACTCAGGGTATTCTGCTCAATCGCCAGCGTGCCCTGGATCGTGCGGATGCGATTTGTACGCCGCAGGATCGGGCTGGAGGACAATTTGCCCGCAGAAAGACGACCGACCAACTCGGCAATCTCCGCCGCGTCGGTCAGCATCGCCTGTGTGATTTCAAAAGGAGGGTTTTTCATGACACGCCCCACTTTCCAAGATTCGACTATATTATACCACTTCATCAATCAAAATTCAAAACAAGATGGAAGATTTGTGATTTTGCTTTTTGACGGATGAGAGAGGCGGCAGACTTTTCAGGACAGTCCACCGAAGCAATACGAAAGAAGACACGGAAACTCCAAGGGCGCACTTCTATACCTCCCGAAGAGGTATTCGGATCGTGCGTCCTCCGGAGGCAGGCGGATAGCGAAATGTGTCCCGCCCCTGCTTCCTTACAGTCAGAAAAAGAGGGCTGCACCCTCTTTCGCCGCAGAGCGGCTATCTCTTGCGCACAAGGCAGCGGAATCCGACGCTTACGCATCGAGCCCCGCCGCCTTGTTTTGATAAGAAACGAAAAGAAAGGATGGATATCGCACATGTCAGAAAGCAAGAAGAAAAAGACAGAAATCGAGAAACTCAAGGAGGAAAAGGAAGGTGTCGAAGAAGAACTGGCCGAAGCCATAAAAAAGCAGGAACAGATCGAGCATCAATTACAGTGGGCGGAGAATCGAGCCGGTTTCCTGAAAGACAACGAGCGAAGTAGACGGACTCACCGCCTTGTCATCAAAGGTGCCATCATTGAAGACATCGTTCCCTGCCTCAAGTATTGCAGTGACCAGGATTTTTACAACCTGATGGATGAGATCATTTCTCTTCCGCAGGTGCAAGGTCTAATTATGACCCAGCAGGAAAACGAGCAGGAGGAACAGGATGGCTGACTTCCATTTCAGCGTAACACAGATCAAACGCAGCGCTGGGCAGCCTGCGATTGCCGCCGCTGCATATCGTGCCGGCGAGAAGCTCTACAGCGAAATCTACGGCGAGTACAGCGACTACACCCTCAAACGCGGCATCATCGAAACCGGGATTCTGCTTCCGTCCTTTGCCCCGAAAGAATACGAAAACCGGGAAAAACTCTGGAACGCGGTGGAGCAGGCGGAGCGGCATCCCAAGGCGCAGCTCGCCTACAGCTTTGATTTTTCCCTGCAGAACGAGTTCTCCATGAAGGAGAATCTGGAAATCGCCAGGGAGTTCATTCAAAAGCAGTTCGTGGATCGCGGCATGGTCGTAGACTACGCAGTGCATCTTCCGGACAAAGGTGACGGAATCCCGAATCCGCACGTCCACGTTCTCTGTCCGATCCGGCCATTGAACCCGGACGGTACATGGGGCGCGAAACAAAAACGGATCTACTGGCTGGACGATGCCGGAAACCGAATGCTGGACGCATCGGGCCGTGCACAGTTTGACGCTGTTCCCACCACGGAATGGGGCAGCGCCGAAACCCTGGAACACTGGCGGGAAGCCTGGGCTGAAATCAACAACGAGCACTTCGCCGCACACGGCCTTGATGCCCGTCTGGACCACCGCTCCTATGAAAAACAGGGTCTTGATCTTATCCCGACCGTCCACGAAGGTCCCAAGGTCCGGGAAATGGAGAGCCGAGGAATCCGCACGGAGAAAGGCGACCGGAACCGTTGGATTCGTCAGCTCAACGCCATGATCCGGTGGCTGAAAACCCAGCTTCGGGAGCTCAGCGAATGGATCGCAAATCTGAAAGAGACTGCAAAGCCGGAACCGTCTGTTTACGATCTTCTGGCGGCCCATCTGAATCAGCGAAACGCGGGAGCCTGGTCCTTTGTGCCGAAGAACAGGAATCTGACAGAACACAGCCAGATGGTTCTATATCTTCAGGAGCACAACATCACCACAATAGAAGAGTTTACCGCGCACGTCCGGCAGGTGAAGGAAACCGCCGATCCGGTCCAAACGGAGCTGCATAAGATCACAAAGCAGATCCAGCAACTTGACGCCATCGAAAAAGCCTTTGACCGCTATCAGAGTGTCAAACCTGTCTTCGATGAATGGGTCGGAATCTATTTCAAAAAAGCCAAGGAAAAGTACAAATCGGCACACGAGAAAGAGCTCAAAACCTACTACGCCTGCCGCCGACAGATCGAATCCTATCTGAAAGAAAACGGTGATCTGGATTTCACCCGTCTTTCGCTGGAACGGGGAGAACTCACGGAAAAAGCAGATCGGCTGAATCAGCAAAACCGTCCCCTGGCAGAGCAGGTGGCAACACTCAATCGTATCAGCAAAGCACTTTCTGCTGTCTCTGATGCGGACTGGACGAATGCTGCCGACGAACCGGAAAAGGAAGAGCAGACAAGACCCGTGCACAAAACAAAAGACGATCCCATGCTGTGAAGGAGGACAGAAAGATGCAGGAGAACCCAAACACGAATGTGCCGATGATCCGCATGAGCGACGTGGAGCTGACGGAGGTGGAATGGCTGTGCCCATCAAAAACAATAAACGCAAGGCGGAAGAGATGCTTCAGGCCTGGCGGGCAGAAATGAATGATGAAATCCAGGAAAAAGTCATGGCGAGAAAAACCAGCCAAGCGTATGGCGGAGGAATCCGGTTCACAAGGTATCTCGCGGACTGGCTGAAGATGATGAAACCCAGCGTGGAAGCAACCACGTATGCCGCTTACGAAATGACGATCATGCACAAGATCATCCCGTACTTTGACAAGACCCATCCGAATCTGCCTTTGAGAGAAGTGACGGCCAAGCACATTCAGGACTACTACACCTACGAATTGGAAGTGAACGTCATCAGCCCAAACACGGTGATCCGCCGCCATGCCAATATCCGCAAGGCCCTGCAGTATGCTTACAAGACCGATCTGATCAAAACCAATCCGGCAGACAAGGTCCAGCGGCCGAAGAAAAACCCGTTCGAGTCGATCCCTTACAACGGCGAGGAGGTGGAGCAGCTATTCAAAGCCGTGAAAGGGACCGACCTGGAACTAGGTGTAATCCTGGCTGCGTTCTACGGCCTGCGGCGCAGTGAGGCGGTTGGCCTAAGATGGGATGCCATCGATTTTGACCGCAAAGTCATCACTATCCGCCATACTGTAACACAGGCAAGGGTCGACGGCAAGTTTACGGAGATTGCGAAAGATCGGACCAAAACCAAGTCTTCCCACCGGAGCCTTCCGCTGGTTCCGCCATTTGAAGCGCTGCTCATGAAACTGAAGCAAAAGCAGGCGGAGAACCGTGAACTGTGCAAAAAAGCTATTGTGAGGAATACAGCGACTATGTGTATGTAAACGCCATGGGCAAACAGATCAAACCGGCAAATCTTACGCAGGCGTTTCCGGTATTTCTGGAACAGCATGGGATGCGGCACATTCGTTTCCACGACCTTCGCCATTCCTGCGCTACACTTTTGTATGCCAACGGCGTAGCCCTCAAGGACATTCAGGAATGGCTGGGCCACAGCGACATCGGAACGACCAGCAACATCTACACCCACCT